>Ga0209839_10002055_pt1 | contig 10035 bp, 6 predicted proteins | sample OrgsoiDNA2013050_FD_185800 | JGI IMG/M metagenome (GOLD analysis project Ga0209839, IMG submission 185800) | Permafrost soil microbial communities from the Arctic, to analyse light accelerated degradation of dissolved organic matter (DOM) -... | ecosystem: Environmental > Terrestrial > Soil >... | reverse complement strand
GAGTACTTGATAGGCGTAAAAGTAGCGCTGCTTTGTCAGCGTAGGAGCCAACAATCCGACCGTCTTGACCACTGCTATTAATCAGGTCGCCGCAAGCTGAACCAAAACCGGCGCCTTAGTGGCCCGGCTCGCCTAATTCTGATTCCATTCACTGTACCGGGACGAGCCGTATGGCGCTACCTCCGCCCGGCGCCAGCTTCAACTTCAAAACAGTCTGGGCATTCACGCGACGCTTTTCGACAGTCGAGTCTGTCGGCTGCGCCTTCGCGTTGGGTCCGTCGGCGTAGATCTCTGCGTCATAGGCCCCGCTTCCCAGAAAGCTCATTGGCACATCCAGTTCGCGCGCGTCCCAATCCGTGATGCTGCCGACGAACCATTCCGAGCCGCGGCGCCTGGCGATGGTGATGTACTTGGGCGGTACACCGTTGAGCACGCGCGTCTCATCCCAACTCGACGGGACCGCCTTCAGAAACTCGGTTTCCTTCTGCCCATCGTAGGCGTCGGGGGAATCCGAGACCATCTGCAACTCGCTTTCGAAGACTACGAACAGCGCGGTTTGATGGGCGCGCGTGCCCATCACCATCGGCGCCTTGTTGCGGGCCACGAAGTTCTCGCGGGTCACGTTATCGAACCCGCCGGGCGTGTAGTCCATCGGCCCCGCCAGCATGCGGGTAAAGGCGAGCGTCACGTTGTGCCTGGGAGTGACTCGCGCGCTCCACTTGTTGTACTCCGCGCCCATTACGCCTTCACGCGTCAAAACGTTGGGGTAGGTGCGTCCCATCCCGTCGGGCTTGAAGGCGCCGTGAAAATCGAGCATGATGTGGTGTTCGGCGGCTTTCTGCGCAGCCATCCGGTACCAGTTCACCATCCATTGGTCGGAGCGATCCATGTAGTCGATCTTAATGCCGGCGATGCCCCATTTTTCGTACTGCGAGAAGGCATCGGCCATCTGGTCGTTCATGTCGCGGAAATGAGCCCAAAGCCAGAGGCGGACGTTCTTCGACTTGGCGTATTCGACCAGCATGGGAATATCGATGGCCGGGACCGATTTGGTCAGGTCCGCGTGGCGGCGGGAATTCCCGACCTGGCCGGGCGGGGTGGGCAAACTCGCCGCCCAGCCGGCGTCAATCAGCATGAACTCGAATTTGTTGCGCGCGGAGAAGTCGATGTAATACTTCATGGTCTCGTTGTTCTTGCCGGGGTTGGCCACGCCCTTGGCTTGGCCGCCGTTCCACCAGTCCCAGGGAGTCTTACCGGCCTTGATCCAGGAAGTGTCTCCGATGACACTGGGCGGATTCAAGTTCACCACCATGTTCGATTCCACCAGCCGTCCGGGTTGATCGGCGATCATCAACACCCGCCAAGCCGATTTCACGGGGGTTTGCGCGATCACCGATACCTTCGACGCGTCCGCCTTGAAATCGAAGGAGGGGGCGGTCTCCGCGCTGGTGTTGACGTCCTCCACGCGGGGCGCCAGGCGGGCTGAAAGAGTCCGGGCGATGGATGAAGCAGTGACGTAGAGGTTGGAATAGTCCTCAATGTCCGCTTCCGTCAGACCGACCCAGGCGACTCCCGGCACTTCCACCAGGACGGGAAGGTTCACCAGGTACTCCGGATGCAGGCCGCTGATCGCCACTTCGTGATAATCATCCTCGTTGCTGGTCTGGAAGCCGCGCGAGATGAGAGAAAAGGTGTTGGCATCTTTGGTGAAGCGGAACTGCGTGGACTCGTTCAGGATGCGTAACTCCTTTACCGACGGTTGCTCGGGCACAAGGTACCGGAAGGCCACGCCGTCGTCGTAAGCGCGGGCTTCCATCACCAGACGCCGGCCGTTTTCGGCCGTCTCCAGCGTCTGCACCGTGACGGCGTTGTAGTGATTGCGTATGGGATTCGCCTTGCCATGCACCGGCTTCCAGGTCTCATCCTGGCTGGACGGCTGCGATGAGTCGATGCGGACGGCCGGCCCCAGAGAGGGCGATGCCTCGATGGCGAGCCCGAGATTCGACCACTCGATCACAGGCTGACCTCGAAAAGCCACGCGATAAGCCAGTTGGCCGCCCTCCGCCTGTACGGACTGACCGCGCACAGTGGCGAAGGAAATTTCCAGGGCTCCGTTGGGCGATTTCAGGACCACCTGTCCCGTTTGCGCCCCGGCGGTGAGCAGGGTCACGAGAACGAGCGCGAGAATCTTGACAATTTTCAGATTGGATGGCATGATTTCCTTAGATTTCTCTCTCGGGCTGGGCAAACGCCGCGCCTGCAAAAGCCCGAATCGAATAAGCGAACCTATTTTCCGAATCATCACCGAAGATTCTAACCGAAGGTGCGGGGGAACGCGAATAGGTCGTCGATTATCGCCGAGCCGTGGATATTCCGAAGGCCACGGCGATGTCGGCGCCGAACGCCACATGGGTACATTTTCATGCAATCGAAGAAACCCTCAACTACGACGACCCAGTTGCCCTTCGGCGCCCGCGCCAAGCATATTGAAAAGCCTCTCCGATTTGGAAGAGCCGGCGGGACGCGGTACCGTGGTTGCTGTTAGCTATGGACCGTCCGCAATAATAGGAATGGCCAACGGTTTCGATAGGTTTAAGAGTCTCTTCAACGGGGGTTGAACTGGTGTCCTGCTGGACAACAGCTGCCACCTTGCCAGTGCTCGCCAATACCGGAGCCACGCTGTTAACGAACCCGAAGCACGAATCTCAGTTCACCTTTGGCGATGCCTTGCGCAACTCGTTTTCGTCCCCGAAAGATCGATCATCGGCCGCATAGGGCAGGAATACCGTTGCAGTTCGGCGGGCGATGAGGTCAAGACCACGAGCGCTTAGGCGGGCTGCGATTGACCAGAGTATCGCTCTTACTGCCGTTACTCACCGGGTGAATTAGCAAATAGGCCCTCGGGCGCGTAGCGGAACGGCCGGTATTCGCTGCTTCTCCAAAAGTAGGCGAGGATGATCACACTTGCGACCGCCGCGTACGCACACCACAACGATGTGAAGGCTAAGACGGTCCCCCCGGATCGGAACCAAAGGTCATGCCATCCGAAGTTTCTTCCCACGGCCAGCCGCCAACCAGAACGTAGACGTTCCCTTGTTGATCCGTGGCGGTCTTCGCCCCGGTCGGTCCAGTCAAGGGGCCAGTAGGAATCGGCTCGGAGTAGTCCAGTCCGAGCAGGAAATTCTGAGCCGGCGCCGTCGCCGCGGTAGCGCCCAGCAGCGCGAGAAAAAAACACGCAGTTCGTAACATACTCAGCTCCCTTATCTTGCGCCTCACGCTGTGGTCAGTATACACCTATCGCCACAATCGGATCTTTTTCTAGGAACCTTCTCTAGTCGCGCGACTTTGTCTGGCGGGGGCTTTTCTTCCTGGTCGCGGCCTTCACATGAAAGCGGGATCGATCATTTCCAGAGAGGCGGCACGCACCAGATTTCCGCCTGCAAACGCGCATGCGCAGTGAAATCGTCGCTGACGCCCTCGATCGCGGCTGAAATCCGGCGTTTCAATCGCGCGAGCATCCCGACATAGTCAATCACAATCTCTTATCGGGGGATCGGCGGCCGGCGTGCAGTTTGCTCTCCGTGACCGCCGCGTCCAGTCGTGCGCCAAGAATGTCGAAGCCAGCCTTGGGTCCGTGCCATAGTAGTTCATCCACATCGTCAAACAGCTTGATGTCGGTCCTCAGAGTTGCGAGCGTTCGGAATAGCAGCGCCAAGTCCCGCTGGGTGGAGAGCGTGTGGGCGAGGGCACTGGCGTTGGCGGCGTTCACGCTCCACTCGTGCCAGTCTGCCGGGATGTATTCGAGGTGGCCGAACTTGGCGAGCACCGCGGCCGACGACTTCGCGCCCCAGCCAGGTAATCCTGGGTAGCCGTCCGCCGCGTCGCCCACCAGCGCCAAATAATCGGGAATCGATTCCGGCGATACGCCGAATTTGCCGACAACGCCAGCCTCGTCGAACGTCATGCGCGTCCGGCGATTTAGCTGGACGATCCGCGTGCCGCGCACGCACTGGGCCAGGTCCTTATCGGGCGTGCAGATAATCACGCGCTCGACCCGGGCATCCCCAGCCGCGGTTACTGCCGCGGCCGCCAGCGCATCGTCCGCCTCAAACTCCACCATAGGCCAGACCACCACGCCGGCCGCCGAGAGAACTTCTTCAAGCAAATCGAACTGGGCGAGAAGGTCGGGAGCAATCCCCTCGCCGGTCTTGTAGCCGGGCCATAAGCCATTGCGGAAAGACTCGATCACGTGGTCGGTCGCCACGGCAACGTGCGTGGCCCCGCCGCGAATCATGCCCAGTACGGACCCCAGAACGCCTCGCACCGCGGCGACCTCGCGACCGTCCCGATCCCGCGCGGACGGCAGGGCAAAGTAGTGCCGGAACAACTCATAGGTGCCATCGATTAGATGAACGTCCACGGCGCGACTCCAGTACCAACCTTACCCCGCGGTCATCCCGTTAACCAAATGCCGGTGCGGGAGAAAGAAAGGGAGCGCTAAACGCTGGCGGAATCGCCTTCCGGCGTCCTCGATTCCGACCCGCGCCTCCATTTTTTTCGACATAAACCCCTCGGCCCCCGGTAAGACCTGATAACGCGCGTAGCGTCTCCGCCCTGCTAAACTCAAGCTAAACTCAAGAGAACCTCATGCGAAAAATCGGCATTCTCTATGGTATGGAATCCAACTTCCCCCCCGCCCTGGTGGACCGCATCAACTCCCTCAACGTGCCCGGCGTTCACGCTGAAAGCATCCTCCTGGGCGGCGTCGGCATGGCCCAGCCCAGCGGCTACCGCGTCATCGTGGACCGCATCTCCCAGGACATCCCCTTTTACCGTTCCTACCTGAAGAACGCCGTCCTCGGCGGCGCCATCGTGATCAACAATCCCTTCTGGTGGAGCGCCGACGACAAATTCTTCAACTACGCCCTGGCCGACCGCATCGGCGTCGCCGTACCTCGCACCATCCTCCTGCCGCATAAGCAGCATCCGCCCTCCACTACCGATCGTTCCATGCGCAACCTCCGCTACCCGCTCGACTGGGCCGAGATCTTCGATTACATTGGCTTCCCCGCCTTTCTGAAGCCGCACGCCGGCGGCGGTTGGAAGAATGTCTATAAGGTAGATAATCCCCAACAGCTTTTCGCGGCCTACGATCAGACCGGCGATCTCTGCATGACCCTGCAAAAGGCCGTAGACTTCACCGATTATTTCCGCTGCTACGTCATCGGGCAGGAGAAGGTCTGGGTCATGCGCTACGATCCCAGGCAACCGCACCAGGATCGCTACGTCAAGAACCCGCCGCCCATCGAGCCGGCCCTGTACACGCGCGTGGTCGGCGATGCGCTCAAGCTGTGCCGCGCGCTCGGTTACGACATGAATACGGTCGAATTCGCGGTGGAAAACGGAGTGCCGTACGCCATCGATTTCCTGAACCCCGCCCCGGACGCCGACATTAATTCCGTGGGGCCCGAAAACTTCCAGTGGGTGGTCAATGCTATCGCCGAACTAGCCGTTAAGAAGGCCATTAGCGACGAAGATCCGGCATCAGAGTTCCGCTGGGCCAGTTTTCTGAATGGGGCATAATATCTAAAGAGGGGACCCCATGAAGCCTAGCCTGAGCATTGGCATTGAGGAGGAGTATCAGACCATCGATCCGGAGACTCGCGATCTCCGCTCCCACATCGGCATCGAAATGATCGAAAAAGGCAAGGCCGTGCTCGTCGAGCGCGTCAAGCCCGAGATGCATCAATCGGTTATCGAAGCCGGCACCCGCATCTGCCGCAACATCCAGGAATGCAAGACCGAAATTCACATGATCCGCCGCAGCTTGATCGGCCTGGCCCGCCAGCACGGCCTCCGTTTGGCCGCGGCCGGCTCGCATCCATTCGCCGATTGGAGCACGCAGGAGATCTACCCGGATCAGCGCTACCAAACCATCGTCGAGGACATGCAGATGGTCGCGCGCGCCAATTTGATCTTCGGACTGCACGTCCATATCGGCGTGGAAGATCCCGAGACCGCCATCCACATCATGAACGCGGCGCGCTACTTCCTGCCGCACATCCTGGCGCTTTCCACCAACTCGCCTTTCTGGCGCGGCATGGATACGGGGCTGAAATCGTACCGCTGCAAAGTCTTCGACAAGTTTCCCCGCACCAACATCCCGGATTATTTCCCCAGCTATGGCGAATACGAGAGCTTCATCAACCTGCTGATCAAGACCAACTGCATCGATAATGCCAAGAAAATCTGGTGGGACATCCGGCCGCATCCTTATTTCAACACGCTCGAATTCCGCGTGTGCGATATTCCCATGCGTGCCGACGAAACCATTGCGCTGGCGGCGCTCATTCAGGCCACGGTGGCCAAGCTCTACAAGCTGCACTCCATGAATCAAGGCTTCCGGCTGTATCGCCGCGCCCTCATCATGGAGAATAAGTGGCGCGCCCTGCGCTATGGAATCGATGGCAAGCTGATCGATTTCGGCAAGCGCATTGAAGTGCCCATGCGCGACCTGATGGAAGAATATTTCGAAATTATAGACGACGTGGTCGATGAGTTAGGTAGCCGGCAGGAGATTAACTACATCCGGGAGATTCTAAAGAATGGGACCGGCGCCGACCGCCAGTTGCGCGTATGGAATGAAACCCACGACATGAAGAAGGTGGTTGACTATATCATTGAAGAGACCGAAGCTGGCATTTACGAAACCGAGGAAAGGCGGACTGTAGCTACGTGAAGGGATTATTAAACGAAGTGGAGGTAGAGGCCTCCCTCGTTGAGGGAGCGCGCAACGCGGCGGGCGTGTGCCTGCGGATTGAGCCGTTCGAAAAAGTAACGCTGATCACCGATCTGGCCTCCATCGAAATTGCGGCCGCCCTGGCCGGAGAGCTCGACAGTTTGGGCGCGCCTTATCGCTGCTGGACGCTTGAACATGTCGCGCCGCGTCCGCTTGCCGATATGCCGCGACCGATCCTCGACGACCTGGAGACAAGCCAGGTTAGTATCTTCGCGGCCCAAGCCCAGCTCAACGAGTTGCGCTCCCGTATGCAGATGACCGAGGTCGTAACCCGGCGCAAGATCCGTCATGCCCACATGGTCAACATCACCAAGCAGATCATGCGCGACGGCATGCGCGCGGACTTCCGCGAGGTGGATCGCATCAGCCTGCTGGTGATTGAAATCGCCCGATCCGCGGCGACGGTCCGCGCCACGACGCCGGCCGGGACGGACATTACCGCCGAGATGAACCCCGATTACAAGTGGCTTAAAACCAGCGGCATCATCAGTCAGAATACCTGGGGCAACCTGCCCGGCGGAGAAATCTTTACCACGCCCGGCGAAGTAAACGGAACCTTCGTGGTCGATGGCGTGGTCGGCGATTATCTCTGCGCCAAGTACGGCGACCTTCAACGCCAACCGCTCACCATCCGCATTAAGGGCAATCGGCTTACGGAAGCGCACTGCGCCAATCGCGCGCTCGAAGACGAATTCTGGCGCTACACGCACACTGACGAGAACAGCGACCGCGTGGGCGAGTTCGCCATCGGCACCAATATTGGAGTGCGCGACGTAATCGGCAACATCCTGCAGGATGAAAAAATCCCGGGCGTGCATATCGCTTTTGGCGACCCGTATGGCAGCTATACCGGCGCGCAGTGGGGCTGCTCGACTCACATCGACGTGGTCGGCCGCAAATTCGATATCTGGGCCGATGAGCGCATGATCATGCGCGGCGGCGAGTTCCTGCTGAATGGCTGAACCCATGCCGCGCTAAAAAAATGATCCCCGCTCTTCGACAACATTTCAACGCCGCCTTCACGCCGCAAAAGTACGCCGGCTTCATTGCGCGCATGGAATCCCAGTCGGGCACGCCGCTGGCCTTCCGCCATAGCGAAACGCCCTGCTTCTTCCCGGCGCCGCTGATCGACGCCATGGCGCGGGACGGCTCCGACCTGATTCGTCAGCTGACCACCCCCGAGTACCAACAGATCGCCCGCCAGGCCGTGCCGCCGCAGTTCGATGTGCCCCGCGAGCCCGGCCACCCCCTGTTCCTGCAAGTCGATTTCGGCCTCGTCCGTGAAGCCAACGGCGAACTTGCGCCCCGCCTCGTCGAGATTCAGGCGTTCCCCTCGCTCTACGCCTATCAGCCCGTGCTGTCGCAAGTCTACATCGATGCGTATGGCCTGAATGGAAATTTGCGCTACCTGCTGAGCGGCCTCGATCTTGCCGGCTATCGGGCTCTGCTGGGCCGCGCCATCCTCAACGGCCACCATCCGGAAAATGTAATCCTGATGGAGATCGATCCGCTGCGTCAAAAGACATTGGCCGATTTCATCCTGACCGAGCGCATGTTGGGGGTGCGCGCCGTTTGCATCACGCAAATCCGTAAGGACGGCAATCAACTCTATTACCAACGCGACGGCCGCAACATTCCGATTCATCGCATCTACAATCGCACCATCGTCGATGAGTTAGAGCGGCGCGGCATCACACCCGCATTTGACTTTCGCGACGACCTGAACGTCGAGTGGGCCGGCCACCCCAACGACTATTTCCGCGTAAGCAAATTTTCCATCCCGTACCTGCGGCATCCCTCGGTGCCCCAGACCTGGTTCCTCGACCAGCTGCATCACATTCCGCGGGATACTCACAACTACGTGCTGAAGCCGCTCTTTTCATTTGCAGGATTGGGCGTGCGCATCGGCCCGCCGCGCGAAGAAATCATGGCCATCCCGGCGGACCAGCGCCGCGGCTACATCCTGCAGGAGCGCGTCGAATTCGAGCCAGTCATCGAAACGCCCCACGGCAATACGCGCGCCGAAATCCGCATCATGTATATCTGGCTGGACCAACTGCTGCCTGTCTCGCTCCTGGTCCGCATGGGCCGCGGCGCCATGATGGGCGTGGACCACAACAAAAACCTTGACTGGGTAGGGGCCTCCGCCGGCCTTCTGTAAATCAGAATCGTGCCTGTGCGTAGAATTTCCAATGGGACAAGAACGCCGCATCGAGCGGCTGCCTGGTCAAACTGGCGCGCACCATCTCTACCGGAATCGCATTCATCTTCAAAATGGCATCGTGGAATTCGATGTTCGACATCTTCCCGGCATCCACCAACTCCCTGTGTAGCGCGCGAAACTGTAACGCCCCCAGCATGTAAGCGACCTGATAAAGCGGTCCATAGTAGCCCGACTCAAATGATCGTCGCACCTCGCCTGCGGCGTTCTCGCGCTCAAACCCCACGCGGTTCACCAGGAACTCCACACACTCCGGCGCGGTCATTTTGCCCAGGTGAAAACTGAGCGAGAAGATGATGCGGGCGCAACGGTGCATGCGCCAGAACAGCGCGCCGATGCGATCTTCCGGGGTCTTGGTGAAGCCCTCGTCCCAAAGCAGCATTTCCCAGTGGAGCGCCCACCCCTCCACTGAAAAGGGCGTCTCGAATATCCCGCGATAGGTGCGGTACCGCTCGTTCATGAACTCCTGCAAGAAATGGCCGGGAATCACTTCATGGAAAGCGGTGGCCCGCGAAAAGTGCTTATTGTTGCCGCGCATGCCCATGAGCTTTTGCTCCTCGGTCATGCTCTCTACCGGGTACGAGACGCTGAGCACTTCGCCGCCCGTGAAGAACGGATTAACGCGCTGGCGCTCGGGCGACATCATCTCCATACGCCAGGTTTCAGCGGCGAGCGGCGGCACGGTCACCAGGTTACGCGCGCGGACGAAGTCGATGGCTTCGAGCACCTGCCCCAGGATCAGGGCCGGTTGTTGGCCGGGCGGTACGTAATCGGACTTCACCTGCTCCAGGGCCTTCTTCCAATCGTCGCCGAACTTCATTTCGCGCGAGGCCCGTAGCATCTCCGCATCGCACCACGCGAACTCGCGGTTGGCAATCTCGAGGACCTCCTCGGGCGTGTACGGAATCATTTCGTAGGCTAGTTCGCTGACCAGCATGTCCCTGCCTACGGCATCGCCGACAATGGTGTCGCGATCGCCCGGCTTAATGCCCGCCAGCTTTTCGCGAATGAGAGC
>Ga0209839_10002054_pt1 | contig 10038 bp, 11 predicted proteins | sample OrgsoiDNA2013050_FD_185800 | JGI IMG/M metagenome (GOLD analysis project Ga0209839, IMG submission 185800) | Permafrost soil microbial communities from the Arctic, to analyse light accelerated degradation of dissolved organic matter (DOM) -... | ecosystem: Environmental > Terrestrial > Soil >... | reverse complement strand
CATGTTGAGCCGGTTGGCCAGGAAGGTGAGCAGGTTGTTGCCCACCGCCGGGACCGGGCTCGTGCCGAGGGCCAGTGCCGCCTGGTTGTTGGACAGGAACGGCGTCTGCAGGTTCAGCATGTTCGTGCAGTAGTTCGCCGGGCTGTCCGCCGCGTTGTTGGCGTTGCTGATCGGCGGCTGGCCGACGTTGCTGCGGTACAGGTTGTCCTTGGTCGCGCTGAAGGCGTTGTTGACCAGGACCATCGGGTCGTTCTCGGGCACCAGGGCGACCGGGGCCGCCTGGTTCTTGGCCGCGGACAGTTCGTCCAGGGCCTGCGAGCTACCCGCCGTGCCGGCCTGGGACAGGTCCGGGGCCGTGAACGGCGTGCACCCGATGGCCGGGTCGACGAACGCGTCCAGCAGGATGTTGTCGCTGCCGTTGGCGAGCTTCGTCGCCCCGGCCAGCGCAGCCGCGTTGGCCGCGTTGTTCTGAGCGGTCTGGCCGTTGCCGTTCAGCAGGTAAATCGTGGTGACGTTGTCGCTCTGGTCCTGGTCGATCAGGTTGAACGACCGGGTGGTCAGGCAGGGCTGCCCGGTCTTGGCCGACGTGCCCACCGGCGGGACGACCAGCTTGCCCTGGGCCTGCGCCCGCGCGGCAGCCTGGAAGAACTGGGTGCCGTTGCAGAACGAGACCTGGCCGAAGATCGACCCGTTCAGGCCGTTGACGCATCGCGCCTGCCGCAGTGTGTTCGCCGTGGCGCCGACCTGGGTCAGGTTGGTGCCGTTGAACCCGAAGTTGATGGTCACGACCGCGCCCGCGGGAAGCGTGGGCACGACCGGGGCCACAGCGGCCTGGGTGCCCTGCGTGATGACCAGCGGCTCGTACACCGACAGGGCGCCGGTGGCCGGGTCGAGGATCGTCGCCTGGACGAACGCGCCCAGGTTGGCGGCGTTCGCCATGGTGCACCCGGACGCGGCCGGGGTCATCCCGGCCGGCCCTTCGAGCTGGTACGGGGTCGCAAGGCCCTGTGCCGTCAGCGGGTTGGCCGGAACGACGATGCGGCAGCTGACGTTCGCGACGGCCGCGGCGGCGGGTGCCGCAGCCGTGGCCGTCGGGGCTGCCGCCGCCGCGGCGGTCGCCGACGCGCTGGCACTCGGAGTGGCGGTCGCGCCCGCTGCCGACTGCTGAATGGTCGTGCTCGATGGCCCGCCGGTGAACGCCAGTACAGCGCCCAGCGTCAGGCCCAGCGCCATCGGGATGGCGAGGGGCACCGCAATACGCGCCGCACGACTCTGTGGGCGGCGGCGCCATGCGGGCCTATGCCCGGTGCGCATTCAATCCACCTCCATGATGATGTCTTGGTAAGGCTCCCGAGCGATCACGTTAGACCTGCGCGGTGCTCAAATACGCCGAAATCAGAACGGTAATATCTCCCTCAGTCTTGCGCCGTTTACAGGTCCGCAATATGTGAGGTCAATTACCAACTCCTAACGCCGCACGTCGCCGTACCACCTACGACACGCGTGTAAATCTTTCGTACTTATTACGCCACGCCAGTTATGCCGCGCGGGCCGCCCGTATTACCCGGCCGCGCGGCATCCACCGCAGCGAGCCGGGCCCCTCCGGCGGTCCGGCGGGGCCCGGCTCGCGGGCGATCGGGGGGTGGCGGTTCTAACGCTTCAGCTGGCGGGCGACGGCGAGGGCCTCGTTGACCGGGACCGCGTAGCCGGTGACGGTGGCGCCGCGCACCGATCCGGTCAGGTCGATGCCGATCACCTGGCCGGACAGGTTGACCAGCGGGCCGCCGGCGCTCTGGCCCGGGATGAGCTGCGCCGTGGTCCGCAGCAGCCCGGCGACGTGATGACCGCCGATGGTCATGGTCACGTCCGTACTGGTGACGTTGCCGATCACGGGGGTGAAGGCCCGGCCGCCCGCGCTGGTGCCGACCGCGACGGCCGCGTCGCCCGCCGCCACGCCGCGCGCGTTACCGATCGCGACCGGCTGGAACGGGCCACCGCATTCGAGCTGGAGCAACGTGAGGTCGTGGGCCGCGTCGGAGCCGACGATGCGCGCGGTGCAGGTGCGGCCGGACGGCAGCACCCGGGCGCTGACCGTACCCCGGCCCGCCGCGATCTGGGCGCTGGTCAGCACCAGGCCGGACGGGGTGAGCACCACGCCCGTCCCGCTGCCCCGGGCGGACGCGATGCGGACCAGGCCAGGAACGGTGGATTGCACGATGTTGGCCTGCGCGTCGGCGCCGGTGCCGTCGTCGTCTTCGACGAACCTCTGGTTGTGTGCGGGCGGGCTCGGTATGGCCGAGGACGCGGCCGGGGTGATCTGGTCACGGATCACCATGGTGGCCCCGAACCCGACCGCGGTGAAAGCGGCCGCCGCGGCCGCGAAAACGCCGGCCCGCACGCGTTTGCGCGGCTTCGCCGTGACGGGCTCCGGGGCGGCATTAACGTCCGGGATACTGGGCGCGTCATTTTCTCCGGAACCAGCGCTGCCCGCGTGCCCGCGGCCGCCCGCGTCGTCGTTCATATCGTCCGTCCTGTGCGAGATACCGCGATGGCCGCGTGCCGGTCCCGCGGGATGATCGGTCGGTTTTCTGCTCCGCCCGTTATCTTGCACAAGTCCGCCGCCGGACGGGATCATTTGCGCGAATTCACATAGCGTCATGCGCTATCACGGAGCGATAACTTCGGGGTGCCGCGGGCCTGCGGCCCCGGCCGGCCTTCCGTTGATCGGCGCTCTGTCCTGGCCGCCCGGTGGCGGGATCATGCTCGGCTCCGAGCGGCCGCCCGGTGCGGATGACGCCTGGCCGGTTCCGCCCGGGAGCTTCGGCTGCTACGTCGTGACCGGCGAGCCGGACAAGCTGTTCGCCCGGGCGACCGCGGCCGGCGCCGAAATCCTCATGGGCCTGCACGAGACCGACCACGGCTCGCGGGACTTCGCCGTTCGCGACCCGGAGGGCAACTGGTGGTCATTCGGCACCTACCGGGGTGAGCCAAGGAAGCGCCCGCCGTATGACGTCACGCATCGTACACGCCCTGTGCGCCGCGTGACTCATTTCGAGACGAGTTTCCCGCCTATAACTACGGAACCGCATGTAACGTGACTCTTAGTGACAGACGTTCTCACGCTCCGTGCATGATGGACTATGCGGCGTCCGCGTGTTGTGCTGTACGTGCGCGGAATCAGTGTCGAGACGTAGCCATCAGCGGATATCGAGAGAAAGGTGGGAACATGCCAAACCAGATTTCGCCCACCGGACGAATCCTGGTGGGCGCCGACGGCTCGCCGGCTTCGGTCGCCGCCGTGCGGTGGGCGGCCAGGGAAGCGCAGCTGCGCGGTATGCGGGTGCACGTGGTGTTTGTCCGGGACAGACGCCTGCTCACCCCGCATTACGCGCCGCAGCCGCGGGTGACCGACGCCGACCTCGGGCCGGCCGAGGGGGAATCCACCCTCAAAGCCGTGGTGCGCGAGGCCCTCGGCACGCAGTCGGCCAATGCGCAAGCGGAAGCCGCGCAAATGGAGGCCGTGCAAATGGAACTGGCCGACGGACCGCCGGCTCGCGTCCTGATCGAGCGTTCCGTCGGGGCGGAGATGCTCGTGCTGGGCAGCGCCCGCCCGGGCGCCGGGCCGTCCGGCCCGGCGGGTGCAATGTCCCCGGTGATGCCGGCCCGGCTCCCTCTTGGTCCGGTGGCCCGGGATTGCCTGCACGCGGCGGCCTGCCCGGTCGTGGTCGTCCGTTCCAGTGCGGCGAGGCCGGCGGCCGAGCCCGTGCACGCGTAGGGCCGCCGGCCGCCCGGCCGGTTCCGCGCCCGGCCGGTTCCGCGCCCGGCCGGTTCCGCGCCCGGCCGGTTCCGCGCCCGGCCGGGCCGCTCGCGGTCAGTCGCGGCCCGTGTCGCGTCAGCGTCCGTGGTCCGTACACCTAGGCGCGTGGCCGGGTCCACAGCGGCGCGACCGTGCGCCATTCGGTGTCCCAGGCCTTCATGCGCCGGCGTTGCAGCGCCCGGCGGGCCAGCGCCCCGGCCCCGAGCAGCGCGAACGTCGCGGCGAACATGGCCACGATGACCGCCAGGAATACGCCGCCGGTCAGCTGACCCCGGCTCACCGCCGCGGCCTGCGCGGGGGCGCCGCCGAGGGTAACGCGTTCCGCCCACCATCCGGCCTCGAACCCGGCGGCCGGCACCACGGTCAGCAGCAGCAGCACGCCCAGCAGCCCAATCACGGTCTCGGCCCGGTCCGTGCCGCGGCGCAGCGGATTACGGTCGCATCCGAGCCAGCGGGCTCCCCGGACCGGGACGGCCCAGCGAGACCGGCCGGTGGCCAATCGATCGCGCACGCCAGGACTTTAGGCCGAAACTGGGCTGCATGCCCAGAAAAGAACAAAACCGGGGCGACGGTGTCCTTTAGGTCGCGTGGCGAGGGTGCGGTTCAGGGCCGGCTGAGGAGGGTGCCGTTCAGGGCCGGCTGAGCAGGGTGCCGTTCAGGGCCGGCTGAGCAGGGCGCCGTTCAGGGCCGGGCTGAGGAGGAGGTCCGTCCGGGCTGCGTGCTGGCGTCCGTCAGGGCCGCGTGACGTGTGAGCCCGGCTGGCGCAGCTCCGGGAAGTTCGCATCCGCCCCCGTGATGCGCATGATCTTGACAATGCCAGGACGCGGCGCGATCAGGCTGAGCCGACGGCCCGCCTTCCGTGCGTGCACGGCCACCCCGATCAGCGTGCGCAGCCCCCGGGCGTCACAGAACGTCAATCCGGCCAGGTCAATGCCGACCGGCCCGTGGCTACGGTCGATGACCCGGCGTACGTACTCAAAGGCCTGATCGGCCGTGGCCGCATCCAGTTCGCCACGGATAACGGCGACCGCGTGCCCATCCGGGTAGATCCGGTGGGTAAGCCCCAGCGGAACGGGCGCCAGCTCCGCAGTCTCAGCGGCGGCCGCGGCGTTCCCGTCCAGTCCAGCCCCGTCCAGCCCATTCCCGTCCGGCCCGGCCCCGCTCGATCCGGCCCCGTTCCATCCAGTCTCGCTCCAGTCGGCGCGGTACCAGCTCTGCCCCCCGCCGGTCTCGGGACCAGCGGGTCTAAAGTCCCATCCCCCTGCACGATCAAACATCGTGAATCCCCTCCAGTATGGCGCTATGCCAGTGACAGGTCACGCCCTCCCATGGCGCCCGGAACGGGGCCAGTTGCCCGATGCCCCCTTTGCGGCGAGGCGAGGTCCTGATGTACATGCTCGAACCAGTATCAGTAGTAAAGATGCCGAAACTTAGGGCGAAGTGCCGGCTTTCTGAATGATTGATCAACGAGGGTGCTCTTGTCCATCCCCTCGCCGCTGCCGCGCCGGCGCAGTCTACCGGCCCGAGGCTGCCACGCGCCGGGAATACTCGCCAGTGTTGATCTCGCCGGCGGCGTACCGGCGGGCCAGGGCCCGCCCAGACGCGTCGTCCCCCCGATCAGCTGCGTCCCGGGTTTCTCCCGGTCCCCGCGGCCCACCTGGGTTCGCGGGCCCGTTCCCATCGTGCCGCGCCCAGCGCACGAGGGCGACGATCGCCCAGATGACGAGGGCCCAGAAGACGGCCGCCGTCGCGGTACCGAGCAGCCAGGCCCACCAGTGGAATCCGGTTCCCCACCCCGACATCATCGTTCCCGGCCTCCTCGTAGCGTTCACCCACCACCATGGCGTCCGGGCCTGAAAGCCTCCTGAGCTATAGCTCCAAAGTCGCCGGCGGCCGGAGCCAGCATTGGGCGGAGCCGCCGGCGGACGGGGGTCTGGGCGGCGCGCCGGGGCGCACGGTGACGGTCAGCGGGCGGGGGTCCGGATGGCCAGCGCGCCGGGGCGCACGGTGACGGTCAGCGACCGGCCCGGGGGAATGATCTCCCCGTCGGTCTCGCGCGGCAGTTCCGCGTCGGCGGTGATCTCTACCCGGCGCGCCCGGAAGCGTTCCAGGCGGCGGTCGTCGCGGCGGCTGCGGGTCAGCACGCGGTACCCGATCCGGGCCCAGTCGGCCAGGCCCGCCGGAGCGAGAATCCCGACGTCGAGCAGGCCATCGTCGGGCCGCGCGTCCGGCAGCAGCGGAAAACCACCGGGCAGCAGCCCCGCGTTCCCGACCACCACCGACCGGGCCCACCGGTGCAGGACCCGCGCGCCGTCGAGCCGCACGGTGAAATGGTTCGGAGTGCCATGCAGGTGCCCGAGACCGGCCCCGGCGTACGCCAGCCAGCCGAACCGTAGCTTGCGCTGCCGCCGGGTCGCGTCGACGACTGCGGCGTCCAGCCCGATGCCGGCCATCATGGTGAACCCCGTGCCTTCGGCCACCCCGACGTCCAGCGCGGTTTCGTGGCTGCCGAACCCAGCGGCCAGGGCCGCGCCCAGCCGGTGCGGGATGCCCAGGGCGTGCGCGGCGAGGTTGGCGGTGCCCCGCGGGATGATCGCCAGCCGGACGGCCGTGCCGGCCAGGGCGCTCGCGCACGCCCGGACGGTCCCGTCGCCGCCGACGGCGAAGACGAGCTCCGCTCCCGCGGCGGCCGCACGCCGCGCCAGCCCCTCACCGTGATCTTCCCGGGTGGTCGGCAGGAACAGTGGCGCCCAGCCGCGTGCCGCGGCTGCGGCACGGCATCGCCGGGCGAACCTTTCGGGGTCGCGCACCAGCGTCCGGTTGATGACGAACGCGACGGCGGGGGAGGGGCCGGGCGCTCGCGCGCCGTGACTGGGCGTCCACGGCGCGGCGGCCCGTGCCGCTTCGCTGGGCACTCCCGGTGCGGACAGCCGTGCGGCTTCGCCGGGCACCGCAGTGGTTTCGTTCGGCACCAGTTCGCTACTTCGCGGGATCCGGCGGTGGCCCGGACCGAGCGGCCATCAGACCGCCGATCCCATCCAGGATGCGCTCCAGCCCGAAGTTGAACTCCCGGTCGGGCGGATCGAACGTCTCGAAGACCCCAGAGGCGATGAACCGGGTGATGGCCGGGAAGCGCTGTGGATCGGCGAGCTTGGCCAGCAGGCGGCCGTAGGCCGACATCCACTCATCCGGAGCCGCCCCGGAGGCATGGATGGCGGCGGAGATGTCGGCGTTCGTGCTGGCTTCGTTCCGGACATACCCGCTGACCAGCAGGATCACGGATGCTTTCTCGGCCTCGGTAAGCCCGGTGCCGCGCAGGCAGGCGAGGGCCTGCTCGAACCAGGCCACCTCGTTGGGCCGGATCGGCAGCCCACTGATCGGAACCCGCAGGACCCACGGATGCCGGCCCATCGCGGCCCGCATCACCAGGGCCGAATGGGTGAGGCCCTCCCGCCATCCCTCGTCGGGTGCGGTCGGCGCGAGAAACTGCCCGTAGACCTCGTCCACCATCAGCGCGACCAGCTCGTCCTTGGACGAAACGTGGCGGTAGAGAGACATCGGGGCGGCGCCGACCTCGGCGGCCACCCGGCTCATCGACACCCCGGCCAGGCCCTCGGCCTCAGCGATCTTCACCCCGGCCCCGACGATCCGCGGCAGGCTCAGGCCCGGTTTGGGGCCCCGGTGCGGCCGCTCACGCAGCCCCCACGCCGCCTCGATGCTCGTCGGCAGGTCCATCGTCCTCGCTTCCCGCACTGGCCCATAGAACCCGGTTGACCCCATCCTAGAACTGCGTATACCTTACGCAAATAAGCGTACGCCATACGCAGAGAGTGCGTGGCCCGGCCGCACGCGCGGCGCGCACACCGATCCGAGGAGCACACGGGATGACTGACCATCTGGCCGTCGAGGCGGCCGGCCTGACCAAGGCATACGGCTCGATCAACGTCCTGGGGGGCGTCGACCTGCGGGTCGCGCCCGGCAGCGTGTTCGCGCTGCTCGGCCCGAACGGCGCCGGCAAGACCACCATGGTGCGGATCCTGTCCACGCTGCTGCGCCCGGACGGCGGGCAGGCGCGGGTGGCCGGGTGGGCGTCCCCACCGACGGCTCGGCCGCGCAGGTGCGTGCGCTGCTCGACGAGATTGATCCGGAACGAACGCTGGTCGGCGCCTTCACCGTGCACGACGCGACACTCGACGACGTTTTTCTTGCCCTCACCCAGAAGGGCGCGCCCCAGGGGGAGACCGCTCAGGCCTGAGCCGACCAGCCTGTTTCCCGGCGACTATCTGACCATGGCCGCGCGCTGCGCCCGGCTGACCAGCCGCGAGGTCGACGCCCTCATGACCTCGCTGTTCCTGCCCGTCATGCTGATGGTGACCTTTGTCTACCTGTTCGGCGGCGCCATCAGCACGGGCACCCGCTACATCACCTACGTCGTGCCGGGCGTGCTGCTGCTGTGCGCCGGGGTCGGGTCCGCGACCACCGCGGTGACCGTCTGCCGCGACATGACCGGCGGCATTATCGACCGCTTCCGCTCGATGGACGTGGGCAGCCTGCCGGTCCTGTCCGGGCACGTGGCCGCGAGCGCGGTCCGCAACGCCGCGTCCACGGTACTGGTGTTCGCGGTCGCGCTCGCGATCGGGTTCCGGCCGCACGCCGGCCCGGCCGCCTGGGCCGCCGGTCGCAGGGCTGCTGCTCGGCACGCACGTCGGCGCGAGCGGGTGGCAGGCCGTGGCCTGGTGCGGCGGAATCTTCGCCGCGTCCGTCGCGCTCAGCGCGGCCGCCTTCCACCGCCGGGCGCGGTGACCGGGGCCCGGTGACCCCGGTGGCGGGCCCCGGGCGGGCAGAGCCCCGGGCGGCCGGACCGCCCGGGACTCCGTCCCCCGCCCGTCAGGTCCTCGCCGCGTTACCGCAGCGGGATCGTGGCGCGGTCAGACTCCTCGCGCGGCCCGAAGATCCGCCGGTCGCCCGCCTCGATCGGTGAGTCGTTGATGCTGGCCTCGCGCCGGGCCATCAGACCGTTGCCGTCGAACTCCCACAGCTCGTTGCCGTAGCTGCGCCACCACCGCCCAGCCTGATCGTGGCTCTCGTACTGAAAGCGCACGGCGATGCGATTCCCCTCGAACGCCCACAGTTCCTTGCGCAGCGCGTAATCGAGCTCCCGCTCCCACTTCGCGGTCAGGAACGCAACGATGGCGTCGCGCCCGGTGATGAACGTATCCCGGTTACGCCAGACCGAATCCTCGGTGTAGGCCAAACAGACCCGCTGCGGGTCACGCGTGTTCCACGCGTCCTCGGCGGCCTGAACCTTCTGCCGCGCGGTCTCTTCGGTGAACGGCGGCAGCGGCGGGCGAGTGCTCAAGGGATCTCCTTACGTTGGCGTCACCACCGGGGGAGGGGCGGCCCTCAGCGGGTCACCGTCCCGGCGGGGGAGGACGGCCGGAATCGGCTCACCAGGCGCGCCGCCAGGCGCCAGCCCACCACGAACAGGCCGAGGAACACCAGCGCCACCACGATGAACGGCAGCGCCGTGCCCTGCCCGGCGATGACGCGCAGGACCATGCCGACGGCCACCGCGCCGAGCCAGGCCGCGACCCCGGCCGGGACGATCGCGAGCGGCTGCCGCCACGCGCGGCCCGCCAGCCAGCCGGCGGCGAGCCCGGCCAGAAAAGGCCACGACGTGCTGGCCAGGCCGGGGAAAGTCTCGCCCTTGCTGTGGCTGGCCCGGCCGATCACCACGAACACCAGGACACAGCCCACGTCGGCTACCGCCGCCCACGCCGCAGAACGCATAACAGCCAGGCTAGCGGCCGCCTCCGCCGCCGGCCCGTGAACCCCGCGAACCCCGCGAACCCCGCCAGGACCGTCATCGTCATGCGTTCTCCCTCCGGGCGGCTCCTCAGGTGGCTCCTCCGGTGGACGGGGAAGGGTCCACGATTACCTTCAGGCCGGCCCGGCGGTTCGCCGCGCTGAACGCGCCGGCCACGTCGGTCAGCGGGAAGTGATGGGTGACCACCGGGCCGAGGTCGACCTGCCCGCGCGCGGCCATGCTGATCGCCCGCGGGTAGGCCTCGTTCATCCGGCGCACCATCGCCATCGTCAGGCCTTTCCGCCGCGCGACCGACGCGCTGAACGTGGTCAGGTCGTCATCGGGGATCCCGGCCAGCACGATCCGGCCCCCCGGCCGGGCCGCGTCCATCGCCAGCTGGACGCCATCGTTCGTG
>Ga0209839_10002050_pt1 | contig 10055 bp, 9 predicted proteins | sample OrgsoiDNA2013050_FD_185800 | JGI IMG/M metagenome (GOLD analysis project Ga0209839, IMG submission 185800) | Permafrost soil microbial communities from the Arctic, to analyse light accelerated degradation of dissolved organic matter (DOM) -... | ecosystem: Environmental > Terrestrial > Soil >... | reverse complement strand
CATTGCTCACCCGGCCGTCGATCGCCGTGACCACTTCAACGCGGCCCGACCAGTTCTCCGCCACCAGCGTCCACTCGATCCCGCCATGGTGCGGGTCCGACATGCTGACGAACCGGCGGCTGTGCAGCGTGGTCACGCGGCCGTCGCTGTCGCGGAACCGGAGGCGGCGGATCACGGCCGCGTACCGGATGTCCAGCTCGTGGCGGTACTCGAGCAACTCCACGTCGGCGAGCCGGATCGCATCCCCGCCCTCGACCCGCAGCTGGAGAACCAGCCAGTTCGGCAGGTTCACCAGATCCTCGTTGAGCACGGGCAGGCCGCCCAGGATCGTCGTCTCGCGGTTGTACCCGCCATGCACGTAGGTGCCGGGATAATGCACGCCGTCGGCCTCTTCCCACTCGGCCGTGCCCCGCGTGCACAGGTAGCCGTTGCCGGTCGAGGTCAGCGCTTCGCGAAGCCCCTCCGACCCGGGATCAAAGCCGTCGTAGGCTAGCAGGAAACCATCCACGGGCCCTCCTCGTTGCATCGGCACCACCGCCCTGACCTCTGGCGCCGCACGGGTTCCCCCGGCAAGACGGCCAGGTTGAAGAACCGAACCTCCATCCCGTCCCTGCCAGCGAGCGCCACCATAGCCGGGCCAGCCCACCGGCGCTGCGCCTGCCGGGCACGGGCCCGGAGCCGCCCCGTGCCAACAGGTCTACCCGATCCACTCCATCCGCACCGCCGCGCCGTGGCGCATGGCCTTCCTGACCGGCCTGCACCCGCGCCTACCGCAACTGCGACCGATCATCGGAAACAGCCCGTGACACCGTTGCCAGCACGGCACCGACGGCAGTCATCATTGGTTGCGGTGCGGGATCGGCTCGGCTAGCGCCGCTTGCGTGAGAAGGTGAGCTGGTGGTGACGTCGGGGCAGCGGGGCGGCAGTCTGCTGTCGGTCAATGTGGGGATGCCGCGGGACGTGACCTGGCGCGGCAGGACGGTGCACACGGCGGTGTGGAAGAAGCCGGCCGCCGGGCCGCGGATGGTGCGGCGGCTCAATATCGAGGGTGACGGGCAGGGGGATCTGGCCGGGCACGGCGGCGAGCAGCGGGCGGTGTTCGTCTACCAGATCGAGTCCTACCGGTACTGGCAGGAGCAGCTGGGCCGGGATGATTTCGGGTACGGGCAGTTCGGGGAGAACTTCACCGTTCAGGGACTGGCCGACGATCAGGTGTGCATCGGCGACCGGTACCGGATCGGCGGTGCGATTTTCGAGGTAACCCAGCCGCGGGTCACCTGCTTCCGGGTGGGTATCCGGATGGATGATCCCCAGATGCCCGCGCTGCTGGTTTCCCATCACCGGCCCGGGTTCTATTTCCGCGTGCTGACCGAGGGCGCGGTGGAGGCCGGGCAGGAGATCATCAAGCTTGCCTCCGGCCCGGAGGGCATGACGGTCGCGGAGACGGACGCCCTGCTGTACCTGCCCGGGCATCCCCGGCAGCAGGTGCTGCGCGCGCTGCGTATCCCGGCGCTCAGCGGCGGGTGGAAGGCCTCGTTCCAGGAGATGCTCGACCAGCCCGGGCAGGCCGCTGGCAACGCGGGCCTAACCGACGCGAGCCCGCCGCCGGCGTGGCCCGGGTTCCGGGCGCTGGCCGTGACCGCAATCAGCCGGGAGAGCGAGACGGTGGTTTCGGTGCACCTGGCCGATCCCGGGGGCGGGAGCATGCCGGCCGCGCTGCCCGGACAGTTCCTGACCTTGCGCCTGCACCCTGAGCCCGCCGGGCGGCCGCTGCTGCGCAGCTACTCGCTGTCGGGACCCCCGGGCGCCCGCGACTACCGCATCAGTGTCAAGCGGGAGGAATACGGCGCCGGCAGCCAGTTCCTGCACACCCGGGTACGGACGGGTGACCTGCTGGAGGCAGCCGCGCCGCGCGGCACCTTCACCCTGCGCCCGGGCCAGGCGCCGGTTCTGCTGATCAGTGCGGGTGTCGGCGCGACACCGGTGCTGGCCATGCTGCACGCGCTGGCCGCGGCCCGGTCCAGCCGGGACATCTGGTGGGTGCACGGCGCGCGCCGCCGCGCCGATGAGCCGTTCGCGGCCGAATCCCGCGCCCTGCTGGCCGCGCTGCCCAGCGCGCACCGGCACATCTGCTTCAGCAGCCCGGGCCCTGATGATATCCAGGGCCGCGACTACGACACGGCGGGACGCTTGTCGGCGCCGGTCCTTGCCGCCCTGGACCTGCCCCGCGACGCCGATGCCTACCTGTGCGGCCCCCCCGCGTTCATGGCAGATGTGTCCGCTGCCCTGGCCGCGGCCGGTATCCAGGCTGCCCGCATCCGCACCGAGGTCTTCGGCGCCGGGCCCGCGCAGACACCCGGCATCGCACCCGCGGCCGCCCGCCGGCCGCACCCGCCCGCCGGCCAGCCAGGCAGCGGTCCCCTGGTCGCGTTCGCGCGCAGCGACCTGAACGCGCGCTGGGACCCCGGCTACGCCAGCCTGCTCGAGTTCGCCGAAGCCTGCGACGTACCGGTGCGCTGGTCATGCCGCGCCGGAGTGTGCCACACCTGCGAGACAACCGTCATGTCCGGAACAGTCCGCTACGCCCCCGCCCCGGTCGATGACCCCGCCGACGGCAGCGCACTGATCTGCTGCTCGCAGCCACGCGACGACCTGGTCCTCGACCTGTGACCACCCCCGCTAGCCACAGGCGTTCGCAGTGGACGTGCAGGCCGGTTTGTTAGTGCCCGCGGTGCCCGGCTGCGGGCTACTCCTCGCCGGAGAACCGCTCCCAGGCGGACTGCCTTGTGATCTGCAGCGCGGCGCGGGCAGCCCCAAGCCCGCGTCGGTGCGCGCCGGGCGTGTCCGCGCAGTTAGGGGCGAATGTCCTGATCTACCAGGACATTCCCGCCTGCCCGGGCGATAATGCGTGGGGTGGTATCCGATACGGTGCCGCGCGCTGGAGGGCATGATGGCGAACCTGAGTTCCGTGCTTACGCAAGCGGCGGCCAAACATGGCGAGCGTCCGGCCGTGCGCCTGGACGACCTGGTGCTGAGCTACTCGCAACTGCGGGACGCCGCAGGCCGCGCGGCGCCCCTGGCGCCGGCCGGGGCGATCGACAGTACGGTCGTGATGGACGTCTTGAAGGCGGCTCCGGCGCCAGCGCCGGCGACCGCGCCGCCCACCAGGAACAGGGCCAGGCTAGGCAGCCACACCGCCGCCGTCACGGCCGCGACCCCAGCGGCCAGCACGCCGAGGCCGAGCCGGGCCTGGAGGCCCCGCGACAGCGGTAGCCGGCCGACCGACATCTGGGCCAGGGCGGCCGCGCCGAACACGATGAACGTGGACAGCCCGGCCAGGGCATGCGAGCTCTGGTGCAGGGTCCCGGCGATGAATCCCGGGGCCAGCGAGGTGAACAGCCCGAACAAGGCGAACGCGGCCGCTGCGGCCAGCCCGGCTGCGTAAAACGCCTGGCGCTGGTCAGCCGGGATCCGCACCCGCTGTGGGTGGTAACGCGGCCGGCGATCCGGGCGCGCCACGGTCTCCGGCGCCGCGGCCAGCGCGATCGCGCCAGCCAGCATGAGTCCCTCCGCCACCAGATAGGGCAGCATCAGCGGCGAAGCGGCGTATTCGGCGAGGAACCCCGCCAGCAGCGCCCCGAACCCAAGGCCGCCGAGGTTGGCCGCGGTGGAGACGAGCTCGGCACCGTCACACTGCCGATACCATCCGGCAGCGTGAAACACCCGCCCCCGGTGTTCTGTCACGAGGCGCCATCGGCTACGTTGAGCTGGCGTCTCACCCAGTTCGGCCCGGCGGACTTGATCGCGTTGCTGGCGGTCGTGGGTGCCGCGGCCGGGATGACGAATCGGCCGGGTGGCCTGTGATGGCTGGCCGCGGGACATCCCGGATCTCGCTGACTGCTGCCGGTCTGGGGTCAGCGGCGGAGGGGAAACTGGTATGCGGCCGTTCTTCAAAGACGATGACTTCAACTTCCTGACCGAGATCGCCCTCGGCTCGGTATACCGCCAGGCGGCCGATGTCGGTGAGGTGCTCACGACCGTCGATCGCATCCATGACGGCAAGGCGCGGTCGTGGGTGGAGGAGTGGACGGCCACGGCCGATCGTCTCGCGCAGGAGGCAGCCGCCAACGCCGCGGCCGGCCGCGCGTACTCAGCCGCCGGGCAGTACCTGCGCGCGTCGCTGTACTACTCGGTTGCGACGTACTCGGCGGACGGGACAGGAGACCCGGCCCTGTTCGCGTCGCTGTGGGAGAAGCACCGGGCCGGCTGGGACCAGTTCGTGAACTTGGCGGACTTCGGTGGGGCGGTCGCCGAGCGCATCGAGATCCCCTATGAGGGCACTACGCTACCCGGGTATTTCTTCCGTTCCGGCACGGCCGGTGCGGCCCGGCGGACGCTGATCTTCAACAACGGCAGCGACGGCTCGGTCGTCGGCGCGTGGACCGACGGGATCGCGGATGCGCTCGCACGGGGCTGGAACGCGATGACGTTTGATGGCCCGGGGCAGAACGCGGCGCTGGTGCGGCAGGGCCTGCCGTTCCGCCCAGACTGGGAAAAGGTCATCACGCCGGTCGTCGATTCCCTGTCGGCCCGCGCTGACGTTGACGGCGAGAAGCTGGCGCTGCTCGGTGTCAGCCAGGCCGGTTACTGGGTGCCCCGGGCGCTTGCTTTCGAGCACCGCATCGCGGCCGGGGTGGCAGACCCCGGTGTGGTCGACGTCTCCACGACGGTGCTCGGGCATCTGCCGCACATGATGATCAAGCTGCTCGAAGCTGGCGAGCGGGAGAAGTTCAACCGGGACATGGATTGGACGCTGAAGATCTCGCCGTCAACACGGTCGCTGCTCGCCCTGCGCATGCGGCCCTACGGCGTCACCACGCCGTACGAGTTCTTCTCCGCCGCCCGCGACTACGTGCTCACCGACGAGCTGATCGCCCAGATCACCACCCCCATCCTGGTCACCAATCCGGACCACGAGCAATTCTGGCCAGGGCAGTCCCAGGAACTCTTCGACAAGCTCTCTGGCAAAAAAGCGATCATCGCATTCACCGAAGCCGAGGGGGCCGACTCACACTGCGAACCCGCCGCCTCCGGCATACGTGGCGAGCGGATCTTCGACTGGCTCGATGAGCAGATCCCGGCCTATTCGCAGTGACCAGCGCAGCACCGATGACCAGCGGAGCCAGTACGTCTGGCCGGGTTGCTGGCAGCGGCCTTGTCCTGGGCGTACTGGCCGCCGGTCAGTTCCTGATGACCCTGGACAGTTCGGTTATGAATGTCTCGATCCGCCAGGTGGCGGCCGACATCGGGACCACGGTGACCGGCATCCAGACGGCGATTACCCTGTACACGCTGGTAATGGCGTCGCTGATGATCACCGGAGGCAAGATCGGCGCCATCCTCGGCCGGCGGCGAGCCTTCTCAATCGGGCTGCTCATCTATGGTGCAGGTTCGCTCACGACGGCGCTGTCCACGAACCTGGGTGTGCTGCTGGTGGGCTGGTCGGTGCTGCGGGCGCGGAGGCGGGAATCGTCACCATCCCCATGGTGCTCATGGGGCTGGGCATCGGCGCGCTTGCTTCCCAGCTCGGAGCGATCACCGTCTCCGCGGTGCCCGACCGCCAAAGTACCGAGGTGGGCGGCCTTCAGAACACGGTGAGTAATCTGGGTGCCTCGCTGGGCACGGCCCTGGCCGGTGCCGTGCTCATCGCCAGCCTGACCACCGGCCTGATCCACGGCCTGCGAGCCAGCTCGGACATCCCCGCGGACGTGAAGACCCAGGCCACCACGCAGTTCGCCGCAGGCGTCCCGTTCATCTCCGACAGCGACCTGAAAGCTCAGCTCGGCAAGGCAAACGTCCCGCCCGCGCAGGCCGACGCGGTGCTGGCAGCCAACAGCGACGCCCGCCTGGCGGCATTGCGCGCCTCGCTGTGGGTCGTCGCGCTCTTCGCCGTGGCCGCCCTGTTCTTCACCGGGCTGATCCCGGTCAAGCCCATTGGACGGCCCAAGCATGACGTGGCCACCAGCAGCCGAGCTGACAGCTGACAAGCCTGGTTGACTTGTTCATTCCGTCATGCGGCGCCGGAAGAAGTACGAGGCCAATGGGGCGGCCATGGCCAAGATGAGCGCTGACCAGATGAGGGCTGCCTCGACCGGATGCTGCATGGGCCAGGCGTGGATGGCAGCGGAAGGGTTCGGGTTGCCCCAGAGCTGGCGGGCCCCGGCAGCTACTGCGCTGACGGGATTCCAGTCGGCCACGGCCTGCAGCCATCCGGGCATGTGCTGCGTGGGCACCAGGGCGTTGGAGACGAAGGCCAGCGGGAAGAGCACGATGAAACCGAACGATGCGGCCGATTCCGGGCTCTTGCTGTTGAGGCCCACGCAGGCGGCGATCCAGGACAGCGAGTAGGTGAAGAAGAGCACCAGGGCGAAGCCCCCGATGATCGAGCCGACGCCGGCGTCCGTCCGCCAGCCGACGGCCAGGCCGCTCACGGCGACGATGAGGGCGCAGATACACGACGTCATCAGATCGGCGAACGATCGGCCGACGAGGACCGCGGGCTGCCACATCGGCAGGGCGCGGAAGCGGTCGACGATGCCGCCGTGCAGATCACTGCTCAGCCCAACCGCGGTGCCCATGGTCGAGGTGACCAGGTTCAGGGCGAGAAGCCCGGCCAGAGCGAAATCGGCGTAGCTGCCGTGCGGGATGGGGATGCCCCCGCCCAGGATGTAGACAAACAGCACGGTGAACAAAACTGGCTGGAGGGTGACATCCGAGAGCTGCATCGGCTCTCGGGAGATGTGCACCAGGTTGCGCCGGGTCATGCCCCATACGTTGCGGACGCGGCCCGCCACGGCGGCCGAGAGCTTTCCCGGGATGCCGGTCCCGGCCGGGCTCTGCCGCAGCGTGGTGGTCGTCAAGTGCCCGCTCCTTCCATCTCGGGCCGCGCGCCTTCAGGACCGGCGGCACCGTTGCCGGGCTGGTCGTCCGCGGGGGCGATATGGCCTCCGGTAAGGGAGAAGAACACATCGTCGAGCGACGGCTGACGGATCTCAATGTTGTCCACCAGCACCCCGGCCGCATCCAGCGCGCGCACCACTGAGGTCGCCAGCCCCGGGGCGCTGTCCACGCCAGCGCTCAGCCGCCGCCCGTCATCGCTGATGTGCACCGGGCCGGCGGTCAGTGATCCGATCGCTTGGACGGCGCCCGGATAGGGGGCGGGGAGCGTCACCTCCAGGCGCGCGCTGCGGCTCGCCTCCTTCAGCTCCTGGGGTGTGCCGTCTGCGATCACCCGGCCGTGGTCGATGACCACGATCCGGTCAGCCAGGGCATCGGCCTCATCGAGGTACTGGGTGGTGAGCAGCACGGTGACGCCCTCAGCGGTCAGCTCGCGGACGGCCTCCCACACTCGCTGGCGGCTGACCGGATCCAGCCCGGTCGTAGGCTCGTCCAGGAACAGGACGGGGGGACGGGTCATCAGGGCCGCCGCCAGGTCCAGCCGTCGGCGCATGCCGCCCGAGTAGCCCTTCAGCACCCGGTCGCCGGCGTCGGTCAGCTCGAACTGGGCCAGCAGTTCGGTCGCCCGCTGCCGGGATGCCGTGCGCCTCATGTCGCTCAGCTCTCCGATCAGGACCAGGTTCTGGCGTCCGGTGAGCAGCCCGTCCAAGGTGGCGTCCTGAGCCGCCACCCCGATGTGGCGCCGTACTTCTGCCGGGTGCCCGACGACATCTACCCCGGACACCCTCGCCCGGCCGGCGTCGGGCAGCGCGAGGGTCGTCAGGATCCGCACCGCGGTCGTCTTCCCCGCGCCGTTCGGGCCGAGCAGGCCCAGGATGCTTCCGCCCGGCACAGCGAAGTCCACGCCAGCCAGGGCCTGAGTCTCGCCGTACCGCTTGGCCAGCTCTTCGGCCTCGATCATCATGTCGTTCGGCATAGCTGCGTCCTAACCGGCCGGCTAGTAAGATGCCTGTTCGTGGTAGCCTAGGTGGACCACTTACCGGCCGTCAAGTAAATAACAGGAACCAACCGGGAGGGTGACGTGACACGAGCCAGCGCCGCTCAGGACAGCCCGGCCGATCCCCGCGGCGGCCCGGGCGCGCGGAAGGCTGAGCCCGCCCCGGATCAGCCACCGGAGGCGGGCTCGACCCGGGAGCGCATCCTGGATGTGGCCCTCGACCTGTTCATCAAGAAGGGCTTCGACGGGACCTCACTGCGGGAGATAGCAGAGAAGCTCGGCTTCACCAAAGCGGCGCTGTACTACCACTACGCGTCCAAGGACGACATCCTCATGGCGCTGCACATGCGCCTTCATGACGTCGGCCGGGACGGCCTGGAGCAACTGACCGATGGACCCGTCAGCCTGGCGGTGTGGGAATCGCTGGTCGATACGGTGCTCGGCCAGATGCTCGCCCAGCGCAAGCTCTATCTGATGCACGAGCGCAACCAGGCGGCCCTGGAAAAGCTGCATCGCAAGGATCACGAAGCCGAGCACGAAGACATTCAGCAGAGATTCCGTCAGATCCTGGCCGACCCCGCCATCTCACTTCGCGACCGGGTCAGGATGGCCTCCTCGTTCGGCGCCGTCTTCTCCGTGCTCTTCATGGCCGGTGACGCATTCGAGGGCACGAGCACTCAAGAACTAGGCGAACTGCTCCGCCAGACGGTCCACGACATACTCACCCCTTAAGGACAACTGGCCTAACGCTCGATCGCATGTGCGCTCGTCCTGCGGCGCATCCCAGCCAAGCCAACCCAGGTGCGGGGCTGCCGTTAGCGCAGCGGGCTGAACGCCGCCCGGATCTCGGTCGCGAACAGCTCGGGCTCTTCCCAGGCGGCGAAGTGACCGCCCTGGTTGACCTCGTTGAAGTAGGTGACGTTGGGGTACGACTTCTCGACCCAGCTGCGCGGGGCCCGAAAGATCTCGCCGGGGAACGTGGTGAAGCCGACCGGGAGCCTGACCTCCGGGCGGGCCTGCCCGGCCGCACGAGCTGCGGCTTGTGCGTTCTCCCAGTACGACCGGGCCGCCGAGGCCCCGGTGCCCGTCAGCCAGTACAGCGTGATGTTGTCGACGATCCGGTCCGGGGTGAGACGGCCCGCGGGCTGCCCGTCGAGAAAGGCGCGGGAGATCTTGTAGTAGCTGTCGGTGTCGTGGTCGAGCATCCAGGCCGCCAGGGCGACGGGTGAAGCTAGCAGGGCGTAGCCGATCGTCTGCGGCCGCGTGGCCTGCTCCAGGAAGTAGCCCCGGCCGCTCGTGTTGAATGTGGCGATCGCGTCGAGCGCGGCGCGTTCCTCCGCGGAGGGGTCCGGCGACTGGCGTAATCGGCCGCCCAGTAGCGGGCGAGCTCCTGGACCGTCGCCAGCTGCACACCCTGCGACCGATCGGCGACCAGCTCCCGGGACGGCCAGCGCGTCGCGGCGATGCGCCGCCGAAGGTCGGTGATCGCTTCGTCGGGCATGTCGACCTGGAAGGGACGGATGTCAGTTTCGTTGGACATAAGTCTCCACCTGCCCGGATTGGTTGACGGCGGACGGCCGGACCGTCGGCTCCGGCCTGAGGCGCGAGGCCAACGACCTTCATGCCTGCGCCAGCGGAATGGTTGGTACTGTCTCACGATCGCGGATCGGGTCGGCGCGTCGCGCCCGTGATGTCCCTGGTCTGTCCCTGGTCCGCGACCAGTGATTCCTGCAACGGCCTGGAGGCCTTTGGCTAGTGCCTGCACGGCGCGGTCGCGGATCTTCCGGGAAACGGTCTGGACGTCGCCCAGGCTAAGTGCCAGGCTAAGTGCCAGGCTCAGGTCGGGGGCGAACGTCGCACTACCGATCCGGGCCAGCGCGGGCCGGGGTTAGCCGAACGTGGCACAGCTGGGCGTCGCGGCGCCCAGACATACAAGTGTTCAAAGGAGAGCGTCATGAGCGTGTACAGGGTGACCGAGGTCATCGGGACAAGCAGCACTTCATGGGAAGAGGCGGCAGCGGAGGCGATCAAGGCTGCATCCGGGACAATCCGCGATCTCAGGGTGGCTGAGGTCGCTAAGCTGGACATCCACCTGGACGAA
>Ga0209839_10002049_pt1 | contig 10056 bp, 9 predicted proteins | sample OrgsoiDNA2013050_FD_185800 | JGI IMG/M metagenome (GOLD analysis project Ga0209839, IMG submission 185800) | Permafrost soil microbial communities from the Arctic, to analyse light accelerated degradation of dissolved organic matter (DOM) -... | ecosystem: Environmental > Terrestrial > Soil >... | reverse complement strand
CGGGTTCCCCAGCGACCCGCGGGCGAGCAGCACCGCGGCCGCTCCTGTGCGCTCGTAGGCGATGTGGGCCTTCTCGGCCGTGTGCAGGCCGCCGGAGATCAGCACCGGCACCGGCAGAGCTTCCACCAGCCCGCGGGCCAGGTCGTAATCCGGCGAGCCGCGATGACGCTGGGACGCGTGACGGGGATGGATGCACACGCCGGCCACTCCTGCCTCCTCGACCAGCCGATGGGCCAGCGCGACGCCGCCCCGTTCGCCCGGCCGCCGGCCGGGGCGGAGCTTGACGGTGACGGGGAGGCCACTGCCCCGCGCGGCGGCTCGGGCGAGCGCGACGGCGCGATCGGGGTTCTCGATCAGCGCGGCGCCGGCGCCGGTCTTGCACACCTTGGGCACCGGACAGCCCATGTTGATGTCGATCAGGTCGGCCCCCGCGGCGGCGACCGCCTCGGCGGCCGAGGCCATCACGTCGGGATCGTGTCCGAACAGCTGCATCGAGACCGGATGCTCGTCGGGATGGATGCGCAGCAGCTCACGGCAGGTGCGCTCGTTGCCGTAGTGGACGGCGAAGCTCGAGACCATCTCCGAGACGACCAACCCGGCCCCGTGGCGCTTGGCCTGGAGGCGCACGAACCAGTTGCCGATGCCGGCCAGCGGCGCGAGCACGACGCGATTGCCGACCTCGACGCCGCCGAGGTTCCAGCCGTCTGTCAGTTTGCCGGGCACGGGTTCATGGTACGAATCCCTGGTCGATGGACCTAGCCGAGCACATCCATCCCTGGGTTGACGCAATCCGGGCCCAGATCCCCGGGCTCGAGCTGTTCGACGCGCACACCCATCTCGGCCAGAACGATCCGGATGGGATGCGCTGCACGTTCGAGGAGCTCACGGCCGGACTGATGCAGGCGCGGGCCAAGGGCGCGTTCGTGTTCCCGCTGCACGAGCCGGCGGGATATCCGCCGGCCAATGATGCCGTGCTCGAGCACGCTCGCGAGTATCACGGGCTGCTGGTCCCGTTCTGCCGCGTCGATCCCAACGCCGATGCCGTGGCCGAGGCCGAGCGGTGCCTGGCGCGAGGCGCCCGCGGGATCAAGCTGCATCCGCGCGCCGAGGGCTTCATGCTCGATCACTGCGAGGTTCGCAAGCTCGTGGCGCTCGCGGCCGAGCGCCGCCTCCCGGTCCTGATCCACGCCGGGCGCGGGATTCCCGCGCTGGGCGCACATTGCGTGGCGTTGGCGGGGGAGTTCCCCGACGCCCGGCTGATCCTGGCCCACGCGGGCATCTGCGACCTGTCGTGGATCTGGCGCGCGGCGCCGGACCACCCGAACCTGCTGTTCGACACCGCCTGGTGGATGCCGGCCGATCTGGGGGCTCTGTTCTCGCTCGTTCCTCCCGGCCAGATCCTGTTCGCCAGCGACGCGCCGTACAGCGCCACGCTGACGTCGGCGGCGTTCATGCTGCGCGCCGCGCTCCAGGCCGGGCTGTCGCCAGAGCAGGTCTCCTCGATCGCCTCGGAGCAGTCGCTGCGCCTGGCCGGGGCGGAGCAGCTCGAGCCGTGCGGGCCCGCGGTCGGCGAACACGACCGGGCGCAGCATGTACTGCTCGACCGCGTGGCCGAGTTCCTGATGCTCGGGGCGATGGCCAGCTACCGGGGCGGCGATGGCGGCGAGATGATCGCCCTGGCCCGGCTCGGTTGCGACGTCCCGGATGAGATCGACGACGCGCCGGTCTTCGCCGCCATTCGCGGGCTGCTCGACACCTACGAGCAGGTGGCGGGCCCGGACCCGACGGACCGCCGCGCGCTGCCGTTCCTGATCCTGGCCGTGACCGTGGCCAGGACCCCGGACGTGCCGCTCCCGCCGGGCTGAGCCGCCCCGCGCCTACGCCTTGTTGAGCTCCCAGATCAGCCGCAGGCCGGTCAGCGTGAGCAGCTCGTCGACCTCGTCAATCGTCTCCTGCACGAACGGCACCAGGGCGCGGGCGAGGCCGCCGGTCGCGATCACGGGCGTCTCCCGGCCGAGCTCGGCTCGGAGCCGCCTGACGATTCCCTCGACCTGTCCCGCGAAGCCGAACACGATCCCCGACCGGATCGCGTCGACGGTGGACTTGCCGATCAGCGACCTGGGCTCGGTCAGCTCCACCCGAGGGAGCTTGGCCGCCCGCTCGGTCAGCGCCTCGATCGAGATCTCCGCGCCGGGGCTGATGATCCCGCCCAGGTACTCGCCGGCCGCCGATACGGCGTCATAGGTGATCGCGGTGCCGAAGTCGACGACCACGCAGGTGTTGTGGACCCGGTCGTAGGCCGCGACCGCGTTGACGAGACGGTCGGCGCCGAGCTCCCTGGGGTTGTCGATCCGGATCGCCATCCCGGTCTTCAGGCCGGTGCCGACCACCGGCATCGTGTGCCCCAGGTAGCGCGAGGCCATCAGCGACCACTGCTCGCTCAGCTGCGGCACGGTGGAGGACACGATCGACGCGTCGATGTCGGAGAACCCGAAGCCGTGCAGCGCGAGCAGGTTGGAGAGCGCGGCCCCGAGCTCATCGCTCGTGGACTCTCGAACGGTGGCGAATCGCCAGTGCTCGACCAGCTCGGTGCCGCGCAGGACGCCGAAGTGCGTCTGGGTATTGCCGACGTCGACCACGAGCAGCATGTGGCGGGCCATTATGCTGCAGCCCTCAGACCCGAAGCGGCCCGTCGGCCGCCGCCACTGCCTCCCCCGGCCCCAGCGCCGCCAGCGAGCCGGCGATCCGGCGGCCGTCGGGGAGCAACAGCTCGGGCTCGAGCTCCAGCAGTGGCACCAGCACGAACCGCCGGCTGGTGACCTCCGGGTGGGGCAGCGTCAGCCGCTCCGAGACGTGCTCGATCCCATCGAGCAGCAGCACGTCGAGATCGATCGGCCGCGGACCGTGCCGGACTCCGCCGGCGTGGCGTCCCAGCGATCGCTCCACCGACTTGCAGGCGTCGAGCAGCTGCTCGGGTCCGTGAGCGGTGCGGATCCGCAGACAAGCGTTGAGGAAGTCGGGTTGCTCGAGGATCTCGCCGACCGGCTCGGTCTCGTACACCGACGAGGAGGCCAGGACGTCGACGCCGTGGTCAGGCAGCGCGTCGACCGCAGCCTGCAGATTCGCCCCGCGGTCGCCCACGTTCGATCCCAGGCCCAGATAGCCGACCCGCACCGCCTGGGCGCTCACCAGTGCCTACTCAGCCTCGCGCAAGACCTCGACGGAGACCTCGCTGACCGGGTACGGGAGCGGGGGCTCGGGCTTGGCGGCCTTGACCCAGACGGTGCGGGCGGCGTACTGGTCGAGCAGCCTGTCCGCGATCGCCGTGCACAGCCGCTCGAGGGTCTTGTAGTTGCGTTGCTGCGCAACCAGATTGGCGGACTCGCATACCTGTCCGTAATCGATCGTGTCCTCGATCCGGTCGGTGACCGTCGCGTCGCACTCGCCCACGTCGATCCGCAGGTCGAGCAGCAGGCGCTGACCGACCTCCCGCTCGGCCGCCGTCACGCCGACGTGCGTGAACAGCGACAGCCCGCTGATCTCGATGATCACCTCGGGCTCCGGGCCGCCCTCCTCGCCGTCTACGTCGTCGAGCTCGTCGAACTCGTCGTCGGGTTCGTCGGCGGCCATGGCTCGCGGACCGTAGCAGCCGTCACCGCCAGGGCGTCGTGGACAGCGGCGACGTCGTGCACGCGGAACACCCGCGCGCCGCGCTCATACGCGAGCACGCTGGTGGCGATCGTTCCGAATACACGGTCGCCGACCTCGCGGCCCGTCAGCCGCCCCAGGAAGGACTTGCGCGATGTCCCGATCACGACCGGGCGCCCCAGCGCGACGATCTCGCCGATGCGACGCAGCAGCTCCAGGTTGTGCTCCAGCGTCTTGCCGAAGCCGATCCCGGGATCGAGCATGATCCGCTGCTCGGCCACGCCCTCGGCCACCGCGAAGGCCATTCGCTCGTCGAGGAACAATTTGACCTCGCTGACCACGTCCTCGTAGCGCGGGTCGATCTGCATCGTGCGCGGATCGCTGAGCATGTGCATCAGGCAGCAGTCGGCTCCGGACTCGGCCACCAGTCCGGCCATGCCCGCGTCGTGACGAAAGGCGGTGACGTCGTTGACGTACGTCGCCCCGGCGGCCAGGGCGACCGCTGCGACCTCCCGCTTCGAGGTGTCGATCGAGATCTGCGCGCCCGTGCCGGCGGCCACCAAGCCATCGATCACCGGCATCACCCGACCCAGCTCATCGGCCTCCGAGACACCGCGAGATCCCGGCCGGGTCGACTCGCCACCGATGTCGAGGATCGCGGCGCCTTCGGATTCGAGCAGCCGCCCGTGGGCGATCGCCGCGGCGGGATCGAGGAACAGGCCGCCGTCGGAGAACGAGTCCGGGGTCACGTTGACGACCCCCATGATCCGGAAGGCCGGGTCCGCGCCCTCCATCACACGCCGCCCGCCCTCAACCCACCCGCGCCCGCCCTCAACCCACCCGCGCCGGCACGCCGCCCGCCCTCACTCCGGATCATCGGGCCAGCGTCCGGTGCGATCGAAGTACTCGCGCGCTTCCTCCTCGCGATCGCGATCCTTGTTGCTCTCGATGCTCATCCGGAAGAACCAGTTGATCATCCACACGATCAGCGCGGCTCCGAGCAGGACGACCCCCGCGCCCGCCGCCGCGGTGCGGCCGTGGCCGAGGAACAGCAGCACCACGCCCGCGATCGCCACGGCCAGCGGCAGCGCCGTCCTCGTCAGGGTCAGCAGGGTCCGCCCGAATATGCCTAGCAGGCGCTCAGGAGGCTCGCCGTCACCAGTCACGGCTGATGTCCCGGATAGGATCGAAATCGCATGCTCGGCCCCGCACGGTACCTGCCGCTGCTGGCGGCGGTCAGTGGATCGCGCTCGTCCTGACGTACGCCAGCGGCCCGAAGGCGAAGCGCTGCGCATAGGCCACGGCGATCCCCCTCACGGCGGGACCGGTCGCGATGTCAGCCGTCGGCAGCCGGCTCGTGAGGGAGCGCACCGGGAAGGTGTCAGCCCCGGCCTGCGCGACCGCATACAGCCGCATCGCCGCGCCCGCCGGCAGGTTGGCGGCCGTGACCCGGATCCGGCCTCCCGGCAACCGCCTCACGCTGATCGCCGGCTGCGGCGGGGAGAGTGAGCCGGCGGGGGGCGAGATCGCGGCGGTGGCGACGATCCACGGCGCCACGGAGTCGACCTTCGAGTAGACGTTGAGCGGATCTCCGCATTCGTTCCCGAAGCTGGTGATCGCCGTGAGCACCGGCGCGCCGGTGGCGTCCTCCGCAACGACCGGCCCGCCGGAGTCGCCCTGGCAAGCCTGGCCATAGCCGCGGCCGATCCTGGCCCCGCCGCCGCAGAGCATCAGGTCGCTGCTGAAATCGGGGGTGAACTGCTGGTAGCAGCGCCCGTAGGCGAGCGCGCTGATCTGCGCGACCCTGAGGTGGTTGGGAAAGTCGTTGGCGTGAAAGCCCGTGATCCCCCAGCCCGCGATCGTCAGCGACCTGCTCGGCAGCGATGAGGAGTGGTCGTCGGGTCCGGCCAGGCGCACGGGAGTGACGGTGCTCGGGGTGGCCAGCGTGAGCACGGCGACGTCGCCGTAGCTCGAGTCCACCCGCCCGTAATCGGGGTCCACGGCGACGCTCGCCACGGCACTGCGCTGAGCCTTCGGATCCCGGACGTCAACCGCGCCGGTGACCACGATCAGATCCCGGGCCGGCGTGCCCTCGGCACAGTGCGCCGCCGTGAGCACCTTGGTGGGGGCGATCACGTCGCCCGTGCAGACGACGCCGGACTGACCCGACAGCTCGAGCGCCGCCGTCCACGGCAGCTCACCGGGGCGGGCAAGGTGCCCGCCGTAGACGGCCCCGGCGGGGGCGGCCATGACCACGACCGCGAGCAGTGCCAGCAGGAACGCTCGCACCGCGGCCGCCGGCGACGTCAGGCGACCCATCCGGCTGCGGCCGGTCAGGCCGGTTCGGGCTTCTCGGGAGCGACTCCGCGCGTCTCCGCGGTGCCGCCCGCGAGGCCCGGTCGGGGCAGCGGCCGCGGAAGCTCGCGGCCGGCGCGGTCGGCCGGAGTCGCCGGCGGGACGGGCAGCTCGGGCGGCGGCGGAGCCGTGGAGCCGAAGACCTCTTCCTCGGTCTGGCCCTGAAGCAGACCCTCGAACTGCTCCTTCTCGATCGTCTCGCGCTTGATCAGGACCTCGGACAGCTTGCCGAGCGAATCGCGGTACTCGGTCAGGATGTCCTTGGCCTGCTGGTGCGCGGACTCCACGATGCGACGGATCTCGTCGTCGATCTCGCGGGCGATCTCGTCGGAGTAGTCGGGCTCGGCCGAGAACTCGCGCCCGAGGAACGGCAGACCGTGGTCGTGGCCGAACACGCGGGGCCCGAGCTTCTCGCTCATCCCGAACCGCATCACCATCTGCTTGGCGGTGGCCGTGACCTTCTCGAGGTCGTTGGAGGCACCGGTGGTGACCTCGCCGAACACGGTCTCCTCGGCGGCCCGGCCGCCCAGGGTCATCGCCATCGTGTCCAGCAGCTCGGCGCGCGTGGTCAGGAACTTGTCCTCGGTGGGGAGCGAGATCGTGTAGCCCAGCGCCTGGCCCCTGGAGATGACCGAGATCTTGTGGACGGGATCGGAGTTGGGCAGGTAGTGCCCAACGATCGCGTGACCCATCTCGTGGTAGGCGGTGATCTTGCGCTCCTTCTCGCTCATCACCCGGGTCTTCTTCTCCGGGCCGGCGATCACGCGCATGATCCCTTCCTCGAGCTCGACCTGCGTGATCTCACGCTTGCCGGTACGAGCGGCGAGGAGGGCGGCCTCGTTGACCAGGTTGGAGAGATCCGCGCCGGTGAAGCCTGGGGTCTGACCCGCGAGGGCGTCGACGTCGATCTCGCGCGCCAGCGGCTTGCCGCGCGTGTGGACCTCGAGGATCTTCTTGCGGCCGAGGCGATCGGGACGGTCGACGACGATCTGGCGATCGAAGCGGCCCGGACGCAGCAGCGCCGGGTCGAGGATGTCCGGGCGGTTGGTCGCAGCGATCAGGATGATGTTGTCCTTCATCTCGAAGCCGTCCATCTCGACCAGCAGCTGGTTCAGCGTCTGCTCGCGCTCGTCGTGACCGCCGCCCAGGCCGGCGCCGCGGTGGCGCCCGACGGCGTCGATCTCGTCCATGAAGATGATGCAGGGCGAGTTCTGCTTCGCCTGCTCGAACAGGTCACGCACGCGGGATGCGCCGACGCCGACGAACATCTCGACGAAGTCAGAGCCCGAGATGGAGAAGAACGGCACCCCGGCCTCGCCCGCGACGGCTCGGGCCAGCAGCGTCTTGCCGGTGCCCGGCGGGCCGTACAGCAGCACGCCCTTCGGGATCCGCGCCCCGAGCGCCTGGAACTTCTTCGGGTTCTCCAGGAATTCCTTGATCTCGTGCAGCTCTTCGACGGCTTCGTCGACCCCCGCGACGTCACGGAAGGTGATCTTCGGCGAGTCCACCGACAGCCGCTTGGCCCGTGATTTGCCAAACGACATGACCTTCGAGCCCCCACCCTGGACCTGATTCATGAGGAAGATCCAGAAGCCGATGAAGATCACGAACGGGAGGATGTAGGTGAGCAGCGAGAGCCAGCCGTTGCTCGCCTTGCCCTGGACGTCGAACTGCGTCGGGTCGGCGATGTGCCCCTTGGCGTCGTTGATCAGCGGCGTCGCGTAGGAGTCCGGATAGCCGACCGTGTACTTGGCGCCGCCGTATTGCGGCAGGAGCGTGACGTCGACCGTGTTGTCCTTGGTCTTGATCGTCATGCTCTTGACCTGGTTCTGGTTCAGCTCCGTGAGCAGGTTCCCAAAGGACTGCTTGGGCGCGTGGCTCGAGTTCCCGATCAGCTTCTGGGCGAAGAATGCGAGCACGACCACGATCAGAATCGGGAAGGCTGCGCTCTTGAAGAACCTGCTCATGGCAATATTCTGCGCTTCCGGCGCGGGGGTGGAGAACGATGAAGGTCAAGCGTAGCACCTGGGTTTGGGGCTCACGACAGGCCCGCTGCAGGCTGTGGACGCCGGCGCAGCGGGGCGATCACTCGTTCAACGCGGCCACATAGGGCAAGTTGCGGTACTGCTCCAGGTGGTCGAGCCCGTATCCGATCGCGAACCGGTTGGGGATCTCGAACCCGACATAACGGGTGGGGAGATCGACCTTGCGGCGCTCGGGCTTGGTCAGCAGCGCGCAGACCTCGAGTGAGCGCGGGTTGCGAGCGCCGAGGTTGCGCAGCAGGTATTGGAGCGTGAGCCCGGAGTCGACGATGTCCTCGACGATCAGGACGTCGCGGCCCTCGATCACCGCGTCGAGGTCCTTGAGGATCCTCACCACCCCGGAGGACTTGGTCGCCGACCCGTACGAGGCGACGGCCATGAAGTCGACCTCGCACGGCACCTCGAGGTGCCGCATCAGGTCAGACAGGAAGAACACGGCCCCCTTGAGCACCCCGATCAGCACCAGGTCGCGGCCGGCGTAGTCGCGCGAGATGTCGGCCGCCAGCTCCCGCACCCGCCGGGCGAGATCGTCGGCCGGAACGAGGATCTCGCCGATCAGGTCGTCGTCCATGTCAGAAGATCTTATGGGCGGGCTCCGCCCGCTTTGTTTTTCAGGCGTCGTGCCCGGCGGCCGTGACCGGCCTCCCGTGGACGCCTTCGGTCCGGGAGGCCCGGCACGAGCAGCGTGCGGGGTGCGCTCGAAGCGCAGCACCCCGGCTTGCGCAATCGCCCTGACCCCGGAGGGCAGGTCGAGCGCGGACGTGCCGTGGTCGGGGAGCGCGGCGACCTCGTCGGCCCGCCTGGCGACGCCCGCTGCGAGACCGCCGGCCGCCTCGTCGGCGAGGCGTTGGATCAGCAGCCGTCGCAGCGCCGGGTGCAGAGAGCGCAGCCGCGCCAGCCCGATCGTCGAGGCGCCCTCGAGCACGCGGTCGATGAGCTCGTCGAGCACCTCGGCCTCGCCCCTCAGCACCTCGGCCAGCGCCAGCACGTTCGCCTCGGCGCCCGGGTGGACCTCTCGCAGGGCGGGGACGAGGCCGTGCCGGACCCGGCCACGGGCGTAGGCGCGCCCGTCGTTGCTCTCGTCCTCTCGCCATCCCAGGCCGCGCGCGGCGCAGTGCCGGGCCGTCTGCTCACGCGTGAACCCGAGCAGCGGCCGGATCAGGCTTCCCTCGCGAGCGCGCATCCCCAGCAGCGCCCGCCGGCTCGGCGAGGACGCCAGCCGGTACAGGATCGTCTCGACCTGGTCGGTGGCGGTGTGCCCCGCCGCCACCTCGGCCCCGCGGCGCCGTGCCAGCTCGGCCGCCGCGCCATAGCGCTCGTCGCGGGCCCAGGCCTGGAGGTTCCCGGTCTCCGGGCAGCGCGGCCGGGCGACCTCGAGCGTCACGCCGAGTTGGTGGCACAGCTCCGCGCAGTGGCGCTCGTCGGCGTCGGCGGCGTCGCGCAGGCCGTAGTTGACGTGCAGCGGGCCGACCGCCCCCTGACCGGCCACGCTGACCGCCACGTCCAGCAGGCAGACCGAGTCGCGCCCGCCGGACAGCAGCACCACTACCGGGCGGCCCGGGACCAGCAGTCCGGCCTCGCGAACCGGGCCGCTGAGGTCGCCGTGACCGGTCCCGCTCACTCCTCCTCCCCGCCCAGGCGGGCGATGAAGATCTCGGTCGGCTCCTTGAAGCCCTTCAGCCTGACCTCCGCGATCCGCTCAAACTCGAGGTGCGAGCCGGCGTGCTCGACCACCGGCCGGGTCACCAGCACCTCGCCGCCGGCGGACCGCGCCGCGACCCGCGAGGCAATGTTCACGTCGCGACCGAAGTAGTCGCCGTCCCGGTACAGGGCCACCCCGAGGTGGATGCCGATCCGCGGCAGCGGCCGCTCGGACTGCAGGCTCTGGAACCCGACCGCCCAGTCGACGATCGCCGCCGGGTCCGAGCCGACGATCATCACCTCGTCGCCGATCGTCTTGATCACCCGAGCCTCGTCGGGGAGCGTGGTCTCGACGGCCTCGACGAACCGC
>Ga0209839_10002048_pt1 | contig 10057 bp, 9 predicted proteins | sample OrgsoiDNA2013050_FD_185800 | JGI IMG/M metagenome (GOLD analysis project Ga0209839, IMG submission 185800) | Permafrost soil microbial communities from the Arctic, to analyse light accelerated degradation of dissolved organic matter (DOM) -... | ecosystem: Environmental > Terrestrial > Soil >... | reverse complement strand
GAGCACCTGACCTGGCAGCTCGTGGTGTATGCCGTGCTCAGCCTGACGGTGATCAGGATGATCCCGGTGACGCTGGCTCTGATCGGTGCGAAGCTCGGCCGGGCCACGACCGCGTTCGTGGGCTGGTTCGGTCCCCGGGGCCTGGCCTCGGTCGTGTTCGCGCTACTGGCGCTGGAGGATCTCGGCGAGAGGGCGGCCAGCCCGGCGGTGGCGGTCATCACGGCCACCGTCCTGCTCAGCGTGATCGCGCACGGCATCAGCGCCCAGCCGCTGGCCCGGCGCTACGGGGCCGTATCTGCCCCGGCCGAGACGCGCCAGGACTCAGCTGCCCTGCCTGAGCCCGAGGTGCCGACACGCCGGCTCATCCGCCGGGCACCTTGATCACACATGGCGGGGATGCTGACCGGTGCGGGTGTCTGTAGCCTGGGCACTACTGTCGCGAGCGAGTCGGGAGCGTCCACGGCATGCCCAGGGCGAGATCGTCATGCGCAGTGGCCGCCAAAGGCCACCGGCCCCGGCTGGTTACGCGAATCACGACCAGGAGTCAGGCCCCGGACCGGTGATGCGGCAGCCTGTTGTCCGCCAGCTGGGCCGGTTCAGGCGGCCCCGGCGGCGTTTGCGGGCCGGGCTGGTGCAGTTGCTGTGCGTGCTGGCCGGGCTAGGGCTGGGCCTGCTGCTGCCGCGGATCTCCACCGGGCCCAGCCTGGCCAGCACCCGGGTGACCGAGGCGCTGGTCACGATCGGATTCGGCACCCTGGGGCTGGTCAGCGTCATCTTCTCGCTGCTTTTCCTGGTCGTGCAGTGGGCCTTCGGGAGCCTTTCGCCCCGGCTGAACCTGTTCCGTGACGACCCGGTCGTGTGGCGGACGTTCGGGGTGTCCGTGGGCGTGTTCGTGTTCTCGGTCACCGCGGCCCTCGTCATCGCCAACGACCAGCAGGTGTCGGTGGTCGTGCCGGGCGTAGAAGTAGCCGCCGTGCTTGTCGCGGTCGCCCTGATGCGTGTCCTGCAGGTGAGAGCTTTCACATCCATCCAGCTCGCCCCGACACTGGCGGCGATCGCCGCCGAAGGCCGCGGCATCCTGGACGACCTGTACCGCCAACCCTGCGCGGCCGGGCCGCCCTCGGCGAGGGTACTGCCGCCGCTGCACCGCGCCGTCGCGTGGCCGCACGGGCAGGCCACCTTGCAGCAGGTCCACCTGCCCCGCCTGCTCGAGGCGGTCGGCGGCGCCGTGATCGTGCTCCAGGCCGGCATCGGCGACACGCTTCAGCAGGGTGCGCCGGTCGCCGATCTGCACGGTGGTGAGGTGGCCGACGAGGCCGTACTCCGCGGGCTGGTGACGGGGCAGGAACGAACCTTCCATCAGGATCCGCTGTTCGCGTTCCGGCTGCTGGCCGACATCGGCCTGCGGGCGCTGTCTCCGGCGGTCAACGATCCGGCCACCGCCGTGCAGGTGCTCGACACCATGCAGAGCATCCTCAGCCCCCTCGTCACCCGGGACCTCGACGTCGCCGATATCGCCGACGCCTCCGGGGCGGTCCGAGTGGTCCTGGCCCTTCCGTCCTGGGACGACTACCTGCGCACCAGCCTGGACGATCTCATCGAGTCCGGCGCCCGATCTCCTATGGTGCTGCTGCGGGCCCGGGCCCTGCTTCTCACCCTGCTGAGTACTGCGCCGCCACAGCGCCGGCCATCGATCGCATGGCGGCTCCAGCACGCCCAAGATCTCATGGCCGGCAACTTCCCGGTGATCTGGCGAGACGCCGGCGGGCAAGACGCAGAATGATGTTTTTGCCGTACCTCTAGGGAGCTTCCTGCTCAGTGGATCGTCTGCGCCGGTTACCGCGCCACTTCGACACTCCGGCCTTGATACTCAGCCCGATCGCGACGATCACAAGCACACCGAGCACGGCCTTCGTACCGGCATCCCCAATGCGCTTCGCCATCTCCGCGCCAAGGAAGTACGAAAGGCCGACGTACATTGCGATAAAGCCGGCACCAGCGACGAGCGCTCCCAGAATAAATACAGTGAAACGCACCCGAAAAATTCCTGGCACGAAAGCCGGCATCGTCACGGCGGCCACGAGGTTATTGCGAGCGAAGGCATCGTCGCCTTTGGCGAGCAATTTCAGGCGCGTTTCCTCGAGCCGACCGGGATGCTCGAGCAGCCAGCGGCCCTTGCGGACACCGATCTCATAGCCAGCGAGCGAACCGAGCATCCAAGCGACTATCGCCGTGGCGAGCACCAATCCTATGTTGAGCCGGCCTTCTCCAGCCAGCGTGCCCGCCGCGATCAGCGACGCATCGCCCACGACCGGCAGGCCGATCCCCATAGTTACGACAAGCAAGAAAAGAATGATGTACTCGGGCAAGCTCATGGCCGCTGCGCGTGCACTGTCGTGAGCTCAAACCGAAAGTCATCGCGTTGGTCAATGACCTCTACGCGCTCACTCGCCTGCCCCGTTGTGTAAGCACTCACCCCGACCGTCGCCCCCTGCCAGGCCACCACAGTCGTGGCACAGCCGGGCATGGTCTGCCCTCGAATGCCGCGGGAACCTGCCCGGGAGCTCCCACCGTCAATGTCCTGCTCCGTGAGTCGCCATGGCGGGCAAAATCAAATGGTAGCTCGGGGCCGCCCATCGACCGCTCATCGTCGCAGGCGCCGTCGGCTCCGGCTGGGCGGCCAGGTCCTGCGTACCATGCACGGTAACGTCGAAGTCGCCGGGCGTTCGGCTGCACGTCATCTGGCCCTGGATCGGGGGCAGTCATCGACGACGATCGCCAGACGCGCCGCCAAGGCCGTGTGTGGCTGAGGAGGTCGGCATGACCAACCTGGAGAAGGTCGACCACATCGTCGTCTTGATGCTCGAGAACCGCTCGTTCGATCACATGCTCGGGTATCTGTCGCTTGAGGGCGTCCGCGGGGATGTCGATGGTTTGCGAGGGGAGTTCGCTAACAAGCACGACGGGCGTAGCTATCCCGTGCACCATCTCGACAGCACGTCGATTGCCGATGATCCCGATCACTCGGCCAGCTCGGTTGATCTGCAGATCGGCGGCGGCGCGATGGACGGTTTCGTCACGAGCTTTGCCGACACGCTCTCGCGCCGCGGCGTCGAGGATGGGGATCCGGCGCGCGTGATGGGCTACTACAACGCCGCTGATGTCCCGGTTTACGATCACCTCGCGCGCGAGTTCGCGGTGTGCGATCGCTGGTTCAGCTCGGTTCCCGGCGCCACCTGGCCCAACCGGCTGTACGCGATCTGCGGCGGCGCCGCGGGGAGCCGCGATGACCTGCCGCACAACCTGCCACCGCTGTATAACCAGCCGTCGTTCGCGCGGCACCTGGACGCCCACGGCATCACGTGGCGCTGGTACTCCTTCGAAGGGGGGACCCTGCGTTTCGCCGACGCCCATTACGCGCTCGGCCACCACGACAGGTTCGCGTTCTTCAGCAAGACCAACCTGAACTGGAAAACCCGGCTCGAGGTCAGGATGGATACCCAAGCGGCGAGCTTCCTCGAGGACGCCGCCCGGGGTACGCTGCCGTCGGTCTCCTGGATCGACCCGAATTTCAGCAACTTTAATCCCATCGGCTTCCAGCCCAACGATGACCACGCACCGGCGGACATCAAGGACGGCCAGGAGTTCGTGCTCGCCGTCTACCATGCGCTGGCCACCAGCCCGCAGTGGGAGAAAACGCTGCTGGTCATCTTCTATGACGAGCATGGCGGTTTTTTCGATCACGTCGCGCCGACGGCCGCGGCTGACAACGACCCACAGCTGTTCGGGCGCTATGGCGTGCGGGTACCGGCGCTGGTCGTCTCGCCGTGGATCGAGCCAGGCTCGGTAGCAAAGACGGTCTTCGATCACACGTCGATCATCAAGACGATTCTGCTGCGCTTCTGCCCCGACGCGCTCAACCAGCCCAAGCGGCGTCACGGGCTGTTCGCGCGGCTCGGACGCGCCGGGCACCCGCGCTACCTGGGAACACGAGTGGCGCACGCCCATGATCTCGGAGAGCTGCTCACCCGTACCGCGCCACGGCCAGCTCCGGACCGGTACGCGCTAATCGAGGAGGCCGCGGCGCGCGCGGCAGCCAGACCGCAAGGCGCGGCAATCGACGGGGACCCGCTCAGCCGCAGGCCTGTGACCGATCTCCAGATCCGCATCGCCGCAGCGATGCGGGAGCTGCGAAGACGAGGGCACCCGGTAAACCGGCCGTTAGGCCCACCTCGGGACCGCCCAGATAGCGCGCTAGTGCTGGCCCCAGATTCACGTTCTACGCCCCAAGATCATGTTGGCCACTTGACCGGGCACGCTAAATCGTCCCTCGGGCTAGCACGGGGCTAGTACCGCATGACGAGCACGGAACGCGCCGGCATGGTGTCGACGACCACGATCCGGGTGTGCCGTGCAATGGGCTCGTCCGACCAGGCCGCGAACGTCTCGGTGCCACCGCGCACCGGCAGGAGCACCTCGCCAGGTCCGGCGGCGGGGATGGCGACAGTGACCAGCCCGACAGTGCCGAGAAGGCTCGGCTCTGGTCCTTGGGCCACGTCTGCCCCCGCTTCCCGGTCCCGCGCTGCCGTCCCCGGAACGGGAGCTTAGTCCGATTCGCGACCGCCTGGAATTGGAGTCTTCCGGGTGGTGGCCCCGCTTCCCCCGAAAGTGTTACTCTTGAGTAACATAGTGACGGCCGGGTCGCGAGGAGCAGCATGGGCAGCGAGCAGCACACGGAACCCGCGCCGGGCGCGGCGGCCACGGAAGGCGGTTTTTCCCTGGAGCTCAGCGAGGACCTGCGGGACATGCGCGACTGGGTGCACGACTTCGCGGCCAGTGTGATCCGCCCGGCCGGTTCCGAATGGGACGAGCGCGAGGAAACCCCGTGGCCCATCCTCGAAGAGGCCTCCAAGATCGGCCTGTACTCACTGGATTTCTTTGCCCAGCAGGCGTTCGAGCCGAGCGGGCTCGGGATCGTGGTCGCGTTCGAGGAGCTGTTCTGGGGTGACGCCGGCATCGCGCTGTCCCTGGTCGGCAGCTCCCTGGCCGCGGTGTCGCTAGTCACCAGCGGAACGAACGAGCAGATCGGGGAGTGGGCGCCGCAGATGTTCGGCGTACCCGGCGACGTGAAGCTCGCCGCATTCTGCTCCTCCGAGCCCGACGCCGGCAGCGATGTGGGCGCCATCCGCACCCGGGCCGTCTACGACGAGGCCAAGGACGAGTGGGTGCTGAACGGCAGCAAGACCTGGGCCACCAACGGCGGCATCGCCAACGTGCACATCATCGTGGCCTCGGTCGACCCCTCGCTCGGCACCCGCGGGCAGGCCAGCTTTATCGTGCCGCCCGGCACCCGCGGCCTGTCCCAGGGGCAGAAGTTCCGCAAGCACGGCATCCGCGCCTCGCACACCGCCGAGGTTGTGCTGGACGACGTCCGTGTGCCGGGCAGCTGCCTGGTGGGCGGCAAGGACCGGCTGGACGCACGGCTCGCCCGGGTCCGCGAGGGCGGCCGCAGCGGGGAGCAGGCCGCGCTGAAGACGTTCGAGGCGTCCCGGCCCGGCGTGGCCGCGATGGCCGTCGGCGTCGGCCGGGCTGCCGTGGAGTACGCGGCGGAGTACTCCCGCGACCGCCGGCAGTTCGGCCACCCGATCGGCCAGAACCAGGGGGTGGCGTTCATGCTGGCCGACATGCAGGCCGGCGTGGACGCGGCCCGGCTGCTGACCTGGCGAGCGGCCTGGATGGCACGGCAGAACAAGCCGTTCAGTAACGCCGAAGGATCAATGTGCAAGCTGGTCGCGGGGGAGACGGCGGTCCGCGTCACCGAGCAGGCCATCCAGATCCTGGGCGGTAACGGTTATACCCGGGAGTACCCCGTTGAGCGCTGGCACCGCGACGCGAAGATCTTCACGATCTTCGAGGGCACCAGCGAAATCCAGCGGATGATCATCGGCCGCGCCGTTACCGGGCTCCCCGTCCGCTAGCCTGACCTGCGGTTTTACCGGCCGACGGTACAGAAGGCGGGCTGCCCGGCTCGAGAGTCGGATGGCCCGCTCTTGTTTCCACAGGAATCTCAGCAGCGAACGCAACTCGCCCACGCGGCCCTTGACCGAACCGACGCTGAGCCGCTCGCTTTCGGCCAGCAAGAACGCCACGATGTCAGTTCCGGACAGGCTCTCCAGCTCTCCCCGGCCGGTCAGACGCTGGTTCAGGAACGAGCGCGCCAGCTTCACATACCGCACGACCGTCGCCTCGGCGAGCCCGCGGTCGGTCACCAGCCACCGGCGATAGCGTTCCGCCAGCACCTCCAGCGGTGCCGCAGACGAGGAGTGCCCGTCCAGGACGCCTTGGTCTTCCAGGTACTCCAGCAGCCGGTCCAGGCCGTGAGCGCCAGGAACGCACCGCCTTCCCGCTGCCCTCAGCGCGTCAAGGAATTCCGTGACCGCCGCCCGGTCCAGGTCACCGAGGACAATATCGCGGGCGTCCATCCAGCGGCCCAGACCACCGGGCGCCCCCTTGCATCACACCACGGGGATTGCCGGGCCGGACCGTGCGACCTGGATCGGATCGGGTGCGACCAGGGGCTCGGCTGGATCGTCCTGCCTGCACCGCGCCACGAGCGGCCAGCATCTATCGAACCGGCCGTTAGGTGGCCGCCGGGCGGCTTGCCGGCGAGCGGAAGCTCGTAGCGTGAAGCCTTGCGGTGGGACGCTGGTGGCCATGAACGACAATGCCCAGCGGCCAGGCCATGGCGCCGATGATGACTCTGCTGTGGACGGCCCGGGCGGCCGCCTGGCCACCTATGAGGCGAGGACCGAGAAGGTCCTCGACCTGTTCGCGCTGCTCACGCTGTGGATCGTGGTAGTCCCTCCTTGGGACTTCGGCCATGACGTCGAGGGCATCGTGTGGACCATCCGGGTAGCCGTCTCCGTCGTCTACGGGATCGACCTGGCCATCCGCGGCGTCCTGGCCAGACGCCCTGTTCGCTATGCGCTCACCCACCCGGTCATGCTCGTCTCGGTGGTCTTTCCGCCGGTGCGCGTGATCTTCAGTTTCCGCTTGGTCCGGTCGGTGTTCCGGCGCGGGCACCTCGGCCGCTTCCTGGTGGCCGCGGCGGTGCTGGTCCTCAATGGCGCGGTCATCGTGTACCTGTTCGAGCGGCACGCGCCCAAGTCCAGCATCCACACGCTGGGTGAGTCGCTGTGGTGGTCGCTGGTGACGGTCACCACCGTCGGCTATGGTGACTACACCCCGGTCACCGTACCCGGGCGGGTCGCGGCGTGCTTCGTCATGGGCGTCGGCCTGCTCACCCTGGCCGTGGTCACCGCGCAGGTCGCGTCGAGCTTCGTCGCACAGGGGCAGGGCAAAGCCCAGCCCGGCCCGCAGGCAGAGCCGGCCCCCGAGGTGACGCTGGCTGAACTCGACCGGCGGCTCGCCCGGATCGAAGAGCTCATCACCGCCGCCACCGCATCGTCATCACAGCGAGCGGCCGGAGCACCTGAGCGGGACGCAGGCAGCGACTCGCCCTGACCCGCTGCGCGATCGAAGACCGGTCGCCTGCTCTGGCGGGCGAATCAGGATCAGCCGCGCTCTAGGCGGTGGAACCCGGCCTGCCGCCTTCGACATGGGCACCGCGACCGGGTACTCGCCGAAGCGGCACGGCACTTCAGCGCTCGCCGGCCAGCACCATTTCGGTCATAGGCAGCAGGGCGGCGTACTGGTCGCGCGCGCGGCCGAGTCGCCAGCCTGCCGTGCCGCCGGATACTGCGGGTGGTGAGGTGGCAGAAACGGCGCTCCGGTCTTGATGCCAGGCATGCAAGCCGGCGGTAATTCGCGGCTGTTACGCCAGAATGTTGATCGCGCGGGCGATCACGAGCCCGGCGATGCCGAGGGACACGGCCGCTTCGGTGATCATCAGCAGCTTGGCCCACGGCTTGATCGCGGAGATGTCGGTGGGGCTGAACGCGGTGGCGGTCCAGAAGCCCAGCGACAGGTAGTCGACGAACTTCGGCACCCAGGGGGCCGGCACGTACTGGGTGTGCAGCATCTCCGGGAAGATGAACGCCGGGTTCGCCTGCGGATGGTGCGCGCGGGCGGCGGCGCCGCCGCGATCCAGATCCCAGTACCAAAGCCCGAACGCGATCACGTTCGTGGCCCAGATCACCCCGCCGGTGGCCAGCAGCCCGGTGGCGTTGCTGGCGAACAGCTTGTTGTTGGTGAGGATGTCATGGAACAGGTGGATGGCGGCGAGCAGGTTCGCCACCGTGAGGAAGGCGATCACGGCGCCGGTGACGATCCGCAGCCAGGGTTTCTGCCGGTCGATACGGCCCGGGTCCCCGACGATCAGGGCGGCCAGCAACGCCAGCAGCACGGCCGGGACCACCCATGCGGGGTTAACCCGGTACTTCGCGGGCAGCGCCACGTGCAAAAACGCGGCGACCACGATCGCCAGCGCCACCGGCCACCAGTGCTCACCCCGCGCGGCCTGGACCGGCGTCGCCGGGGGCGCAGCGGCTGGCTTCCGGCTCGATGCCATACCCCATTGTGCCCGTGTTAGCGCGGGTTTCCGCACCGGTTCTCTGACCCTCGGATCGAGCGATTTCCAAGCGAGCTCGCACCTCCGCCAGCAACGCCCAAAGGCGCGCTGGCCAGCGCTGTTCACAATCCCCAGGTCGCGCAGAGTGTTCTCGGTGATCTGCTGCACGGATTCTTCGTCCTCACCGCCTGGGTCCTGGCCGTGGCTCTGGTCGTCCTGGTCGTCGCCGTGCTGTGCGGACCGTACCGATGGGCCGTGGCCATGCGCTCGTGGGTGAAGCGGACCGGGCGCAGCATCGCGGGCGCAAGGGGTGGTGACCACCGAGGCGTGGTCGCCTGGATGGCTTCTCATGCGGCCGGTCTCCAGCTGGCAGGCGCCATCGTCGCCGGGATCCTGCTCCTGATCGTGTCGTGGCTCAGCTTCCTTATCATCGGCGTGCTGCTCACCGCCTACGAGGTCTACCTCCAGCGGATCAAGCCTCCCCCGCCCGATGAAGCATCGGCCACCTCCGGTCCCGACGACCAGGTGGGCCTCCCGTCTCGCATCGGCGAAACCTAGACAAAGGCCGGAGGCCATTAGGCCGCTGGCCGGGAGGGAAGGGGAGGTTCCGGTGCCGACCGAAGTCGGCAGACAGGTGGCCGGCCGTGCCAGGGGGCCGACGGTTCGTGTCCCCAGTCCTTCGGCTTCTAGCTGGCCGGGAACAGCATTTACTACATCATCACCTAACTGCGGTCTTCCGCCGGTCCCCGCCAACCGCACGACCACTCATCACAAGCAGCCAGCCGGCGCCATGGTCATCGCCGGGGCCCGCCTGCACGCCCCCTCCTGAGACCGTCCGGCTCAGGAGACCCGTGTGCCGACCACTCGATGCCGGAGCCGGGACCGGTCTTGTCTTCCCCTCCTCGCCGATCAGGGCTGCCAGGTGACCGCGCTGATCGGCTGCGACGATGCCGACGGTCCCCGGATGAGCCGACGGCATGGACGAGATTCCACTGCGCAGGACGTTGCAGGAGGCCTCGTGCTGCTGCTGATGGCGAACGGCGCGCTTTGCCCGGGGCATTACCGGGCCGCCGCGCAAGGCAGTATCAGGCGCGGGCGGCGCGGACGCTGGCTCGACCGCAAGATGCAGGCACTGCTGGAGCACCTCGGCCTTGCCGTGCCCGATGTGCTGCTCACCGGCTGAACCCCGGACACCTATCGCCTCGCGACCTGACAATGCACCGAACGTTCTTTATGGCCGGTCGTAACCAGCCGAACGGTGCTCGCTCTTGGCGTACCGAGCGGATCTGGTGCGGCTTGGGACATACTCTCGTACCGCGACGAGAACCCGCATGCCTCGTGCATGAGCCAGCAGTTGAGTCCGGCACTCGCCACAGGCCCCGCCGGTGTGGAGTTCGAAGCCGCTTGCGGCCTCTGGGCCAGGCACCCAGCAACGCCAGGCGGGATTGTCCCACGAGTCCCACACAGTCTCAGATCATGGCGGGATGTCTCGGTGAACAGCCATCCCAGGCGGATGCTAAAGGGCTT
>Ga0209839_10002047_pt1 | contig 10058 bp, 10 predicted proteins | sample OrgsoiDNA2013050_FD_185800 | JGI IMG/M metagenome (GOLD analysis project Ga0209839, IMG submission 185800) | Permafrost soil microbial communities from the Arctic, to analyse light accelerated degradation of dissolved organic matter (DOM) -... | ecosystem: Environmental > Terrestrial > Soil >... | reverse complement strand
GGCCGGCAAGACGGACGGCCTCACCGCGGACCCGGAGTTGGGTGGGGTGATCGCAACCGTCAACGAAGACGCCAACTCCGCGCTCTTCACCATCCGCACCGATGGCACGCCGCCCGCGGCTGCAGTCACGAGCTACACCTACAGCCAGGTGCTGCCCCATTTGGGGGGCACCGACGCCATCGCGGTAGACGAGGGCCAGATCTTCGTCAGTGCCTCCGCCCCGGGCACGAACGGGGCGCCCGCGCCGCAACCGACCTACCCGGCCGTCTACACGGTGACGCTCGACCCGACCACTCAGGTGGCGACCGTACATCCGCTCTTCAACGACGAGGACCCGGCAACGGTGGCGAACGTCAACAGCAGCCAGTGGGGAAAGCCCATGCCACTGGCGCTGACTGACCCTGACTCGAACGCGATCGTCCCGCAGGACGCGTCGAGGTTCGCCGGCGATTTCATGCTCACGAGCCAAGCGGACCAACAGCAGATCTACGTGGACAACGCCGGTGAGTCCCACCAGTGGTTGGCCGTCCTCTCGATGTCGCAGGCCGTGGACGACACGGCGTGGCCCAACGGGCATTCAGGGGCGCTCTACTCCACCGACTCGACCAACGATGCGGTCGACGTTGTCACGGGGCCGTTCCACCCGGGTCAGCCAGTCGTCGTGGCGACGCCATGTGGGTCGAACAGCGCGCCTTCGGTGTGCCCGGCCCCACCGAGCTTCCCGGCCAACTACCTGGCTACGCTGAACCCGTGGACGGGGCAGGTCACGGCCGTGACCATCCAAGGGGCGCCGTACGTGCCCCAAGGCGGCCTGGTCTTTGCGCCGCGCGACTCGGACTCGGACTCGGAGTGACGATTTGGAGAGCGGGCGTCGCCGTCCGGACCGGGAGGAACCCGGGCGCCTCGGAGACCTGAGGCGGCGACCCCGAGCTTCGTGGTCGGGCCGCCCAGAATTCAACCGGAACCTCTGCGGCCGGCAAAGAGCGCGACCGAAATTCAACGGTGCTGGCGCCGCCGCTGCTGGCGACAGTTGGCTGTTGCACACCGGTGACGCTGGGGTCATGCTCCACCTTGTTGTAACGCTGCCGACGCGGTATACCTCGAATCGGTCCCAGAATTTAGAATCCTGACCGATGAATGTGCGGGACCTGCAACGTCCAACTGTATGAACCGCCGAGGTGCGCTCGGTAGTGCAGGCGTAGAGCGACTGAGAGGACTGGACCATGTCCGAGGAAAGCAAGCCGGTTGAAGTATCACGCAGAATCGAAGCACCGGCCGCCCTCATCTTTGAAATCCTGGCGAATCCGCAACGTCACATGGATTTCGACGGGTCCGACATGCTCCGGGGACCCGTCCTCGACCGTCCTATCTCCGACGTGGGCGACACTTTCACCATGAAGATGCATCGGCTCGGAGACGACTACCTCATGCTCAACTATGTGGTGGAGTTCGAGCCAGATCGGCGCATCTTTTGGGAACCGGCTCCCGGAGACCCTTCTCGGGCTGAGGGTGATGATCCATCCAAAGTCGGCATTCCTGCGGGCTACCGCTGGGGCTACATCCTCACTCCGGACGGTGACGACGCCACCGTCGTCACGGAGGTATTTGACTATGGCACCGTGACCGAGGAGACCCGCCAATCCCTGTTGCGCGATGGCGGGGCGTGGATCAACGGGAACAATTCGGTGCTTGAGTCCATGACGGCCAGCCTGGAGAGGCTCGAGAACATCATTGCCAAGTAGGACCGCTGCCGGAGCGTGTTGATGGATCGGCCTTTAGGACGTTCTGGTGAGCGGACCCCCTGCCCCTGAGTGCCGGGCCGGGGTGCCACCCTCCGGCATTTCGGTGACGCTGCTGAAAGCGGGCGAGACAAGTTTGACGAGATCAACCTTCGGCAATGGGCTCGTCGAACAACAGGAACTCCTCCTCGCCGGGAGGTTGAAAAATCGTTGCCCATGTCTCAAAGTGAGCCCGTGTCATTGGCGAAGCTGTCCACTCGCCCGACGCATTGCGACGTTCAGCTCGCTCGATTAACTCCTCCAAGGGTACATCGAGGTAATGCAGTTCGACTCCCACCCCCAAAGCTCGTGCCCCGAGTCGTTTCTCATCCCGTTCAACACGCGCCCAGTGGCCCCACTCCAAAATCACGCTCTGGCCCTGGGCGAGGAGATCCTGGGAGAGAATCCACAGCTGATGTTCGAGAAGCACTCGGAATTCTTCATCCCACACATCGGCGCCCAGTTGAGTCGCCCACTCGTCCTTATCCAACCTGATGGCGGGGACGTTGGGTACGAGCTGACCAGCGAGTGTCGACTTGCCCGACGCTGGAAGCCCACAGATCAGCACGAGCCGCGTCGATGACTTCGCCATGCACGATTTTTAACATGGTGGCGTAGAACGCCGGCCATGAGTCACCCCGGAGACCACCTGTGCTTGCACGGGTGCACCTGCCGCCACTGGGCACCGTCGGCGATACTGGCGCCGTGGCTCTCGAGAACCAGGTCATCACCGCTGGAGACTCCAATCGCTCCTACCTCGTGGCCGAGCCCCCACCGGGCGCGCCGGTCTCGGCGGTGGTCATGAGCCTCCATGGCACCAGCTCGACCGCCGATCGGCAGGCCCGGCTGTCCGGTTTCGAGCAACTCACCCACACCGCAAGTGCCGTCGTGGTATTTCCCGAGGCAATCCAGCCGATCCGAACTGGCTACGAATGGGACCCCAGCCAGGACGTCGACTTCATTGCCGGGCTCGCCACCGAGCTTCTCAGCCGACATCGGGCGCCTCATGGCCGCGTGATCGTCACGGGGATGTCGGGCGGTGCTCGGATGTCGTGCCTCTTCGCAAGCGTTCATCCTGAGCTCGTCCAGGCTGTAGGTGCGGTGGCTGGGCTGCGCTCGCCGGGCGTCCCGGTGCACCGGTCGGTCCCGATCCTGTCGTTCCACGGCACAAACGACAGGATCAATCCGTACGGCGGTAGCGGCACGCAACGTTGGAACGAAAGCGTCCCCGACGCCGCCCGGGCATGGGCGCAGACCAATGGCATCACGGATCCACCGACGGAAGTCGCGGTGAGCCCGACGCTCACCCGGACGACCTACGGTGCGGAGGGGCAATCAGGCGAGGTGACGCTGTGGACGTCACGCAAGGCCGGTCACACCTGGCCCGGCGGGCATCTTGGGCTGCTGCTCGGCCTCTTTCTCGGCCGTACGTCTCGAGAGATCGACGCCACCAAGTCGATCTGGGAGTTCGGGCTCCACCACGCCGGCGATCCGTGACGGACGCGAGCAAGAACAACCGAGGATGTCGGGTGCTAAACAGCGCCCTTTGAGATCTGTCACCCGTTCGGCAATCGGAGGTTTCGACCATGGCTACCGTCTCGTTCTCCCGCCGCTTAGCCGATCTCGCCGCGGCCGATCCCTCCCGTGCAGCCATCACATGCGGCGGGCACAGCGTGACGCGGGCTGAACTCGACGCAGCCGCCGATGCTCTCGCCCGACAACTGCTCGAAGATGGCGTGAAGCACGGAGAGATGGTCACGATTGCCCTGCCCAACTCCATCGACTGGTTCGTCGCCGTTGTGGCTTCTTGGAAGATCGGAGCGACTCCCCAGCCGGTGTCGTCGCGACTGCCGACTCGCGAGCTGGCCGCAATCGTGGACCTCGCCGATCCACGAGTGATACTCGGGACCGAGCCCGATGCCTTCGTAGATCGCATCTGCCGGCCGCTCGGGTACGTCGCCCCGATCGTGGCGTCGGATGTGAAGCCGCTCCCTGACGCCACCTCGCTCGCATGGAAGGCGCCGACCTCGGGCGGCTCGACCGGCCGTCCGAAGCTCATCGTGGCCGGCCAGCCCTCGAGCCTGGATGACGAAGCGCCCCCCGCTCTTTTGATCCAGCTTGACGGCTGCCTCATGATGCCCGGGCCGCTGTATCACAACGGTCCGATCGTGTGGTCCTGCAGTGCCCTCCTTGCCGGCAACCACGTCGTGGTCCTTCCTCGCTTTGATGCTGAATCCACCTTGGCAGGAATCGAACAACACCGAGCCGACATTGCGTACCTGGTGCCGACCATGATGAAGCGCATTTGGCGGTTGCCTCTCGACGTGCGTGAGAGCTATGACCTCTCTTCGCTCCGCACGATCTGGCACCTGGCCGAGCCCTGCCCCCCGTGGCTCAAGGAGGCTTGGATCGAGTGGCTCGGGCCCGAGCGCATCTTTGAGCTCTACGCCGGAACAGAAGCGCAGGCCGCCACGGTGATCACCGGAACCCAATGGCTCGAACACCGAGGCTCGGTCGGTCGACCGCTCAGTGGGTCGGTAAGTATCACCGACGTAGACGGCAACGAGGTCCCGCCCGGTGTCGAGGGAGAGATCTGGCTCAAGTCTGGAATGGACAGCCCGACCTACCGCTACGTCGGTGCCGAAGCCCGTACGCGCGAAGGTGGCTGGGAGTCACTCGGCGACAATGGCTGGCTCGACGCCGACGGCTACCTCTATCTGGGTGATCGCACGACCGACATGATCCTCACCGGAGGTTCAAACGTGTACCCGGCGGAAGTGGAGGCAGCCATTGCGGAACACCCCGCGGTGCAGTCCTGCGCGGTGATTGGGCTGCCAGATGACGACCTTGGCAACATTGTCCACGCGATCATCGAAGCCGATCCCAGCGAACTCCAACTGGACGAACTGCTCACATTCCTGGGCGAGCGCCTCGTCCGCTACAAGGTGCCACGCAGTATCGAGATAGTGAACGAACCTTTGCGCAACGATGCTGGCAAACTCCGCCGTAGTGCCCTCCGTTCCGAGCGCCTCCGGTCGATCGCCGAAGCCACCGGTTGACCGGGCGTAGTGGGCATCATCTGGTATAAAACGGCCCCGTCGAACTGGCGACAGGGGACACGTCATAGATGCTGCCGCGCCCGACGCACACGTCACTGAGTGGAATACTTCTAGCGTGGATCACTGGGGCGCACCGCTCTATGGCGACCCATGTCGCGAATGCGGTTTCACCTGGGCCGCTGGACAAGCTGCCTCGATCTCGCTGATGCGCAGTCTTCCTGACTCGATCGACGAGCTGGTGATGGGCGCAAGTGGAACAGAGCGACTCCCGGACCTCGGGTGGAATACCTCCGGTTACATCGCACATATGACCGACAACACAAGGATTTGGGCCGAGCGGCTTATAGCCCTGGCGCGGGGTGCTGACCCGCACGTCGTCCCCTACGACCCCGATTTACTAGCCGAGTCCAGGCACTACAACGACGTGGCTCTCCAGGGAGCGCTGTGGTCGTTTCGCATCGCAGTTGAGAATTGGCTCAGCGCTGTCGATGAGGCGGTTCCCGCTGGAATCGTCCTGCTGCACTCAGAACGCGGCGCGATGGAACTCTCCGATATCCTTGCTTCGAATGCTCACGACGCCTTCCACCACCGCTGGGATTTGACAAGGATTCTTCACGAACGCTGAGCGAATACCGCGACACCTCCCAGAAGCCGCGGAGCATGGAACCCCGTCCCGTCCCGTCCCGGCGCATGGCTGCAGGATCAGATCAGCCGGTCTCATCTGAGGACTATGGGGTGTTCGAGGACGCGCTCGAGCTCCGCGAGAGCCTCGTCGGGGTCGGTCACCTTGATGGTGTGCATCCCGAGGGCGCGGGCCGGCTTGAGGTTGACCCCGAGGTCGTCTAGAAACACCGACTCCTCGGGCTCGACACCGACCGTCGCGCAGGCGAGTTCATAAAAGCGGGGATCGGGTTTGCGTACCCCCAGGGCGCGTGATTCGAGGACGGCATCGAAGAGTGCGTACACCGCGGCCACCTCCTCGGAGACAACGCTCTCGGCCGACGCAAAGTTGTTGGTCAGGCAGGCTGTCTTGTAGGTAGTCCGGCATGTTTTTATGGCGGCGACCATCTGGGGACGGATTTCGCCCCCAAGCCTCTCGAGCACAAGTCGGCCGTCGACCTCGTGGCCAAGAGAGCGCGCTTCTGCGGCCCACTGCGGGCCGAAGGCGTCGACGCCGAGTTCGCCACGTTCCAATCGTGCCCAGGCGTTGTCGTGCGGATTGGTGGCATTGACGGTGCGGATGAAACCGGGAGGAAGCCCACGTTCGGCCTCGAGGCGTGCAAACGCTTCGAATGGGCTGGTCGAGATGACACCGCCGAAGTCAAACATTACTGCCCGTATGGCCACCCGCTCCTCCCTGAAGTCTGGTCCCAGTATGACGTCGGGTCGCCGAGCCGGCGGTGAGGGCACTTGAATCAACGGGGATCAGGTCTGCCGAGATTCCAGTGGCGGCCCCCCTGGGCGTACCAGCCGCTGTCACTTGCGGGCAGGAGGGTATAGCGACTTATGGTGCGCTGTCGGCCTTGTTGGTCACCGTAGAGGATGTCGATCATGAAGGGGTGCCGCTCTGTCAATGCACGCATGAACCCAGGACGCAATGGGTCATCGGGCTCTCGGACTGCAGCCTCCCAGTATCCAGTGCCACCCGCCGGGATATAGAGGTCGATGGTGAGGCGACGGAAGTCCTCGGCCGGGACGTGTGGCAGGTCTTCGAACGCCTGATCGGGCATCGGGTGCCACCCGTGGAGCAAGGCGATACCCGTACCGAGGTTTCGCAGTCCGACGGCCAGATAGATGATCCCGCCTTCCTCCTCGAAGATGGCACGGCCACCGCTGACGTGCGCGGCATGTCGGTCATGCCACAAGACTTTGTGGACGGGGTCGTCAGACAGCGACGGGGTGAGCAGTGGGCGCATGTTGGTGAGGAGTGACTCTTCGGCGATGCGGGCTGAGCGATTCGACGAGCGCACTGCCGAAAACGTGGCCACGGCGAGCACGAGAGTGCCGCCGGCGGTAGCGAAGGAGGCGATCGTTGCCGAGTCAGCCATGGGTTGCACCTTATCGAGCCGACCCTCGGGCGAGTGAGTTGGCAGTTCAGTTCAGAGCGGACCGGCTGAGCCGAAGATGAACCATCGCGTCGCCTGGATCTCAGTCGTCCAGCCCTCTGCCTCGATGAGTGACTGCAGCTCACCGGGCTCGTACATCACACTGACGACCCGATACCTCGATCCGTCGGTAAGACGACGCAGGTGAAGGTCGGTGTCGTATCGGACGACGAATGGATCTTTCGTAGGCGTGTCCGGCACTGGGTCGTTTCGATTGTCGATGAGGAACGTCCGGCCCGAGGGAGCGAGGAATGAGCGAACGAGGGACCAGAACTCGCCAAATCGGGCCCTTGGTACGTGGGAAAGCCAGAAGGAGAAGAACACAGCGTCATATTTGGAGTCTGCTTGCCAATCGAAGAGATCCTCTGCGACATAGTTGACATCGGAGCGTCCCACCCGTTCCTGGTTGAGTGCGAGAACCTCAGGCGAACTGTCCACAACCGTGAGGCGGTCGGCTGTCCGTGCGAGACGCTCAGTCCACCAACCAGTCCCCCCCGCCAGTTCCAAGACCGAGCCCTGAGCGCCAAAGGAGGTTAGGGCGTCGTCCACGACCGCTACTTGGCGCTGCCATTCGCGCAGCTGTTCATCGCCCCGGTCATACCGACCCCGTCGCTGCCACCATTCGTCGTACTCGGGCGCCCGCGCCCGATAGTACGAACGCTGCTCGGCGAGCAGGTCATCGTGGTTCACATCCATAGTTTCGCGCTTAAGGCGAGTGCCTCAAAGATTGGCCAGCTGCACCTCGACCCGGTGTCCTGTGGGGCACTCCAAGAGAAACCGGTGCCAGTCTTCAGGCCGCATAATGGAGTGGTGACCGACCTACGGCTGGCTCTGTGCCAACTCGCCTCAAGGGGCGATCCACAGGCCAACCTCGAAAAGGGATTAGCCGTATGTTCGAGGGCCGCCGAAGAGGGGGCGGACATCGCAATCCTGCCCGAGATGTGGCAAATCGGGTACGCCCCGTGCCCTGATGACGAGGCTGGGCGGACGAGGTGGGAGGAGATGGCCATCGCTCGCGACGATCCATGGCTGAACGCCTTTAGAAGGGCTGCGTCCGACCTCAACTTGGCGATTTTGACGACATTTTTGGAGCGGTGGTCCGGTTCCCCTCGGAACACCGCCCTACTCATCGACCGGCATGGTCAAGATGTTCTCTGCTACGCCAAGGTTCACACGTGTGACTTTGGAATGGAGAAAGCCCTCACGCCTGGAGACTCCTTCGAGGTGGCTCGGCTCGACATCGAGGGTGGATTCGTCGACGTCGGCGTCATGATCTGCTACGACCGAGAGTTCCCTGAGTCAGCGCGTGAGCTGATGCTTGGCGGTGCGGAACTCATTCTGGTTCCAAACGCTTGTCCCATGGCCGGCGAGCGGACCTCTCAGCTTCGGTCCCGAGCTTTCGAAAATATGACCGCGATCGCAACGGTCAACTATTCGGCTCCCGATCAAGACGGCCATTCCAGCGTCTTTGACGGAATGGTCTACGAACAGAACGGCCAGCCGAACGGTCAGCCTCGTGACCAGCTCATCTTCGAGGCACGCGATGCCGAGGACGTCTACCTTGCCACTCTCAATCTGGACGCACTCAGGGAGTACCGAGGGCGCGAGACCATGGGAGACGCATACCGCAAACCCAGTGCGTACAGGCGCTTGATGTCCGACGAACAAGGCGTGCCGGTCTTCGCTCGGTCCGATTCGCGCCGGGGATCTGTGATCACGGAGGGCTGAGGGCTTCCGCATGAGCCGTTCAAGAGAGCCTCAAGAGTTCAACCCCTGAACTGGGACTTCGTGGTCGGGCTGCCCGGATTTGAACCGGGGACCTCTGCGTCCCGAACGCAGCGCGCTAACCAAGCTGCGCCACAGCCCGTCCGCCCCCCGAAGGAAGCAGGCCAGCCACCTTAGCCCTCAGTTTGGGACGACTCCCCGGGGTCACGGGCATCGCTCGATGGGCGGAGCGAGGTGGCCACCACCTGGGCCACCCGGCGCTTGTCCATCTCGACCACCCGGAGGTCCCAGTCGCCGACGCGCACTTGCTCGCCCTCGGAGGGGATGTGGCCAAAACGGTCAAAGAGCAGACCGCCCAGGGTCACGAACTCACCGTCGGGCACGTCCATGTCCAGACGCTCGCGCAGCTCGTCGACATTGGTCTGCCCTTCGACCAGCCACCGGGTGCCGTCCACGCGGACGATGGCGGCCTCGTCCCCCTCGTCGAACTCGTCGTTCAAATCACCGACCAGGGGCTCGAGGAGGTCCTTGATCGTCAGGACGCCGGCCACGCCGCCGTACTCGTCCACCACGACGGCGAAGGCGCGCCGGTGCTGCCGCAGGTCGGCCAGGGCCTCGAGCACGCCGAGGGATTCGGGGACCACGTAGGGCTGGCGGACCTTGCGGGAGATCTCGAGCGGGCTGGGGTCGGTGGTATCCCGGGCGGACGGGCCGACCTGGCTGGCACGGAAGATGTCGTTGACGAAGAGGATCCCGATCAGGTCATCGAGGTCGCCGTGGACCACGGGAAAGCAGCTGTGCCCCGACGTGCGCACGGCCCGGGCCACGTCGTCGGCCTGGACCGGAATGGTCAGGGCGGTCACATCGACCCGGGGTGTCATGACCTCGCGCACGTCCATGACCCGCAGGTCGGCCAACGCGTCGAGGATGATGCGTTCCTGTTCGGCTGCCGCGTCGGGGGCCTTGGTGCGGGCGGCAGGACGTGCGTCGCCCTCGGCCGGTCGGCGCCAGGGCCGACGGGGCCTACGGGACGGTGCGGCTGGAGGGGGCGATTCTTTCCTGGTCGACACGCGGTGCCGGATCAGCCTGCCGGTTCGCTGCCCGCCGCGAGCTCGGGTCCAGCACCCACCAGCACAGGCACGGGCGAAAAGGAGGTGTCGAAGTAGGTGCCGTCGTCGAGCAGGGCCAGCACGGCCCGGCGCAGACGGAGGGGGTCGAGCGGCTTGACCAGCCAGCCTTCGGCGCCCGAGCGACGGGCTAAGAAGACGTCGGGGCGTCGGTCCAGCAACATCAGGACGGCGATGTGATCCAGGGCGTCATAGGACTCCTGCAGCCTGAGCTCGAGGGTGACGGCCATGCCGCCCATGTTGCCCATCTGCATGTCCACGATG
>Ga0209839_10002046_pt1 | contig 10061 bp, 1 predicted proteins | sample OrgsoiDNA2013050_FD_185800 | JGI IMG/M metagenome (GOLD analysis project Ga0209839, IMG submission 185800) | Permafrost soil microbial communities from the Arctic, to analyse light accelerated degradation of dissolved organic matter (DOM) -... | ecosystem: Environmental > Terrestrial > Soil >... | reverse complement strand
CAGGTCACGGGTCGCCGTTGCCGGAGACGCCCCGGTGATGGTGCTGTACTTGCCGGCGCTAAGTCCGCCCTTGAAACCCTCCGGGCCTTCCTTGAACATGCGCAGCAGCGCTTTTTGCTGCCTTTCGTTGAGCTGCCCTTTCAGTCGGTCAAACAACTTTGCCTTCTCGATCAGAAATTCTATGAGCGCAAGCGTGCGCCGCTGCGCCTCAATTGTGACTCCACCAAACCACGCAAGCCAATTGGGAATGAGATCTGCCGCCACTGACGGCCCTCTGGCGTCGAGTTGCACCTTGAAGTCTCGCTAGACAGGAATAATGACATAATGGCATAAAGCGGCTACGGAGGAAGGGCTTAGCCTCCACCTTCCGGCCACACGGTATGACCCGCACTGGGGACGTTTACCGTCAGTTTGAGGTTCGCGAAGAACGACGCTTCCCGGACAACGGTTCGCCATTAATCTGGTCACGGTAACATTGCAGTAGTTACTTTCGATTATGAATCCCTCTTATCTCGATTGACGCGCTGCAAACCTGCCGTGTGAGATTGAGCTGAACCTTATAAGGAGAATTCTCGATGTTCCGCAAAGCGCCCCTTACATACCGTTGGGTCTTCCTCGCTCGGTTTCTGCTGCTGGTTTCAATCGCAATCAGCGTGAAAGCGCAATCGCCTGTCGGCCATTGGGCATTCAATGATAGTTCTGGCGCTACTGCTACTGACTCGTCTGGCAACGGCCACTCGGCCGTCTTATTCAATGGCCTCGCTTGGGGCGGTGGAAAAATAGCGGGCGGCGTCACGGCCAACGCGGCCTTCAGACAGTTCGTCCACATTCCTCCCGTCGATCTCAGCGGTGCCCAAGCAGTCACAGTCACTCTCTGGGCGAAGCGCCGGTACTCGCAAGCCGGAGGGCATGTCTTGTTCGAAGCTTCTGCCAATTACAATAACTCGACTGCCGGCTTCGTCTTCCTTCCTGACGACGATACCTGCCATGGCGTTCAGATCGGCATCCGTGGCGATGTGGGATACACAGCCAGTTGTTACAGTCAACCGTCTTCCCGTGCCTGGCACCACCTTGCGGTGGTCTTTGACAAGCGACAAACCGGCGGAAACGCAATCGCGTTTTATGTTGACGGGATTGCCCAAACCCCCACCCGAAGTTTGTCTTCCTCGACAAATACAAACCACTTTGGCAATGAGCCTATCTATCTATTCTCACGCGGCGGCACAACTGAGTTCGATTCCGGCACGATTGATGACTTCAACATTTACAACCGCGCTCTGACGAGTTCGCAGATTAAGCAAATCTATCAAGCCGGCTTGTCCTCGATCGGCAAGGATGTGACGGTCTCGGTGGACGGTACCGGATCGATGACTACGCCACCCTTCACTACATCGAGCAATGGAGAACCGCTGCTGGCCTTCGTCTCATACGACGGTCCGTCCAGCTCTCCGCAAACCGCAATCGTGAGCGGCGGGGGCCTTACGTGGAAGCTCGTCCAGCGGAGTAATGGTCAGTCGGGCACAGCGGAGATTTGGGCTGCGACAGCACCTAACGCTCCGTTCACGGCGACAGTTGCTTCGCAGCCGGGATCCGCAGGCCTCTGGCACGGTTCGTTGACGGTGGTGGGTTTCACCAATGCCTCGGGTACGGGAATCGTCGGCAAAGCCGGTGCCTCGACCGGGGCGCCGGACGTACAATTGGCCGGTATCTCGGCTGGCAACTGGGTCTTTGCGGTTGGTAACGACTGGGACAACGCGATCGCGAGAAGTCCAGTAAGCGGCCAGGTCTTGGTTCATCAGCGAGTTGACACCCAGATTGGCGACACGTACTGGGTCCAGTCCACCGCGGCCCCCTCCACCACCACTGGCACGGTTGATGTCCATGACAGCGCCCCGACTACCGATCGCTGGAACTGTGCTGCGGTTGAAGTCCCCGCCAAGCGGATTGCAACTTACAGCATCAGTGGAACTATCAGCGGAGCCGGCGGCCCGGGCGCGACCCTAAACCTTACTGGAGCGGCAACCGCGTCCACTACCGCGGACACAGGCGGCAACTACACCTTCAGCGGACTGGCCAATGGCAGTTATACGGTGACCCCGAGCAAGGCTGGATTCGTCTACACTCCAGCGAGCCTGGCGGTGACGGTGAGCGGGGCCAGCGTGGCTGCCGTGAATTTCAGTTCGACGACCGCGCCAACGTACAGTATCAGTGGCGCCATCGGCGGAGCAGGCGGACCGGGCGCGACCGTGAAATTGACTGGAGCGGCAACCGCGACCACCACGGCTGATGCGGCCGGCAACTACGCCTTCGCAGGGCTGGCCAACGGCAGCTACGCAGCGACGCCAAACAAGACTGGATATGTTTACACTCCGGCGAGCAGAGCCGTTACGGTTAGCGGGGCTAACGTGTCCGCCGTCAATTTCGGTTCGACGGCTATGACCTATAGCATCAGCGGGACCATCAGCGGAGCAGGCGGTCCTGGTGCGACCTTGAACCTCACGGGAGCGAAAACCGCGACCACCACGGCTGATGCAGGCGGCAACTACACCTTCACCGGGCTGGCCAACGGTAGTTACACGGTGACGCCGGGCAAAAGTCGGTACATCTACACCCCCGCGAGCCAGGCGGTCACGGTGAGTGGGGCCAATGTGTCTGCTGTAAATTTCAGTTCGACGGTGGTGTCACACCGGGTGGATTTGTCGTGGACAGCCAGTTTGTCCCAGGTGGCGGGCTATAACGTGTATCGCTCGAACACCTCGAATGGCCCCTATACGAAGTCGAATGGTTCGTTGGTTTCCTCGACAACTTATAGTGATCCGACTGTACTAAGCGGTTTGACGTACTACTACGTGACTACTGCGGTCGACAGTCTGGGCAGGGAGAGCAGCTATTCAAATCAGGCAGTCGCCACCGTTCCGTGATCGAAGAATCGTGTTTCACGATCAGGCAGCAGGAGTATGCGCGAAATCCAACGATCAAGCGGTCAATAGTAGTGGACTGACTCTGCATGCGGCATCTAGCGGAGGATAGCCGCGCCCAGTCGGAGGGGGCTGCGGGCGAGGGTACACCTGAAGTGTTAAGCCAGTGGTAGGTCGAGTGAAAGGGGCAGGCCGACGCGGCATGGGACAAGGCGGACCGGGCCAGCGTCAAGCCACTCCGTAATGAGGAGAGTTAGGGTTGCGGCCGATTGGGGACGGGACGCAAAGGGAGCCCCGAGGCTCTAGACTAGGATGCCAGAGCGGTTTATAGACTGCGCTTCATGTCGTCCGTTTGATCGGGCGGTAGTGAGAATTCTTTAGATGATCTAGCGCTTCCATGATGCCAAACCTGCCGGCACCGCTGCCGTCTGACTCAGCACCGACACTTGGAATCAAGATAGTTGTTGCATACCGGGGCCAACTTTCGGGCCGAACAGCGGAGGTCAGATTGCCTCCCAGACACTTATGGCGTCACCGTCAGTATGGCGGTCACGGTTGCCCCCTTTGTCGCAGAGATCGTGACCAAGATCGAAGTCGTTACTTTCTTGGTAGTGACCGTAAAGGTTGCGCTTGTAGTGCCTGCAGCGACTGTCACGCTGGCAGGTACAGTGGCTGCCGAGATTTGATTACTTGAGAGGGTGACCACTGTGCCGCCCGCCGGAGCTGGCCCGGAGAGCGTCACCGTGCCCGTGGATGGCGTGAGTCCTTTGACCGTGGTTGGATTCAGAGTCACGGCGATCAGCGATGGAGCCGTGACCGTCAAGGTAGCTGTGTGAGCCGTGCCACGAGTTCCCGTAATCGTCACTGAGGTATTGGCGGCCACTGGGTTGGTGGTCGCGGTGAAGCTGGCGGTGGTCGCATTCGCGGCTACCGTCACGGTTGCCGGCACCTGGGCCGCTGTCGTATTGGTGCTGGATAGGGTCACCACGGCGCCACCGGATGGGGCTGGCCCATTCAATGTCACGGTGCCGGTTGAGGAAATTCCGCCAAGCACGGAAGCGGGACTCACAATGACGGAACTCAGCGTAGCGGCCGTGACCGTCAAGGTGGCTGTGTGAGCTGTGCCACGAGTTCCCGTAATCGTCACCGAGCTGTTGGCGCCAACCGGGCTGGTGGTCACAGTGAAGGTGGCGGTGGTCGTATTCGCTGCCACGGTCACGCTCGCCGGCACCTGGGCCGCTGTCGTATTGCTGCTCGACAGGGTCACCACGGCGCCGCCGGATGGGGCTGGCCCATTCAATGTCACGGTGCCGGTTGAGGAAATTCCGCCAAGCACGGAAGCGGGACTCACAATGACGGAATTCAGCGTAGCAGCGTTGACCGTCAAGGTAGCAGTCCGGGTGGAAATGTAGGTACCTGAAATTGTTGATGAGGTGTTCGAGGCCACCGGGCTGGAAGTCACGGTGAAGGTGGCGGTGGTCGCATTCGCGGCCACCGTCACGCTTGCCGGAACCTGCGCAGCTGCGGCATTACTACTTGAAAGGGTGACTACGACCCCGCCGGCCGGGGCGCGACCGTTTAGGGTCACGGTGCCGGTCGAGGAAGTCCCGCCAATCACGACGCTTGGAGTCAGAGTAACGGAACTCAACGCCGCAGCCAAGACATTCAATGTAGCTGCCTTTGTGGAGCCGTACGTCCCGGAGATAGCCAACGCGGTGTTGGCGGCGACCGCGCTGGTGATCACGGTGAAGGTGGTTGTGGTCGCACCGGCCGCCACCGTCACGCCGGCGGGTACCAGTGCGACTGCCGTATTGCTGCTCGACAGGGTGACCACCGCACCTCCAGCCGGGGCTGGTTTGGTCAGCGTTACGGTGCCGGTTGAGGAAGTCCCGCCAAGGACCGAAGTGGGACTCAGGGTTACGCTGCCAAGAACCCCCGCCATCACTGTGAAACTCGCATTCTGCGTTACGCCGTAGTTTCCCGAGATAGTGAGCGTGGTGTTGACGGCCACCGAGCTGGAAGTCACGGCGAAGGTGGCTGAGGTTGCATTTGCGGCCACGGTCACGCTGGCCGGCACCTGTGCGGCTGTCGCATTGGTGCTCGAAAGCGTAACCACCGCCCCTCCAGCCGGAGCGGGGCCGCTCAGCGTGACCGTACCTATGGCAGGAGCCCCTCCCGGAACCGAGGTGGGATTCAAGCTGATTGACGTGACAACCGGGGGTGTCACTGTGAAGCTGGCAGTCTGGGTCGTTCCATAGGTTGCCGAGACGGTCAGTGAAGTTGTTGTGGCTACAGGGTTCGTAGTCACGCTGAATGTGACTGTGGTCGCGCTGGCAGCGACGGTCACGCTGGCCGGTACTAGCGCCGCGGCCGGATTGCTGCTCGAGAGTGTGAGCACCGCACCGCCGGCCGGAGCCGGACCGCTCAGAGTAACCGTCGCAGTTGACGAGCTTCCACCGATGACGGATGCCGGGCTGAGTACGACGGAGCTGACTGTCGGCAAAGAGCCGAAGTTGACCGCCGAGACATTTCCGCCACTAATCGTGGCGCTTTGGGTCGTCGGGGTGAAGACGAAGCCGCTGTTGGTTGGCGTTACGGTGTAGGATCCGTTCGGCAGGCCCGTAAAGCTGTAGTTGCCGGATCCGTCGGCCGTCGTTGTCCCCGTGGACGCGCCCGTCAGACTAACCGTCGCGCCCGGCCCACCCGGTCCGCTGATCGATCCACTGATTGTGTAGGTCTGCGGCGCCGAGGTGAAGTTGACCAAAGATACGTTCGCCCCACTTACCGCGACCGTTTGGTTGGCCGGAGTGTAAACGTAGCCAGACAGAGTGGGCGTGACCGTATAACTTCCGTTCGCCAGTCCAGTGAAGCTATAGTTGCCCGAGCCGTCTGCCGTAGTCGTTGCGGTAGACGTGCCGCTCAGGTTCACCGTCGCACCCGCAGCACCAGGCCCACTGATTGTGCCCGAGATACTGTAGGTCTGCAGCGCCGAGCTGAAATTCACGTTCATCGCATGGGCGCCGCTGATTGTTACCGTCTGGCTGGCTGGAGTGAACACGTATCCCGTATTGCTCGGCGTCACCGTGTACGAGCCATTCGCCAATCCGCTGAAGCTGTAGTTGCCCGAAGCATCTGCGGTGGTCGTAGCCGCCGACGTACCGGTCAAGCTGACCGTGGCGCCTGCTGCCCCCGGTCCAGTGAGCGTCCCCACGATGCTGTAGCCGTGCCCCGTGTTGTAGACCACGTCCACCCAGTAGTTTGTGGACTGGAGTGTTGAGGTCGGGAACCCCCCGCTCGTGCTGTACAGATAGATGCCGTTGGGACCGTCCACTCCGTTGGCCAAAGCATGCAGTGGTGGGTTGTCCACCCCTGTGGTCGCGAAGAAGTTACTGTCCGCTGAGTAGTGGCCAGAGGGAGCAAAGTAGGACGCCACATAGGTTGTGTTTGCCACCACTGGAATCGGTGTCGCAAACAACGCTTGCTGCCATCCCGAAATGCCCTCAGTAGTAAACGTCGCAGTGCCGAGGAGCGCCCCGGTTGATGTCCACAGGTGCGCGACATGCGTGCCGGTATTGGTGCTTGCCTTGTAGAACTGCAGCCCCGTGATGTAGCCGTCGCTATCAGCGCGGAACTTCACTCCCAGTTCGGTGGGAGCCGTGTCGCCACTGTCCCCGGTGGTCGGTGCTGCCGTCGCCGCCCAGATGGTGGTACACGTCGGACAGCCCCTCGCGGTGGAGAAACTCAATCCCGTAAAGTTGCTGTCACTGACGACCACAATCTGGCTTATCGTTGTGAAGACGTAGCCGGTGTTGGTTGGCGTCACGGTGTAGGAACCGTTCAGCAACCCGCTGAAGCTGAAGTTACCCGAGCCGTCGGCCGTGGTTGTTGCCGTGAAAGCACCGGCCAGGTTGACCGCGGCTCCCGCTCCGCCTGAACCGCTGATGGTTCCGCTGATGGTGTAGGTCTGCAACGACGCGGTGAAGATCGCAGTTGCGTTACCGCCAGAGATAGTCACTGCCTGGCTCGCTGGTAGAAACACATAGCCAGTGTTGCTGGGCGTCACTGTATAGGACCCGTTCAACAGTCCCGTGAAGCTATAGTTACCCGACCCGTCAGCCGTGGTTGTCGCCGTGGAAGAACCGGTCAGGTTGACAGTCGCTCCCGCCCCTCCCGGCCCGTTGATCGTTCCGCTAATGCTGTAGCCTTGCGCAGCCGAACTGAAGTTCACATTGAGAGCATGCGCGTTGCTGATTGTGATGGCTTGTTGACCGGGGCTGAATGCGAAGCCCGGCTCGGTCGGCATCACAGTGTAGTTGCCGTTGGTCACACCGCTGAAACTGTAGTTGCCGCCAGCATCGGCGGTCGTCGTAGCGCTGGCTGTGCCCGTCAGGTTGACGGTTGCACCCGGACCTCCCGGTCCGGCGATCGTCCCGCTGACGGTGAACGTCTGGGTCCCGGCGTAAATCACATCGACCCAGTAGTTGCTGGGCAGGTAGCTCTGCGTGGGGAAGGTCGTAGTGGACGAGTAGACATACACGCCGTTGGGCCCGTCAACGCCAGCGGTCAGGGCATGAAGCGGCGGATTATCAGTGCCGCTGGTGGCGAAGTACGTGGGATCGACCGAGTAGTGCCCGACCGGCGCGAAGTAGGAGGCGACGTACGTGGTATTCGCCCTGACCGGAACAGGATTCGAGAACAATACCTGCTGCCAGCCGGACTGTGCTTCCGCGGTAAAGATGGCAGTCGCCAGCGGCGTGCCATCGCGTGCCCACAGTGTGCCCACATGCGTTCCAGTATTGGCTGATGCCTTGTAGTAACGCAGGCCAAGGATGTAGCCATCGCTGTCCGCCTGGAACTTCAATCCCACATTCACCGAGGAACCATCGCCACTGTCCAGATTGGCGGGCTTAGTAGAAGGAGCCCATATCGTGTTGCAGGGACAGGCTTGCAGCGTGCTGAAATTGACCCCGGCTACGTCGGCACCGTTAATCGTCAGCGGTTGGACGCCGGGCGAAAAATTGTATCCATTCTGGGCGGGGCTGATCCAGTAGTTGCCGTTGCTCAAGCCGGCAAAGCTGAAGTTGCCCGCCGAATCGGCAACGACGACTGCGCTCGACGATCCGGTTAGGGTGACGGTTGCGTTGGGACCTCCGGCGCCGGAGATTGTGCCGCTAATGGCGTGGGTTGTCCCCGGAGTATAGAGTACGTCAACCCAGTAATTGCTCGACCGGTATGCCTGGGTGGGGAAGATGGTAGAGGAACCATACGCATAGATGCCGTTCAGTCCATCGACTCCGTTGGCGAGGGCATGAAGCGGACCATTGTCCGTGCCGCTGACCGCGAAGTAGTCATTGCTTCCGGCATAGTGTCCCGACGGAGCAAGATAAGACACAATGTAGGTCTGATTGCCATTTACGGAAATAGGCGCGGTGAACAGCGCCTGCTGCCATCCAAAGTCTGACTCGTCGCTAAAGACAACACTCCCTAGGGGAGTGCCATCGCTGGCCCACAAGGTGCCAATGTGGCTGCCGGTGTTGGTTGCGGACTTGTAGAAACGCAGTCCTACGATGAAGCCGTCGGAGTCCGCTCGGAACTTGACTCCGATATTGACGGATGAAGGGTCGCCCGCATCGCTGACGGGAGGTGTCGTGGAGGTCGGCCAGATACTGTCGCAGGGGGCACAGTTAGGCAGCGTCGAAAAGGTCATTCCGGTGACATCCGCGCCGTTAAGGGTGACCGCTTGACTAGCGACATTGAACGCAAGACCAGGTTGGCTCGGCGTCACGACGTACATTCCGTCTGAAATGTTTGAGAACGAGAAGTTGCCGGACGTGTCGGCGACGGTGCTCACCGTCGATCCTCCGGTCAGAGTAACGGTTGCGCCTGGCCCCCCTGCGCCCATGATGCTGCCTGACAGGTTGTGGGGCGGCGAGGGCATGAATACAACATCGATCCAGTAATTGGCCGAGCCGTAGCTGCTGGTTGGGAATGCCGGAGTGGAACTGTAGGTATAGATGCCGTCTGGCCCATCGAACCCGTTCGCCAGCGCATGCAATGGGGGATTGTCGATTCCGGAGCTTTGGAAGAAGTGGCTATCGGCGGAATAGTGTCCGGCCGGTGCGAAATACGATGCGATATACGTTGTATTTGCCGACACTGCGACCGGACTGGTGAAGACGACCTCCTGCCAACCCGAAGCGCTCTCGTTAATGAAAATCGCGGTGCCCAGGAGAGTGCCCGCGTTCGACCAGATATGGCCAACGTGAGTTCCGCTATTCGTACTTGCTTTGTAGAAACGCAATGCCTGGATGTGACCCGCAACATCGGAGCGAAACTTCACGCCGACTTCGACCGACTTTGGATCACCGCCGTCGATGAGAGTAGGAGTAGCGGTCGGTTGCCAGATGGTGGTACAGGGACAAGGCTGCGATGTGAAGTTCACCGCCGACACACTGGTGCTGGCAAGAGTTACCGGCAGCGTCGCGGGCGCGAATATAAAGCCCGCCTCTATCGGCGTTACAGAGTAAGACCCGGGGATGAGCCCGTTGAAGCTGTAGTTCCCCGATGAATCGGGGACGGTCATCAACGACGCCTGTCCGGTGAGATAGATGATGGTTCCTGGACCGCCGCCAGTAATCGATCCTGAGATGCTGAGGGGATTCGTGGCCGCAGCACTGAAGTTCACATTATTTAGTGACAGCTCGTTGATGTTGACACTGAGGCCGGATGGTGAGAAGGTCACGCCAGCATTGCTGGGCGTAACAACGTATTGTCCGTCCACCAGCCCGCTAAAACTGTAGTTTCCAATGGAATCAGCGGTAGTCGCAGCGCTTAGAGTTCCGGAGAGATTCACCGTGGCACCGGCACCGCCGATGCCGGAGATGTTCCCTGAAATATCGAATGTCGAGCCGCTGACGAAGACAACATCGATCCAGTAATTCGCCGCAGAATAGCTATTCGTCGGAAACGCACCCGGCGTCGCAGTGTAGATGTAAATGCCGTCCTGTCCGTCAACCCCATCCGCCAGGGCGTGAAGCGGCGGATTGTCGTATCCTGCGCCCTGGAAATAGCTCAAATCGGCCGAGTAGTGCCCGACAGGGGCGAAGTACGAAGCAACATAGGTGGTGTTTGCAATTATCGGAA
>Ga0209839_10002043_pt1 | contig 10069 bp, 8 predicted proteins | sample OrgsoiDNA2013050_FD_185800 | JGI IMG/M metagenome (GOLD analysis project Ga0209839, IMG submission 185800) | Permafrost soil microbial communities from the Arctic, to analyse light accelerated degradation of dissolved organic matter (DOM) -... | ecosystem: Environmental > Terrestrial > Soil >... | reverse complement strand
GCTTCTCTACGCGGAAAAAGGACAGACCCTCATCTTCACCCGCACCAAGCGCGGCGCCCAGCGCCTGGCGCAAGACTTGGCCCGCGACGGCTTTACCGCCACCATGATTCACGGCGATCGCTCGCAGTCGCAGCGTAACGGCGCCCTCAGCGGATTTCAGGAAGGCCGTTTCCAGGTGCTGGTCGCAACCGACATCGCCTCTCGCGGCTTGCACTGCGATGACGTCGCCCACGTCATCAACTATGACCTTCCCAAGATGGCCGAAGACTTCATCCACCGCGTCGGCCGTACCGGACGCGCTGGTTTATCGGGCCGCGCCACCACGCTGGCCTCCGGCGTCGAAGTCGTGGAACTCCGCAACATCGAGCGCACCTTGAAACTGCGCATCGAACGCATGCAGATGGATCCTTCCGGCGCACCCCAACCCAAGCGTTTCGTCCAGAACACCCTGGCTTCCCGCACATTGACAGCATTGCCCGGCGAAGTTTTTGTATAGAGCTCTAAGAGTTCCAAGAACAGTGCAGAAGTAAAGAGAAAGTGGGTGCCCCATTTCTCGCACACTTTGCGAGAAGTGGGGCTTTTCTCTTTTAGGGTGCGCGTGATCTCGTCTCAAGTCTTTGGGTGGCCCAGCGCTTGCCGCACTGCGATCTCCTGAGCATGATCTTGTTTGCCGCGAAACGTTTTCAGGGTGCATGACACTATTCCACAGAAGTAGAGAATTGAGCGCAGCCCTCTGGCGGCCACCAAGGAGATCACATGCCTCCAAGATCAAATCTCGCGAATATACCGCGCCCAACTCGCGAAGCAAACATGCCTTCCGGCGAACCTAAACCTGTAGAGTCCACGAAGACGGTGCGAGCCAGTCTCATCCTGCTGATCGCGATGGCCGTGTTGGCAACCTGTGCGACGTCCTACGCACAATCGATTAAAGGCAGCACTGGAGCGGGCTTCCAGACTTGGAAGGCAACCGATCTCAATAACAACGGTGCGCCTTATTGGGACGCTGTGACCGAAAACTACCTCGGTAATCTAACCAACAAGAACGTGGGGTTTTGCTTGACGGGATCGGGTGACTGTGTGGGCATATTGACCTCGGTCTTCGCGCCCGGACCAATCCCGTTTTGGGGGATGAGCTATGACTCGGTCAGCGACCTGCACGGTGCAATCGATCCTGCGGTCTATTTTCAGAGCAGCGGGACCCGCCTGAAAGCCACTCTGCAACTTCAGCTATCGAGCAAATCGACCGAGATCAACGAATTTGGCTGGTTTGAGACGAATCCGACTGGCACCGTTCTCGGTCCGAAGCACCTGCTCTTTAAGGGGTCTGGAGTCCCGCCAGGCAGTCTGACGCCTGATCCGGCTGGAAAAGTTGTGATCTTTAAACCAACCCCGTTTTTCGGCTACTACTATCGCGACGTGAGCGAACTTGGTTGCCTGGTTTACACCCTCTCTAGCTTCACGGACCCGGCTTGTTCTGATCACAACTTTGCCGTGTTCGCAACCAAGCCCGGCTCTCACCGAAATTCGTTCGTGATTGCGGGCGAAGACCCGCCAGGGTGCAGTGACGGCGATTGCAACCTCACCTTAGTGAAGGTTGCTCCCCACGAGCACTAGCAGGTTGCTGAAAAACTCCGCTCCGAGCCGATTTCGGGAAGGGCACGACTTCAGTCGAGTTACGCCGCTTTTGTCGCCGGAGCGTCAGGACGTGCCAGCTCTCTATGCGGCCGCCGACGCCTATGCCGGATTGGGTGATGTCTTCGCACGTCGGGCTCGCGGAACACGCGATGCGAAAGAGAGAGCGGACCTGGGGAACGATTCCCGGACCTGGTACGAGAAAAGCCTGAGCACGTGGCAGAACATTCCCAATCCATCCGGCATAGGCCCTGCTGGATTTAAGGCCCGCGACCCGCACGAGATCGCCCGCAGGGTGGCAGAGCGCAAGAGCGCATCTCAATGATGTTTGCGGTCAGGTTTTCGAAGCGATAGCGATTCAGTCATGGGAGCCTCCCACGAAATGGATATAACGATTGCGCAGAAGAATTTGCAGATACGCTGGCGTGACCATCGGTAACGGTCGCGGCTGTTGGCATTCGTTCGATCAACCGCCATCCGGTAGAAAGCCGTCAACTGCGTCACGCTTCTCACCCGCAGCGATTCTTCCCGGTACAATTCAAAACAAAGAGAATAGGAATACGAAATGGCAGAACCAAGGAGCAGTAAAGTGGTTCAATGACGCCAAAGGCTATGGCGTTATCAGCCGACAGAATGGCGAAGACGTGTTTGTACACTTCTCAGCGATCCAAGCGGGCGGTTTTCAGGAGGCTGTAAGAGGGGCAATCGGTGGAGTTTGACGCAACCGAAGGCCCGAAGGGCCGGCAAGCTGAGAACGTTAAGGCCATCTAATCAGGGTGAGTGAAATTACACGAGGTGCACCGTGAGTGACTCTTCTCAAGACCATGCTGACCGGAGGGCATATCCACGAACAAAAGTCTGTGTGCCAACTGAACTCCATCTCGCTAGGGAGGATACTCTGATGGGTAAGCAGACTTCGGACTTGAGCTTGGGCGGTTGCTACGTCAAGACCATGGCGACCATACCCGTTGGGACCAAGCTAGGTGTCAGTCTTTGGCTCGGAGAAGACAAAGTGACGATCAGCGCGATGGTCGTGACTTGCCATCCGCAGGTTGGTAACGGTATTCAGTTTCTCTCGATGCTTCCTCCGGATCGGGATCGAGTGCGGAGCTTTCTTGAGTCTCGACGAGAGTTAGACTATTCCGACTAGATCAGCGGACACCACTCGCTAGAACAATTCCAGCGCCCGGCTCGTAGATCGGCCGACCGTAACTGTACCAGTTATCTAGCTTGGGCGGATCGTCCTGATACTCGCGGTCCTGGCGCACCCTGATAAATGCAGCAAATCTTGAGAATTTGCTCGGCGCATTGCTGCGACGATCGCAGAAACCTCCGCTTCGAAAGACGGGAATATCCTCGATGCCTGTTCCAGGTCGTGTTTCCGGCCCAGTTCCTCCAGTTCCCGAGCCTTCTGTGACACCTCCGAGATTCCGAGATACGCCAATTCGCCTTTCATGCTGTGCGTTATTTTCTCTAGCGCCTCTGCGTCTCCTTGACCCAGGGCACTCCGCAGCGTGTCGAGATGTTTGGGAGCTTCGTCAATAAATATCTGGATTACCTCACGCAACAGCTTTTCGTCTTCCCCCAGCCGATCGAGTATCTGCTCAAACATTCAAGACAGCCGGTTCCACAGTCGAACTCTCCAAGGGCCCTTTCGTGCCTCCCCGTTGGACGTCAGTGCCGAGTCCCTCGGTTACGTGAGCGATGGCAAGTTTCAATTCTCTCGAGTTGATCGGTTTTGACACGTACCCATCCATTCCCGCTTCCAGGCAGAGCTCTCGGTCTCCTTTCATGGCATGGGCGGTCATCGCTATGATTGGCAAGTGACAGCGCGTCTTGACCTCCCGCATGCGAATGTTCTTAGTGGTGGTCATGCCATCCATTTGCGGCATCTGGATGTCCATTAGCACCAGATCGAAAGAACTCACTGCCAGGATGGAAAGTACCTCGGCGCCATTGCTCGCAACCGTGATCGTGTGCCCCATTTTCTGCAGGATGCGCGTGGCAACAACCTGGTTGACATGGTTGTCCTCGGCCAGAAGGATATTCAACCCCCCACGGTGGACATCCGGCTGATGTGCTGTGGACGGCAACGGTCTAGAAATCGTCTTGTTCTGCCCAAGCACCTCCAATATTTTCGCGAGCAGTTCCAGTTTTCGGATTGGTTTGAAAAGGTAAGAGGTGATGCCCAACGAGCGGCAACGCTCCGCGTCTCCGCGATGTCCCGCCGACGTGAGCAGCATAATCGCCATCATCTCGAGTCCCGCTCGCCGCCGAACTTCCTCGACAAGGGTAAAGCCGTCCATCTTCGGCATGTGCATGTCCGTCAGGAGCATCTGATAAGGCTCACCTGCTTGCTGGGCCGATGCCAATTCGGTCAGAGCCTGCTCCCCGCCGTCTACTTGCGTGCTCCTCACTCCCCAGCTTTTCAAATTCTCCAGTAGGATGCGTCGGTTCGTCTGATTGTCATCGACCACCAGGACCCTGAGGCTGCGCAATTTGTCGATTGGGACCGTCGAGTCAAGCGAGGGCGCATTGAGCGCCACTCGTAGTTGAAGCGTGAAGTGGAATTCGCTGCCTAGTCCTACCTCACTCTCCAACCAGATTTTGCCTCCCATCAAGGAGATTAGTCTGGCTGAGATGGTCAATCCCAATCCCGTCCCACCGTAGTTGCGTGTGGTTGACGAGTCTGCCTGGGTAAAAGGATCGAATATGAATTTCTGCTTGGCGGCAGGAATGCCAATCCCAGTATCCGCAACGGTGATCTCTAGGGTCCGAGCGTCATCAGCCGCAGCGATTGTTCTCACTCTGAGGGCAACCTCGCCTTGTTGGGTGAACTTGATTGCGTTCCCGACTAAATTGAGAACTACCTGGCGCAGACGCACGGCATCACCCGAAACCCATTCCGGCACTTCGGGGGCTAGATCGCACAAAAGCTCAAGTTCCTTTTCGTCGGCGCGCAATGCCAGTGTTTTCAGAGTTTCCTCCAGGCAATCGCGCAAATTGAAGTCGATCGTTTCCAGTTCGACCTTGCCGGCCTCGATTTTGGAGAAGTCCAGAATGTCATTGATGAGCGCCAACAGCGCGTTCGCCGACGAGTCAACCATCTCCAGATACTCCCGCTGTTCCGGAGACAGTTCGGTATCAAGCGCGAGCTCTGTCATTCCGATCACGCCATTCAGAGGAGTTCGGATCTCATGGCTCATGTTCGCCAGGAATTCGCTCTTCGCGCGGTTTGCCACTTCCGCAGCGTCTTTCGCCCGCCTCATCTCTTCTTCAGCCTGCGTGCGCTCGCGCACTTCTAGTTGCAAGGCTGCTGTTCGCTCCAGCACCCGTTCTTCCAGTTCGTCCTTCGCTTTCTGCAATGCGAGGTCCCTCTGCTGAATACCCTCCAGCATTTGGTTGAAGGACTTGACCAACTTGCCTGCTTCATCATTGCTGCGTGGGACTGCTCGCAGCGAATAGTCTTGCTCCACTGAAACCCTTCCTGCTACATCGGCCAACTGCACGATGGGATCGCTCACCACCCTGAGAAGCCATGATGAAACCGGGTAGGTTGCCACGAGGGAGACGAGCAGGACCAGGAGCGAAATTTGGGTGTACTCGCGAACTTTGACACGAAGCTCGCTCAAATCGGAAAGGATGACGATGATTCCTACTTCCTCCCCGTTGAGAGAAACTGGGCGCGCAAGAGTGATTGACTGTGGTTCAAAATGAACTCGGTCTCTCTGCCATCCCGGCGCCTTGAAATCGGCCGGCAGATCTGATCGGCGATACTCGGCAAAAATGAGGCCTTTGTCATCATAGAGAGACGCAGCCAGAACGCTTTGCTCGGCCCGCAATGCTCCCAAGATGTCCTGGCCCGTCCTCTTGTCGTTGAAGGTTAATGATGCGGCTGCATTGGCGCCGAGGGTATCGGCCAACGTTGTAAGTTCACTGACGGTTGCGGTTCGAAAGCTCGCGCGCTCATAGATCGTGAATCCGGCACACGCGAGGATGAGTGCCAGAGTAGTGGCGCCCAAGGTCACAATCGCAAGTTTCCGTCCTATCGGTTGGTTCTTAAGAAGCATGATTTTACCTACCCTTACGTCCCACCACGGTCTTCGCCAACAGCAGCAATCGGGAGCTGATTTTCAGATTCGCGGTTTCGGCTGCTTCTTGATTGACTTCAAATCGAATCTTTCGATCTTCGACGCAGAAACGAATGATTCCCGCCTTCTGCAGGAAATCATCCGACTCCCCCACCGTGAGGACCGGCATATTTCTAAGCGTTGCCGTTAACGGAGAAACGCCCTCACGCTCACTCTTGCCGATAAAAAGCACGCGGCATTCCTGCCCTTCTTGGACTTGCTTGATGTGACGAATCTGGACCGGCCTTGAGGCAATTAATTTGCCTTGAACCGTTTCTTCCAACCCGCCGCGAAACGGATCCTCGCCGGCGATACAAATCACAAATGGAGCGTCGGCATTTCCCAGTGCTTCCGTCGGCCACTCCACGAATTGCGCGAAATGGAAGAGAAAAGCTGCCTTCAGCCGGTATTCATCAACTTGCGATTGGGCGCTAGATATCGTCGGATGGATCACACACAGCGATGCAACGAGGACCCCCACCAGGAGCGTCGAGCAAGACCTAACTTGGACGCAAGGATTGCCCAAACCCCTGCGCAAGCGACTGCTGCATTTTTCTAAGCCGAGCGGGCTAGGAGAGAGATTCACTGATTGCCTCTAAAGAAATGCCCCTTCTCGGTTCTGCGTGGTCGTAGTCTCTGAAAGCCTGTTTCTCATGCCATTCGGGTGTCGTCCGATTCCTCATCCGAGCCAACGCGATACGACGATTCGGATGGTTGTCAGCTGAAGACAATTCATGGCGCCTGCGTCCCTAGAAACGCCACGAGACCTTCGCATATGCGCTCCGCTTGATGAGATCCGACTGCACCGACGAGTCCGGGCCTGCATATTCCAAGTGCCGGTCTCGCAGCAGGTTTTGCCCAACTAAACTGATTGAAAACCCTTCTCCCCCCTGCCAGGTTATATTGCTGTCTAGCCGTGTATACGACGGTACCCCCAACGCTGGAAGCGGACCGACAAAAGATGCCGTGGTATTCCACTGCCAATGTCGAGGCAGATCTAGCTTTGAGCGCAACTGCGCTTGATGACTGGGCATGCTGCCTTGAGTGCTCAGAACGCTCGTAGAGTCATTGCTTGTGGGCTCCCGGTGCAGGTGCATGGTAAGAAACGAGTAGCCTGGACCGACAGTCCATCGCCGAGTCACCTTCCAGTCAACGAAAGTCTCGAGACCGTGAGTTTCTCCGTAGAGCAGATTGGCGAACTTGCTTAGTATCACCAGATGGGGAGCTGGATTGGCGTCGAACAGAGGAGATCCCGGTTCGACCGACACCAGGTCGCCATAATGATTGAAGAAAATTGTCGAATCGAGAGAAACGCTGCTCGACAATTGCGCGCGATATCCCGCTTCGACGGAAGTTTCTCTCTCCGCCTTCTGGTTCGGATTTCCTGTATAACCGACGAGCATGGGGATGTTGTTGGGACCGGGAAGTGCTTCCAGATTTACAAGAATTCCGGTATCGCCGCGGGAAGGTATACGCTGAGCCTGAGAGACTGCGCCCCAGAGTGAGTTTCGCGCATTAGGCGTCCATGCAATCCGAGTGCTGGGCTCCAATCCGAAGCCCGTGTAGTCATTATGTTCAAGTTTTGTTCCAACACTCAGGTACAGACGGTCGGGCAGGATCGTGATTTCGTCCTGGACGAACGAACTGAAAAGCTGAGTTGTGCTGCTCGCGGGAGTGAATGAAATTCTCAGAGTTGCGAGCGTATCGTCGGAACTTAACCGATAACCCAGTCCCCACACTAAATCCTGCCGCGTGCCCCAGCCAATGTGGTGCTGGAAATCGATATCGAATGTGTTGAGTCCAAATCCATAGGTCGTATCGCCACGAGTGCTGCGGTCGAAATACACTTGCAGCGACGTTTCCGATTGTGCAGAAATTGTGCGATTCCATCGTGACAGCAAATCCCATCCTGAATATCGGTCTCGGAGGCTGAGAAGACCATTTGTTGGCGGAGAAATCGAAAGTACCGAATCGGCTATTTCTCCGGCATTTCCCTTACTGGTGTCGCCTTCGACGGTAATAGAGTCGCGGGCCGAGGGGCTCGTATCAAGGCGAAAGCCTCCGTGGATCATCTCCCAATCGTCGTTTGCGCTTGAACCCGATCCGCTCGGAAAATGGTTGCGGTCGAAGCCATCCGCGAACACTCGATAGGCCGTCGCTTTCCCTACAGTTCCCCCGAATCGGGCCGCTCCGAAACCATGTTCGTAACTGCCGCCCCCAGCGGTTAGCAGTCCGCCCTGTGTGTCGCTGGCTTTCTTTGTGATGATGTTGATCACCCCATTGACTGCGTTGGCTCCCCACACCGTGGCTCCCGGACCTCGTATAACCTCAATGCGATCGATGTTGTCCAGGGGCACATCCTGCGCGTCCCAGAACACTCCGGAAAGCATCGGTGTATACACCGTCCGCCCGTCGACTAAAACCAACAGTTTGTTTGAATACTGGCCATTAAAACCGCGGATGCTGATCGCCCATTTACTAGAGTTGATTTGGGCTACTTCGACTCCCGGGACAATAAGCAACAGATCGGGTATGTTGTTCGCGCCAGATCGGGCAATGTCCTCAGCGGTGATGACGAACACAGCCGAAGCTGTTTTCGACATCTTCTGTTCTTTTTTGGAAACAGAAGTCACCTCCATGTTCATCAGATCTTCGAGGTTCACTTTTGTGAGATCCTGCGGCGACGCCTGGCCTATGCCGACTTCGCAGAGGACTGCGAGCATGATCAGCTGCACAAGTGCTCTTCGTCTTTGCTTCATGAGTGATAGAACCATTTGCTCCCGCCCTTCCCTCCCTGATGAAATCGGAGTCACGACACTGTCGCTTGGCCACGAGTTTTAATCGAGGAGACGCCAATCAAAAGAGCAGAAGGAAGGCAGTGCGAGAAATCCAGTAGCGGTTGGTCTTCCTTAGATGTCCTGTCGTCATTCGATCTCTTGGTTCTTCAAGGCTAGCTCCCGACCGGTCTGTCCGATGCCGTGCATGGTTCGCAACTTCAGATGCGAGCATAAGGACGCTCGTACCTGATCGTGAAAACCATCGGATTCAAAACCAAAGTTGTTCATTGAACATGCACGCGATTACGACCGTTCTTTCTGGTAAGCCAGCCGCACTCGGATCTTCCGTTGTGACTGAAATCACAATCCGGTACTCGGGATACGCGCCTAATTTGTCGCACCAATCCCCGAAAGACTTCAGTAATTGAAAGTCCTTTAAACGTGTGATGAAACTCTTGCGTGCAGATGGACACCAAACCTAAGAAGAGACTCAATTGTCGAGGTTAAGTCTTAAGAGCAATCCACTAAGGAGCGGATGGCCGTCTTGGTCGCAGGTTGTCCCGATTCTGGTCTGCACTCCAGAATTCAGACAATGTGCGCCTTGGGTCTTTACTATCTTTGGTGCGGACGCTCCAGAACTCGAAACAGAACAGCCGGATTCAAAATCCCCAACAGGATTACTATCGCGTTTAGTCGAGGCCTAGTGTGGCCTTGGTAAGTGCATACAACTTATAGATATACAGATTGGTGGCTTGGGCCAATGACCCTGAATAACGCCACTAGGGCCGCCACGCTGACGGATTCTGACGCAAAAATGGGTAGCATCAGGTGCAATGCCCTTCACGGATCACCGTACCGGACGATCGAGCACCTTCGGTACACCGTCAGAAAGTCAGTCGCGCGTTAACGACGGGGAGAAACACCTCAGATGCGCTCATTTCGCGATTGGTCGATCCGCCATAAGCTGACCGGGTTATTCGTCACTATGGCCTTGATCGCCCTCCTGACAACCTCAGTTCCCTTGGGGATCCTGGACTACATGGGACTGAATCGGGCGAAGTCGCCGGATCTGGGGGGTCCTAGCAGATGTTCTGGGCCGGAACAGCACAGACTGCGCTGACCTTCCGGACCCCAAGGCGGCGCAAGACGTTCTGCTGGCTTTGCGAGCACAGCCCAGCGTTACGGCGGCATGTATTTACAACGACGATGGCAAACCCTAGGCGTGCACCCAACTACCCTCGGGACCTTCGTCCTGTTGAGCCGATGCGTGGGCCTGCGTCCAATCGCGCTTAGCATCCCACCACAGTCCGGCGAGTGCGAGTGTGAGTCCAGCAGGCGGCTCACTCGCTGTGAGCGATTGGTGGAAATCGTCTACCGTCATGTTGGGTGTTCCATGATCAAATGGGCAGATGCAATGGTACGCTCCACCAACTGAACCGCAGCGGCGGACGATGGAATCGGTTCGCGGGCTCGGCTTCGAATCGAAGAGATCGTCGGCATTCACGCCCGCACCCGACCGCCGCAGCCCAA
>Ga0209839_10002042_pt1 | contig 10071 bp, 12 predicted proteins | sample OrgsoiDNA2013050_FD_185800 | JGI IMG/M metagenome (GOLD analysis project Ga0209839, IMG submission 185800) | Permafrost soil microbial communities from the Arctic, to analyse light accelerated degradation of dissolved organic matter (DOM) -... | ecosystem: Environmental > Terrestrial > Soil >... | reverse complement strand
GACCTGACGCCTCCGGCAACGCATGAAGAGAAAGACAGAATTACGCTGACGCTGCATTCAATCGGCTTGGAAGTTAAGATCCTGGATTTTCCGGCGCGAAGCGCCGACCCGTTGGGACCATCCCGGAATGACGGCTATGGTTTACGCGCTGTTTGAAAATTGAATCCGAAGCCATCGTCCGGAACAGACGCGCGGCGCCGCAGCTGGATCATGCAGCTTACGAAGCCGCGGCTTCGATCCTCGGCGCGCTGCCCTGCGCGCCGCGCACCAGCCGGCCAGGACGGGCGCCGGTCGCCGAGCCGCCCCGTTGCGTCACCACGCCGGAGACGACGGTGGCGTCATAGCCATCGACCTGTTGCAGCAAGCGGCGGCCGCCCACCGGAAGATCGTAATGAACTTTTGGCGGATGCAGATGCAGCCTGTCGTAGTCGATGACGTTGACATCGCCCTTGTAGCCGGGCGCGATCACGCCGCGATCGTACAGTCCGACCGACAACGCGGTCTTGCGCGACTGCGCCGCCACCACGAAGGGGATCGAGAGCTTTTCGCCGCGGCTGCGGTCGCGGGTCCAGTGCGTCAGGAGATAGGTCGGGAAGCTGGCATCGCAGATAATGCCGCAATGGGCGCCGCCATCGCTCAGTCCCGGCACCGAATGCGGATCGCTCAGCATTTCGCGCACCGCATCGAGATTGCCGTCGGCGTAGTTCAGGAACGGCACATACAGCATGCCGCGGCCGTCATTCGAGAGCATCGCGTCATAGGCCAGTTCTTCCGGCTGCCGTCCGTGGCGGCGGGCCTGCGCGCCCAGCGCATTTTCCGGCGGCTGTTCGTAGTCCGGGGGATCGCCGAGCAAGTACATCTTGTCGTAGTTCGGACGGAAGAACAGCGGATCGTCGGTCGAGGTCGCTGTCTCGTTCAGGATCGCCGCGCGAACCTCGGGCTGACGCAGGCGCTGCAACCGCTCGGCCAGCGGCAGCCTGGCGATCGCGTTGTAGCTTGGATGGGTCTGGAACGGGTTGCGCGACAATTCCAGTCCCAGCATCAGCCCCACCGGGCGTGCGGCGATCTGTGCCGTGATCGACAGGCCGCGCCTGGAGGCCTCATCAATCGTATCCAGCGTCTGGCGCCAGCGCCGTGGCGCCTTGTCGGCCTGCGTGATGGAAAACGAAATCGGACATTTGGTGTTTTCCGCCACCCGCAGCATCATCGGCAGGTCTTCGTCGATGCCGCTCTGATCGAGCACGAATTGCAGCACGCTGCGGCCGACCTTGTGCATGGCGCCGGCGATCGCCGTCAGTTCATCCTCGCCGGCCTTCAGCGTCGGCGTGAAGTCGCCGGTCGAGGTGCGGTGGTTGAGGGTGCGCGAGGTCGAGAAGCCCAGCGCGCCGGCCCGCACGGCATCGCCCGCGAGCGCCGCCATCGCGCTGTTGTCCTGCGGTGTGGAGGGATCGCGGCGCGCGCCGCGTTCGCCCATGACGTAGACGCGCAGTGCGGCGTGCGGCAATTGAGCGCCGATGTCCATGTCGAAGTCGCGCTGCGACAGCCAGTCCATGTAGTCCGGAAAACTTTCCCAGGCCCAGGGCAGGCCGGCGCTCAGCACCGGTTCGGGAATATCCTCGACGCCTTCCATCAATTGAATCAGCCGCTGATGGTCGGACGGACGGCAGGGCGCGAACCCGACGCCACAATTGCCCATCACGGCAGTGGTGACGCCATTCTGCGATGAGGGGGTGATGTCGTGGCTCCAGGTGACCTGGCCGTCATAATGGGTGTGCAGGTCGACAAACCCCGGCGCCACCAGTTTGCCCCGGGCGTCGATCTCCTCGGTGCCTTTGCCTTGAACCCGGCCGACTTCGACAATGCGGCCGTTCGCGATTGCGACATCCGCTTCGAACAGTTCGCCGCCAAGCCCGTCAGCGATGGTCCCGCCGCGGATCACGAGGTCTGGATGATCGGCCATGGTGTTTCTTCCCGACGTGAATTTTGTTGCCGCATCATCGGTTGCCACGCATCGCTGTCAACCGCCCGGGATGAGGCTCAGGGTTGCATCAGCCGTGCGTCGCCGCCGGCGGAACCGGTTTGCGGGCCGCGGTCGGTGAACAGTGCCAGCAGGACCGTGAGGGTCATGAAGACGACGGAGGCGCCGAATACCCAATGCGGCATGTTCTGGTCCATGATCCAGCCGAACAGCAGCGGGCTGAAGATGCCGCTGAGGTTGAATCCGGTAGAGACGATCCCGAAGGCCCGGCCAGCCGCGCCCGCGGGCGCCGCGTTGCGCACCAGCATGTCGCGCGAGGGGGCGATCACGCCGCCGAGGAAGCCGGCGACCGCCATCGCCGCCGTCAACAGCAGCGACGGCAAGGCGACTGTCGCAATGACAAATACGATGACGGCGTTGAGTGCAAAACAGGCGGCGGCAACTTGCCCGTGACGCCGGGTGCGGTCGGCGAGAAAGCCGCCGGCCAGCACGCCGACCGCGCTGGCTCCGAGAAACGCCGTCAGCGCAATATTGGCGGCCGAGAACGACACGTCATAGCCACTCATCAGCGCGACGACGCCGAACGTGCCAATTCCAGCGTTGGACAGACCAAGCAGCATGAAAAAGATCGTCAGCACCATGATCGCCGGCGTCACGATGTTTTGCTGTGGCGCTTTGACGCCGTTGACGTGCCGGTCCGCCGCGCTGGCGTCGGGAATACCGACCACGAGAAGCAATAGCGCCACGAGCGGCCCCACTGCGCCGGCCACGATCAGGGCGCCATGGCCTCCGGTCATTGCAACAAGTGCGGCCACGATCGCGGGCGCAACCGCGCCGCCGAGAAAGCCGGCAAAGGTATGGATCGAAAAGGCGCGGCCCATGCGCGCCTCATCCATGTGGGCCGAAAGGATCGCATAATCGGCCGGATGATAGACGCTGTTGGCGAGCCCCAGCAGTACGGCGCTGGCGATCAGCCAGCGATAACTCAGATGCACGCCCAGCATGATCAGCGCAAAGCCGCCCAGGGTCAGGCCGATCAGCAGCACCTTGCGGGCGCCGATATGATCGGCGAGATAGCCGATCGGCGCCTGGGTCAGGCCGGATACCACGCCGAAGACGGTCAGCGCGAAGCCAAGCTCGATGTAGCCGACGCCGAGTTGTTCCTTCAGGAAGGGGAACAGCATCGGCAGCACGAACATATGAAAATGGCTGACCCAATGCGCCGTCGAAATCGCCGCCAGCGTGCGCAGCGATGCGTCCGTCTTTGTTTGCTGCGGTGCGGCGAGAATGTCGACCATCTCTAATTCAAACCCCGTCTCATCGTAATGGCCAAGGCCCGCCAGAAACTATCCAAAGGCAGTTATTTGTCCATGAATACCCTTGCATGGCAGCCCTCGACAGCGGCGCTGCAATCGGTAAATCCGCTGGGTTGTTTCGGGACGCTTGCCGGTTCTTTGCGGAAGCAAGACGATGCAGGCGACGATCAAAGTCGCCAGAATGAAACTGGCGGGCGCGGACTGGCGATCGCGCGGTCATGGCGTGGCTGCGCTGATGAGATCACGCCAAAGTCATAGCGGCTCATCGTCGTCGCCGTGACGATCGCGCTTCGGCGTGGCGATGTCGCCATCCTCGATGTCGTCATCGGCGATCGGCGCCGGCGGCGATTTTTTTGATTCGCTGTCGTCCTTCTTGGAACGATCGGCCTTCTTGCCCGTTCCACCCATGCTGTTACCCCCAATCGGATGAATCGACCGCAAATCACTTAACTACGACAGCGTTCGATCTCAATCCCACTCCTTTGACCGACATATTAGCGGTTGCCGGATAATCTTTCCTGCCTTTTTCCCACGTTCAGTGTAAAGGGAGGCGCAACACGGAGCCATACATGAAAAAGCCGAAGCTAGAGACAGAAGAGCAGCAGCCGCGCAAGATCATTCGCGCCGACAAGGCGCCGACCGAGGGCTACTCGCTGGTGGTAGACGGCCACTTCAAGTCGCACCATGATACGGTCGAGGCCGCCGAAGAGGCGGGCATGGCGTTGAAGAATCAGTACCAGATGCTTCAGGTGCAGGTTTACGATGCCGCGACCAAGACCCGATCGATGGTCGAATGGCCGGCGCCCGTCTAGACTAAGTCCGCCGCCCGCCGCTCTGCTGTCCCGCCAGCCAATCTGCCAATGCGGGGCCCTTTTCTCCTGGCTTCTTCGGCTTGGCCCGCGTCTTTTTGACGGTTGCGGCAGGCGGAGGCGCGGCTGCCTCGCGGGCGAGCCGCAATGCCTTCAGCTTCGCCATGTTATCGAGGACGGCTTTGGCGGCGACATCGCGGTCGCTCTTGCCGGTCTTGGCTTCGTTCGCTGCGCGTGCAGCCTTGTTGAAGCGCGCGTCGGCGCGGTTGCGATCTTCTGCTGTCATTTAAGTCGACTTCTTCTTTTTGGGTTTAGCTTTGGCTTTGGGTTCCGCCGGCTTGTCGCGGTCGGCGGCTTCCTTCGCCAGCCGGATCGCGCGCAGGTTCTCGGTCCGCTTTCGTATCGCGATATCGGCTGCCGCGATATCCGCCATCGCCTTGATGCCTTCGGCATCCTGGGCGAGTTTGCGGTTCAGCCGGATCTCTTTCAGCTCGGCGGCGCTCTTCGGTTCGTCATCCATCGGATACCTCAAAATTCACGCGGCGCGCACGATCGGGCGGCGACCTTTGTTCGACCCTACCACGCATTAAACCGCCAAGGGGGCATCTTTGGGCCGGAATCGTCGGTAAAGCGCCCCTTTTGACCCGAAATCGGCAATCGTGGTGAAGGGATGTTCGCCCGCAACCGGCTCAAGCCGCTCGCGCAGACGTCGCGCCACCTCACCCCGTCAGCGTCGGTCCGCCGGCTTTCTTCCACGCATCCATGCCGCCGGCAATGTGCGCGGTGTTGGCGAGGCCCGCTTCCTTTGCGGCGGCTACGGCCATCGCGGAGCGCTCGCCGAACGCGCAGAAGAACACGATGCGGCGCCCGGTCGCCGCAGCCACTTCGCGCAACATGCCGCCGGGCAACAGGTTCTCGCCGATCGAAGGATAGGGCGCATGCAGCGCGCCCGGCAGCATGCCGTGCTTGGCGCGCTCGCTGTTTTCCCTGAGATCGACCAGCAGAATGTCGGGCCGGCCGAGGCTCTCGATTCCCTCTCGGGCGCTGAACGCCAGACCCTGTTTCGCCAGATCGTCCTGATGCAGGCCGACATGCATGTTGGCCGGCACCACGACATCCATCAGCTTCGGGTTGGGCAAATTCAGATTGCCCATCAGCTCAATATATTCATCCACTGAGCGCACCTGCAGTCGCGGATTGAAGCGCCTTTCCTCGCCGATGGTCGAGACGGTATCGCCCTTGTAGTCATGGGCCGGAAAAACCATGGTCTCATCGGGCAGTTTCAGCAGCCGCTCGAAGATGGACTCGTATTGCGCCCGCGCGCTGCCGTTCTGGAAATCGGTGCGGCCGGTGCCGCGGATCAGAAGCGTATCGCCGGTGAATACCCGATCGCCCATCAGATAGCTGTAGGAATCATCGGTATGACCGGGCGTGTACATCACGTCGAGACCGAGGCCCTCGATCATCACCTTGTCGCCGTCGGCGACCCGCATCGCCACCACGTCGGCCTTGCTCTGCTCGCCCATAATCGTGACACAGTGGGTGCGGTCGCGCAGCTCGCCGAGCCCGGTGACGTGGTCGGCGTGCAGATGGGTATCGACGGCCTTCACAAGTTTGAGATCGAGTTCACGCAGCAGCTGGCAGTAGCGATCGACCTTCTCGAGCACGGGATCGAGGATCAGCGCCTCGCCGCCGGCACGGCTGGCCAGGAGGTAGCTGTAGGTTCCTGAAACGCTATCGAACAATTGGCGAAAAATCATGGTCGCCTCCAAATTGATTCCCGATAGTACCTTAGAAATTCTGCGGCTGAACTAACGATGTCCCCCGGAAATTCTTCATCCTTGTCCTGCGATGCCCGGGTTATCGTCAACACCCTTTAAGGTGACACCCGCGCCACGTGGCTCCGGCGCCTTCCCGGCACGCAGATATTTGGCAAGAACATCCCACACCGGCATTCCCTGCTGCGGGTTGACGGAGGCCCAGCCGGCCACGCTGTAGCTCTTGCCGGCCGAGAGCGCGCGGCCGCTGTCGAGCTTCAGCTCGGAAATTCGCCGCCCGACGCCTTCGCCGGGGGTACAAGTGTAGGCCATGCCGCCGACGCGAACCATATCGCCACCCTGCTGATAGTAGGGATCGGCATTGAAGAGATTGTCGCAGACGTCTTCGAGGATATCCTTGATCTGGCTGCCGGTCAGGCTCTGGACGTAGGTTTCCGGATAGGTGATGGCGGTCTCGGAAAGCACGTCTTCCATCGTCACGGGCTGACCCGGCAGCATGCTTGAGCCCCAGCGAAAGCCCGGTGACAACGCGATCTCGGCGTCGAGTTCGCTTCGCAACGCGTCGCAGATCAATTGATCCACGGTGCCAAAGAAATTGCCGCGGCGATAGAGCAGGCGATCGGCGGTGGCGATCTTCTCGGCGTAGCCTGCCGCATGCGGCTCGCGCATTTTCTGGATCAGCGCCTGCATCGCCGGATCCGGTTTCAGCAATTCAGAGAACACCGGAAGCAGCCGGTAGCGCGCGTCGCTGACCTTGCCCTTGGCGAGTTCGAGGTCGAGCACGCCCAGGAATTTTCCGTTCGAGCCGGCGTTGGTGACGAGCGTGGTCCCGCCGGCATTGGCGACGGCAATCGGCTGCGGAACGGCGTCATGGGTATGGCCGCCGAGGATGACGTCGATCCCCGTGACGCGGCCGGCGAGCTTGAGATCGACGTCCATGCCGTTATGCGACAACAGCACCACCGCATCGACCTTGTCGTTGGTTCGCAAGCCGTTGACCAATGTCTGCAATTCGTCGTCGCGGATCCCGAACGTCCAGTCCGGCGTAAAGCGTTTTGGATGGGCGACCGGCACATAGGGGAAAGCCTGCCCGATCACGGCGACTCGATAGCCGCCGATCTCCTTGATCATGGCCGGCTTGAACACGCGCCCCGACGCCGGATCGAATGCCTTGGCATCATTGAATGTGGCTTCTTCGGTGAGATAGACGTTCTGCGCCAGGAATTCGCCCTTGAAGCGCTCCAGGTTGCTGCGCAGCGCCGCTTCGCCATAGGTGAATTCCCAATGGCCGGTCATCGCCTCGATGCCCAGCAGGTTTGCGGCCTCGACCATGTCGGCGCCCTGCAGGGTGTTGGCCTGTCCGGTGCCCTGCCACAAATCGCCGCCATCGAGCAGCAGCGAGCGTTCCGGTCCCACATCGCTGCGCAGGCGGTCGATCAGCGTCTTCAGATGCGCGAAGCCACCGAGCTTGCCAAAGCGCGCGGCGGATTTCTCGAAATCGACAAAAGTGAAGGCGTAGGCGTCGGCGCTGTCAGGCCTTACTCCGAACCGGTCGAGAAAGGCGCGGCCCACCAGATGCGGCGGCTTTCCCTGCATTCCGCCGATCCCGAGATTGACGCTCGGTTCGCGAAAGAAAGCCGGCTGCAGCTGCGCATGCGTGTCGGTGATGTGCAGGATGCGCGCATTGCCGAAGCGTTCCAGATCGTAAACGCCGGCGCTGTCGGCGCTGCGCGCTATCAGCGGCAATCCGCCCGAGAGCGCGGCAGCACCCGTGAATTTCAGAAAATCCCGGCGGCGGAAGGTCATGCGATGTCTCCGCGCCTCTCGCAAAAGCTCATTTTATCTCGAGTGCTTTCCAGGCGTCTTTTTCGCTGGTTGCCTGGTAGATCGAAGCTCTGGCCAGCGCTTCTGCTTCCTTCGACTGCGCTACGGCCTGGTCGAAGTCGCCGGCATCGGCCGCCTTTTTCGCGGCCGCCAGAGCCACCGCGGTCACGGTCCATTGATTGCGCAAGCTCCCGGCTTCCTTGTTGGCGGCCTCGGCCGCCGCGTAGGCGGTCTTGAAATCAGATTCCGGGCTGGCGGCCAACGCGGATGTCGCGCCCACCATCAGCAGCGCCGTAGCCAGCGAGAGTGCGGATATTCGCATGATGTTGCTCATGGCCGCGCCCCCGGACCGGAAATCGGCAGTCCATTGCTGACATAGGACAAATAATATTCGAGATCGCGGTATTCGTCGGCCTGCGGTTCGAGCGGCACGCCGCGGATCTGGCTGTTGCAGGTGGTGAAGCGCCGGCTGGTGGTGCCCATGCCGCTCCATTCGGAACGGTAGATCGGCATGGCATTCAAAATCCCGAGCGCCGGCGCCAGCACCTCGGCGCGAATCCGTTCGCCGGGTTCTTGCACATGGCAGGTCGCGCAGGAGAAATTGAGCTGACCGCGCCGCGTATAGAAATAGCGCTTGCCGTTCTGGTAGGCTTCGAGCGCGCGGGGATCGTCGGGAATCTTGATGTCGAACGGCTTGCCGCGCGAGGTGAACGCCATATAGGCGGTCAGCGCCGCCATCTCGTCCTTCACATAGGACAACGGCGCCTCACCGTTGGCTTCGCGGCAACGGTTCAACGCCAGCTCGAGCGTAACGACCTTGCCTTCCTTCTCGTCGAAGGTGGGATAATTCTGGCGAACACCGATGCCCTGGTTGGGAAAGCAATCCGCATAGCTCTTGCCGTTCTTGAACGGTTTTGTGAACATCTCCTTGCCCATGTCGAGGGCAAATTCATACGGCGGGAATTGCTCTTTCTCCTCCCATTGCCGGTGCATGTCTTCATTCATCGAGTAGGGGCCGTTGACAAAATCCTCGAGCCTCACCTGGGGAAATTTTTTGGTGAAAAAGTTCCTGAATGCCTTGGCGTCGGCGACAGGGTCGGGTTTATCGGCGGCGACGGCGGACGGCACGCCGCCAAAGGCAAGCGCTGTCAACGCAAGAGCGGCCGAGACAAATTGGATCACAGGTCGCACGTCAATTTCTCCGCTTGCGAGAGCCGTTATTGAATCTTCGCCGTGGTGGTATCGGTCGCGCCCTTGTTGTCGACCCAGCTGATTTTCAAATCGTCGCCCTTCTTGCCGCCCTTGAAACTGAACTTGACGTAGGGGTCCTTCGAGACCGCCGCACCCCAGTCGGCAACAAATACGTTTTTGCCGCCATGTTCGAAGGTGAGCTCCTGGATGAAATGCGGCGGGATGATCTCGCCCTTGGCGTCCTTGACGAAGCCGGAATCCATCGGATGCTGGATCAGGGCCTGGACTTCGGTGGTCTCGCCGCTCGAAGTCGCGCGCACGCGAATGGTCGATGCCATCAGAATACCCTCCTTGAATGCCGCCTCAGCCGCCGCAGCCGCCAACGGTAACTTTGACTTCCTTGGTCGCGCTGTAGAGCTTGCCGCCGGCTTCCACGATCGCGATCACATTGCTGGTTTTTGCCATCTTCAGGCGATTGGCCACGCTCGGTATGGTCCCGGCCGGAATTTTGTAGGACGCCGCCAGTGCGTTCGGATTTTCGCTCACCAGAAACGAGATCGAGGTGACCTCAGTGAGCGTCGTGCTGACCGAGATCGGCACCACTGCGCCGTTCTCGGCGATTTCCGGCGCGTCGAGCTTGACCTTGTCGGAAGGCTCTGCGGTTTTGCCATAGAGCGACTTGATCGCGTCCGCTTCGCTCTTCACCTTGAACGCGTCCTCCGGATATTTGTCGTTGGCTGCGGCGAAGGCCGGCGCCAGGTTGAACGGAACATTGCCGAGGCCGACCAGCACGACCGTAACCGCGCCTTGCAGGATCAGGCGCCGCGTGGCCGGAAAGCCGTCGTGAGGGGTGGTCATCTGGTAAGGTCTCCTGAAAGGCGCGCTCGCCATCATAATGTCTGGAGGAAATCAACGACCGCATTGATTTCCTGTTCGGTCAAAATGCGATTTCGTCCGAACGGGGGCATCACGGTTTGCGGGTTGCGCCTGGTTTCGTCGAAAACGATAGCGACGAGATCGTTACGATCAGGATATTTGCTTTTGATATCCTTCAGCGCCGGCCCGATGGTACCGGGAAAATCGCCGCCCTTGATCTCGTGGCAGGTCAGGCAATTGCCCTTGCCGCGATCGAAGGCTAGTTTTTGTCCCTCGGCCGCGGCGGATTGGGCGTTGGC
>Ga0209839_10002041_pt1 | contig 10074 bp, 8 predicted proteins | sample OrgsoiDNA2013050_FD_185800 | JGI IMG/M metagenome (GOLD analysis project Ga0209839, IMG submission 185800) | Permafrost soil microbial communities from the Arctic, to analyse light accelerated degradation of dissolved organic matter (DOM) -... | ecosystem: Environmental > Terrestrial > Soil >... | reverse complement strand
ATCAACCCCAACCAACTCCAACTCCAGACCAATTGGGTCACTATTCCCGACAGTAGCAGCACGTTCAGCATCCTGAGCGGTTCTACAGGCCTCTCCGAAGTGTACTTCGATCCTTCTCCGGACAATAATTCCCTTCCGGGAAATGACCTGATGGTTACCTTCGGCAGCAATAGCGTGTTTCCGTATACTACGCCTAACGGCGTTCTTGGAACTCCTTGCGAACAGTGGCGTACCCTGGCGCATGAGTTGGGCCACACTCTTGGTTTGCGGCACGGGGGCACCGACCATACCTCTAACAAGGGCGCCGCTTACCTAAGCTTGATGAGTTACAGTTGGCAGTTGGAGTGCGCTTCTACTGTTTCAAGTTATTCGGGCGCAACCGATCCGACCTTCAACGATTGGGCCAACTTGCAGGGCGATGCCGCGGACTCGCAAATGCATCTCGGCAACACCATTGGTCTATCCTTCGGCACTTTTCCAGAGGTCGATCAGTATGCGCCCGAGCAGAATTTCGCCAACTACCTGAACCAGAACGGCCCACTCGACAGCACCCCTCCATCGGTAGCCATCACCGCGCCTAAGGCCAATGCCAACGAGGGTCTGACGTTGCCCCTTCAAGTCACCGTGACTGCTACCGACAACAAGTCCATAGCCTCCGTAGCCGTGTCGTTCGATGTGAATGGCAATGGCGTCATTGACGCCGGCGAACAGGTGGCAGCCAAAGCCAGCGGCACTAATACTTATAAGGCCACCTTCCCGGCTCTTTCGGGCAAGGCTGGAGTTCGAACCATCACCGCCTCCGCCGGCGATCCCACGGGTAACACCGCCACTACTTCGCTAAGTGTGAACGTGGTGGCGCCCAATCCCGTGCCTTCGCTGGCTTCGCTCACCCCCCCCAGCGCCACGCATGGCGGACCCGCATTTACCCTGACGGTGAACGGCGCCAACCTGGTGTCCGGCTGCACGGTGGAGTGGAATGGCGCAGCCCGCGCCACTACCTTTGTAAATAGCGGCCAAGTGACCGCCAAGATCCAGGCGGCCGATATCGCCACGGCGGGCACTGCCACGGTTACGGTGAAGAATCCCGCTCCGGGCGGCGGCGCCTCCAACGCCCTGACCTTCACCATTCACTAGCCGAACACTTCGAGCGTGGCGGCGGGCCATCCGATCAGCGGATCGGCGAAAAGTCCAGTGGGCGCAGAATGGCATTGCTGATGTTCGAGACAATTTCGGCATCCGCGTAGCCCGGCTGCGCCCGCAGCTTTTGCCATTCCGAGTCTCCGCTGAACGCGCCCCATAATTTGTCGCGCGCGGCCATGTTCTCGAATGACAGCATATAAGTCAGGTTGGGCAAGTTACGTCCCACCAGAGTCTCGCCAAAGAAGACCGGCGCCATCCCCAGCCGCTGGAAGATGGCTGCTTCACCTTCGTTGAACATGCGAATCTTACGCTGAGCGGCCTTCACGTTGTTGGATTCGTAAGTGCGCAATTCGAAGATTCGGGGCGAGTGTTGGCCGGCGGGCGGCACGGCCACCGACGGCACGCTATCGAAAGCCCGCAGCAGCGAATTCTCCATGCGGACGTAACTCAGCTCCGTCATGGAATTGTACTCTTCGAAGCCTCGCTGAAATTCCTTGTCCGCCGCCAGCCGCTCCGCGCCGCTCGCGAAAGCCGCCGCGGAGGGATAACTGATCAGCGCCAGGATAAACGGGCTGCCTTCGCCGATGACCGCTCCGAAAAATCCCATCGGCCCGATACCCAGGCGGTGGGCCGCGGGTAAGAAGTGGTGGCTGAGGAAATCGGAGGTGCGCTGCGTCTGGCTGCCATTGCGCATGTGGTAGTAGCGCAGCTCGAAGAAGGCGTTCTGTTCGGCGGCGGAGACCGGCGCCGCGGCCAGGCCGGCTGAAGCGGCCGCACCCATGAATTGACGACGTTGCATCACGGATTACTTATAGCAGATTGCGCTCTGCATCCGTGTGAGAGCAGAGAATGCCGGGTGTTACACTCCGGGCATGGCTCAGTACCGCAGCATTGACCGCGGCTCTCCCAAGCGTGGAGGCCGCGGCGCGCGTATCACTATGATCGTGCTCGCGATCATGATTTTGTTTGGAGCCCGCTCGCTGGCTTCGTTCTCCATCGAATATCAGTGGTGGAAAGAGTTAGGTCAACTGGACACCTGGTTCTCCATGCTGGCTTACGGATTTGCGCCTATTCTGGCAGCCACGCTGGTGGCCTTCGGCATCTTATGGATCGCCCACGCGCGCGCCCTCAAGTTCGCCGGCACCAGGCTTTCCGAGCATCCCATCTATGCCTGGATTTCGAGCGCCGGCCTGCTATTTGTCGGATATCTTGTCGCGGCCGGATCTATCGAAACCTGGACCGTCGTCCGCTATCTCGGCGCTAACGGCGTTCCAGCGGAGGCCAACGCCTGGCACGATTCCGTTTTTGGTTTGCCGCTCAAGTTCTATCTGTTCGATCTACCGTTCTACTCCGATTTGCGCGGCTACTTACTCGCCATCGTCATTCTGAGTGTGCTGGTTTACTGGATCGCCGCGCGCGGTTGGCAGCTTCGCTATAAGCTGCCCGCCATGGGAGATTTGCGGCAGATCGATCCGTCCTTCTTCCGCTTGGAAGGCGGACTCGAAAGCCGCTTCCTGCGCGGCGCGCTAGTAATTTTCCTGGCCGCGTTGGCGCTGCGCTTCTTCCTGGCGCGTTATCAGATGGTCTACGACGACCACGGTTTCATGGTCGGCATCGACTACGTGGACCTCAACTTCGCGCTGCCGCTACAGTGGCTGGCCATCGCGGCCTGTCTCGCGGCTGCCGTACTGGTGTGGTTCCGGCGCTGGATTCCGGCAGCTACCATGGCGGTCGCGCTGGTGGTGCTGTTCGCCGTGCCTCGCCTGGTGGAGTCGCTGTACGTGCGGCCCAATGAGATCTCCATCCAGCGGCCGTATATTGCAACTCACATTCACGCCACCCGCTCGGCCTATGGCCTCGAGCAGCACATGCATGAGAGCGAGTTCAAAGTACACACCGACGCGCCCATCGATCCGGCGGCGCACAAGAGCGTCATCGACAACGTGCGCTTGTGGGATGTGAACGCGTTCCATAACACCATCACGCAAATCCAGGCGCTGCGGCCTTATTACGTTTTCTCGGATACGGATGTGGACCGCTACACTATCGACGGCGCTTACCGGGAAGTGCTGCTGACGCCGCGCGAGCTGGATATCAATCAGCTTCCGGGCGCCAGCAAGAGCTGGATCAACCCCCACTTCGTCTATACGCACGGATACGGCGCGGTTCTGGCGCCGGTCAGCAAACTCACGCCGGACGGGCTGCCGGTGCTGCTGATCGAAAATGCGCCGCCCGAAATCAAGACGCCCAGCCTGAAGCTGACGCGCCCGGAAATTTACTATGGCGAGGTAGTGCAGGAGCCCGTCTTTGTGCGCACCGCGCAGGAGGAGTTCAACTATCCGTCGGGTGCGGACAATGTGCATTCGCGCTATGAAGGCACCGGCGGCATTCCCATCTCCTCCGGCCTGATGCGGGTGGCGGCGGCGGTTCGCGAAGGAGACATCAACATCCTGCTCAGTAATCCGATCACCAGCGAGAGCCGCATGATGATCCGCCGCAACATCAAAGAACGGCTGGAAACCCTGGCTGGCTTCATCGCCTGGGATCATGATCCGTATCTGGTAATCACCGACGAGGGGCGGCTGGTATGGATGAACGATGGCTATACATATTCGAGCTCGCATCCTTATTCGCGCGCGGTGGAGGTTCCGGACGTGGGCGAAGTCAACTATCTGCGTAATGCGGTGAAGGCTACCATCGACGCCTACGACGGCGCCACGCGGCTCTACATTTTCGCGCCGGAAGATCCCATCATCCGCGCTTATCAGCGGCTGTTTCCCACGCTGTTTCATGCAGCCTCGGAGATGCCCGCCGATTTGCGGCGGCACGCGCGATATCCAGAAACGCTGCTCCGCGTCCAGGCGGAGATCTACCGCACCTATCATATGCTCGACCCGCAGGCCTTCTATAACAAGGAGGATATGTGGGACCTTGCGAAGTATACCGCCGCGCAGGAGGGGCAGCCGGAATCCGTAACGCCCACTTACGTGGTGGCCAGCCTGCCGAATCAGAATCAGGCGGAGTTTATGCTGCTGCTGCCGTTCACGCCGCGCAATAAGGACAATTTGATCGGACTGATGCTGGCCCGGTGCGACGGCGAGCACTTGGGTGAAATCGTAGTGCTGCAGTTGTCCAAACAGGAGCTGATTTTCGGGCCCGCCCAGATTGCGGCGCGCATCAATCAGGAGCAGACCATATCGAAAGACCTGACCCTATGGAACCAGCAGGGCTCGCACGTGCTACGCGCGCAGATGTTGGTGTTGCCCGTAGACAGCACCTTCCTCTATGTGGACTCTATCTATATACAATCCAGTGCCACAAGTATGCCGCAGTTGAAGAAGATTGTGCTAGCCGTGGGAAACCGGCTCATCTATACGGACACTTATGAGCAAGCCATCGCGCAGCTTTCCAAGGGGGCGCAAGCGCTGGTCGAGCAGGCCGAAGGATCGCCCGCGCCGAAAGCGCCCGCACCGGCCACGCCAGTGACCGGCACATCGGATCAGCGGTTGGAGCGCATTCGGGCGCATCTGCGGCGATATAGAGAAATGGGGGCGCAGGGTAAGTGGGCGGAGGCAGGCAAGGAACTGGAAGCCATTGAGGCCGAAGTGAAATAGCGTTTGGCCAGGCCGCGCAAGAATGGTGGCGGCGGAGCGACTCGAACGCTCGACCTACGGATTATGAGACCGTCGCTCTAACCGACTGAGCTACGCCGCCTTTCTTATTGAGTTTAGCAGACCGGTTGCGCGACCGGCGTATACTGGGTTGAATGCCATTGAATCGCCGTCATTTTCTATTTGGAGCCCTGGCTGCGCCGTTAGTCGCCGCGACGAAAAAACAGGTGTCCGCGGAGCGTCCCAACATTGTATTAATTGTGGCCGAGGAGCTCGGCGCATATATGTTGGGCTGTTATGGTAACTCCGAGATACGCACGCCGAATATCGACCTGCTGGCGCAGACAGGAGTGCGCTTTCACAGCAACTTCTGCTGTGCTCCGGTCGGGCAGGAGCAAGGGACGTTCGCCGGCGCAGGCTATAACAGCAGCCGCGCTAATTCCCCGGTGCAAGCCAGCGAGTTTCTGGACGCACAGGTCCCCGCGAAACCGTTCTTTTTGACCCTTGCGTGGCCCAGTCCCAACGCGCTGACTGCGTACCCGAAGAATCTGGAACTCTACGCCAAGACCAACTTCGAGACCATCGGCTGGGACGCCGTGGCGGCCAACGCCACGCGCAAAGAAATGCTGGGCGATGTGCCGGGTAATCTACGAAAATATGCGGCGGCGCTGACCACGCTAGACGATCAGATCCCCGCTCTGACCGCCAAGCTGCGGCAGCGCGGTGTTTGGGATAACACCCTGATCGTCTTCACCAGCAACGGCGGCTATCTTCTGGGACGCCATGGCCTGTGGGGCGGCGCGACCGCTTCCGACCCCGCCAATCTATATGAGGAGGTGGTGCGAACGCCCTTGATCTGGACATGGCCCAGCCGTTTTCCACCGCAGACCGTGCGCAACGAAGTGGTCAACTCGTACGAGCTAATGCCGGCATTGTGCGAGTTGACGGGCATCGCGCCTCCCGCCGGCAGCCATGTGCCGAGCTTTCTGCAGTTCGTGTATGGCCGCCGCTTGGGGAAGAAACAATCGTGGCCGGATTTGGCGCTTGGCCGGATTGGAGATGCGGCGATGGCACGCGACGACCGCTACAAGCTGATCCTGCACAGCCAGGGTAAAGGCGCCAGCGAATTATACGATGAAACGGCCGACCCCAAAGAGCAGACCAATCAGGTTGACAATCCCAAGTTCGCGGGCACGCGCGACCGGCTGACCGGTCAACTCACGGCATGGCGAGGCGCGGCGAAAACCACTCCGGCGGCCTGACCATCGTACTTCCCCTCACGCCGGTTTCCCGGACTTGTTCTCCGCCATACAGTATCGCGTCACCCGAGAAATCCAGCCACGCGGGCGATCCCGTATAGGGGATGTAAGCGTGCGAATCGATTCTTTCCCGCGCGTACAAAAGGAGAAATCTTACGCACATGGAACAAGGAAAATTACTTCGCGAAGTAATGGGGGATGCACCCAATCGCCGCGGTTTTGTCCGGAAGATTGGCCTGGCCGGCGCGGCGGGAGCGGCTATTTTGGGCGGCGCAAAGATGGGCAAGGCTCAGCAATTATCGGATACCGACATTCTTAATTTTGCGCTAAACCTGGAATACCTGGAGGCCGAGTTTTATACCGTCGCAACCACCTGCAAGACTCTGGCATCTTCACCCAACGCGTAGCCATGGAAATTGGGCAGGATGAGCGCGAACACGTTCTCTTTCTGCGGCAAGCTTTAGGATCCGCGGCAGTCGCCAAACCGGCCATCAATCTGTCTGCCCTGTCGACCGGATTTGGGGACGAGAGCCAATTTCTGGCGCTAGCCAGGGATTTTGAGGATGTCGGTGTCAGCGCTTATGGGGGAGCCGCGCCCCTCCTCGTGAACAAAACCTTCTTAGGGTATGCCGCTCAGATTCTGGCCACCGAAGCGGAACACGTGGGCAATGTCCGTCTCCAGATCGCCCGTCTGAACATCCCCACCACGCCGCTGGACAGCAAAGATGTATTGCCTCCTCCCTCCGGGACGCAGTTCATGTCTAACAATGCTCACGGTCTGTCGGTAACGCGCACGCCCGGTCAGGTACTCTATATCGTTTACGGGTTTGTGGCAAACGTCACTCAGGGCGGATTCTTCCCCAATGGCGTGAATGGTGTCATCAACATGTCTAGCGGTCCCGCCTAGACTAGCTCAGATCCTGCAGTAACTATGCTGGCGCCGGCGACTTACTCCCGGCGCCAGACTATAGCTCCATTCACAATTGTTGCCACGGGGCCGCCGCGGAAGGTATGACCGTCAAACGGCGAGTTGCGGCTCTTAGACAATGACTGATTCACATCGTAAGTCCATTGCATATCCGTGCTGAAGATCGTGATATCGGCCGGAGCGCCCACTGCCAGGGTGCCGCGGTTTAGGTGCAGCACGCCGGCGGGTCCTGTAGTTAAAATCGCAATCAATCGAGTCAGTGGGATCTTACCCGTGTGCACTAAGTGCTCTAACGATAAGCCCAGCGCGGTTTCAAAACCAATGATGCCGAACGGGCACTTCTCGAATTCCTGCATCTTCTCGCTGCCGGGATGCGGCGCGTGATCGGTGGCGATCACATCGACCGCTCCAGCTACTATGCCGTCCAACAATGCCGCAATGTCGCCTGCCGTTCTTAGAGGCGGTTTCATCTTAAAGTTGCTGTCATACGGCAGCATCTGAGCGTCGGTAAGGGCGAAGTGATGGGGAGTGACTTCGCAAGTGACCGGCAGGCCACGCTGTTTGGCGTATGCCACCATCGCAATGGAATTCCGAGTGGAGATGTGCGCCACATGAAAGCGCGCGCCGGTAACCTGCGCCAGTAAGATATCGCGGGCCACCATCACATCCTCGGAACTTGCCGGAATGCCCCGCAGGCCCAGCCGCACGGACTCGTAACCTTCGTGCATATCGCCGCCCGCGCTCAGGTTCAGGTCTTCGCAATGATCGATCACGGGCAGGTTGAAGGAGCGCGCGAATTCCATGGCGCGGCGCATCACGCGCGCGCTCATCACAGGGCGTCCATCGTCGGAGATGGCCACTACGCCGGCGGCTTTCATCGAGCCGATGGCGGACAATTCCTCGCCCGCGCTGTTCTTGGTAATCGCGCCGATGGGGAAGACATTGGTGATGGCCAGTTTGCGCGCGCGCTCGATGATGTAGCTGGTTACCGTAGCGTTATCGTTCACCGGCAGCGTATTGGGCATGCAGCAGATAGACGTAAATCCGCCGGCGGCCGCGGCCCGCGCGCCAGTCTCGATGGTCTCGGCATGCTCGAACCCGGGCTCGCGCAGGTGCACGTGCATGTCGATGAATCCCGGCGCTACGATCAGCCCGGTGGCATCCAACACTTCGGCCCCGGCGGCTTCCAGGTTTGCCCCGGCGGCGGCGATGACTCCATCTTGTGTCAGAACGTCCGCCAACATATCGGTGCCCGACGCTGGGTCGATCACCCGCCCGTTCTTGATCAGAAGTTGAGACATCTAGCCAATCACCCGCTCGAGCACCGCCATGCGCACCGCGACACCATTTTCTACCTGGTTCAGTATCACGGAGCGCTGCGAGTCGGCCACTTCGGAGGATAACTCACGCCCGCGATTGATGGGGCCGGGGTGCATTACGATCACGTCCGGATTGGCCAGCGCCAGGTGCTCCAGCCGCAGGCCGTAGAACTGGAAATACTCGGCGGCGGGAAAGGCCGCTTCGTGCTGTCGCTCAAGCTGCACCCGCAGCATCATGATGACGTCGGCATCTTGAATCGCCTCGCGAATATCGTTGGTCAGGGTGACCCCGGGAGCCATCCGCGCGAGTTCGCGCGGCAGCAGCGAAGCGGGGCCGCACAACACGATCCGCGCGCCGAATTTCGAGAGCAGGTAGACGTTGGAGCGCGCCACACGGCTATGCGCAATGTCGCCGATGATGGCCACCCGCAGGCCCTCCAGGCTGGGGCGGCGGTCGAGAATGGTGCGGGCGTCAAGCAGCGCTTGGGTGGGGTGCTCATGCGTGCCGTCCCCCGCGTTGATGATGGGCATGGCGAGGTGGCGCGCCAAAAAATGCGGAGCGCCGGAGGCCGAGTGCCGCATCACAATGGCATTGGGACGCATGGCCGCCAGGGTGTTGAGCGTATCCACCAGCGATTCACCCTTGGACACGCTGGAGCCCGATGCCGCTATCGAAATAGCGTCGGCGCCCAGGCGCTTGGCGGCAATTTCAAAGCTGGTGCGGGTGCGCGTGGAGGCTTCGAAGAAGAGATTGACAATCATCTTCCCGCGAAGCGTGTCCAGCTTCTTTTGCGATTGATCCTGGACGGGTTGAAACTGCTTGGCGCGCGCCAAAATAGCATCGATCTCGGCGCGATCCAGTTCTTCGATTCCCAGCAATCCTGCCGGCATGGTTTTAAACGGCTTCGCTCTCTGCGATTCTCTCGACCATCAGCACCTTCTCGGTCTGGTCGATCTCTTGAAACTTGACTTCGATGATCTCGTCGTCGCTGGTTTGCACGGTGCGGCCGACGAACTGAGCCTCAATAGGCAACTCGCGGTGGCCCCGGTCGATCAGCACCAACAGATGCACGCGCGCCGGGCGGCCATGATCGAACAGAGCGTCCAGCGCGGCGCGAATGGTGCGGCCGGTGTAGAGCACATCGTCCATCAGAATGATGTCTTTGCCTTGCACCGAAAATCCTATTTCGGTGGCGCTGACCACGGGCTTCACATCCACGGTCGTAAGATCGTCGCGGTAGAGGTTGATATCGAGAATGCCCACGGGCACGGTGCGCCGTTCGAGCGCTTCGATCTTGTGTGCCAGGCGCTGCGCAATGGGTACGCCGCGGCGGCGGATGCCGATGAACGCCAGGCGGCCCAGATCGGAATTCTTCTCCAGAATTTCGTGCGCCAGCCGCACCAGCGTGCGGTCGATTTCCGAGGCGCTCATCAGTTGGCCTTTGACGCGAGTGAGGGGCATGCGATTTGGTAAGGAACAGCGTATCACAGGGGGCGGCCGGTGCTATACCAGTAGGGCGTGCGCCGCGCAGCATCGGTTTGTGGATAGCGGTCGTGCAACAGGCGGAAGGCGCGTTTCGCCCAGCGGTCCGTCTGTTGGTCGCCGCCGCAGGCGAACCTGGCGGCGCGTACGGCCAGACGCAGCGATTCGGGGATGCGCGGGTCGTCCGGATGCGCTTCGGCCCAAGCCAATGCCTGCTGGGCCATGAACGTGGAAGCCGCGGGGAAGGTGTCCAGCCGCTCCCTTTGCCTGCGCGTCTCGGCGCGCTGGGCGGTGGATACGAAGGACGCATCGGACGCGCCCGCCGGGGTCTTGT
>Ga0209839_10002040_pt1 | contig 10075 bp, 7 predicted proteins | sample OrgsoiDNA2013050_FD_185800 | JGI IMG/M metagenome (GOLD analysis project Ga0209839, IMG submission 185800) | Permafrost soil microbial communities from the Arctic, to analyse light accelerated degradation of dissolved organic matter (DOM) -... | ecosystem: Environmental > Terrestrial > Soil >... | reverse complement strand
CAGTGACGTACGCGGTAGTCGGTCATGCTGGGTAGATCGCGATGGGAGAAGACTTCTCCCGGAGATTCTCACCGCCTTTAGTTCGTGGCGTCTGGCCGGCACCGTTCCGTGTACAGAAGTTCCGTGTACAAAAAAATCCGGGCCCTGCTGCGCCCGCAAAAAGCGCGAGCACGATGCCTGGGTCCGGAGCGACAACATCAGGTTACCATTTCCGGGTGTCCGCGTCCAGGGTAGTTCTGCGTTTATACGACATTCCGGCGATGGTCAGCGCCGGAATGCGTCCTCGATCTTCGCCCCCCTGCTCCGAGCTATTTACGTTGCAGATCTAACAGTCAGGGGCCGAACGTAACGCTGACTGACGACCATTCCGGTGCACGCGGCCCTGCCCTAACCGCGAATTTAACGATGGCCGTCGCGTAGTCGCGTCCACGAGGCGCGGTCACGCCGGTGCGGGGGAACCGGGCGCCCCGGCGGCCAGGAGGCCGGGTGATCGCCGTCGCAGGCCAGCGCCAGTGATCGCTTCCTCGACGGTCTCGTACACCTCGAACCAGGTCAGCAGCCCGGTCGCGGACAGGACCCTGAGCACCGCGGGCTGCGGTCCGGCCAGGGCAAAGCTGCCGCCCCGGCCGCGCACTCGCTTGCAGTGCCCGACCAGCACACCGAGGCAGGCGCAGTCGAGGAAGGCCAGCCCAGACAGGTCAGCGACGCACAGCTCCCGCGCCTGCCAGCGGATGTCGGTGAGGCAGGACTGCAGAACGGACGCGTCTGAGAAGTCCAGTTCACCGCGCAGGCTCACCACGGCAACCCCGTCGTGATCATCGACCGATAGCGGTGGGAGTTGCGCAGCCTCGCGCCACGACATGATAGTTGGCGGTTGCAGAAAGCCGACCCCGCCCGCGATTGCGTTCATTTGCCCCCTGGCTCGCGCACGCGCAGAACGCCACCGAGGTCCGGAGCAGCCGGAGCGGCGAACTCATCTGCGCGCTAGCAGACGGACGCCGATCTCCTGATTGGGAAGCTACGCCGAATTAATCCGGCGCGGCAAGCGGGCCATAGTCACGAAGCGGACAGCTACTGACATTCGGCGTGGCGGACGCAGCAGACAGCGCGGAATGCTCCCGCGCGGCCGGCCGGTCCGCCGTCGCGGCGACATGTCCTGCCGCCCGTTCAACTGAACCCGCGGCCGCCAGGCCACCGCCGAACAGGCTGCGGTCCGCCGTCGCCGGCATCCGGGCGGCAGTTGCGGGCACGGCCCGGGGGTTGCGCTGATCCGGCGTTCCCCATACCGACCAGTCCGTCAGCTCCCCAGTACAGCAAGCCGATTGCCGCTAGCTGGAGCGGCAGCAGGATGAACAGCACAACCGTCGCGAGGTCCCAAATTAGGCACAACAGCACGCAGATGATGGCGGCGGTCCTGAAGGCCGCACGGTCGTTCACGTCACATCCCTGCGCCCCGCGCTACAGGTGCTTGACAGCGGGCAGGCCACCTGGCCTGGCCCCAGCGCATGGGCCCGTGACCATGGTGTTAGCCACCTGATAGGCGGCAGCATAGCCGGTTATCGGCCGCGTCGGTCAGCCCCGGTGAACGTGAAGCTGGAGTGTCGCTGGGGCGAAGGCCTGGCGTTCGGGCATTTCGTCATCTCCAGTGAACCCCGCGTATGGGCGGTCAGCGCGGCGCCGCGTTCAGGCCGGCGAGCTTGGCGCGGACGGTTTCGGTGCCTGGGTCGTGGATGCTGTCGAGGATGGCGAGGGCATGCGTCCAGGCGTCGCGAGCGCCGCGGGCGTCGCCGCTGGCCTGGTGAGTGTCGCCGAGGTGGATGAGCGCTTCAGCCTGGCCGCAGCGGTTGCCGAGGTCACGGCACAGGCCGAGGGCGCGGCCATAGCACGCGGCCGCGTCGCTGTGATGGCCGAGCTGGTGATGGGCGTAGCCGAGGCTGTCCCAGGTGGCGGCCTCCTCATGACGGAGAGCGAGCTCACGGCACAGGTTGAGGGCCTGCTGACAGTGGCTGAGCGCTCGCGAGTAGTCACCCAGATGGGCGTAGTCCAGGCCGACGGCGTTGAGGGAATTGGCCAGCCCGCGCCGGTGGCCGACCGTGCGGAACAGTTCGAGAGCCTGCTGGTCGTGGCTGAGCGCCCGGAGATACTTACTTTCAGAATCCAGTGCCATTCCGATGTCTTGATGGGTGCACGCTTGATAGACGCGGTCACCGAGCTCCCGGAAGAATCTCAGCGCCTGCGACAGATGGGCGTGAGCCTCATCGCAGCAGTCGGCCAGGGCGCGGGCCCGGCCGAGGTTACGGTGAGCGTGGGCCTGCCCGGTTACATCACCGCGGCGCCGGGCGGCGGCCAGCGCCGTCAGCTGGGTGGCGGCCAGATCGTGGTTATGTCCCCGCATCTGGAAGAAGGTCACCAGTGTCCAGGGGATCTGCCAGGCGTGGGTGTCGAAGCCCGCTTCTGCGGCCCGGCCGATGACCGCGAGCAGCGCTTGGTGCTCGGCGTCGAGCCAGTCCAGCGCTTCCGCGTAGCCGGCCGGGCACTCCGGCAGCGCTCCAGGCTGGGGCTGGGTCAGCGTGATCGGGTCGCGGGACGGATTGACCAGCCGGCTCGCCGCGTAGGCGCTATGCACGTAGTGGTCAAGCACCCGGTGCAAGGCCACCTCGCGCGCGGCGTCACTGTCGAGCGCAACGGCCTGCTCGGCGGCGTAGGCACGAAGCAGGTCGTGGAAGGCGAACCGCCCGGGTGCGTGCTCCGTCAGCAGGTGCGCACTGGTCAGCTCGCCCACCTGCAGGCGCGCCTGCCGCAGCGGCAGGCCGGTCAGGCTGGCGGCAGCCGGCGCGGTGATGTCGGGGCCTGGGTGCACGCTGAGCAGCCGGAACATCCGCGCCGCCGGACTGCTCAGGCTCTGGTAGGACCACGAGAATACCGCCCGCACGCTGGTGGCCGCCTCGCCCCCATCGAGCGCATCGAGCCGGCCTGTGACATCTCGCAACTCCGTGACGATCGAGCGCAGCGGGAAATAGGGCTGAGTGACAGCGCGCGCGGCGGCGATGGCGAGCGCGAGCGGCAGCCGGGCGCATTGCTGCGTCAGCTGGGTGACCACCTCAAGCTCGCCTGCGACCCGTTCCTGGCCAAGACGCCGGGCGAGCAGCGCGCGTGCGTCCGCCTCGCTGAGCACGTCAAGGGTTATCGGATGCGCCCCCTCCGCGGCAACCAGGCTGGTCAGCTGGTACGGCTGGTGACCAGGGCCAGGCACCCTGGGCTACCGGGCAGCAGTGGCCGCACCTGATCCGCGTCGCGCGCGTTGTCCAGCACGATGAGCATCCGCCGGCCGGCCAGCAGGCTGCGGTACAAGCCGGCCTGGGCCTGCGTGTTCCCCCGGACCCGCTCCGCCGGTACTCCGAAGGCGCCGAGGAAGCCCTGGATTGCCTCGGCTGCTGTCACCGGCGTGCCAGACGGGTCGAAGCCGCGGAGGTTGACATACAGCTGGCCGTCCGGGAACCATTCCATGGCCCGATGCGCAAACTGGATGGCCAGCGCTGTCTTGCCGACCCCGGCCGTGCCGCTGATCACCGAGATCGCCGTCCCGCCGTCGCCGGCCGCCGTCGTGATAGCCGCGGCCTGGCTGGCGAGCGCCGAAAGCGTCTTCATCTCGGCGGCCCGCCCGGTGAAGTGGCATACCGCGGCAGGAAGCTGGCGCGGGACCGGATCGGCCGCGGCCCGGTTGCGGGGACCCGCAGGTCCGGAAGGATCCGGTGCCGGCCCATGTGCTGCGAGGGCAGGAGCAGGGGGGATCTCCTGGCGGAGTACCTTCAGATGCGCTTCAGCGAGTTCCGGGCCGGGATTTACCCCGAGCTCGCCGTCCAGCCGTCCCGCCAGGTCCTGGTAAACGCGTAGCGCGGCGGCCTGCTGTCCCATCGCGGCCAGGGCCACCATCAGCCGGGCATGCGCCCGCTCGTCCAGCGGGTCCCGCCCGGTCAGCCCGTCCAGGTGCGCCACTACCCGGTCATCCAGGCCCGCGGCAGCGGCCGCGTCGGCGTACTCGATCACTACCGCGGCGCGCTGCCGGCCGAGCGAGGTCACTGCAGGATCGCCGGCCAGCAGCTCAATGTCCGCCAGGGCCTGCCCACGCCACACCCTCATGGCGCGCTCATACATCTCGCACGCTCCTGCCCCGTCCCCGGCGGCTGCGGCTTGCCGAGCGCGCTCAGTAAGCTCGCTGAACTCGGCAACATCCAGCCGCAGGCTTTCCGGGCTGAGCCGGTAACAGGATCCGTCCCAGGACAACATCCCGCCGCGGCCGCGCGCCGGGCCGGGCCCGAGCAGCCGGCGTATCCGGCTGACGTATGCCTGGATGATGGCCACCGCTGTCGCGGGCGGATCGTCGCCCCATAGCGCGTCGATGATCGCCGTCCGCCGTAGCCCGGTATCGGGATGCATCGCGAGCAGCCCAAGCACAGCTCGCTGCCGGACCGGCCCCAGCGCGACCGGCACTCCCTCGCGCCATACCGTCAGCGGTCCCAGAACCTCCAATCGCAGCCTGCCGTCGCCGCCCGCCCCGCTGCCGGGCAGCTGATCGCGTGAGACCGCGTGCCCGGCCGGCACCGTGCCGTTCGAGGCCGAGATCATCTCCTCGAGCTGGCCGCTGCTGAGCCGCAGTGCCGCGGCCAGCCGGGCCAGCGACGCTAGCCGCGGCCGGATTGTCCGGCCCTGCTCGATGTCCTGAACGGCACCGAGGCTGACCCCGGCGCGGCTGGCGAGCTGCCGCTGGGTTAACCCGGCTGCCTCGCGGCTCGTGTGCATCAGCGTGGCCAGCCGCCTGGATGGCAGCGTGCGGTGGTCCGCCATGACAGTAATCACCAACCCAGCACCGCGCCGACCGGCGGGCTGGCTTCTGCCACGCCCCCCGGTGAACCACTAATCATCCCGGATTCCGCTGAATTGCGCGAGCCCCACGTGTTCCCCGGGGGGCCCGGCGGAGGACCCAGGTCCGGAACGCCCGCTCCGGGTCTAGCCGGTCGAGTAGCCGGGGCACAGATAACTGTGTACTGGACTTGACGGTTTAGTGAATCGTACTAAACTGTCAACTCAGCTTCACAATTAGCCTGGGAGCCGCCATGCGACCACCACCCCTGGATCATCACCCAGCGATCACTCCGCAAGACCACGCCGTGGAGTCCCGCTCCTGGGGCGAGGAGTTCGCCTGCTATCTGGTCAGCTACGACGGCTGGTATTACGCATGGACCGTCCGGCCCTGGGATGATGGCGATCAGGTGTTCGAGATGCCCGACGCTGGCACCGCCCGCGAATTCCTGGCCGCCGAGTTCGCCAGGATGCTGATGGCCACCGAGTGGGGCGACCGGGTTGCCGAGGTGAACGTCGGCGACGATGCCAGCGGCGAGATTCTCTTCTGCGCCGAGGTACACGATGGCGCGGAGGACGGGATCTGGCTCGCCGTCGCTGAGACGGACGGGCAGGCGAGCACCTACGCACTGGCCGGGTTCGATGACCTGGCCGGCGCCGTCGAGGCGTTCGCTGCCCGCACCAGCCTGGCGGCCGGCAAGATCGAACGGATGGACATTGGCTGGCCCAGGGTCGCCTCCGCGCGTATGCGATACCTCGCCGCGTCCGCCCGCGCGGGAGCCGCGCGGGCCGTCCTGGGAGACGTCATCCGCGCCAGCCGCGGGCGGATCCGCGCTGAGCGGGCCGTCAGCCGCGCGGCTGCCACCGCCGGGGTCTCTCGCGAGTTCCTCTACCACGTCCTGGCCGGGGATGACTGGACGTGGAAGGGCCTGATGCCGGCGCGGAAGAACGTCCTGGCTCCGCCGCCGCGAGCCGCTGGCCAGGACCCGGCGGTGGCGGATAAAGGCTGGACTACCTGGGTGAGATTCGCGATCGAAGCCCCCGGTGAGCGCGAAGCCCGGACCATTGCGGGCGCCGGGCTGGGCAAGATGGAAAATGTCGTAGTGGCAGGCCAGCCAGTAGCCGTCCCGTCCCGGGACGGATTCTGGACGGTGACAGCAAACCTCGACCTTTCCGGGCTCAAGGTAATCGAGCCTGACGATGCCCGGACTCGTCTCGCCTACGTGACCGGCCTCATCCCCGACCAGGTGACATGGCTCAGCCGGGTGAGCGACCGCCGGGGCACGTTCGAATGGCCCCCCAACTTCTGGGACAGGCGGCCCGGTGCGGATGACCAGCTCCTGCATCCGGCGATCCGCGCCGCAATCGTTCATGTCTCGGCCGGGGACGACACGTAATCGGCCAGGCAGACACATTAGGAGGACCACCAGGCGGGACGGCCAGGAGCCCAGGGCGGTCGTGACCGCCCTGGGCTCCGTTGTGTCCTGGAACCGGGGGGGGCTTACGCTCCAGGACCCTTCTTGTTGCCGCAGCGGTAGCCGCCGCCGCCCTCGCTGCAGATATACACGTAGATGTCCTTGTAAGTGTTAAAGTGATCGTCCGTGCTGAAAGGCGCGTTCGCTGAAGTGTTCGGCCCGATCTTCTTTACCAGTTCGTTTTTCGGATTGTCGATCGTGTCCCAGTGAATGAAGAGCTGCGCGTAACCGGAGGAGCAGTTGTCTTTCAGCACTGAACTGCTGAGATCGATGTAAGCCGGGTCAAGGATGCTCCCGTTGCCGCCCCACGAGAGATCACCCTTCCAGCTAGCGCACTTGATGCTCGAGCTGAGGCTCTGCTCGTAATCCGGGCTCGCGCCGCTATTGTGGGCGCCGGCCGTCAGGACCATTGTCGTCCCCGTGGAGGCAGACGGGCCCGCCTGATGAGGCTGGACCGCCGCGCTGGCCTGGACGGCGGGGATGACCGCAACGGCGGCGGCCCCGGCCAAGAGCCCCGCGGCAGCGAGAAGACGTTTCATGGCAACCTCCGTAGGTCAAGGAATCCGGGCAGCCCGCTGGATCCCAGCATGACGAGGCCAGCTTGCTGCGGACATGCCAGGCGCTAGCCGCGGACAGACAGGCAGCTGGCCGCCCAGGCACGGGCACCTCCGCGGTCCGGAAGCCAGTCGGGCCTGGCCACGCTCGGTCTACGTAGGGTTATGCTGGCCGGTCCCCGCGACGGCTACGGGCGGCGCTACGGGAGCGGGTACGGGAGCGCACTTTGCTGAAGCCCGGGGCCGGCCTGAGGGCACCGGCCAGCGCCCAGTACAGGAAGCCGATTGCCGCTAGCTGGAGCGGCAGCAGGATGATTTGGCACAACAGAACGCAGATAGCGGCGGCGGTTCTGAAGGCGCACGGTCGTTCACGTCACATCCCTGCGCCCTGCGCTGCATGCGCCTGGCGGGGCGGCGGGGCTACCGGGCCTGGCCCCCAGCGCATGAGCCGGTGGCAGGGCGTTAGCCACCTGATAGGCGGCAGCGTTATCGGTATTCAGCTGGTCGGCCGACCCGCCGCCAGAACTACCGCAGCGGCCGCGGGCCGCGCGTTGTCGTAGTTTGGGTGCATGGTCGCCCTGCTCATCGTCCTCGGGCTCGCCGTCGTCCTGGTCCTGGTCATTACCCCGCGCTTGTCCTCGCGTCAGCGCGCCACGCAGATCGATGCCGGAGCTCAGGCCCGGGCACCTGGCGAAACCTCGCCGGCGGCCAATGTTGCTGTGCTGACGCGCTACGAGATCTGGATGAGGCGGGTCCGGCGAGAGCAACTAGGCGCCTGGGACGAGAACTGGACGGACCTCAGCGCCACAGCCCAGTACGCTGCCTGGCGGCAACTGGCCGAGGCGCGCGGCGACAGCGCGGACGTGCCGGGCTACCTGACGCGCAGCCTGCTGTCGGAGGTCCTCTATGCAGCGGGAGGCGTTGAGCGGGAACTCGGGCAGCTGCGTAAGGCACTGGCAGAGGTGCAGCAATTCGCCGGCGAGGCGACGACCCGGCCTGCTCGCACAGCGGAGGAACGGCCGATTGTCGGCTCGTATGGTGCACCTCCGTCCGTGCGTGAGGCGTCGTACAGCTTCGTCAACCTGCTCAGCTGGGCACGAGCCACGGTGGAGCGCACCGACCGGCGATACAGATCGCGCTCGCCAGAGCGAGCAGGACTGCTCCCGGCTCTGGCAGAAGGTCAGCTCCGGGACAGCGTGGCGGCAGCCCTGCTGCATCTCATGGCCGCGCTGCGAGATTCCAGGTTCCTCGCGGATTACGCCCTTCATACGGGTGCCGTGCCCGGCGGCACGCCCAGTGCGGAGATCCTGCCTGATGGGCACATCCCCGCGCGGGTGCCTGATCCGCTCGCTGATCCAGTGCTGACCTGGGAGGCATTTGAGTTCGCTCAAGACCGCGACATGCTGACTTATGCGACCGGACTGATGACCGCGATCGAGACATTCGTGGACAGCGTGCTCGGCGCCTTCGCGGCCAATCGGCCAGCACGAGCTGGCCCAGTCCCCCGTTAGCCGCGGTTACCGGCGGACCGAACGGAGCAGCAGGTAGCTGACGGTGTCCCATCACCGCGGCCGCGCCATGGAAATGAGCATGGCGATCGCGGCAAACTGGCACGTCGCGGCGGCGCAGACGTAGGCGTGGAAGACCTCGTGGTAGCCGAACACCGACGGGTACGGGTCGGGCCGACGACGATGATAAGAAATGGCTCCGGCCGTATAGAGCAGGCCACCCGCGAGCATCAGCACGGCCGGCGCCACACCGGCATGGATCCACACTTCCGGCAGCGCAAGACCGGCTATCCAGCCGAGCCCGACGAACACCGTGCCGACCACGAGCTCTGGCGCCCGCATCCACACCAGGTGGACCGCCGCCGCGGTGAGGGTGAGTGCCCACAACACGATCACGCAGGCCCGGCCGAAGGCGCCGCGTGTGGCCAGGAGGAAAGCGGGAGTTGCCGTGCCGGCGATCAGGAAGAAGATCGTCACATGGTCCAGGCGCTGCAGGCGCCGGCGCCACGCATCAGTCCAGTTGCCGCGGTGATAGAGCGCGCTGCTCCCGAACAATGCGCTCACGCTGGCCGCGTAGATGGCGACAGCCGTGATCCGCGTCGCTCCGTGCGCGCGGGCCAGCAGCAGCGTGCCGCCCACCAGCGACGCCCCGAACCACAGCAGGTGCAGCCAGCCCCGCAGGACCGGCTTGGTGTAATACACGCCGCGCCGACCGTCGTAGAGCGCGTCCGCCGCCGGCGGGCCGGGCACCGCTGGCGTGGAGTCCATGACCGCCACCGCAGGCCTCCACATCGTGCCGGGACTCGGCGACCTCGGATGTCGTCTTATCCGACGCTAGCCGAACGTGACGGGGATGCGGAAGGCCTCGTCGACCGTGGTCGGCAGTCTGTCACCGCCGTGCGGGCGATCAGCCCGACCGCAGATGCCCTGGCCGCCGTCCTGGGTCAGCCGTCCCGCAGAATGGGGCGCATCGCATCGAGGGTGCCTATGTCGTCGATGGTGGAGGGCACTGGCTCGTCGTTGTTGCCGTCTGCGATGCCGCGCATGGTCTTGCGCAGTATCTTGCCCGAGCGCGTCTTGGGGAGCCCGGCGACGATGTCGACCCTGCGCACCGCGGCGACGGGGCCGATCTGGGCGCGGATCAGGTCGACGAGTTCGGCGCTGAGCACGTCCGGGTCGGTGTCGATACCCGCCTTAAGCACGACGAACCCGCGGGGGACCTGGCCTTTCATCTCGTCGTTGACGCCGATGACGGCGCATTCGGCGACTGCGGGGTGACTGGCGAGGACTGCCTCCATCTCCCCGGTGGACAGCCGGTGGCCCGCCACGTTGATGACGTCGTCGGTGCGGCCCATGACGTAGAGGTATCCGTCGCTGTCGCGGTATCCGCCGTCACCGGTGACGTAGGAGCCGGGGTAGCGCACCAGGTAGGAGTCGATGTACCGCTGGTCGTCACCCCACAGGGTCGGCAGGCAGCCAGGCGGCAGCGGTAGCCGCACCACCAGCTCTCCGGTGCTGTTTGGCGGCACGTCGGCGCCGGTGGCGGGGTCGACGACGTGCACGTCGTAGCCGGGCACCGGCACGGTAGGTGAGCCGGGCTTGGTGGCCATGGGGTCCAGCCCCATCAGGTCGGCCGCGATCGGCCAGCCGGTCTCGGTCTGCCACCAGTGGTCGATTA
>Ga0209839_10002039_pt1 | contig 10077 bp, 10 predicted proteins | sample OrgsoiDNA2013050_FD_185800 | JGI IMG/M metagenome (GOLD analysis project Ga0209839, IMG submission 185800) | Permafrost soil microbial communities from the Arctic, to analyse light accelerated degradation of dissolved organic matter (DOM) -... | ecosystem: Environmental > Terrestrial > Soil >... | reverse complement strand
GTTCGGGAGGTCGGGCGTGAATACGCTCGCGCCGCTTGACGCCGAGTTGGCGCAAGAGCGGGTACTGGGATGGCAGAGCAAGCTGCACCGCTGGGCAGTTGAGGACGAGCGCAAGCGCTTCGGCGATTTGTTCAACCTCCTCTGTGACCCCGCGACCCTCACGGTCGCGTGGGAGCGGGTGAAACGCAACCGGGGGTCAAAGACCGCCGGTGTCGATGGCGAGACGCGCAAACGGATCGAGCAGGCCGGCGTGGAGAGGGTGCTGGGCGAGCTTAGACAGTCGCTCCGCGATGGCTCCTATGCCCCGCTGCCGGTACGTGAGCGCACGATCCCTAAGCGCGGGTCCGGGAAGGTCAGACGGTTAGGCATTCCCGCGCTGCGCGACCGGATCGTTCAGATGGCGGCCAAGCTGGTGCTCGAGCCGATCTTCGAGGCGGACTTCTGTCCGACCTCGTACGGATTTCGGCCCAGGCGCCGAGCGCAGGACGCGATCGGGGAAGCGCGGCAGTTCATCAACCACGGATACGAGTGGGTGATCGAAGGCGATGTCGAGGACTGTTTCGGGTCGATCCATCAGGGTCTCTTGATGGAGCAGGTGCGTTCTCGGGTGACCGACAAGCGCGTCCTGGCGCTGATCCGGAAGTTCTTGGCCGCCGGTGTCATGTCAGAGCTTGGCACCGTGACCGCGACGCCATCGGGCACGCCGCAAGGGGCGATTCTCTCGCCCGTGCTTGCGAACGTCGCCCTCTCAGTCCTCGACCGTCGCTTCGAGGCGTCCTGGCAAGCGCACGACGGACCACAACGCCGTGCGCGACACCGAGCGCGAGGCCATGCCACCTACCGGCTCGTTCGCTTTGCGGACGACTTTCTGGTAATCGTGGCCGGCACCCGCGCCCACGCCGAGGCGATCAAGCAGCAGACGGCTGAGTTCATGGCAGAGCAGATGCGGCTCACGCTCTCGCCAGAGAAGACAGCGATCACCCACGTCGATGACGGGTTCGACTTCCTCGGCTGGCGCGTCAAACGCTGGCACAGGCCCGGTCGTGTGCCCGTCGCGATCACGTTCCCGAGCGACCGCGCGCTCGGGGACATCAAGCACCGCATCAAGGAGCTAACCGGGCGCGCCACGACGAACCTGTCGCTCGACGAGCTCATCCACGCGCTCAATCCAATCCTTCGCGGTTGGACTAACTACCACCGCCACGGCGCGGCGAAGCGCTGCTTCGGATACCTCAGCTACTACCTGTGGTGGCGAGTGATCCGCTGGCTGCGCAAGAAGTACCCGCGCCTGACCTGGAAACAGATCAAACGGCGGTGCTGGGGACGCAAATGGACGAGCAAAGAGGGCACCAGGCTCCACTGGCCGGCCGAGGTGCCGGTGACCCGCTACCAATACCGCGGGCACCAAATCCCGACACCGTGGACCCCAACTACCCCGCCCCACCAGGCGACCGGGGAACCATCCAGTGCCTGAAATGGCTCCGAGAGCGACCAGCGCACGTCCTGTGGAGAGCCGGATGCTCAGGAATGGGCAAGTCCGGTTCGGAGGGCGGGTCGGGGAAACGGGCCGGCGGTAACGCCAGCACCGCGCCCCGGCCCGACCCTGCGTCGGGAAAGCCGGCTACATGGCGAAGGGGTCCAGCAGGTTCGCAGCCTGCGAGCGGGACGTGGAGGTCGCCTGTGAATACGGGCGCGCCATGGCCGAGCCTGAAGGAGGCATGGCCGCGGGTACACGCGATGCAATGCAAGCTGCACCAGTGGGCGGTCGGCGATCCCGACCGTCGGTTTGATGATCTCTACAACCTGGTCTATGACCCGGCGTTCCTGGTCGTGGCGTGGAACAGGGTGAAGGGCAACACGGGCGCACGCTCGGCCGGTGTCGACGGGATCGCTCCCAAGGACATCGGCTCCGGCGCGGCGGCGATGCTGGACGGGGTCAGGGCGCAGCTCAAGGCCCGCAGCTTCACGCCGAAGCAGGTGCGGGAGAAAACGATCCCAAAGGCTTCCGGCAAGGTCCGGCGGCTGGGGATCGCGACTGCTCCCGACCGGGTCGTGCAGGCCGTGTTGAAGCTGGTGCTCGAGCCGATCTTCGAGGCGGACTTCAAGCCGTGTTGCGCCCTACCCGCGGGTCGCGGCGAGCATGCCTGCCAGCGATGAGGATGGTCGAATACGCGCACAAGCGCGGCGGCGCATCCGGACGCGTTGAACGATCGCGCTCTCGGACGCCTACGCCTTCCCGACGAACTCATAGGTGAGGAACGCGAGGCCGTCGCCGATTGTCCTGCTATCGACGAGGCGCATGGATTACGTGCTGCTGGTCTTGCTGAACAGGCGCGCCCCGCTCCCGAGTACGACCGGGAAGACGACCAGCCGCAGCTCATCGACGAGGTTGTGCTCGATCATCGTGCGCCCGAGCTGGTAGCTTGCGGGGATGACGATTTCTCCGGTTAGCTCCTGTTTGAGCTTGGAGACTTCGCTCACCGTTCGCCCGTGAGGACGGTGGTGTTGTTCCACGCGGGGCTTTCAAGGGTCGAGGCCACGACGTACTTGGGAATGCTGGTCAACCTCTCCGCGAGCTCGCCGGTCCGGGATCGCCAGCGCATCGCGAAGAATTCGTAGCTTCTGCGACCCAGCAGCCATGCCTCGGCGCGTCGCGTCGCGCCGCGTCGAGTGCGACCTCGTTCCACTGTTCGAGGTCGTTGCCTCCAGACTGGACGAACCAGCCGCCCAGACTGAACCCCTGCTTACCGTCCAGGTCCTGGATTACGCCATCGAGCGAGACGTTCTGTGGGCCACTGATGACGATCTTTGCCATCTCGAGTTCCTGCTGTCGATCACCCTCACGAGTACGGCGGCGCGGCCGGTGTCCGCTGCGATCGCATTCCTCACCGGCAGCACCCAGTTCCAGGTACCGATCGGCACGATCAGCGCGGCCCTCGTCACGATCACCGCCCCCTTGATCATCCTGGTCGTGATCTTCCAGAAGCGGATCGTCGCCGGGCTCACAGCCGGCGCGGTCAAAGGCTGATACGCCCGTCCCAGCCCCGCTCGAGCGCGAACCGCGCACCGATCGTCCACGCCTGCACGCGGTTTGCGATCGGAATCGACGCGGGCTCGCCGGATGTGACGGCGTAGAGCTCGGGAGCGTCTCCGAGCTGGTCGAGCGCGATCAGTACGCCCTGGCGCACCCGCTCGGCCTCGTCACCGCGGCCGGCGGCGCGCAGACCACCCCACCCCAACCACGAGTCGAACGGCCAGACGGCGCCGCGATGGTAGGCGCTCGCGGCGAATTGGGGGTGCGTGGACGCGAGGGTGCGCAGCCCGAAGTCAGTCAGCACGTCGGGCCGGCAGAGCCGTTCGGCGTAGGCATCGCACTCGGACGCCGGCAGCGCGTCGGCCCACAACAGCCATCCCAGCTGCGAACCCGCGCCCGACACGCGCCGATCCCGTCGGTCAACCGCCATCGTGTCCAGCGAGAACGCGCGCGCGATTCGCTCCGTGGTCCGCTCGGCCAGCGACAACCATCGGTCGTCCCCGGACAACCGGGCGGTGGCCCGCAGCGCGGCGACGGTCACCGCCTGCGTGTCTGCATCCGCGACCGGCGGTTCGGGGATCCGGCCGTCGGCGTCGATGATCCCGCCACCGTACGCCTGCAGCGGGTCCGAGGTGTCCCGCCAGCCCTGCTGAGCCAGCCCGCCACGGCCCTGGCGCGGCCCATGACGGATCAGTCCGTCGCCGCGTTCGAGCGCTTGCTCGACCCACGCACTGGCCGCCCGCCAGTGACGTGAGAGCTCTTTCTCGAGCGCGGCATCGCCGAGCTTCGCGAGCACGACGAGAAACCAGGATGTGGCATCCGCGGAGCCGTAGTAGCGCAACTGCCCATCTTGCACCGGCCAGCCCATCTGCTCGAAGCGGGGTTCCGCTTGTGGGCGGTACTCGTGGACGATCTTCCCCGGCTCCTCATCCGCCCAGGCATCGAAACGCTCACCCTGGAGGGCAGCGAGGACCCGGAGCGTCGCACGCGCCACTTCTGGGTGCGCGGGCAGCACCTGCAGTGAGGTGATCAGGGAGTCACGCCCGAACAGGGCATGAAAGCGACCGGGATCCTGCTCGTCGATCGGCAGCGACGACGCGTACGGCCACCCTTCATCGGAGAGGATCGAGCTGCCGAGCACGTTGTCTCGAGTCATCCGGTTCATCGCTACAGCATTTTCCGCCTCACGCCGTTTACCCGCGCCGGCGCGCGCGTGCGGCCCGCTCGATACGGTGCCCGCATGGCCGAGAGAGAAGCTCGACGCGCCGTTCTAGCCGCCGTCGCGACCGCGTTGTCCACGGCCCTGGGGCGGCGCCTGGGTGAAGCTGGCCGAGATCGCCGCGAGCGCGTCGAGGACGTCCGGGATGAGGGGGTGCCGCCCGCCCGGTGGGAGCAGCGCGTACACGTCTCGCGCGAGGTCTGACTCGGCGATCGGTCTCAGCGCGAGGTCGCGAAACGGGTCCGCGAGCAGTTCGGGGACGAGCGTGACGGCGAGCCCTCGCCGGACAAGCGCGCTGATCGCGAGCTGATCGTGCGTGATCGAGACGACATTGGGCTCGAAGCCCGCGTTGCGACAGGCCCGGACGATCATGCCATCGGTCAGCGCGACGCTCCAGTCATCCCGGCTCAGGTCGGCCAAGCGGACCGCGCGCCGTCGCGCGAGCCGATGGTTAGGGGGAAGCGCGACCAAGAACCGTTCGCACATCAGGAGCTGGGCACCGGGTGCGTCGGGGACGATGCCCGTCTCTTCGAAGACGATGGCGATGTCGAGCGCGCCGGTGCTCAATTTGGCCGACAGCTCCACGGAGGTCCCCTCGTCGAAGGTGACGCGAAGGTCGGGATGGGCTTGGCGCAGGCGATGGACCGCTCTGGGCACGAGACTCGCCAGCGCCGTGGGAAAGGCTCCGATCCGCAGCCGCGCGCGGCGGCCCTGGGCGGCAGCGGCAATCTGCATCCGCGCGAGCTCGAGTCGCCCCTCGATCACGTCGGCGTGCTCGAGCACGATCCTGCCCTCGGCGGTGAGCTCGAGACCGCCCGGATCGCGCGACAACAGCCGAACACCGAGCTCGCGCTCGAGCTGGGCGACCTGGTTGGAGACCGCCGGCTGCGACAGCGAGAGGTCGCGGGCGGCGTGCGAGAACGAACGCCGGTGCGCGACCGCGCGAAACGTGAGCATCCGCCGCGGGTCCATAACCGTAGCTTATCGACACGAACAAAATATGATTTGCGATTATGGCAGCGGAAAGTCACACTGGCGTCACGGATAAGGCCCAAAAAGTAGGCGGATTGCTGATTGCAGGCGGGCCTTCTTACGTCAGGCTCATCGCAGAGGTCATGTTCAGCTCACCGCAAGCACACAGCAGTGGATTGGCGCGGATCGACGCGCAGTGGGACTTCCGCCACGCCCGCCGCGCATACCTCGTGGGCCGGCTGGGCGGCTGGGTACGCCGGTGCGGGTCCTGCCGGCGCCCCCGAACGCTCGCGCCGCCGGCCGCCTTGGCCGCCGGGCCCCGCAGGCTCGAGGCCGTGCCCCTGCGCAGCATCGTCGGCACGCTCGAACCGACCGAGAGCTTCGACGCGCAGTTTCGTCCCGCATCGGAGATCGTGCGGTGGCGCTGGGAGCGGATCGCGCTCGCGCACCGACGAGGCGATTCCCTGCCGCCAGTCATCCTGCGCCGTCAACCAGACGGCTACTACATCGTCGACGGGCGCCACCGCGTATCGGTCGCGCGCACGCTGCGCCACCGCGACATAGACGCCTGGGTCACCGGTCCCGAAGCCTGAGCGCGACGGCCCGGTTGCGCCAACCGGGGCTAACCGATCCAGCAGCGATGCAATGCCGCCGCATCGCGGGAGGGTCAGCGTTCCCGACGAGCGCACGGGCCGACCGCCCCGGACAGCCTCCAACGCAAGAAGAAGCTCGACGAGGCCGCGGCGGCGCTCGGCCCGCGCGGGTCCACGTACCGGGAGACAGACGGATCGCTCGATCCGCCGGACCAAGCGTGGCCCATACCGTGGATCGTCCAAAACTGCGCCACGGCGCATCCCTGCCCATCCGGGTACGACACAACCGTATACGTTCGTCCGCGAGGCACGACGCTCTGCCTCACCGCGGCTCGCCTCCCCAATACGGGGGCGCGGTGTTCTCGCTCGAGAACAAGGTTGTCCGTGTCGAGCCACTGATGGAGCGCTTGCTCGCCGCAGCGGTAGGGAACCACCTCGTCTTGATCGCCATGGAACACGATGACCGGTATCGCGCGGGCGTGCGCCGCCATCGCGCCCAGGGCGGCGTGCGCCAGCGTCGCCGTAGTGCTCGGCGACACGCCTTCCGCCAGGCACCCCAGCTCGACGCGCGTGTACGCGGCGCCGGAGTGGATGCCGATCGCTGCGTAAACGTCGGGGTAGCTCGCGCCGAGGATCGAGCTCTCGAATCCGCCGGCGGAGATACCGATGACGTAGACGCGCCCGGGATCGATCCTCCATGTCCCGACCACCGCCCTCGTCATCGCGGCAATCGCCCCGGCGTCGCCTCGACCCTGCCCCTCCGCACCGGGATCCCAGATTCCCTTCCAACACCCCCCGTGGGCGAGGTCAGCCGCGTCTACGTCCGGGTACAAGACGATAAATCCACGCTGCTCGGCGACCTGGGCATAGCCGCTCGCAACAGCCTGCTGACTCGCGCTCGTGCTGCATCCATGGAGCACGACCACAAGGGGCACGTTCGCAGCACCGCGATAGCTGGCCGGCACGAACACCAGGTACTGATACGAGTCGCCACCCACTTCGAGCCGCACGTAGTGATACCCGCCGTGGCGGGCCCGACCCTGGCCGACCACGACTACCGCCGTCGCCGCAGCCAGCGCCAGCGCCAGCCCGCACAGCACCAGCATGACCTGGACTGGCCGGCGTCGTAGCAGCTCCGGGGTGATGCGACCGGTATGCACGTTCGAACCGCCGAACCGTACCCCGCCGAGTCATAGAAGACACTCGCGCGGAGCCGGATACCCCCTTCGGCGGGGCGGTCGCAGCGGCGACGGTGAGGCTCAGCTGTCGCGTCCGGTCAGCGAACGGCTGCGCTGGTCGACGCCCGGACCCCCGTAGGGATAGTCGGACGGCGCCGGATCGCTGATCACGTCGAGCCGCTCGGTCTCCTCTCGGCTGAGGTGCAGGCCGGCCGCCCCGAGGTTGTCGGTGAGCTGCTCCACGGTCCGCGCGCCGAGGATGACCGACGTCATCATCGGCCGGTCCGTGAGCCAGGCCAGAGCGACCTGCGCCATCGAAACGCCGCGTCCCTCGGCGACCGACTGCACTGCGTCGATGACGTCCCACGTGCGCTGCTGCGTGCTGCGCCGGTCATAGGCCTCGACGCCGCGCTCGGGGTTCTCACCCAGACGCGTGGGCCCGCTCGGGCGCTCGGACTTCGTGTATTTCCCGGTGAGCCAACCGCCGCCAAGCGGCGACCAGGGCAGCAGTCCCAGACCGGTCGACTCGCACGCCGGCACGATCTCCCACTCGATCTCACGGACGAGCAGGTTGTACTGCGGCTGCAGCGTGACCGGGCGCGCGAGCCCGCGAAACTCGGCGAGGTCGACGATCTTCTGGATCTGCCAGCCGGTGTAGTTCGACAGCCCGACGTAGCCGATCCGGCCCGAGCGAACAGCGTCGTCGAGAAACTGCAGCGTCTCGATGAGCGGCGTCTGGGGATCGAACGCGTGCACCTGGTAGAGGTCGATGTGGTCCACCCCCAGGCGCGTGAGCGACGCGTCCAGGGCCTCGCGCAGGTGCCGGCGCGAGAGCCCCAGGTCGTTCGTGCCCGGCCCCATCGGAAAGCGGCCCTTGGTCGCCAGCACGACCTGACTGCGTATCTCCGGCGGCTGCTTGGCCAACCAGCGCCCGATGATCTCCTCCGAGACGCCACCGCTATAGACATCGGCGGTGTCGATCAGGGTTCCGCCCGCCTCGATGAACACGTCGAGCTGCTCATGCGACACGCGCTCGTCGCTCTCGGTCCCGAACGTCATCGTGCCGAGCGCCATGCTCGAGACCACGCAGCCGCTCTGTCCCAGTGTCCGGTACTCCATCCCACACCTCGCTCTCGGTCGTTGCAGGCGTCCTACCCGCCGGGGCCCCGGTTCACGACCCGATCAGTCCCCCGCCCGAGGGCCTCTGACCGTGAAGACGTTCATGAACGCAGGACGGTCGGCGCGTGCTGGGACCCGCCACTTAGCGATGGCCGACGTCGTCGGCCTGCTCGTGCCGCTGCCCGCGCGCGGGCTGTACCGGCGCGCTTAGCGTGTCCGCCGCGACGACCGACCGCACTCGGGAGGCGACGGCGGCCGCGTCCACCGTGTCGGTCGTGTCGACCTCGAGAAGCGTTCCAAGTCCAGTGGCAGTGAGATGGTGCTCGTTCCACAGCTCGTCGACCGGGCGTTCAGAGTCGAAGTAACCCCCGGTACGAGTGCCCGAACGGGCTCGGTAACGGGCCTCGACGACGTCACGCGGGCAGACGCAGCGAATCTCGATCAGTTGTCCCGGCAGAGCTCGTAGGTGAGGCAATGTATACGGGTAGAAAGTGCTGTCCAGTACAGCACCCAGACTGGTCCTGGCCACGGTGAGCATCGCCATCACCGCCGCACGCCCCAGCTCGCGGCTCTGCTCGACCGTGACGGGCAAGCCGAGCACATCAATGAGCGCGTCCTTGATGGCGTCTTTGGCCAATTGGGGAAGAGACAGCTCTCTCGCCAGCGGCCGAGCGAGGGTGCTCTTACCCGATCCGGGAGGTCCAGCCACCAGCACGAAGACCGAGGTTCTCCGTCCGCGTAACCCGCGCGTGCCGCCAGATCCCAAACCGTCCGCCACTCCCATCAAGGATACGGCTCCACCTCAGGCCGCCCGCCGAGCGCGAACGCTTCGGAATGGGAACTAATCGCCTCGGACACGACGAGGCGCCGCTCAGGTGCCGCGCGATCTAGCCCTTGACGGCGCCCGCGGTGAGACCGGCCACGATCCGCTTCTGGAACAGCAGCACGAGCAGGATCAGCGGCACCGAGATGACCACCGAAGCGGCCGCGATGCTCCCGTACGGGACCTGATGCTCGGTCGCCCCGGTGAAGAACGAGATCTCGGCCGGCACCGTCCGGGCCGCGGTGGTCGCGGTCAGCGTGACGGCGAGCAGGAACTCGTTCCAAGCGGCGATGAACGTCAGGATCGCCGCGGTGGCCAGGCCGGGAGCGGCGAGCGGCACCACGACCTTGCGGAACGCCTGGAAGCGCGTGGCCCCGTCCACGAGCGCCGCCTCCTCGAGATCCTTGGGGATCTCACGGAAGAACGACACCAGGATGAAGATGGCCAGCGGGAGCGCAAATGTGAGGTACGGGATGATCAGGCCGAGGTAGGTGTCGAAGATCCCGATGTCCGACCACAGCTTGAACAGCGGCGCCGCGATCGCGATCTGCGGGAAGGTCGTGATCGAGAGCACGATGCCCAGGATGATGGCCTTGCCGCGAAGCTTGAGACGGGCGAGAGCGTAGGCGCAGAACGAGCCGACGATGAGCGCCAGCGCCGTGGTGATGAGCGCCACGATGGCGCTGTTGCGCAGCGAGGCGACGAAGTCGGGGTTCTTGAAGATCTGGCTGTAGTTACTCAGCGTCGGGTGGTGTGGGACGATGGCCGAGCCGAGGAGGTCGTTGCCCGCCTTGAGCGACATGTTGATCAGCCAGTAGAACGGAAACAGGCAGAACAGCACGATCGCCGCCACGGCGATCCACATGTACCACGGGGTGCGGTCCTTCTTCGGCTTCCTGGCCGTCCTGGCGCGAGCGCGCGGTACAGCTTCGGCGGAGCTAGCGGTTGATGCTTCCATTGATCTCCTCCTCCCTATTCCGCCGTCATCCCGCGGATATTTCCGCCGATGAACCGGATGTAGGCAAACGACACCAGCATCACGATGACGAAGGCGAGGATCGCCATCGCCGCTCCCTCGCCGTAGAGCCGGTTGGTGGCGAAGGTCTGCTGGGCGATCGTCGACAGCGTCGATGTGCCCA
>Ga0209839_10002038_pt1 | contig 10079 bp, 11 predicted proteins | sample OrgsoiDNA2013050_FD_185800 | JGI IMG/M metagenome (GOLD analysis project Ga0209839, IMG submission 185800) | Permafrost soil microbial communities from the Arctic, to analyse light accelerated degradation of dissolved organic matter (DOM) -... | ecosystem: Environmental > Terrestrial > Soil >... | reverse complement strand
AAGACTGAAGTGTTGTTCTATTTGGGCCTGGCCAATTACAAAATGGAGAAAGCCCAGGATGCCGTCAATTACTTCAAAGCGTGCGCGGCCGTGAAGAGTCCGTTTCAGGCGCAGGCCAACAAGAATCTGATCGCCATACGGGCTCAGTATCACGGCATCAAATGAACCTGCTGATTCCGAATCTGGGCTCCACGTCGCTGAAGTATCAGATTTTGGAAATGCCCTCGGAGGCCGTCCTTTCCCGCGGCCGCTACGAGCGCGTGCGCAATTACGGCCCAGCCATCGATCAAATCCGTTCCGGCGATGTGCCGGTGGACGCGGTGGCCTTCAAAACCGTGCATGGCGGACCGCAATTCCGAGGCACGTTCGCCATCGACCAGCGCGTGCTCCGCGCACTCGACGAGTTCCTGCCCGCCGCGCCCACCCACAACGCAATGTATCTCGCCGCCATTCGCGCCTTCGAGGAGAGCATGCCGGGCGTGCCCTTGGTGGCCGCGTTTGAAACTGAGTTCCACGCCGGGATGCCTGCGTGTGCGCGCCTCTATGGCGTGCCTGGCGAGTGGCGCGACGCGGGCATCGCCCGCTACGGATTTCACGGCGCCTCGCACCAATACGTGGCCGAGCGCTGTGCCGCATTGCTGGGCCGCCAGACCCGCCTGGTCAGTTGCCACTTGGGAGGCAGTTCGTCGATGTGCGCCATCGACCGGGGACGCTCCATCGACACCACCATGGGGTTCTCGCCACAATCCGGGTTGGAGAACGCCACGCGCCATGGCGATCTGGACGCCTTCGCCGTACTCTTCATGATGGAACGCCACGCCTGGACGTGCGCACAGGTGCGCGAACAGCTCGGCAAATGCGGCGGGCTCACCGGTCTATCGGGTATCGAGGGCGGCGACGTGCGCGATCTGGAACAGGCCGCCGCCGCGGGCAACCAGCGTGCGGACGAAGCGCTGCAGGTCTTCGTCTATCAGGTGAAGAAAACCATCGGCGCTTACGCCGCCGCGATGGGCGGTCTGGATGCGGTGGCCTTCACCGGCGGCATTGGCGAGAATTCCGCAACTCTGCGCGCCGCTTGTTGCCAAGGCCTGGATTTTCTGGGCATCTCACTCGACCCCGAACAGAACCAGCGAGGCAGCGGCGACCGCGTCATATCGAGCGGCTCCGTAACCGTGGTGGTGCTGGCCACCAATGAAGAGTTGATCGTCGCCCGGCGGGCTTACCAACTGCTGACGCGCGGCTGCGGTACACTCGCATCATGATCGAGGCAGCGGTGCTGACCATCAGCGATTCCGTGCACGCCGGAAAGCGCGTTGACGCTTCAGGACCGGCCGTGAGCCACAGGTTGGAGCAGTTGGGATGGCGCGTCTCGGTAACCGAAGTCCTCCCCGACGATGCCGCGCTTATTGAGCGTCGCCTGGCCTCGCTGGCGGATAGCCATCGCGTCTCCGCTATCTTCACCACGGGCGGCACGGGCGTCGCCCTGCGTGATGTGACTCCGGAAGCTACGCGTGCCATCTTGCACAAAGAGATTCCCGGTATCGGCGAATTGATGCGCGCCCGTGGATCGCGTTCCACCCCCATGGCTGCGCTTTCGCGAGCTATGGGCGGTACGCGCGGCAATGTACTGATTGTTAATTTGCCCGGTTCTCCCAAGGGCGCTGTGGAGTCGCTCGATGCTATCGTGGAGTTGGTGCCCCATGTGCTCGACCTTCTGGGAGGCCGCACCGGGCATGGGGACGCGCAACCTTTCGGAAATTCATAACGTCTGGAATCACATGTCTACACTTAGATGGACGCTCGCCGGGCTGCTCACGGCCGCATTATTCGCACAAGGCCAGCAGGAAGCTCCTAAACCGGCCGACGCCACCAGCCAGCCCGTGTTCCGCGTGCCGGTGGAAGTAGTGGTGGCCCCGGTGAGCGTGATGGATCGCAACGGCGACAACGTCGATGGCCTAAGGCCGGACCAATTCCATCTCTTCGACAACGGCAAAGAGCAGGACATCCACGTAGACGTCGCCTTCCAGCCCATCTCGCTGGTGATCGCCGTTCAAGCTAACGACCGCGTGGAATCCCTATTGCCTCAGATTCGCAAGATCGGTTCAATGATCGAGCCGATTGTGATCGGCGATCAGGGCGAAGCGGCCGTGTTGGCCTTCGATTCGCGCATCCGGAGGATGCAGGAATTTACGTCCGATCCCACCAAGATCACCGAGGCGCTAAAGGGCATTCATCCCGGCAGCAGCCAAAACCGCATGATCGATGCGGTGGAAGAGGCTGTGCGCTTGCTGCGCTCCCGGCCGCGGGACCGCCGGCGCATTATTCTGCTGGTGAGCGAAACGCGCGACAAATCCAGCGAGGCGCGCGCTAAGGAAACTTTGATAGCCGCGCAACTGGCGAATGTCAGCATCTACACAGTGGATATTTCGCGTGTAGTGACTAGCGTGATGGCCCGGCAGGACCCGGGCTACATCGATAATAGGCCGCCTGCCATGACGCCGCTGCCCTCGGGCGTTCCGGCGACTCCTAACACCGTGGCCCAGGCGACCGGCGGCAATGGCGGCTCCGCGGAATTCGTTCCATTGATGGTCGAAGTCTTCAAGGACGCCAAAGCCATTTTCAAGCAGAATCCGTCGGAAGTCTTCACCCGCGGCACCGGCGGCGAGCAATATGGTTTCATGCGGCAGCGCGGCCTGGAGGATGCCATCGAGAATCTGGGGGCCGAGCTTCACAGCCAGTACCTGATCTCCTACAATCCTAATAACAAGGATGAGGGCGGCTTCCACATGATCACCGTGGAAGTGACCGGCGCAAAGAACCTCAAGGTCCGCACGCGTCCCGGGTACTTTCTGGGCGCCAAGTAGCATCGGCATTTAGCGCGGCTGGCGCATCCACTCCAGCGTCAGCTTGATACCGTCGTCGTAGCTGGTTTTATGCACTTCCCCCAGCTTGCCCCGCAATTTCGCATCGTCCAGCAGCACCGGAGTTTCCTGCAGGTATAACATCTCGGGTAACTCGCGCATCATCGGATTAAACAAGCCGAGAATCTTCAGCAGGGCGCGGCCCGCGCTGCGGAATTTCGGCTCGCGTCCCGCGGCCTGATAGATCTTTTGAATAAAGGCGAGCGCCGAGATCTCCCCCGATCCCGCCAGGTGCCAGGCTTCTCCGTAGCAATCGTCGCGCGAGGCGAGTTCAGCCAGCACCGGGGCCACGTCCGGCACAAACACGAACTCATGCAGCGGAGCGATGGGTCCCAACCAGTTGGCCGTCTTGCCGGCTACCGCCGCTTCAAAGATCATGCTTGCCATGCTGTGCGTGTACGGCCCATAGAAATCCGGCAGCCGCACTACCATGGTTTTGAACAGCCCGCGCTCGCCGGCGCTCATCAGGATGTCTTCCTGCTCTTTGCGCAGTTGGCCCTTGACCGACACCGGCACGCGCGGATGCGTTTCCGCCACTTTCTTCGTTTGCGGCACGCCGTAGCTATAGACGCCCGTCACCAGCACGAACCGCTGCACTCCGGCGGCTGCCGCGGCCGCCACCGCCACGCGCATCAGCTTGGGGTAAAGTTCAAACTCGGTGTATGGCACCCCCAGTGTATAGATGACAGTATCCATCCCCAGGGCCGCCTGCCCGGCCCCGCCGGCATCCGACAAATCCGCCGCCACCACCTCCGCGTGCGGCAGCTTTCCAAATGCATTCTCCAGTTTGCTCGCCGTGCGCCCCACGGCGCGGAACGGCACGCCGCGGCGATCCAATTCCATTCCCACATACTGGCCGATCGGTCCGCCAGCGCCAAAAATCGCTACCTTCTCCATGATTGCTACAATAGTCCCAAAATGATCCAAACGCTATTCGGCTCTGTCGAACAAGAGCCTTCTCTCCTGGAGCGACTGAAGAGCGGCGTGCAAAAGACCCGCGCGGGTCTGGTCACGCGCCTCGAAGATATGCTGCAGGGAGCCAAGCAAATCGACGCCGATTTGCTGGACGAACTGGAATTCACGCTGATCGATTCCGACATCGGCGTGCGCACCACGCAAGAGATTCTGGATCGCATCCGCGAGCGCGTAGACCGCAAGCTGGTGGGCGATGCCGCCGAGTTGGAAGGTCTCATTCGCGAGCACCTGCTCGAAATTCTGCAGGCCTCCGAACGCCCTATGCAGCGCGTGGCGGAGCCTCCCGCCGTGATTCTGGTGGTGGGCGTAAACGGCTCCGGCAAGACCACTACTATCGGCAAACTCACGCAACGCTTCCGCAATGACAAGCACAGCGTGCTGTTGTGCGCCGCCGATACGTTTCGCGCGGCCGCCATCGAGCAACTCGAGATATGGGGCCAGCGCACCGGCACCGACGTCATCCGGCAGAAGCAGGGCGCGGATCCCAGCGCGGTGCTCTTCGATGCGCTGCAATCGGCGCGCGCGCGTAAGGTCGACTACGTGATCGTGGACACCGCCGGCCGCTTGCAAACCAAAACCAACTTGATGGCCGAGTTGGAGAAGATGCGGCGCACCGCTGCGCGCGTGATTCCCCAAGCGCCCCACGAAGTATTGTTGGTGCTGGACGCCACCACCGGCCAAAACGGCCTGGAGCAGGCACGCAAGTTTACCGAAAGCTCCGGTGTCACCGGCATCGTGTTGACCAAGCTGGATGGCACCGCTAAGGGCGGCATTGTGGTCGCTATCGCGCGCGAATTGAACATCCCCATCCGTTATGTGGGCATAGGCGAAAAGGTGGACGACTTGCTCCCATTCGATCCCGAGAAGTTCATCGCATCTCTTTTCGAAAAATGAGCGATCAACAGCAGGACGTGGATGCCCGCTATCTGCGCGAGGCTTTGGATTTGGCGCGCCAAGGCGACGCCCAGGCCAGCCCCAATCCTTTGGTAGGCGCGATCCTGGTGCGCGAAGGCCAAGTGGTGGGACGCGGCTGCCACACTTGGGCCGGCGTGAAGCATGCCGAAATTCTGGCGCTCGAAGAGGCCGGCGAGCGGGCCCGCGGCGCAACTTTGTACATCAATCTGGAACCCTGCTGCCACCAGGGACGCACGGGCCCTTGCACCGCCGCCCTGATTCAAGCCGGCGTGGTACGCGTGGTGGCCGCCCTGGAAGATCCCAATCCTTTGGTTGGCGGCCAGGGTATACGCCAACTGCGCTCGGCGGGAATCGAAGCCGCCATCGCCGCCGCATTCTCAGCCGAGGCCGAGAAAGTGAATGAGGCATTCGTGCACTTCATGCGCACGCGTCTGCCGCTGGTCACCCTGAAAACCGCACTCACCCTGGATGGCAAAATCGCCGCGCCAGACGATAACCGCGGTTGGATCACCAGTGAAAAAGCGCGAGCCCACGTGCAGCAGCTTCGCCATAGTTCCGACGCCATGCTCACCGGCATCGGCACCGTGCTGGCGGACGATTGTCTGTTAACGGACCGCTCCGGCCTGCCGCGTAGCCGGCCGCTACTCCGCGTAGTGCTCGATTCGCGCCTGCGCTTACCGCTCGATTCGCAGATGGTCCGCGGCGTGGCGGGCGATCTGCTGGTGGTCGGAACCTCGGCGGCGCCCGCCGAACACCGCAAAGCGCTCGAAAGCCGCGGCGTGCGCGTGCTCATTCTCGATGGGCGCGATGGGCGCTCCGATATGCGCGCCACTATCGAAGCGGTGGCGCAGCAGCAGTGCCTTTCGGTGCTGATCGAGGCCGGCGCCAAGGTGAATTGGGCCGCGCTTGAAAACGGCGTGGCCGACAAAGTGTTCTTCTATTACGCGCCTAAGATTCTCGGCGGCCTCGAATCGCTGTCCATGGCGGGCGGTGTAGGCCGGCGGCGGCGCGTGGACGCCATCCGCGTGAACCGCACTGAGCTGCACCGCATCTCGCCGGACGAGTTCGCCGTCGAAGGTTACATCGTCAAAGAGGATTGAATGTTTACCGGGATTATCGAAGAGCTGGGCGCTGTCGAATCCATCCAGACCCGGGCCGCCGGCGCGCGCCTGAAGATCTATTGTAAGGCGGTCCTCGCAGACATGACCGAGGGCTCTAGCATCGCGGTGAATGGCGTGTGCCTCACGGCCGTCGATCTCCGCACCGAATCATTCTCCGCCGACCTGGCGCCGGAAACGCTCCAGCGCAGCAACCTGGGCGCCTTGCGAACCCTTTCGCGGGTTAACCTGGAGCGGCCCCTTTCCCCCGCCGGCCGACTCAACGGACACATCGTGCAAGGCCACGTGGATTCGACCGCCGAGTTCTTATCGCTCGAAGAGTTGGGCGACGAGAACTGGTGGCTGAAAGTGCGCGTGCCCCCCGAACTCGATCCCTACCTGGTCTACAAAGGCTCGGTGGCCATCGATGGCATCAGTCTGACCGTCGCCACGATCGAGAGCGAAGTCCTGTCGGTGACCATTATTCCGCACACTTACCGCAACACTACGCTAGGCACTTACCAACCAGGCAGCCGCGTCAACATCGAATGTGACATTCTCGCCAAGCACGTTGAGAAGCTGATCCGCAAATTGGATTTGAAGCCGCGCCTGACAGTGGAACGGCTGCGCGATGAGGGCTACTGAACGGACGCTTCCAGCGGCGCGCGAATTGGTAACCTTAACCAGATGGCATATTGCTTGCAATCTGGCGAGCGAGTTCCCCAGGGGATCAAGCGTATCGTGAGCCAAGAGATCGCCATGGCGATCGGCCATTTAAGCGGCCAGGGCGCGGTCGATCGCGACCAAGCCATCCACGAGGCACGCAAAAACATTAAGAAAATTCGCGGCGTACTCCGCCTGATTCAGCCGGAGCTAGGTGACGTCTATCCCCAGGAGAACGCCCTGTTTCGCGATATCGGTCGCCATCTATCGGAGTTCCGGGATGGCGGCGCCATGCTTGAGAGCTTTGACGCATTGCGGAAGAAATATCGGGGCGAACTGGCCGGCGTCAGCCTGGCTTCCATTCGCCGTGGACTCGTCGCCCGCAAGAAGCAAACCGAAAAGCAGGCGCATGTCGGCGAGGTATTGAGCACCATGGTTACTGCCCTTGACGGTTCAGCGGCGCGCGTCAGCGCCTGGCCACTGGCGAAGGACGGATTTTCCGCCATCGTGCCGGGTCTGGAAGCGACCTTCCGCCGTGGGCAGAAGGCCATGGCGCGCGCCCGCAAGCACCAGCGGCCTGAGAATTTTCACGATTGGCGAAAACGTGTCAAGGAGCACTGGTATCATGTCCGGTTATTGGAAGGCCTGTGGAATCACGCAATGGAAGCATACGAAAAGAGGCTGAAAGAGCTGGAGACCTGCTTAGGCGAAGATCACAATCTTGTGGTGCTGCACGATAAAGTAATGGCCGAGCCGGAGTTCTACGGAAAGGCGCCCGAAACCCGCCTTCTGGCCAGCCTGATCGATAAGTATACCGAGGAACTGCGTGGCAGCGCGCTGCCGCTCGGCGCGCGCATTTACGAAGAGAAGCCTGGGCGCTTCAAACGGCGTGTGCATCGCTTGTGGAAGGCTTGGGAGTCCAGGGAAAATCAGACACACGAGCCGTCCCCCACAGTCTGACCGCATGTAAAAAGGCCGCCCGAAAGCGGCCTTATTCGAGGAAGTATGTTGGCGGTGCAACTCTTAGTGGCGATCTCGCCCGCCGCCATCATGGTCCCGGCCGCGGAAGTCTCGGCCGCGATCCCGGTCGCGGTACGCATCGCGGTCGCGATCCGAATCCCGGCGAAAGTCGCGCCGGACCCATCCGCCATCCGCATAAGCCACCACGGGCGCCGGCGGGTAGACCGGATACATGGGGTATGCGTAAGCCGGCCGTCCTACGACAACGCCGATTCTTACCGCAGCCTTCGCCGCATGCGGAGCCATTGCCAGCATGCCCACCAGAGCGATTGCAGGAAGTCCGATTTTCTTAAGCATCTTTTTCATCCTCCACTTCATTCGACGCGGCGTCAGCAAGGAAGCCTGTAAATGATTGTCAGCGCCGGCTTAGCCAACGGCCGGTCACAATGATCGCCGCCATCAGGGCCAGTTCCGCGCCATAGCGCAGGATGTCTGAAGGATGCAGCAACCGGCGCATGAAAGGGTCGCCCAGCATCATCTCTCCCGCCACCCGGCCCAGGATAGCCACGCCTGCGTACATCGTCAAAGGATACCGGTCCATGATGTGGGCCAGAAATGTACTGGAAGAGACTACCAGCGGAATGCTGAGCGCTAGCCCGAAAACAATCAGCCAGACATTGCCCTTGGATGCGCCTGCCACCGCCAGAATGTTATCCGTGGACATAGTGAGATCCGCGACCATGATGGAGCCAATGGCGCGCCACATATCACCGGGCGAAGTTGACTCCCGCTCTTGCGACTTGGCGTCTTTTAACACTTTGACCGCGATCCAAACTACGAATACCCCCCCCACGAATTGAACATATTCCACTTGGAGCAGCTTAGCGGCCAGGAAGGTAACTGCGATGCGAATGAGCACTGCGAACCACGCGCCCAATAGCATTGCGATACGTCGCTGTCGTTTGGGTAGCGCTCGCACTGCTAAGGCGATGACCAGCGCGTTATCGCCAGCCAACAGCAGATCGATCGCCACGATCGATAAGCACTCAACAAGGTAGTGGGAGTAACCGCCGGCCAATTCTCACGGTAGCATGCGACCGGTGGCCGGCAACAAACTGGCGCGGTTATTGAAGAGCCGGATTCAAATTCGAATCAAGCACGTCGAAGTGGAAGCGGTTGGGGGGCAGGAGCGCGGGCATGCCGCCACCCATGCGAGCCCAGGTCTTATAAGCCGAGCCGGCGATCGAAGAGTTCAGGCAGAACAGGAACTCGCTACTGCAGCAGTCGATGGGCGGAGGTTGACGGAACGTCAGCCGCAGGCCTACGGCCTTTTCCAGAGCCATGCCGGGAGTGGTCACGTGCTTATCCGCGAGCAGGATCACAAAACTGCTGCGGTTGGCATGCGGCCAGACATCCGGATGTACCAAGTCCCGCAGCGCCGATTCCGACTGGAACGTGATTTCACACTGCCGGATCCATTCCACGATGGATTCGCCCCATTGCCAGTGCGCGATCAGGCCGCGATACTGCTCCGCCAGAGTGAGCGCCAGGTCCATTTTGCGCCGCTCCAGTAAGGTCTCCTCCACATCCACCTCCGGCAGCATTTCTTCCGCTTCCAGGATGGCTGAGGCCAGATCCACTAGCGGTGCGTCCGAAGATCCCCGCACCAACAGCGGAGGAAGCTCATGCATCTTGTTGCCCGGTATGTTGACGTACTCTCGGTCGCCCCTCATAGTTAGGAACCACCCTCTGTGTCTATCGACGCAAAATCACGGACTCTGTTCCATCTTTGTAGCACATCCCGATGTCCCATGCGCTAAGAAAATTACAATCGGCCACATTAACTACTGTTATGGTGGCTGGCAGCCACCAACCCCCGCCACGGTCTGTTATCATGCGCCTTCATGCCGGAATACTCCATCGGACTGGACTTGGGCGGAACCAATCTTCGGGCAGCGGCCATGGACCGTGCAGGGCACGTGCTCGACCGCCGAGCGACCGCCACCAATCCGGACGCCGGCCGCGAAGGCATGCTGGGCTGCATGGTAAATGCGATCGCCGAATTGCGCGACTCCTGCGGCGCGGCCCAACTGGCCGGCATTGGCATCGGGGTACCTGGATTCATTCTGTTGAAAGAAGGCATCATTCGCAATTCGAATAACCTCGCGTGCCTGGAAGATTTTCCGATTCGCGCGGAGATCGAGCGGCGTCTGAATGCTCGCGTCATTCTGGAGAACGACGCGAATGCCGCCGCGCTCGGCGAGAAGTGGATGGGCGCCGGACGCGATGTCGACGACCTGGTCCTGTTGACCCTCGGCACGGGCGTCGGTGGCGGCATTATTTCAGGCGGCCGGGTACTGCAAGGCTATCTTGGCATGGCTGGTGAATTGGGCCACATCACGGTGTATCCCGACGGCAACCCATGCGGCTGTGGGAATCGAGGCTGTTTGGAGAAGCACGCTTCGGCCACCGCCATTACCGCCATGGCCAGTATGCTGCGCCTGGGCGAGGGACTGTCGGCCCGTGAAGTATACGACTTGGCCCTGAG
>Ga0209839_10002037_pt1 | contig 10083 bp, 5 predicted proteins | sample OrgsoiDNA2013050_FD_185800 | JGI IMG/M metagenome (GOLD analysis project Ga0209839, IMG submission 185800) | Permafrost soil microbial communities from the Arctic, to analyse light accelerated degradation of dissolved organic matter (DOM) -... | ecosystem: Environmental > Terrestrial > Soil >... | reverse complement strand
GCCCCCGGGTGGTGCGCGAGCACGGCGGCGACGAGCTCGTCCTTGGCCGGGTTGCGGCTGGCGATCACGAACCGCTCGCGCTCGTCCGCCAGCGCGTAGGCCATCCAGCTCGACCAGCGTGTCCGCGATCTCGCCCGCGTTCAACCCCGCCGCGGCGGCGTTCCACAGCGACACCGGCGAGATCCGGTACGTGTGCACGTGCTCCGGGCTCTTCTCGAGCTCAGCGAACGCGGCGAGGCGGCCTCGCGCCACCTCGAACCCGGGATGCGCCACCTCGAGCAGCACCGAGCGGTCGCTCTGCACGATCGCGGGACCGGTCACGCCGGCCACGAGCCTTTCCGCGACGCGCTCATGAGCGTAGGCGGGACAGCCGACACCTTGGGGCCAACCGGCGGATCCGTGTCGCGCGTCGACGCGGCGCGACGGAGATCGTCGAGCAGCAGCTCGATCAGCGCCTCCTCGTGGATCGCGCGGCCGCCGGCTCGTAGCTCCGCGGCCAGCGGCGCCAGGCGTCCGTCCAGCTGGTGCGCGGGGCGCGAGGACGGCGACGTGGCCGGCACCCGCTGCAGCGCCTCGCGGTAGGACTCGAGGTCGTAGCGCCAGGGCCGCGCGCCGGCGGTCTGGATCGCGCGCGAGACGATGTTCAGCCCGCCCCAGTCGAAGTCGGCGTGGACGTGCAGGGCACAACCGGCGGCGCCCAGCGCCTCGAGCAGCCGCAGGCAGGCAGTGTTGAACTGGCCGTCGGTGCAGACCAGCGGGGGCGCGGCGGCACCCAGGCTGCGCTCGGCCTCGGCCAGGACGGTCGGGTTCTCGCAGATGAACACGTCGGCTGTTCGCAGCGCCAGCGGCTCGGAGACGAGGTTGCCCAGCGTGAACGAGAGGTGGCGGCCGGCCGCCAGGCGGGTCATGCCGGCGACGAGCCCGTCGCCGGTGGCCGGCAGATTGAGTGCCGCGACCGCGCAGGAGATCGGGTCGCTCAGCACCCCGACCTCCGCGAGCAGCGCGCGCCGCTGCGCCGCGCCTGACGGTGCTGGCCGGCGCCGCCAGGCGGCCAGCAACGAGACCAGCAGCTGTCCAGCCGGCCGGTCGGGATCGAGCGCGTGTGCGCTGCCGTGCAGCCTTGCGGCCAGCACCGCCAGGGCCTCGGGCGGCTCGGCCGGGAGCGCCGCTGCGGCGTCGAGGCAGGCGGTCAGCGCGTCGCCGCCATCCGCATAGGCGAGCCTGGCGATCGCTCCGGTGCTGCGCGCGCGCTCGAGCCACGCCGCGGTTCGCGGGGCGGCCGCCGCCGGGTGGGCCGACGCCCGCGCCCAGACCGCCTCGCGGCCGTCGCGCAGGGCGGCGCGCGCGGCCCGGCGGTTGTGCAGCGGCCGGTCGGCCAGCAGCTCCAGCGCCTCGGGCAGCGTGCAGGCGAAGCGCGAGTCCCGCAGGGCGCCGTCGAGGCGACGCAGCGCCAGCCCCGGCACGTCCTGCCCGGCGACCGGCGCCTGCCAGCGCCGGCCGAGCACCCCGGTCAGGCATCGCAGCTCCTCGGGGCTGACCGCTGGCAGGCTGATCGTGCCGGCGATGTCGCCCTGGGCCTCCACCTTCTCGCGCGCGAGCCGCAGCGGCCGCGCGAACCCGTCCTGGGAGAGCAGCTCCCGCAGCTCCTGGGCGGCGCGCATCAGTTCTCGACCTCGATCGTCCGCGTGCCGTCCCAGACGAAGTGCTGGCCGTAGACGCCCCACTCGGCCTGGTCGCGGTGCAGCTCGTAGAAGCCGATCCGCGGCACCGTCGCCACGCACGGGTTGATGTCGAAGGAGGTGATGAACAGGTCGAGGTCGAGCTCGACCAGGGTCGCGAACATCTGCTCGCGGGTCGGGTCGTCGATCCCGTCCATCGCCTCGTCGAGCGCGATGATCCGCGGTGAGGTCGGGACCATGTCGTAGATCGACGCAGCCGTGGCGAACAGTGGCATGTGCATCAGCACCGACTGCTCGCCGCCCGACCCCTTCGCCTGCGCCGCCGGGGTCAGCCGGCGCGGCTCCCGATTCGGTTCGTGCAGCATCAGGTCGAAGCTCCACCAGCTGCGGTAGTCGAACGCCTGGGCGAGATAGTCGGCGGCGCTGCGCTGGCCCGCTTGGTCGAGCAGCTCCCCGCGCGCGAGCACGATTCGCGTCTCGAAGAACTCGAACAGCTGCCGGCGCTCAGCGTCGCTCAGCAGCTCGACCGACTGGCCCTCGAGCAGCGCCAGCACGTCCCGCTCGGCCTCCGATTCGAGCGCCTTCTGCCAACGCAGCTGCACCCACCGGCCCGCGCCGGTCTTGCAGCGGCGCAGCGTCTCGTTGCGCTTGCGTACCGACGCCCGCACCTCGCCGACCCGGGCGCGCAGGTGCTCGGCGATCTCGGACAGCAGCGCGTCGCCGAACACCTGGCGACGCTCCTCGCTCATGATCTGCTCGCGCCGGACGAGATCCTCGCGCAGCTCACGGACCATCTGCGGCAACGTCCTGACCGCCCCGTGCCAGGACATCTGCACCAGCATCAGCTCGCCGTCGGAGCGCAGCGCGGCGTCCATGTCGAACGCCACCAGCCGCTTGGCCAGCTCCGACACCGACTCCTCGACGCGCCGGCGGCGGTTGGCGAGGTCGACGCGCTCGTCGAGCTCGGGCAGCGCGCGCACGCGCTCGAGCGCGGTCGTCAGCGTCCAGGTGCGCGACTGGCGCTCGTCGGCGGGCGCGTGCTCCTCACCCAGGCCGGCGCTGAACAGGTCGTGCACACCGAGCTGGCGCACTGCATGGAGCGCTCCGGCGCGGGCGCCGTCGGCGCGCTGGACCGCTGCGGTCGCGTCGTTCACGTCCCGAGTCGCGTTGGTTTCGCCGATGCTGGCCCTGAGGTGGTCAGCATCGGCGGCGGATCGCTCGCCGTCGATCGCGGCTAGCCGGCGGCGAAGCTGGTCGATCCGCTTCTGGATCTCGTTCGCCGTGGCGCCGTGCAGCCGCTCGGTGGCGTCCAGCCTGCCCTGCGCCTCGCTCAGCTGGTGGCGCGCCGCCTGCTGGTGGCGGGCCGACTCATCGGCGTCGGCGGCCCGCTCCGCGTGCGCCGCCTCCGCCGCCGCGAGCTGCGTCCGGGCGTGCTCGCAGGCCGCGAGCTGGATCCGGGCTTCGCCGAGGTCCGTCGCGACCGCGCGAAGCGCCCGCTCGAGCGGCTCCAGCTGCGTTTCCTCGGCGGGCAGATCTGCGCCGCCCGCGTGCTCGGCGACGGCTGCGCGCGCGGCTGCGACCGCGTCCTCGGCGCTGTCGCGGCGGCTCAGTAGGCCGGCGCGAGCGCGCTCGGCGTTCGCAAGCTGGTCGGCGCGGCTGGCCAGCGTTCGGATCGTCGCCTGAACCTCGCTCGCCGGCGGGACGTTGTCCTGCTCGGCGCGCAGCCGCGCCTGAGCCGCCTCGAGCTGATCGGCCTCGCCCGCCAGCGCCGCCAGCTCGGCCTCGAGCGCGGACTGCTCGGCCTGTGCAGCTGCGATCTGCGCCTGGCGGCGCGTCTCACGCGCGGCGGCGCCGATGAACTCGGGCTGGGACTTGGCGTGCCTGCCGTGCAGCGGCCCGAGCCGGAAGCTGCCCGGCTTCACGCTCAGCGGTCCCTCCAGCGCGACCGAGGCCAGCACCGCCGCGACCCGGTCGGGACCGATTCCGGTCTGCCCGACCGCCGGGCGCAGCAGCTGCGCGAGCGAGGGGCCGGCGACCGGCTCGGGCACCAGCACACTGTCGCCCTCGTAGCGCTTGCCGTCGGGCGAGATCCAGGCGTCGAGCAGCCCGGCCTCCTCGAGCGCCGCCTCCAGCGGGCCGCGCTCCGGCGCGGGCAGTTCTGCCGCGAAGTCGCAGACGAGCCACAGCGGCGCGCCGGCCCGGCCCGCACGGTCGGCAGGCCGGGGTGAGCGCGGCGCGGGCGCCGGGTCTCCCTGACTGAGCAGCGCGCGCAGCCGCTCGGCCACGCTTGCCAGCCGCGTGCCGAGCTCGTCGCGGCGGGCACTGAGCGATGCCTGCTCGCCGAGCAGCGCCTGCAGACGGGGCCGTCCGAGCTCGGCGGCGCGCGCGCCGGCATCGTGACCTTCGATCAGCAGCTCCCGCAGCGACTGCACGTCGGCGTCGGACAGCGCCAGCTCGACGAGCAGCTCGGCCCACGCGTCGAGCGCCTGCTCGGCGCGCTCGCGCGCGCCCTCCAACTCGTCCTGTGCCCGCTCGTGTTGTCCCTGCGCCTGCTCGACGTCGGCCTGCGCCTGCTCGAGCGGCCCGCGCAGGGCGTCGGCAGCGTCACGAGTGCGGCGCAGATCGCGGTGCAGCGTCCGCGCCTGCTCGAGCTCGGCGTGGCGCATCTCCAGCGCGACTTCGATCCGCTGCAGCCCCGCCTGATCGGTGCTGGCCGCCGGCTGATCGGTACTCGCGACTGCAAGGCCGGCGCGGCCGGCGCCGTCATGCAGCCGCGTCGCGACGGTCTGGAGCGCCTCCAGCTCGGAGGCCGAGCGTGTGGCGGCCTCGTCGTGCTGCTGCTGGGCCTGCTCCAGCCGCGCGGCGCGCTTGGCGTGCTCCTGCTCGCGCTCGCGCAGGCGCGCGGCCGCCTCCTCGCGTTCGCGGCGGCGCTCCTCCAGGGCGGCCAGCCCCTTGTAATCCTCGCTCGCCATCAGTGCCTCGCGCTCGGCCTGGCGCTGCTTGCGCTCGGCGTCGAGCGCCTGGATCTGGCCCTCGGCCTCGCGGCACGCCGCCTCCCACTCGGCCAGCGCCGCGCGGGCGCTGCGCTCCGTGTTGCGGGCGCGCTCGAAGCCGCCGTCGGCCTGCCTGAGCGCTTCGGCGCGCGTCGCCACCACGCCACGTGCGTAGGCGCGAAACGGGCCGCCGGCCAGCTCGGCCACCAGCTCGCACGCCTGGGCGAGCGCGTCGGCGTCGCTCTGCATGCCCTGCAGGCGCTCAAGTGAGTCGCCCAGGCGCCGCATCAGCGCGTCGTCGACGACCGGCAGCGTGCGTGACAGCAGCGCCCCGAGGCCGTCGATGTCGAGCTTGTCCGACAGCTTCGGCTTGCGCAGCTGGCGGATCACCTCGAGGTGCTGCTCGTAGAGATCCTTCGAGGGGAACGGCAGCAGCGCGCTGCGGAGCGCCTCCTTGTAGTCGGCCTGGGAATCGAACAGCTGGCCGCCGCCTGCGCGCACGGCTTCGGCGAGGTCGCCCTTGACCAGCGGCTGGCGCTCGTCACGGACGTCCCGGCACAGATGCAGGTCGATCCCGATCCGCTGCGGCGTGACGAAGTACCAGCGGTCCTTGATCCCATCTGAGCCGCGCACCGCCTCCAGGCCGATGCCGCAGGTGAGCACCTGCTCGTCGCCATCGTCGCGGAGGCGCACGAACTCGGCCCACACGTAGCCGATCCGCTTGGCGTCGCGGCCGTAGTCGTCGGTGCACTCGATCAGGTTCCAGCGCATCGTCTTGGCGCGGGTCGGCGACGCGAATGCGTCGAGCTTGCGCGGCGTGATGTCGCCGTCGAGCACGAATGGCACCAGCAACTCGAGCGCCTTGCTCTTGCCGGAGGTGTTGCGCCCGCGCAACGCGAGGCGCCCGTCCTCGGGCGAGAACACCTGCTCGGCGTACTGGTACAGCGAGACGATCCCGTAGCGGTTGGGGCGGAAGCGGTCAGTCGCGGTCATCGGCTTGCTCCCTGATCTCGGCATCGGCGAACAGGCTCTGCTGCGCGGGCTTGGCGACGGCGTGCCGGTAGCGGAACGCCGCGGGGCGCAGCTGCACGCCGTCCGGACCGCGGCACAGCAGCGTCAGCTCCGCCAGCAGCTGGATCGCCGCCACCGCCGCGGCCTGGACCTCAAACTGGTCGTCGGGGCTGAAGCCCCAGTGCTCGCGGTGGCGGGCCACCAGCATGCCGACGATCTCCAGCACCCGGTCCTCGGCCACGCTCACCGGTGCGCCGGACTCGCCGCCGGGACGGGCGGCGCGGCGCTCTTGGTCGAGCGAGCACAGCTCGCTGAGCAGCAGCAGCGCCAGCTGCTTGCGGTGGCTGCGGCCGGGGAACGGCCGGTCGGACAACTCGCGGCCGGCGGCGATCAGCGCGCTGCCTTCGCGGCGGCGCTCGACCTGCATTCCCGAGATGTCGGCGGCGCGCCGCTCCAGCGGGCCTCGCTGGGTGAGGAAGTACTGGCGGTCGCGCTCGTCGAGATCCTCTAGGTAGACGGCCGGGTCCTCCACCAGCCGGCGGGTGAGACGCTGGGCGCGCACGCTGCCCGGCTCGCCGTTGTCATCGGCGGCGGGCTCGAGGTCCCCGGCTGACTGCGCGCCGGCGACGAGCATCGGATCCGCGAGCACGCCCGCCAGGCGCGGGCGATCGATGTCGTAGTAGGCCTCCGCGGCCTGGTCGATCCCTTCGCCGAAGGCGCCCTCCGCGCCCGAGCGCAGGGTCAGCACTCCGAGGGCGGACAGCCACGCGAGGCCGTCGAGCAGCGCCGCGCGGTCGGCGGCCAGCTTCCAGTCGAGCTCGAGCTCGAGCGAGCGCGCCTCCCGGGCGATGTCCTGAGCGAGCTCGGTCAGCGGGACCTGCGTCCACAGCGTCCGCCGCTCGAGCACCGCGCAGGTCACGCAGACCATCAGGCAGCGGCGGGCGTCGAGCACGCGGCGCTCGTCGATCGGCCGGCGAGACTCCGACAGCGTGCGCGGCGGCACGGTCAGCGCCCGGGCCTGCGCCAGTCGCAGGCGCTTGTACAGCCGCGCGGTATCGGTCGAGACCTGCAGCGAGTAGCCGAGACGATCGCGGAAGTCCGCCGCCAGGTGCTGCTTGTGCCGCCGCGCGAGCGTGAACAGCGGATCGCCGGCGAGCAGCACACCGCGCTCGAGCAGCGCGCGCGTCGCGCGCTGGCGCTCCTCCGCCGCGGCCTCGCGCAGCGAGCTGCTCACCCGAGCACCTCGATCCGGTAGTCGGGCGCGTCGAGCTGCCCGTGCACGGCCTGGATCCGCGTCCGCTTCCCGTCGGCGGGCGGGGTCAGCTTCAGCGTCGTGCGCCCGTCGGCCGATGTCGCCGTGCGCGAGCCGTCGGCGGCTCGGCGCTGCGTGAACGCGCGCGCGATCCAGCCCAGGAGGTGCTCGAGCTCGACCGGATGCAGCGTGTGCAGCTCGCTCATGTGCAGCTGAGAGCCGGTCCGCAGCCGCTTCAGCAGCCGCGCGAGCTGCTCGCGCTCGGCGGACTGCTGCGCCTTGACCCGAGCGGCCAGCCCCGGGTTGGCGCGCAGCCGCGCCGGCGCGCCAGCGCCGGGAGCGCGCGCCCCAGGCCGGCGCAGGTGTGCGGCGATCGGCGCCGCGGGCGCCTCGCGCCAGGCGGTGGCTCCCGGCACGGAGATCTGAACTGGGTCGACCTCGGCGCCGGAGAAGTGCCGCGGCGCCAGCATTCCGACGGCTACCGCGAAGGCCGCGCAAGCGTTGCGCTCATCCTCGCGGGCGACAAGCTGCGCGAGCTGTGTCCACGCCTTCGCGCGGTCGCGACGATCGGCACCGCGAGCGATGAAGCGGTCCGCGATGTCGACGATCACGTGCACCGATTCCAGCAGCTTGCGCGTCAGCAACGTCCACGGTGCATCGACGCTACCGTCAGCGCCGAACCACGTCCGCACGCCGCTCCAATGGTGTAGCTCGTCGTCGCGCACCTGGCGGAGCAGCTGCTCGGCGCTCTGGCCGGGCAAAGGCACCGGAAGCTGGCGGGCGGACAGAGCGACGTCGACGAGCCGATCGATCCCGAGCGCGTCGATCTCGTGGACCGCCTCCAGGATCGAATCGGTGTGCGCGCGCAGCGCCCGGTGGAAGTCCTGGAGGTGCTCGACGACCGCGTCCTGGTGGGCCAGGAACTCCTCCGAGCTGAGCTTGTCGGTGCCGATGAAGCGCTGCAGGCGGTTGACGAAGTCGGTGGCGCCCTTCGACAGCGCGCTCACCGACGCGAACACCTGCTCGAGGTCCTCGGAGACGCGCTGCGCGTCCGTCCGCTCGCTGCGCAGCGCAGCCGCCAGGCGTCGCAGCCCGTCGCGGATCGTCAGCAGCCGCCAGCTCTCCAGCGCGCTGGCCTCTTCGCGCATCGCATCCAGGTCCTCCAGCAGCTCCTCGACGCGCTCGCCGCGGGAGGTGATGTCGTACAGCAGCCGCCGCCGTCGCCACTCGGCGGGGGTCGCGGCGTCACGGGTGTTGGGCTGGGTGGCGAGGTTCCCGTTGTCCTTCAGCGTGGTCAGCGAGCGTTCGAGGGCGTCGAGCTCCAGCTCCAGGCCGAACTCGTCGCGCAGCCGCCGCTGCACGTCGGCCACCGACAGCTGCCATCCGATGTCACGCTTCTTGTTCAGGTAGAAGACGCGCATGATGCGGCGGTTGCGGTCGGCGTGCTCGCCGACGGCGTAGGAGACCGCGCGCTGCTCGCCGAGCCCGCCGCCGCCGTGTTCCGGGCCCGAGTTGGCGGTAGAGCTCATGTAGCGATGTAGTTGGCTGCTACGAGCATTGTCCAGCGAAGCTCAGCACGCGGACCGGACGGAACGCGATTGTCGGCGCCCCGTCCGGTGACCCGAGTGGGCCCGCGGGCCCACTCGGCGAGTTCAGGCGATCCGATAGAGACCGCGCCGCACGCCCACCCGCTCGACACCCTCGGCCCGGCTGACCTGCGTCAGGAACGTCGCGAGCGGGTCGCGACCCTCCACCTCGTAGCCCTCGGCGCGCAGGTAGGCGAACCACTCCCGGTAATGAACCGGACGGCCGTCGGCAGCCCGGCTGCGCAGGGTCTCGACGGCGACCTCCTGGAGCCTGCGCCCCCGCAGCCGGCGGTCCAGCCGCTCCAGCCGCAGCTGCGGCCGCAGGTCCATCAGCTCCTCGATCTCTCGCAGCAGCCGTGATCGCGCGGCCAGCTCGAGCTCCAGCTGCTCCAGCAGCTGACGGTGCAGCTCGGCGCGGCGAGTGAGCTCGGAGAGGCCTTGCAGCAGCACGCCGCGTTCACGGCGCAGCAGCTCGTCGCTCCAGTCGGACAGATCGGACGCGGCTTCGGACACTGCTGCAACCGTAGGGTCAGCGGCGGACGTCGCACGATTGTCCGCCGGACAGGCTGAGCGCGCATCGGTCTCCGTGAAAGCCGGTCCGCCTCACTTCGGCGATCCCGATGCCGTTTGCGATCGCGGGAACGCCAATCGGGATCTTCACGAAGATCGGCTGCCAGCCGGCCGCCGGTGGGGGACCGACGGGAACCGAGCGAAGTCGCGGTCCAGGGTGACGATCTCTGCGCTGTGCTCGGCGGCGACGGCCGCGATCACCGCATCAGGAAGGAGGTCGCCGGTCGCGTCCGCCCCGCACGCGGGCCGGTGCCGCCACGAAATACCGGAACAGGCGGCGCCACACTGTGCCGGTCGGGTTGGATGAGCTCCCGGGGGAGCGCCGCGTCGAGGACATCGCCCAGCAAGTAGGCGGCCCTCGAGGACCTCCGACGTGGACACGAATGTGGACACAACTGTCAGCTCCGATGACGTTGGCAGGTTTCTGGGGCGCCGAAATACCAGGGCCAGAGGCCGGCCGGCAGCCAGATGACTGGAACCCCGGACGCCCGGATCCACTTTCGCCTGCTCAATCAGCATAATTCGGTCCCCAGAAAGCGTGTATGTGCATCAACAGAACGCCAGCAAATGTCCAGAAACGGCTGGCAGCCTGGTCCAATCACGGACCAATCCCGCGAGATTCTGGCACCGGTGGGACGATCGAGCAATGGCAGAGCCAACCGAGTGCGAGAGCGCGTTCGGCGCTGGCCGCGAGCTCGAGGCGGTCGCAGCGTGAGCTACGCGCGTCGCCAGCAGTATCGCCGGCTCTCTCACGCCGGAAAGGCGGCGCTGGGAAGCGTCGGCGCCGCGCTGCTCGGGCTCGTGATCGCGAGCGCGGGAGCGGCGCTGCTCGCCGGGCTGCTGCTGCTCACCGCGTTCGGGCTCGCCCTCTACGCTCGCCACTGGCTTTCGCTCGGTCGCAGCCGCGTCGGGGCTCGCTCAGAGGACGAGGTGCAGCGTGCGCTTGCGCCGCTGCGGGCGGACGGTTGGCAGCTGCGGTGCCCTGGCGGGGG
>Ga0209839_10002036_pt1 | contig 10085 bp, 7 predicted proteins | sample OrgsoiDNA2013050_FD_185800 | JGI IMG/M metagenome (GOLD analysis project Ga0209839, IMG submission 185800) | Permafrost soil microbial communities from the Arctic, to analyse light accelerated degradation of dissolved organic matter (DOM) -... | ecosystem: Environmental > Terrestrial > Soil >... | reverse complement strand
CGGCGGATGCGGGCCACGAGCTGTTCCTGCGACGTGGTCAGCCAGGCGCTGGCCCCGCCTTCGGCCACCGCCTGGGCCGTCAGTGCCGCGATCGCGTCGAACAGCTCGCGGTGGCTGGGCAGCCGCACCTGCTTGCCCCACGGCAGGTTGCTGACCACGACCCGCGCGGCCACGTCCCGAGGGGCGCCGGCCAGCACGTCGCGGCGGAACACGCGCACCTGCGGCGTCGCTCGCCCAGGCTCTGCACGCCCAGTGAGTTCGGCGAGGCGCTGCGTGGTGATGGCCACGGCCTCGGCGTCGAGGTCGGAGGCGTAGACCGGCAGCGACAGCCGGACGGCCTCGGCCGCGATGGTCCCGGTGCCGCAGCACGGGTCATACAGGCCGCGCCGGGCCGCGGCCGGGTCGGCGGCGTCGAGCGCGAGGCGGACCAGCGACGCGGCCACGCTGGGGCGCAGCGCGCCTGGGCGAACCGGGCCGGCCGGCCGCGGCTCGCGCGGCGTGGCGGTCAGGCTGACCGAGATGTGCGCTTGCTCGCCGTCGACCTGGACGCGCAGGTCAACGGCCGCACGGGAGCGGGCTTGCAGATCGGCGCCGCCGAGCCGGGCCGTGACCGGGCCGGCGGGGTCCCAGCCCGGCGGGCGGCGCCAGCTCGGGGTGCGGGCCGACATCGTCACCGACCACGGCGCGACGTCCGCGCGCGCCGGGTCGTTCCCGTCCAGGTAGGCGGTCGTGGCCGCCCCGGCCCGCGCGCAGAGCCGGTCGAAGCTCGCCGCATCCGGGGTGGCCGACGGTCCCGCGACGAGCAGCCGGATGTCGTCGAACGTCCGGCCTCGCGATCGCAGCCGGGCTAGGCCGGGGGCGTCCGCGGCGATGACCGTGAAGCGATCCGTCGTCTCGCTGAGGGTGGCCCCGGGCGCGAGGGCGCTGATCTCGCTGGCCACCACGTCGGCCAGGCCCTTGGTGAAGTAGGCGACGTAGCGGGACCCTTCCTGGCTCGTCGTCTGCATGCTCCCGCCATCGTGGTTGGGTTCACGATATACGGCCGGCGGCCGCTCGCGGTTTTGACCTCAGGTGCGCTTGAACTCGTAGGCTGCGGTGATATGCGCCCGTCCACAGCCAGCGACCCTGTCCCCCAGGACAAGGCGCCCCAGCAGGACGGGCTCTGGGCGGCCGATCGGCGGACGCTGACCACCGGCCTGGTCCTGACGATCACCTTCATTGCCTCCGAGGCCCTCGCGGTGGTCACCGTGATGCCGGTGGTGGCCCATGACCTCGGCGGACTGGACCTGTACGGCTGGGTGTTCAGCGCCTTCATGCTCGGCAGCGTGGTCGGCATCGTGGTGGCCGGCCGGGAGGCCGACCGGCGCGGGCCGGCGCTGCCTTATATCGCCGGGGTGCTCCTGTTCGCAGCGGGCCTGGCGGTGGCCGGCCTCGCACCGTCCATGCCTGTGCTCGTGGCGGGCCGGGCGCTGCAGGGCCTGGGCGCCGGAGCCGTGCCCGCGGTGGCCTATGTGGCCATCGGCCGCAGCCTGCCGGACCGGCTCCGGCCGCGGATGATGGCCGTGCTGTCCACCGCCTGGGTCGCGCCCGGCCTGGCCGGGCCGGCCGCCAGCGCCGCGGTCGCCCACCTGTTCGGCTGGCGCTGGGTCTTCCTGGGTCTCGTGCCGATCGTGGCCGTCACGGGCGCCCTGGCCATCCCGGCCCTGCTGCGGCTGGGCCGGGCGCGGCACCCGGCCCAGGGGCAGGAGCACCGCGTCGTGGACGGGCTCGGCGCCGCCGCGGGCGCGGCCCTCCTCCTCGGCGGGCTGACGGAGCTGTCTGCCTCCGGCGCCGGGCCGGTGATCGGCGCCCTCCTGGTGGTGGCCGGGGCCGGCCTCGGCGTTCCCATCTTGCGCAGGCTCCTTCCGGCCGGAACTCTGCGCGCACGCCCCGGCCTGCCCGCCACGATTCTCAGTCGTGGCGTACTGACTTTCGCGTTCTTCGGCGCCGACGCCTACGTGACGCTGACGATCACCACGGTTCGCCACCACAGCCCTGGCCTGGCGGGCGTCGCGGTGACCGGCTCAACCCTGGGCTGGACCGCAGGGGCCTGGGTGCAGGCCCGGCTCAGTGCGCGCTGGGAGGGTCGCCGCCTGGTCAGGACGGGCCTGGCCGTCGTGCTCGCCGGCGTGGCGGGGATGGCGCTGGTGCTGTCGCCTAGCGTGCCGGTGGCCGTTGGCCTGGCCGCGTGGACCGTCGCCGGAACGGGCATGGGACTGGCCTACGCCCCGATTTCGCTGATGATGCTGCGGGAGGCACCCGCCGGACGCGAGGGCTGGGCATCGGCGTCACTCAACCTGGCCGACGTGCTCGGCACGGCGATCGGAATCGGGATCGGCGGCGCGGCCGTCGCCGCCGTCGTCCGCGCGGGCCGGCCCGTGGCGACGGGCGTGGCGATCGCCTTCGCTGCCGCCGCCGCCGTCGCGGTGGCGGGACTGGCGGTCACCCGTCGGCTGCCCGTCGGCCACCTGCCCCCGGACTAGCCGAACGCCTGCTCTCCGCCCATTTCGCTGAACCGGGCGCGCCCCCGTTACGTTCTCAGACGTCTGTATCCAGTGCTGTCCGTCCGGGGCCGGGGGCGTCAGCGGCCAGGCCGGCCGAGCGCATGGCCTTGCGGTAGGCGACCGCGACGGCGTCGAACTTCAGGTGCAGCTCGGCCGCCAGGTCGAACGGCACGCGCTCGGGCCGCTGTGACTCGACCACCACCTGGTCCTGGCCGAAGATCGTGTCCTCGAATTCCTGGATGACCTGGTCAGGCTGGTCGAGGTTGTAGTTACGCCCGATCACGACATACCCGGCGCAGCGGTCGGCGGCGATGGGCTGCGAGGCGAAAAAGTAGACCATGCCCCGCTCGCCGCCCCAGCCGAGCCGCAGCGCGATGGTGTACGGCAGGTGCAGCTCGTAGCGGCTGTGCCGCTGCGGAGGCCCGGCCTGCTCATTCCCGAACACCGGGAAGTCGTCGGTGTTCTCCGCCTCCGGCCGCACGACCGAGTAGTGCAGCACGTGTCCCGCCGTCCGGACCTCGTACCGGGGGACGACCGGGCGGGACGGATCGCCGAGCAGACCGGGGTGGACCCACGGAAAGTGGCCGAAGTCGGTAAAATTCTCCACCTGCCGGGCGGCGTCGCACTGCCAGTTGTAGGGACCGGCCGACACGACGGCCCAGTCGCCATCCTCCAGTTCCGGCACCTCGGGCAGCGGCCAGCGCGGCTCCTCCAGCGCGACCCAGATGAGGCCGTAACGCTCCCTGGCCGCGTAGGCGGGCACCCGCGCCTTGGCCGGCACCCGGCCAGGGTCCTCCAGCTGCGGAATGGCGACGCACCGCCCGTCGGCGGCGTACCGCCAGCCGTGGTAGGCGCAGACGAGTTCCTCGCCGCTGACCCAGCCCAGCGACAGCGCCGTACCGCGGTGCACGCACAGGTCGGACATGGCCCGCGGGCTGCCATCCGGGCCGCGCCACAGGACGAGCGGCTCGCCCAGCAGATCGCAGTGGCCGGGCCGGTCGGCGAGGCCGGCGGCGAACCCCACCGGATGCCAGCAGGCCCGCAGTGCCCCGGTAGCCGCGAAGACTCCGGGCCGTGCTGGCTCGGCGGTGGTGGCCATAGCTGATTATGCGGCCGGGCCCGGAGCATGCTGAAGATCACCCCGGCGTTAAGGATCCGTCAAGACCGGCCGGTGCGGCGTTAGGAAGTCGTATAGATCGGCGGCATGGCCGGTGATCGGCGGTGAACTGGCAGGGTGAACGAGACTGGGGCGGCACGGGCTGGGGCGGCACCGACTGAGGCCGTACGGACTGGGGAAGCACGGACTGGGGCAGTGCCGGCCGGGGCAGTGCCGACCGGGGCGGCGCCGGCCGGGGCAGCGCCGCGGCGGCCGCGCGGCCTGGCGGCCCCGCTGGCCCTGCCGGCGGGGTTCGCGGCGCTGCTGGTGGTGGGCGCCGCCGCGGCGGGCACCCACGGCGGCCTGTCGGCCAGTTGGGTCCTGGGGCTGGCCGCGGCGATTGTGCTGGTCGCCGCGGCGGTATCGGAGCCACCGGTGGCGCCGGTCCTGGCGGTCATCGGCTGGCTGACCGTCGTCGGCTTCTCCCGCGCCCCTTACGCCGAGCTGCGGCCCACCGGCGCCACGGCCCTCACTGCGGCGTTGGTCATCGGCGCGTGCACGCTGGCCGGCCTGACGGGAGGGCTGGTGTTGCGCCGCCTGGCGTCGTCGTTCACGCTGTGGATTGTGGATGTATCTGGCGAGCCGCAGCCAGGCGAGGACGAGATCGCCGATCAGGCCGCCGGCTGGTCCGAGCCCGGTCAGCCGGAGCTGACTCCCGCTGCCTGTGCCGCCGGCCTCGCCGACGAGGGCGGCGCCGTCGGCGCGCCCGGCCAGGCAGGCATCGCCGGCCGGGCCGGCGGCGTGGCCGGTCATCCGCTGTGGGCGCCGTCCCGCCGCTGGATACCCAGCTCGCGTCGGCTGCCCGACCTGACCGGTGGCATCGGCCGTCGCAGGCTGCTGTCCGGCGTGCTGCTGGTGGGCGGGCTGCCGTTGCTGACCCTGGCCCTCTCGCTGGGCGGCCTGCGCCGGCTGGGCGACGACCTGCTCGTCTACCTGGTGGCCGTCGTCGCCGTGGCCGTCGTGGGCGGCTTCTGGCCAGCGGTCCTGGCCGCTATCACGGCCAGCCTCCTGGTCAACTGGTACTTCACGCCACCCATTCATACGCTGACGATCGGCGACGGGCAGAGCCTGCTGGCGCTGCTGCTGTTCATCACCGTGGCGGTGACCGTCAGCAGCGTCGTGCACCTGGCCGCGCACCGGGCCCGGCAGGCGGCCCACGCCGCGGGGGAGGCCCAGGAGCTGCTGGCCCTGGCCCAGACGGTGCTCGGCGGCGCCGACGCCCCGGCGGCCGTTCTCGCCCACCTGACCAGCGGTCACGGCGGCCGGGCCGAGCTGCTGGAGCAGGTCGGCGGGCAGTGGATCAGGGTCGCCGCCAGCGACGATATCGCGGCTTACCCCGCTCACCCCGCTCACTCGGACGCCGGGCCGGAGCTGCACGCGGCGGCCCGCACGGACCTGGTGCTCGTCGCCACGGGGCAGCGCCGGCCGCTGACTGACCGGCTGCTGCATGGCTTCGCCGCGCAGGCCGCCGCCGCGCTCGACCGGGACCGGCTCCGCACTCAGGCCGCCCAGGCCGAGGCGCTGGCCGAGGGCAACCGGATGCGCACGGCCCTGCTGGCCGCGGTCAGCCATGACCTGCGGACGCCGCTGGCGTCGATCAAGGCGAGCGTCAGCACGCTGCGCCAGACCGATGTCACCTGGGCTCCTGCCGATGAGGCGGCGCTGCTCGCCACGATCGAGCGGTCGTCGGACCGGCTCGACGCGCTCATCGGCAATTTGCTGGATATGAGCCGCCTGACCGCGGGCTCGCTGCAGCCCTTCCTGCGGCCGACCGCGATCGACGAGGTCGCGCCGGTCGCGCTGCGCGGCCTGGACGCCGGGGTCCGGATGCAGCTCATGGTGCCCGACGACCTGCCGCTGGTCCGGACCGATCCGGGCCTGCTGGAACGGGTGCTCGCCAATCTCTTCGCCAACGCGCTGGCCTACTCCCCGGCGGCCCGCGATCCCGAGCTGCACGCGCGCCGGGACGATGCCAGCGTGCTGCTGGAGATCGTCGATCACGGCCGTGGCGTGCCCGACGAGCTCAAGGAGCAGATGTTCGAGCCGTTCCAGCGCCTCGACGGCCGCGGCCGGGGGCCGGGCGCGGCGGGCGGCATCGGGCTCGGCCTGGCCGTGGTCCGGGGCTTCCTGGACATCATGGGCGGCTCGGTTGAGGCGGCCGATACCCCGGGCGGCGGCCTGACGATGCGCGTCAGGCTCCCCGCCGCCGTCGAGTCGGCCGACGCGGCCACCCTGGCCGTGCAGCAGTGACCAAGGTCCTGGTCATCGACGATGAGGCGCCCATCCTGCATGCGCTGCGGATCAACCTGGCCGCGCGTCAGTACGAGGTGAGCACGGCGGCCGACGGCGCCGCCGGGCTGGCGGCGATGGCCCGCGACCGGCCGGATGTGCTCATCCTCGATCTGGGACTGCCCGACATGGACGGCACCGACGTGATCCGGGGCGTGCGCGGCTGGACCTCGACGCCGATCATCGTGCTGTCCGCCTGGGGCCAGGAGAGCCAGAAGGTGGCCGCGCTGGACGCCGGCGCCGATGACTACGTCACCAAGCCCTTCGGGATGGACGAGCTGCTCGCCCGCCTGCGCGCCGCCGTCCGGCGGGCCGCTCCCGGGCCGGCCGAGCCGGTCGTCTCGACCGAGCACTTCACGGTCGACCTGTCCGCCAAGCGAGTCACCAGGGACGGCGCGGATGTGCGGCTCACCCCGACCGAGTGGCAGCTGCTGGAGGTCCTGGTCCGCAATCCTGACCGGCTCGTCACCCAGCGTCAGCTGCTGCAGGAGGTGTGGGGTCCCGGTTATCTCACCGAGGCCAGCTACCTGCGCGTATACGTGGCCAACCTGCGCAGGAAGCTCGAGCCCAGCCCGTCCCGGCCGAGATACCTGCTGACGGAGGCTGGCATGGGCTACCGCTTCTGCCCCTAATCCCGGCTGGCCGGGTGCCGGGTCGGCTGGGTTTCGGGTCAGGCCCGCTCGCCGCCGGTCGGGCGCAGCTCGTAGGACGGGTTGAACATAGTTGCCTCGCCCTTGATGGTGGCCAGCCGGCCATGCACGACGATGCGCCGGCCCGGCTGGATGCCGGGGATGTTGCGGCGGCCCAGCCAGATCAGGTTGATGCTGCCGGTGCCGTCCCACAGGTCGGCCTCCATCGTCAGGCTGCTGCCGCGCGGCCGCAGCGTGACGGCCCGCAGCGTGCCGGCGACGTCCACGACGGCGCCGTGCCGGCTGTCCGCGATCGGCAGGGCCGGCGTACCGCCCACCTGGATGATCTCGGTCATCTCCGCCTGAACCTCGGCGGCCTGCAGGGCGTCCCGGCCCGCGGTCAGCCGCTGCCGGAGCGACGGCCCCCCGGGCCGGCGGCTTGCTCCCGCCGTGCCGCCTGCTCCCGCCGTGCCCGCCGTGCCGCCCGCTCCGGCCGCGGCACCCGGCCCCGCCTGGGCCGCGGTCCTGGCCAGCGGGTCAATCTTGTCGGCGTAGCCCCCGGTCGCCGACCTGAGCTGGTAGGGCACGCTGGCCACCACCACGCCGCGCAGGTTCAGCAGCCGGGCCTTGAGCCGCAGCGCGGTCTGGTTGTGCAGGACCTGCTCCCACCAGTGGCCCAGCACGTACTGGGGGATGTAGACCGTGACAATGTCGCGCGGGCTCTCCAGCCGCAGCCGCTTGACGTACGCCACGACCGGCTGGGTGATATCTCGGTAAGGGGACGAGATCACCGTCAGCGGCAGCGGCATGGCGCTGCGCTCCCACTCTTCCGTCAGCCGCAGCGTCTCGCCTTCGTCCACGTCCACGGTGATGGCCTCTAGCCGGGCGGGCTTGGTAGCCCGCGCGTAGGCCAGGGCCCGGAGCGTGGGCAGGTGCAGCTTGGACACCAGGACGATCGACACGTTGCTGGACGGCAGCGTCATCGGCCCGTCCAGGCTGGGCGTGAGCTCCAGCGCCACGTTCTGGTAGTGCCGCTGGATGCCGCGCATGGTCATCCAGATCACGAACATCGCGGCCACGGCGATCCACGCACCGCTGGCGAACTTGGACACCACCACGATGACCAGGACTACTGCGGTGACACCGGCGCCGATCGTGTTGATCGTCCGCGACTTGATCATCCGCAGCCGCACCTTGGCGTCGGTGGCGGTGCGCAGGTTGCGGTTCCAGTGCCGGATCATCCCGGTCTGGCTGCACACGAAGGACACGAAAACGCCGACGATATAGAGCTGGATGAGCCGGGTCGGGGACGCGTTGAAGGCGATGATCAGGACGACCGCGAACCCCGACAGCAGCAGGATGCCGTTGCTGTAGGCCAGCCGGTCGCCGCGGGTCCGCAGCTGGCGGGGCAGGTACCCGTCGCGGGCCAGGATCGAGGCGAGCACCGGGAACCCGTTGAACGCCGTGTTCGCGGCCAGCACCAGGATCAGCGCGGTGAATACCTGCAGGATGTAGAACAACGGCGACGACGCGCCGAAGACCGCCTGACCGACCTGGGCGATCACGGTGGGCGGCGGGTGCCCGGCCGGGACGCCGGCCAGGTCGCTGGGCTGGCCTGCCGTATGCACGTGCGCGACCAGCGCCAGCGCCGTGATCCCAGCGAACATCGTCACCGCGATGCCGCCCAGCAGGGCCAGTGTCGTGGCCGCGTTCTTGCTCTTGGGCTTGCGGAACGCCGGTACCCCGTTACTGATCGCCTCCACTCCGGTCAGCGCCGTGCAACCGGAGGAGAACGCGCGCAGCAGCAGGAACACCAGCGCGAAGCCGGTAAAGTCCTGCACGTTCTTGACGTGGTAGTGCGCGCTCTGAGCCTGCAGGTGATCACCCAGGGCGAGCTTGGTCATGCCCCAGATGATCAGCAGCGTGACGGTGCCGACAAAGCAGTACGTGGGGATGGCGAAGGCGGTTCCGGACTCCCGCACGCCACGCAGGTTCAGCAGCGCGATCGCCGCGACGGCCAGGACGGCGATAAGAGTCACGTGCTTGTCCAGCGCCGGAAAGCCGAGGCGAGGTTCGCCACGCCCGAGGAGACCGATACCGCGACGGTGAGCGTGTAGTCGACCATCAGGGCGCTGGCCACCGTCATCCCCAGCCGGGGACCGAGGTTGGTGGTGGCGACCTCGTAATCCCCGCCGCCCGAGGGGTAGGCGTGCACATTCTGCCGGTACGAGGCCACGACCACGAGCATCAGCAGCCCGACGGCCAGCGCGATCCATGGCGTGGCACCGATGAGCGCGAGGCCGCCGACCGACAGCACGATGAGGATTTCCTCGGTGGCGTACGCCACCGAGGACAGCGCGTCGCTGGCGAACACCGGCAGCGCGATCTTCTTGGGCAGCAGCGTATGACCGAGGCGGTCACTCTGCACGGGCCTGCCGACCAGCAGCCGCTTGCCTATCCCGAAGAGCACGGACACGAGCGAATGCTAGGCCGGCCAGGGCCGGTACGTACATCCCAGGGGCCAGATCGTCTGAACCTGGCCCCTGGGCGGGCACTCACCGCACCTCACCGCACCTCACCGGAACTGGCCGGCGCGGCGCCGGTCTCCGGTCACCGCCGCAGGAGCAGGACCACGAGAACGATGATGATGATAAGGACGATCAAGCCGCCACCTATGAACATTTTGAGTCCCTTTCGTCTGATGGTGGACTCCAGGTACCCCTGTGAGCGGCGGCAAACCTGGCCCAGCGCTTCCAGTCGGTCCCGGCCAACGACATGGCTGGGCATCTGCTGCCGTCCCAACGGCAGGAGGGGCCCAACCACGACGTCAAGCTCAGGGCGGCCCGGGCGGCCGACGACCGGGCGGGTAACGACAGGGCCGCCGTCGGCGAGACGGCAGCGACCAGAGTTACTCAAGCTACAGAAATGAAACGTATAGCCAGAAGTTAAAAGAGAGCAACCGCAGCATTGCTGGTGCTGCGGTGCTTTTCTGGGGGTCGCTAATCGCCGGACCGGATGGGACGCCAAGTCTTATGATGCCCCTGCACGTTCAAAATTTCCGATGTATTCCCGGTGTCCCTAATTGTCGGTTCCGTCGGCCGACGAGAACGGCCCAACCAGGATGATCATCGAAAATTACCTGTAAACGGTCTTGTGCGGTACACGGCGTTGCGCAATGCTGTCACACGGTCACAGGCACGCGTACGGGGCAGTGCGGGGCAGTAGGAGCGAGCTAGTTTTATGTATTTGCTTAACGCCGGGAGACCGCCATTGTCTCCAGGCTCTCGGTGCCGGAGGGCCCGCAGGACTCTAATGGGCGTGGCGGGACTCGCGGGCATTGCCTTGACGGCGGCCGCCTGCGGCGGCCAGGCGGCGAACGTGGCGCTGCCGGCTAAGGCGGGCACGGCTCCGGCCGCGCCGGCAGCGGTAACGGCGGGCCCGGCACCCACTCCGCAGGAGGCCGTCGCG
>Ga0209839_10002035_pt1 | contig 10086 bp, 8 predicted proteins | sample OrgsoiDNA2013050_FD_185800 | JGI IMG/M metagenome (GOLD analysis project Ga0209839, IMG submission 185800) | Permafrost soil microbial communities from the Arctic, to analyse light accelerated degradation of dissolved organic matter (DOM) -... | ecosystem: Environmental > Terrestrial > Soil >... | reverse complement strand
GGCGGTGCTCAGCCGGCTTGGTCCTGGTCTGGCTTAGATGAGCTGGACGTGCTGCGTCATCTGCCGCATTCCCGCCGGATCGCGCGGCATAGCGTGCTTCTGTCAGCCCCAGGTCGGCTTGGAGCACCCGCGATCGGAGTGCTCGAGCCATGCCGGCCATCCCAACTGCTGGGCTTACCCCATATAGAGGAACTGTTCTTGCGGTAGGAATATTTGGCATGCAGCGGGTTTTGTCTTACCTGCCGATGGGTATCTCAACCCATAGGTACCAAAGGTTGGGATGGCTAGAATGATAAGAAACATTCTAGCTGTTCAGCTGCTTGGTCATAGAAGAACATGCCGTATAGCCCCTACCAGGCCAATCGTGGCCGGAGGGTGGTAGGCCTAGACGGCATGACCAGCTCGTGGGGGTTACAACGACGTAAGCCCGACGGCACCAGGTCTGCGGATCTCGCTGAGCCGCAGGCGGCGGGGCCCGGCGGTGCTCGCACTGCCGGCGGAGGTGCGGGAGGTCCTGATGGACCGCATCGTGGTGGCAGTGGCAATCGGGATGGGCCTGGTATTCGGCACGGGGATCATGGCGGGGATCGTCGTCATGATCGCGATGGCGGTGCGCCGAGAGGACAGACGGTACACGCTGACTGGCCGGGCGCCGGACGCCGCGGCCCGCGGGGTCCGGAGGCTGGCCGGCGTCGGGCTCCGGGACATCATTCCACCGGACGACGGGCAGGCGCGGCGATGAGCGCCACGGCGGACGTGATGGCCGTCGTGCTGTTCGTCTTCTTCGTCGTGGGAGTCGCCGTGGGGATCGTCGTGGTGATCGCCTTGTCGGCTCGCCGAGCAGACAACGCAGATCGCTGGAACCGCCGCGGGAAAACGCCCGCCGGAGGCTCTGGGTACTACGTCGACGACGAGCCCGACGACGAGCCCGACGACGAGCCCGACGACGAGCCCCCGTGGTGGCAGGCGCGTGGCGACAACTGAGGGTCGCCGTCTGCGCGGCTCGCGGGTCGAGGTTTGTCAGCAGGCAGTTCTAAGCTCAGCATGTGAGCGACGACCAGAACGGCTTTCCGTGGGCGCAGGGCAGCGCGACCGGCATCGGGTCGATGCCGGGGACCGATCCGGCGGAGGCGATGCGGGTCATTGCCGATGAGCTGCCCGAGTTCCCGTACCTGCCTGAGCTGCCGGACCGGGGGCCGGGAGCTGATCTGATCGGGCGGACCGCCGGGCTGCTGATCGACATTCCGGTCGAGGTCACCCCGCGCGGCTGGCGGCTGGCCGAGCGACCCGGCCGTGACCTGTCCCGGGCCAGGTCCCTGCTCTCCTCCGACCTTGACGTCATGGCCGAGGTGCTGGACGGCTACACCGGGCTGGTCAAGATCCAGCTCTGCGGGCCGTGGACGCTGGCCGCGGCGCTGGAGCGGCCGCGCTCGCTGAACGCGGCGCTGTCCGACCCGGGCGCGGTCGCCGATCTGACCGCCTCGCTGGCCGAAGGCGCGGCCGCGCACGTGGCCGAGGTCCTCAAGCGCGTGCCAGGGGCGCAGCTCGTGGTCCAGTTTGACGAGCCTTCGCTGCCCGCGGTGGCGGAGGGCGCCATACCGACCGCGAGCGGGCTGTCGCGGTTCGCCGCGGTCGAGGCGGACACGTTGCGGGACCGGATGGCCCAGGTGCTCGCGGCCGTCCGCAGGTATACGGTCGTGCACTGCTGTGCCGCCACGGTCCCGTTCGGAATCATCAGGGCGGCGGGGGCGGATGCGGTCTCCTTCGACCTCAGCCAGCTACGGCGCGGTGAAGAGGACGCGGTCGCCGAGGTCGCGGAGGCCGGGATGGGGTTGCTGACGGGTGCAGTTCCGGCTCTGCCGGACGCGGCCGCCGAGGCTAACGGCCCGCCCAGCGCTAGGGATGCCGGCCGGCGTGACGGGGCTCGTGAGACGGCTGAGCGAGTCATCCGGCTCTACCAGCGGCTCGGGCTGCCGCTGGCGACGTGCGCCAAGCAGGCGGTGATCACCCCGTCCTGCGGGCTGGCCGGCGCGTCAGCGGCCCAGGCGCGCGCCGCGTTGACCCGGTGCCACCAGGCGGCCAGCATGCTGGCCGAGCTGATCGAAGACGCAGGGGGAGAGCCCAGGTGAGCGAGCACGACACGGAACCTCAGCCCGCGCCCGCGCCGGCCAGGCAGCGGCACGCCGACCTGAGCCTGGACATCACCGAGGCCGATCACCGGTACTACGTGCTCGATGCGCCGACCATCTCGGACATCGACTACGACACCAAGATGCGCGAGCTGCGGGCGCTGGAGGAGCAGTACCCCGGCCTGCGCACGCCGGACTCGCCGACCCAGACCGTGCACGGCTCGATCTCGACCCAATTCACCCCGGTCGAGCACCTGGAGCGGCTGCTCAGCCTGGATAACGTCTTCACCGACGAGGACCTGGGCGGCTGGGCCGACCGCGCCGCCCGGCTCGGCGGGGCGGGTCCTTACCTGTGCGAGCTGAAGATCGACGGGCTGGCGATCGACCTGGTTTACCGTAACGGCGCGCTGGTCAAGGCGGCCACCAGGGGTGACGGGCGCACCGGTGAGGACGTCACGCCGAACATCCGGACGATCGCCTCCATCCCCGCCCGGCTGACCGGATCGGGGTACCCGGCCACGCTCGAGGTCAGGGGCGAGGTGTTCCTGCCGGTCGAAGCGTTCGAGAGGCTGAACGAGTCCCTGCTCGACGCGGGCAAGCCGGCGTTCGTCAACCCGCGGAACTCGGCCGCCGGATCCCTGCGGCAGAAGGATCCGCGGGTCACCGCGAGCCGGTCGCTGGACGCGATCATCCACGGCATCGGCCGGGTGGAAGGCTCGGCCGACGACGCGGACGAGGCTGGCATCAGCGGCGCCGCGGCCGGGCCCGGTGACGAGGGACACCTCGAAGGGGCGCCGGACACCCAGTCGGGCTGGTACGCGCGGCTGCGCGGCTGGGGGCTGCCGGTCAGCGGCCTGTACAAAGTGGTCCCGGACATGGACGGCGTGCGGGAGTACATCGCCTACTACGCCGAGCACCGGCACGACCCGCCGTACGAAATCGACGGCGTGGTGGTCAAGATCGACCAGATCGCCCTGCAGCGCCAGCTCGGCTCGACCAGCCGGGCGCCCCGGTGGGCCATCGCCTTCAAGTACCCGCCGGAGGAAGTCACCACCCGGCTGCTCGATATCCGGGTGAACGTCGGGCGGACCGGCCGGGTCACCCCGTTCGCCGTGATGGAGCCGGTCAAGGTGAGCGGATCCACGGTGGACCGGGCCACCTTGCACAACGCTGACGAGGTCAAGCGCAAGGGCGTGCTGATCGGCGACATGGTCATCTTGCGCAAGGCCGGCGACGTGATCCCCGAGGTGCTCGGCCCGGTGGCTGACCTGCGCACCGGGGACGAACGCGAGTATGAGTACCCCACCCACTGCCCGTCCTGCGGCACCATGCTGGCCCGCGAGGAAGACGAGGTCGACTGGCGCTGCCCGAACACCCGGTCGTGCCCGGCTCAGCTCCGCGAGCGGCTCTTCCACCTGGCCGGGCGGGGTGCCTTCGACATCGAGGTGCTCGGCTACGAGGCGGTCAGCGCCCTGCTCGACGACGGCCTGGTCGCGGACGAGGGGGACCTGTTCGCGCTCACCGCCGAGCGGCTGGAGACGTCCGCGTTCTTCGTCGTCAAGCAGGGCGCGCTGAGCGCCAACGCCACCCGGCTGCTGGCCAACCTGGAGCAGGCGCGGACCAGGCCGCTGTGGCGGATCCTGGTGGCGCTGTCCATCCGGCACGTCGGGCCGACCGCGGCCCGGGCGCTGGCCGCCGAGTTCGGCTCGCTCGAGGCGATCGAGGCGGGAGGAGTCGACGCGCTGGCCGCGGTGGACGGGGTCGGGCCGACGATCGCCGCGTCGGTCCGCGACTGGTTCACCGTGGACTGGCACCGGGCCATCGTCTCGAAATGGCGGGACGCCGGGGTGCGCCTGGCCGACGAGGGCTTCGACCCCTCGCGCGCCGCGGCCCGCCTGCTGGCGGGCGTGTCCGTGGTGATCACCGGCACGCTGGACGGCTTCAGCCGCGAGGAGGCCGCCGAGGCGGTCCGGCAGGCCGGCGGCAAGGTGACGTCCTCGGTGTCCAAGAAGACCGGCTTCGTGGTCGCGGGCGAGAACGCCGGCTCCAAGTACGACAAGGCGGTCGAGCTAGGCGTCACCATCCTCGACGCCGCCGCCTTCCGCCTCCTGCTCGCCGAGGGCCCGGACGCCGTCCGCCCGGACGCCGTCCGCCCGGATTAGCGGTCGCTGACCTCGGCCTGCCTGCGGGCGAGGTAGCGGCGCTCGGCGTCGGTGCTGGTCAGCTCAAGCGTCTCGCGGTAGGCGGCGGCGGCCTCCTGGCGGCGCCCCAGGCGGCGAAGGAAGTCGGCCCTGGTCGCCGGGAGCAGGTGATACCCGGCTAGCTTCCGGCCGGCCTCCAGCGTTTCGACCAGCTCCAGGCCGGCCGCAGGCCCAAACGCCATCCCGACCGCGACCGCGTGGTTCAGCTCGACCACCGGGGTCGGCAGGAACTCCGCGAGCTGGCGGTACAACGCGGCGATCTGCGGCCAGTCGGTGCTGTCCGCGGTTGGTGCGGTCGCGTGGCAGGCGGCGATGGCCGCCTGGAGCTGGTATGGACCTAGCCGTCCGCGCCGCAGCGCCTCGTGCAGCAGCGCGACGCCCTCGTCGATCGAAGCGCTGTCCCACCGCGAGCGGTCCTGATCTTCCAGGGTCACCAGGTCGCCGCGGGCGTCCAGGCGCGCGGTCCGGCGCGCGTCGTGCAGCAGCATCAGCGCCAGCAGCCCGGTCGCCTCAGGTTCATCCGGCATCAGCCGGGTCAGCACCCGGGCCAGCCTGATCGCCTCGGCGGACAGATTCTGCCTGACCAGATCAGCGCCCGCCGTCGCCGAGTAGCCCTCGTTGAAGAGCAGGTACAGCACGGCGAGCACGCCCGGCGTGCGTTCGGGCAGCAGGTGCGCCGGGGGGACCCGGTAGGGGATCCCCGCGTGGGCGATCTTCTGCTTGGCCCGGACCAGCCGCTTGGCCATCGTCGGCTCGCTGGCCAGGAACGCCCGGGCGATTTCCGCGGTGGTCAGCCCGGCCAGCGTGCGCAGCGTCAGGGCCACCCGCGCCTCGAGCGAAAGCGCGGGGTGACAGCAGGTGAACATCAGCCGCAGCCGGTCGTCGGGGACGCCGCTGTGGTCGGTCCCGCTGTCGTAGGCCGGGTACGGGTCGGGCTGGTCGGACATGGCGGCCACCTCCCGGAGTTTCGCGGCTCCGACCGCTTTCCTGCGCAGCACGTCAATGGCCCGGTGCCGGGCGGCCGTGGTCAGCCAGGCGCCCGGCCGCCCCGGGATGCCGTCTTTCGGCCAGCGCTGCAGGGCCATCGCGAAGGCGTCCTGGGTGCATTCCTCGGCCAGGTCCCAGTCGCCCGTGTTCCGGATCAGCGTGGCGACGACCCGGCCCCACTCGTCCCGGAAGGCGGCGTCCACCGCGGCCTTGACGTCGGCACTCACAATGCACCTCCACAGCAACGACGAACGGGCAGGCCGGGAATGGACTGTCACGGCCACGGTAACGGCCTTATTGCTGACAGCCTGCCGCGACGCGGCCCCTAAGATGGCGTGCATGCCGATTACCCGTGACGAGGTCGCGTACCTGGCGCGACTATCCAGAATCGCGCTCAGCGACGCGGAACTAGACCACCTGGCGCCCCAGCTGGACCAGATAATCACGGCGGTCGCGCAGGTCCAGGAGGTCGCCGCCGACGGCATCCCGCCGACCTCGCACGCGATCGGCCTGACCAATGTGTTCCGCGACGACGAGCCACGCCCGTGCCTGACCCCGGAGGCCGCGCTCAGCCAGGCGCCCGCGGTGGAACAGCAGCGGTTCAAGGTCCCGCGGATCCTGGGGGAGGACTGATGGAACTCACCCGCATGACCGCCGCCGAACTGTCAGCCGCGCTGGCCAGAAGCGAGGTCTCCGCGACCGAGGTCACCCAGGCGCACCTGGACCGGATCGCCGCCGTCGACGACCGTGTGCACGCGTTCCTGCACGTCGCGGCGGACAGCGCGCTGGCCCAGGCCGCGGACGTCGACAAAAGGCGGACAGCAGGCGAACAGCTAGCCCCGCTGGCCGGCGTACCTGTGGCGGTCAAGGACGTCTTCGCTACCAAGAACATGCCGACGACCTGCGGCTCGCGCATCCTGGCGGGCTGGCACCCGCCGTACGACGCGACGATCACGCAGCGGCTGAAGCAGGCCGGCGCGATCATCATCGGCAAGACCAACATGGACGAGTTCGCCATGGGCTCCTCGACCGAGAACTCCGCGTTCGGCCCCAGCCGCAACCCGTGGGACCTGGCCAAGATCCCGGGCGGCTCGTCCGGCGGTTCCGCCGCCGCGGTGGCCGCCTACCAGGCGCCGCTGGCGATCGGCACCGACACCGGCGGCTCGATCCGCCAGCCCGCGGCGGTCTGCGGCATCGTCGGCACCAAGCCGACCTACGGCGGCTCGTCCCGGTACGGAGTCGTGGCCTTCGCCTCGAGCCTGGACACGCCGGGACCGTTCGGCCGGACCGTGCTCGACACGGCGCTGCTGCACGAGGCGATCTCCGGGCACGACCCGATGGATTCCACCTCGATCGACGCGCCGGTGCCGCCGGTCGTGGCGGCGGCCCGTGAGGCCGACGTGAGCGGCATGCGGATCGGCGTGGTCAGCGAGCTGTCCGGCGACGGCTACCAGCCGGGGGTGCTGTCCAGGTTCGCCGAGGCGGTTGAGCTGCTCGAGTCGCTTGGGGCCAAGGTCACCGAGGTGTCCTGCCCGCACTTCGGGTACGCGTTGCCCGCCTACTACCTGATCGCGCCCAGTGAGGCCTCGTCCAACCTGGCCCGCTTCGACGCCATGCGCTACGGCCTGCGGGCCGGTGACGACGGCACCAGGGACGCCGAAGAGGTGATGGCGCTGACCCGCGAGCAGGGCTTCGGCGCCGAGGTGAAGCGGCGCATCATCCTGGGCACGTACGCGCTGTCCAGCGGCTACTACGACGCCTACTACGGCAAGGCCCAGCAGGTGCGCACGCTGATCATCAGGGACTTCGACGCGGCCTTCGGCCAGGTCGACGTGCTGGTCTCACCGGCCACGCCGACCACCGCGTTCGGTCTCGGCGAGCGGACCGACGACCCGATGGCGATGTACCTGGCTGACCTGTGCACGATCCCCTCGGACCTGGCCGGCAACGCGGCCATCTCGGTCCCGTGCGGGCTGGCGCCGGAAGACGGCCTGCCGGTCGGGCTGCAGGTGATGGCGCCCGCGCTCGCCGACGACCGGCTGTACCGGGTGGCCGCCGCCGCCGAGGCGGCCTTCACAGGCCGCTGGGGCCAGCCGCTGCTCGCGAGCGCGAAAGGACTCGACTCATGACCATAAGCGACACGCTGGTCCCGTTCGCCGAGGCGGTGCAGCGCTACGAGCCGGTGATCGGCCTGGAGACGCACGTCGAGCTGGGCACCAGGACCAAGATGTTCTGCGGCTGCACGACCACCTTCGGGGGGGAGCCGAACAGCCAGGTCTGCCCGGTCTGCCTCGGCCTGCCGGGGTCGCTGCCGGTGGTGAACCGGATGGCGATCGAGTACGCGATCAGGATCGGCCTGGCGCTGAACTGCTCGATCGCGTCGTGGTGCCGGTTCGCCAGGAAGAACTACTTCTACCCGGACATGCCGAAGAACTTCCAGATCTCCCAGTATGACGAGCCGCTGTGCACCGACGGCGGGCTGGACATCATCATCGACGGCGAAACCGTCAGGGTCGGCATCGAGCGGGTCCACCTGGAAGAAGACACCGGCAAGTCGCTGCACGTGGGCGGGGCCACCGGCCGGATCCACGGCGCCGACTACTCACTCGTCGACTACAACCGGGCCGGTATCCCGCTGGTGGAGATCGTGACCAAGCCGATCACCGGGACCGGGGCGGCCGCCCCGGTGGTGGCGCGGACCTACGTCACCGAGCTGCGCGACCTGCTCCGGTCCCTGCACGTCTCCGACGTGCGGATGGAAGAGGGCTCGCTGCGCTGCGACGTGAACACCTCGCTGTCGCCGCGCGGTTCCGGCGTCTGGGGGACGCGGACGGAGACCAAGAACGTCAACTCGCTGCGTTCGGTGGAGCGCGCGGTGTCTTTCGAGATCGAGCGGCAGGCCGCCGTGCTCGACGCCGGCGGCCGGATCAAGCAGGAGACCAGGCACTTCCAGGAGGACACCGGGACCACCACGCCCGGGCGGTCCAAGGAAGAGGCGCAGGACTACCGGTACTTCCCCGAACCCGACCTGGTGCCGGTCGCCCCGTCGCGGGAGTGGGTGGAGCAGATCAGGGCTGAGCTGCCCGAGGTGCCGTCGGTGGTCCGGGCCCGGCTCCTGGTCGAATGGGACGTATCCGAACTGGAAATGAACGCCATCCTCAACGCGCACGCGCTTGAGCTGGTGCGGGAAACGATCGCGGCCGGCGCGTCGCCGGCCGACGCGCGCAAGTGGTGGCTCGGTGAGCTGGAACGCCGGGCCAACCAGGCGGGCGTCGAGCCGGCCGGGCTGGCGATCACCCCGGTTCAGGTCGCCCGTCTGGCGGAGCTTGTCTCCTCCGGTGCGCTGAACGACCGGCTCGCCCGGGACGTGATCGACGGCGTGCTGGCCGGGCAGGGCGGCCCGGACGAGGTGGTGGCCGCCCGCGGGCTGGCCGTGGTCCAGGACGACGGCGCACTCACCGTCGCCGTCGAGGCGGCCATCGCGGCCAGCCCCGACGTGGCCGCCAAGATCCGCGACGGCAAGGTGGCCGCGGCCGGCGTCCTGGTCGGCGCGGTGATGAAGGCGACCCGCGGCCAAGCCGACGCCGCCCGCGTCCGCGAGCTGATCCTGGCCCGCCTCAGCTAGCCGAAGCCGCGAGGCCGCAGGGCCGGTGAGCCTGGCGGATCCGTTCGGTATCCTGGAGGCTAGGCCGAGAGGCGCTGCAACGGGCTGCGGCCCGCCACGCTCGGCCTGGTTCGTGCATGAAGGGCGCCTCCTATGACAAGGAGGCGACGTGGCCGCAGTGACTTCTCCAGCGGCAGGGGCAGGGGTACGACGCCGGCTGCGGCAGCTTCTTGACGAGCGCATCGTGGTGCTCGACGGGCCGTGGGGCACGATGCTGCAGGGCCTCGGCCTGACCGCGGCCGACTACCGCGGGGATCGGCTGGCTGACCACCCGCGGGATGTCACCGGTGACCCGGACCTGCTGAACCTGACCCGGCCGGACGTGGTGCTCGACCTGCACAGGCAGTACCTGGCGGCGGGCGCGGACATCATCACCACGAACACGTTCACCGCGACGAGCATCGGCCAGGCCGATTACGGCCTGCAGTCACTGGTGGGCGAGATGAACCTGCGCGGTGCTCAGCTGGCGCGGCAGGCGGCGGACGAGGCTGACGGGTCGGGCGGCCGGTTCGTGGCCGGGTCGGTCGGCCCGCTGAACGTGACGCTGTCGCTGTCTCCGCGGGTGGAGGACCCCGCCTACCGGGCGGTGTCCTTTGACGAGGTGTACGCCGCGTACGCCGGGCAGCTGCGGGCGCTCGCCGAGGGCGGCGTGGACCTGCTGCTTGTCGAGACGATCTTCGACACGCTGAACGCGAAGGCCGCGATCGCGGCCGCCCGTGACGTCGCGCCTGACCTGCCGTTGTGGATCTCGGCGACGATCGTCGACCTGAGCGGCCGCACGCTGTCCGGGCAGACGCTTGAGGCGTTCTGGGCCTCGGTCGAGCAGGCCGGCCCGCTGCTGGCCGGGCTGAACTGCTCGCTGGGCGCGGCGGAGATGCGCCCGTACGTGGCGGAGTTGTCCCGGCTGGCCGGCACGTACACGGCCTGCCATCCCAACGCCGGCCTGCCGAACGCGTTCGGCGGGTACGACCAGGCGCCGGAGGAGACCGCGCGGCTGCTCGGCGAGTTCGCCGCGGCCGGGCTGGTGAACGTGGTCGGCGGGTGCTGCGGGACGACGCCGGCGCACATCTCGCGGATCGCGGCCGCCGTGGCCGGCCTGCCGCCC
>Ga0209839_10002034_pt1 | contig 10088 bp, 8 predicted proteins | sample OrgsoiDNA2013050_FD_185800 | JGI IMG/M metagenome (GOLD analysis project Ga0209839, IMG submission 185800) | Permafrost soil microbial communities from the Arctic, to analyse light accelerated degradation of dissolved organic matter (DOM) -... | ecosystem: Environmental > Terrestrial > Soil >... | reverse complement strand
CCGGCCATGCTTCGGATCTTGTCAGCCGAGATGCAGAAATGATTGGACCAGAACCAGACCAGCCGCTCCGTCAATCCGATGTCGGCGTTGAGAGCCGCTTCGGTGCGAAGCTTCGCTTCTTCAAGATAGATCGACCGCCCTGGGTCAGGAACGGCGTTGGCAGCGGTCTTTTCCGCCATCTCCTTGCCGCCTTGCGCTGCGCCCTCGACCATGGCAGACGCCTCGGCCATCTGTTGTCGTTTCGCGTCCTGTTCTCGCTTGGCGATGATCGTTCGGGCCTGCTGCTTCGCATTAAAATCGGCAACGGTACGCAAAGCCGCGGAACTTGAAGGCAATGCGGATGCCGCGGCAAGACCCGCCGACGGCCGATCGAGTTCGGCGATCAAAGACCCGCGCGGATCGGTCCCGATGGCCGCAATCGATCCCGGGCGCGGCCCCATGCCGAACCGGTGGAGCGCCAGCGCTGCTTCGGCTTTTGCGGAACTGCTCATGGCAATGCCCGGACAGATATGAAGCTGCAGCGCGCCGAAGACGAGCCGTCACGTACAGCCTCTGAAAGATGACTACGTATCGTAACGCTACATACTGTAACATTTGACCCCGCTTGATGCAAGTCGGATTGAGGCCATTGATCGAGGCTCAAATACTCGAGGTCAAACGAACCCTGCTCGCTCCGCATCCATTTAACTTCGACATGCGCTCCAAGGGCGGCGTTGCGCTCTAGGACTGAGGACCGAGCGCAATTCGTCCGATCATGCCGTCCTTGGCCAGGCCAATCCGCCACTCCGCCGAACCGTTGGTAAAATGGGCGATGTAGATGTCGCTGCCGAGCTGAGTAACGCCCCGAAATGAAATGGCTCGCAGCGCACCAAGCTTGGCGACAATCGCCTGGTCGAGGGGGAGTTGCGCACGCGTCTGGACCGCGACTTCAGGGGTCATCCGATCGTAGTTCGGTTCGCCGCGGCCCAGCGCTTCGATATATTGACGCAGCATATCTTCGCTGCCGGCCAGCGGGGCGGTGCGTCGCACCACCGGCTGGTCCGGCTGACGATCCGCAGAGGACGCTTCGACCGTGTGATAGCGGGTGCGTTGTCCCGGCAGCACGATCTGAAGACATTGCCCTGACGTATCGGTGACGACCCATGGGCTGTCGACATAGGTCAGGACCCCGGACGACATCGTGTCGCCAATCGTGCCCTGGGCCGTGCGTTGCCCCCCGGCATCCAGCTTGTAGATGCGGATGTCTCTTCCGGTCGCGTTGTAGAGCACCATCTTGATCGGCGAGGTGTCGCCGCGAGATCGCAAACCCTTCTCGTCGGAGCAGGCGGCGACTCCGCCGAGTTCATCATTGCCGTCCGGTCGAAAGAGAACGTCGTCAACTTTCCCGTTCTCCGCCAGCTGGACCCGAAACTCCGCGGACCCGTTGACGAACTTCACGCCATAAATGTCGTAACCGCCAGGACCAACGCCGCGAAAGAAGATCGACTCGACTGCACCGAGTGCTTTCAACATCGGCTGGACCTGCGGCGCTTGGCGACGGATCTTGGCGGCGAGTGGAGCACTCATGCGGTCATAGTTCGGCGCGCCGCGTTGCAAGTCCTCGATCCCTCGCAGGATCGCGTCCCTGCTGCCTTGTGCCGGGATTTGTCCTCTGAAGCGCTCCGGAACTTCCGACATGCGCCGCGCAAATTCATCTTCGATCATCCTTGCCTTGGCGGCGGTGATCCGCGGCGCTATCCGCGCTCCGGACATCGGCTCCTGAAACAAGACCCGGGTCACCTCGGAGTGATCGTCGCGCAGGAAAATGACGAAATCGCCATGATTGCTGGCAAAGGCATCGGCGCCATGGGCCGCAACCTCGAATTTCGATCGTCCCGTCTCCTGCACGCGCATGCGATCGCCGTCATGCGTGACGGTGAGCACGCGGCTCGGGGACAACTCGTACCAGCCGACATCTAAATCGAGGAGGCTCGCGTCGACCTCGGTGCCCGGGCCGGAAATTTGTGCGATCCGGACCGCCCGGACGTCGCGACCATTCTGCCGCACGGTCAGGTCCGGTGGCCGGTCGTCACTAACGGCGAAAGTGATCTGGCCGGCGGCCGCCGCGTAGGAATAAGCTCCGTCCCGCTCCACGGACAATCGAAGCTTTCCCTGCCAGGTCAGCTGTCCGAATAGATCGCCCTCCTCCCGGAAAACGGCGAAGATCGATGTCGGACTGAACGAATAGAAATCGACGAGACGCGGCTTGCGCGCAGCTATCGCCGTATCCCCTGCACCGCCAACGACGAGCGTCGATGCCGGCGGCGTGCGGTAGGCGATGCTGCCGGCAGAGACGACGATGACGGGCGCGATGATTGTTGCGGTCCAGATCCGTTTCCGCCACCCGACTTTCGCAGGGACTGTGGTCGCACCGAGAATGCGTTCAACGCGGGCGTAGACCGTGCATGCCCTTGCCATCTCAAGGCCTGCCGGCGCCTGCCGAACATGCTGCATGAGATCGAGGAGAATCTCGGCGTAGGACACTCTGTCTTCAAGGACGTCGATCGCCCGGGCGTCGCTGATGATTTCAGCAAGTTCAGCCAACCGTGCGAGATGCCACCACGCAAACGGGCTGAACCAGAACACCGCACGATTGAGCGAGGCCAGGAGCAGGACATAGAAATCACCATGGGCGACGTGGGCACCCTCGTGGGCGAGCACGGCCTTGCGCTTCGGCAAATCCCAATCGATATATTCAGGAGGAAGCAGAATGGTTGAACCGAAGGTGACGGGTCCGCCGATGACATCGCTCACGCACACATCCGCGCCGGCAATCCAGGGTTCTCGGATCGGGGTCGCGGCTCCGACCAGACGCCATGTCAGATAGATGCCGACGGACAATCGCAGCAGCAGCACGCCTGCAACAACCGCGTAGATCGCCGTCGCGAGGCCCCACCAATTGGCGGCTTCATGGGTCTCGCTGGGAGCGGCGCCGGGGATACCGAACTCCGCCGGGAGCGACGAGCGCAGCGGGTCCAGCAACGGACCTTGAGAAGGCCAAAGATTTTTGGAGGTCCACAGGCCGTCCGGTGCCGGGATTGCCGAAGGCTGCAAGGTGATGCTGACCGTGGTCCAATGCATCAAGAGCGGCATCGACAATGACGCCACCAGCACCATGACCCAGGATGTCATCAGCACGTGAGGATTTCGCACACGAAGAAGATATAAGCCGATCCACACGACTCCGCCGAGCAGCAAGGAGCGCAGCGCCGACTCCGCCAGTATCGCCAGCATCACTTTTTCCCTCCCTTCGCCTTCGCAACCTTGTCGGCCAGCATGCGCAACTGCCGACGGTCGAGCATCGCACTATCCACCATGCCGACCAGAACCTCTTCGACGGACCCGTTGCAGAACCAGTCGACGACGCGTTGAACCGCTTTCGCCGCAACCCGTCCGCGTGCCTCAGCCGCATGGTAGACATAGGTTCGCCCATCCACCGTGTGGGTCGTGTAGCCCTTGCCTTCCAGCCTTCGCAGCACGGTGCGAACGGTCGATTCCTTGAGACGGCGGGACAGCCGCTCACGCACGGCCTCTGCCGTCAAAGGACCGTCGGCCCAAACCAGTTGCATGACCTCGCGTTCGAGGTCGCCTAGTTCGGGCAGGCTCTCGTTCATTTTTGGTGGGTCCTTTGCGAGTTTCTGCCTCCTGTAACGCTACCGAAGGTCGCATACGGGACGATGCTCCGCAACACCGATCCGGCTTCGCTTGGCGAGCCGGCAAGACCGGCTTTCTTGCCGTCGCGCATTGATTTTTGCTGCACGCTTGACGCGTGGCCGGCTTTCCGCTTATGCTACGCATCGTAGCACTACACAAAGTCGCACATCAATGACCGACAGAGCCCCTGATCTTGGTGAACTCGAGCGCGAGGTGATGCAGTTGGTGTGGACGACGGGTGAGACCACCGCCGATGCAATCCGTGAGCGGCTTGCCCGCAAGCCAAAGGAATCGACGGTGCGCACCGTGCTGCGGCGGTTGGAGGACAAGGGATACATCACCCACACTGTCGACGGCCGGACCTATGTTTTCCGGGCGGCCGAGGCGCGGCCGCAGGTCGCGGCCCGCGCGGTGAAGGCAATCGTCGACTGGCTCTGCAACGGATCCGTCGAGGAGGTGCTGGTCGGCATGATGGATGCGCGCATGCTCGACGGCGGGACGTTGCAACGTCTTGCGCAGCGCATCGAGCAGGCCAAGGAAGAGAAAGCGGAAGGAAAAAAGGAAGGACAGACGTGATGCTGGAGATTGTCGTTCGGGCGGCGATGGGCACGATGCTGCTGGCTTTTGTGGTTCAGCTCTGCCTATGGGCGCTCCGCGTGCGTCGGCCGAAGCTGCTGCTTTCGGCCTGGACCGCGGTCTTGGCCGCTTCCGTGGCGATGCCGGCGATCTCGTCGACCATTCCTCTCTTCGGCGCGACCGCGGCGCGGGCATGGGAGCCGCATTGGATAGTTGCCTGGAGCACGTGGCTGACCGGGATCTATGCCTTCGTGGCCGCGCTCCTGCTTCTGCGCCTGTTGAGGGGCCTAGCCTTGTCCTGGAACATGCTGCGTTCCACCCAGCCGGTGGTGGCCGATTGGGCTGCCGGCAGAAAGCTACGAACAAGCACCTGGATCAGCGCGCCCGTCACCGTCGGCGGCCACGTGCTGCTGCCGGCGGAGTGCGTCAATTGGGATGCGCGCATGCGTCGCGCAGTGCTCGCGCATGAAGGCGCGCACGTGGCGCGCGGCGACTTCTATTTGCAGCTCCTGTCGCAGGTTCACCGGTCGGTCTTCTGGTTCAGTCCGCTGGCCTGGTGGTTGGATGGGCGGCTGACTGCGCTGGCGGAACTGGCGAGCGATGACGTCGCGATCGAAGCGCTGGGCAATTGTGCGGGCTATGCGGCGATCCTGCGCGACCTGGCGCGCCTGCCGAGGGCTTCATTCATTGGCGTGACGATGGCTCGTCCGGTAACAATCCGCCAGCGCCTCGCGCGCATCATGGCTGAAGAGCATCCACACTCGAATTTATTGCGCGATGAGCAAGAGAAGGAAATCTACCATGAAGAGAATCGCGGTCATCCTGTCGCTCGCAGTATCCGGCATCGTCCTATCGTCCGACTTCACAACCGCGTCGGCCACCAAAATGGACGGCAGGTGTTGCACGTCGTCTGACGGAGGCCGCTCTTATCGATACAGGATGGCCATGAGGAGGGCTGCGGTTCCCCACACATGCAGCGCCTATGCGACATCATGTATCCGCGATTTGAGCGCTCAGGCCGACGGGCTCAAGATGTGCCTGGCTGCAAAAACGCAATGTCTGCAAACCGGCGTTCATGTCGGTCCGCACAGCGGCAGGCAATACGCGGGATTGGCGAGGAGATAGTGATCCGGGCAAGGCCACCCTGGTTGGCGGCCTCTTTCCGGTTTCACGAACTGAAATGCCGTTGCCACAATGATCCGGGAAGCTATCAGCAGTCGCGGCAATCCCATGCGTCTTCTTCTCGTCGTTTTTGCGCTGATATTTCCCGGGAAGCTGCTCGCTCAATCGCCCGTGATTTCCCTCGCCGATGGTCGCGACGGCACCATCTTCTTTGCGAGTTCGACGCCGACCGGCCTCGATCAATATTTGGAAGCGACTCAAACGCCCGAAACGGTGGTGAGCGGAGAGCTGCGCCTTCCCGCCGGTACCGAGCGGGTGCCGGCGGTCGTGCTGAGCCACAGCGCTGGCGGCGTCTCGGAGGACCGCGACGTCGCTTGGGCCGAGCGGTTCACCTCGATCGGCATCGCCGTCTTGGTCGTCGACAGCTTCACGCCGCGCGGCGTTAAGGGCTTCGCCAATCAGCCGTCGTTCGCCGCCAGCGTAGCGGACGTCTACGCCGCACTCCGCCTGCTCGTGACTCATCCGCGTATCGATCCGACCCGCGTCGCGCTGATGGGATTCTCGCGCGGCGGCACGGTGGCGCTCACCGCCGCACTCGAGCCGGTACGTCGCATCGGGGCGCCGGATGGCGTGCGGTTTGCCGCTCACGTCGCCCTCTATCCCGGCTGCAATACGCGTTATATTGCGAGCGAGATTACGGGAGCACCGATGCTTATGCTGCTCGGAGGTTCGGACGATCAGGCGCCCCCCGAGCCGTGTCGGCGTTACGGTGAATGGTTCCGCAACATGGGCGCGGCGATCAAGGTTGTCGTGTACCCCGGCGCCCACCACCTTTTCGACGGCACCGAGCCGTTGCATTTCATCGCCCAGGCGACCGCGGCGGGGAGCTGCGCCACCGAATACGACATTGAGGCACGCGTGCTTCGCCGCACTGACACCGGTGCCGTGCTTGCCGGCAATGAGATCGGGACTTATTTCAGCACGTGCTCGTTCCGCGGCGTCCATATCGGCGGCGATTCAGATGCACGCGCTGGCGCCAAACGCGATATCGCCGCGTTCTTCAAGGCTACTCTGCGACTGCCATGGGTGCGGGATGCGGCGCATCCTTAAATCCTCCGGGCGCCAGCAGAGGTCAAATGTCCGCTCCTGGCTAAAGGCTAATAGCCCCGCAAGGCCTCGGCGGGTCCAAGCGCGCCAACCTTCGGCACTATGGCGTTCGGAGCGACTTTCTGCAGTCAACGGATGGTGAGGTGCTGTCGAAGTTCGGCGATGCGATCTGCGTCCGACTGAGCCAGCAGTTCCAGACCGCGCCGCATCGGCAGATCAAGCATGTGGATCAGCCAAGTGGTGAACGCTTCGGCAGAGGTCAGACTTTGCATGCGATCCAGCTCATAAAATCCTGCACGGAACTTGCCGTCCCGTTTGGCGAGCGCAGCCGCGTAGAGGTCGGGTTTTCCCGCACGTGTTCGCAATTTCCGCACGGACTCGACCAGGAACCCGCGAGCGCTCGTCTCCAGGAGACGCCGACGGAATTCCCGACTTCGCTCTGCCAGAGCTTCGACCTCCAGCTTCAACGCTACAATCTCGCTTGCCGGCACGGTCGATGACGGCCGGCTCACCGGCTCGACCTCGGCCAACCTCAATCCTTGGTGCTCCCGCAGCGTGCGGATACGCACGAGGCGCCCCCCCGCCAGCGTCAGCGATACGACGGGATGGCCCGAATCGGGTCCTTCATAAGCCCTGGTTTCGACGACAACCGCGAGTGCCTCCTCCCGAGCCTCTGCGGCCGCGACAAGTCCGCGAATGCCGAGTTTCCTGCTTGTGGCCTGGACGCCCTCGGCGTCCGGGACAGCCTGCATGAAGCCCGTGACGACCGGCACGTCCGGAGTGCTCACAACTGCAAATGGCTGCGGACCGGGTTCTTCGGTCGGTTGTTCATAGTCGCTTTGCAGAGAAAACGACTTCATTCTGGCCGGAGTCGAGCTTCGCCTCCTTTCCAGGAAGATCGGTGTCGACGCCGTCTCGATCTTGTGCAAGTCGTCCACCGGCTGGAAAACGATGACATATTCGGCCAACGCATCGGCCGCTCTCTTGCCGTCCGGCTTCAGGGCCCCGGGTTCGGATTCCCATTCGATAGGATGGACCGTTACCGCGTAGGAACCGTTGGAGAGCTCGAATCCGTCTTCCGGCAGAAGCTTCCGCAGACGAGCGTCCGACTTCTGAAAATCCACATAGTTCAGGGACGCGGCCGTGCCAACGAACACCTTGCCGTGACGAACTTCGTATCCGAAGGTCCAGGAACCTCCCGCCCATGTCCGCTCGCGCTCGCTCAAGCCCTGCGTTGTCAGACGGATGACGGGTCCACGATACTCTCCGTCGAAAGCCAGAATACGACCCGCCGCCGACTCCGCACCGTAGGCAAAGCTTTCATGAAGCCAATCCAGGGGATTGTCCTGCCGATGGACGAGGTCGTCGGGATGCAGGACGATGACGGTATCGTTGCGATACGTCGCCAGCGCCACGGTTCTCGATACCTCGCTCGTTCCGCCGCGCGCTTCGGGGATGAAAGACATGGCGTGTCCGGCAACGGATGCAGCGATAGTCAGAGACACAAGAGACAATGCGTTCTTCACATTTGGCACAAGCCGATACCCGGACTCTTAACCAGCGCTCAGGCGAACCCCGCAACGGCGTGCGGCAGTTGCCGATCAGCAGACCGCGAGCGACCAGCGACCCGCCGCGCGTCCGCACCATGCACCGGGCTCGGTTCGCGCGGCGCGCCGCCCGCAACAGGCAAAGCACCATTCGAGTTGGGCGGATTTGCGGTAGCTGGTCACGATCGCGCCGGCTTCACTTGCCGGCTGATGGAGAGCCGGAGGTAGAGGGCATATACTGGCTCCGCGGGGTCACGGATCGATCCGCACTTGCATCTTATGAGTACGGCGCCGCGGCACTTGACCCCTCGGTCCGCCGATGCAGAACCTGACGCGGGTGGCCACAGAGCCGCCAACGACCCGCTGTATGACCACCTCGCCCGGTCGCTCCAGGGCAATTCCGTACTTGGCCGCTGCATACGAGGTGCTAGCCGATGGCTCGCAAGAGGACCCTCAACGAACGTCGTTTGACCAAGCGCCAGGTCCAGGAGCTGATTTCATCCGGTGCTCGGCCTCGCCCGGACCTGACGGCGGCGTTGGACTCCGCGCTGCCGCAATCGCGCGTGTACGGAGGAAAGGGTGATGTCTACTCGGGCGACGACTTTCGTCGGTTCGTGCGCTGGACGGCGAAGGTTGATGAAGACGCCAGGCATGGGCGTCAAGGCTCGGTCAGGCATTGGGCTTACTATTCGGCGCTTAAAGATCGGCTGACATCCAATATCGACACCCTGGTCGCGCAGCTCCGTTCGGCGATGTCGCGGACAGCAGATGATCTCGACTTCTCGTATCAAAGTCTCGATGTTGTTTCTGAATACGTGGAAGTCATCGGCGTCGAGCGAGCGCAGCAAGAGCTCTACGATCACCTCGTGGCTTATGTCGGTGAAGTGCTCAAGGCGCGTATTCACGGGCGTTGGCAACTCAGGAGGGACCATCCGCAGCCCCATCCATATCTTGTGGGAGCCAAGCATGATCCCACGATGCCGATCAATGTGGTGTGGCAGGAGTTGTCAGGCCTCGCTCCAGTAAACCTGGGGACGGTCGCTGCGAACGAGGCCCGCCGCACGCGCAAGCTGCCGGGGTTTATCGCTGACGTGGCGACGAGCGTTCAAGCTGCCGCGCCAGAAGGCGTACTGGCGACGCTTCAGGCGGATGCTACGAGATCGAGAAACGATGGGCGGATGGCCGGCTGTGGGTCGTCACCTTGAACGCCACGGCGAAACAATAGTGCCCATTTTCATCAACGCGAGCCCGTTCCTTGCGGGGATTCTTTCCAAGTCCGCACCAAAGAAACGACCCCAGCGCGGCGGCGGCGAGCGCTGGGGCCATCGTGTTTGGCTGTGCTCGACAACCGCGAGGGGGGCGTGGAGGCGAGCTCAGCCTGATTAAGCCAGCACACGCCGGCTCGGCGACGGTGGTCCATATTGAACACCCGTGGAAGTTTTCCACAGCTAGTGATCTGTTTTGAACAACCTATCCCTGAGCGCTCTATTCGGCCACCACCCGTCAAGGATTGATCTTTGCCAAACGAGGCAGGTCGCGCAAGCAAGTTGGGGCGGTCAAATTTCCTGAAATACCGACGACGCCAGAGTGTGCTTTGTTGGGCATGTTCCATCCAATCAGTCGGAAACAGATCAATACTGAGCAGCGAATCGGAACTCGATGAGCAATGCTGGTACCCATCACCGCTGATTCACCATAGGCACGGTACCGGTGACTGAGAGTGTTGCGCGCTCCCGCCTGTTTTAAGGGAAGCATCATGCCAAAATCTCATCCCTCGCCCGACCGGACCTTTGATTGCCCCAAGTGCGACCACGTTCACGAGGTGATCGTCGTCACCGAAGCGCTCGAACAATTGTTTATCCCGCCGGTATGGATGGGGCTGTGATCATGGACGAGACCGATCAACACCCCTCTGTCAGTCGCGCCTGGGATGACCGCGCGACAGAGATCATTGCAGAAGCTCGCAAGATGCCGCTGGGATCGGAGCGCAGCGATGCCCTGATCGAAGCCGGGCGCTTGCGGGTCGCCGCCGAGATGGAGCGA
>Ga0209839_10002033_pt1 | contig 10089 bp, 6 predicted proteins | sample OrgsoiDNA2013050_FD_185800 | JGI IMG/M metagenome (GOLD analysis project Ga0209839, IMG submission 185800) | Permafrost soil microbial communities from the Arctic, to analyse light accelerated degradation of dissolved organic matter (DOM) -... | ecosystem: Environmental > Terrestrial > Soil >... | reverse complement strand
CCTGCCCAGGCGGAACGGCATAAATTGAGGATGGCCGTCTCCCCAGCAGCGCGCATCTGCTCATAGAAGCCGCGTTCATGCAGCATAGGATACGCGTTGGCGACCGCCAGCCCATTGCCGAGATGGAAGCGGAGATTGTCCGGGTCCATAGGAAACATCTCTGGTTCGCACGCATCAAGCCACCATGCCTTAATGCCATGCTGGTAATAATGTTCGCGAACTTGTTCCCAGATGAACTGTCGTGCTTCTGGATTGGTCGCATCGTAATAATGCACATTGACAGGGCCTTCAGGAGCGTTGTCTCGGAAAGTCATAAGGGCGGAAAGGCCACGTTCTGTACGGATCAGCAATCCACGTTGCTCCATTGAGAGAAAGTTTTCGCTCGCAGGATTCACACTGGGCCAGATCGAGACCATTAACGTGACTCCCATCTCCTTCAACTCGCGGACCATTGCTGCCGGATCAGGCCATAATTGGGGATCGAAGCGCCAATCCCCTTGTTTTGTCCAGTGAAAAAAGTCGATGACGATAACCGAAAGCGGCAGGCCACGCTGCTTGTACTCGCGTGCCACCGACAGCAGTTCCTCCTGCGTACGATAGCGAAGTTTACTCTGCCAGAAGCCCGCTGCCCATTCAGGAAATACAGGGGCGTGACCGGTTGCATCGGCGTAATGCTCCATAACTTCGGCAGGAGTAGCGCCAATGGTAATCCAGTAATCGAGTTGCGCCGTGGCTTCCGCTACCCAGCGCGTCTCGTTGGAGCCCAATTCAACCCGACCGACAGCCGGATTGTGCCAGAGAAAGCCGTAGCCACGACTGGAGAACAGAAAGGGAATAGACACCTCGGTATTGCGTTGGATCAGCTCGATGGTGCAGCCCTTCTGGTCGAGTCGTCCGTGCTGGTGCTGCCCTAAGCCATAGAAGCGCTCATCATCGTAGGCCCGGAAGCGCGCCTCCAGGTGGAACAGCTCGCCATGCGCCGCTTTATAGGCACGTGGAGGGAGACGGGTAGCACGTACCGGCTGCTGCTCCGCCAACAGTTCAGCGCCAGTGTCAGTAGTGGAAAAACGAATGAGCCCCTCTGGAGAGACGCTCGCTGTAATAGCGCCGTTCCGTATGACCGCGCCCTCTTCTCCAATGGTGATCTCAACATCAGTAGCAGCGGGAGGGAGCAGGACGTTTACCAGATCATCGCGAATCTCTGCGCTCACTGTCGAACGCACGCGCAGGCTATCACGCCCCCAGGGTTCGATTTGCAGCGTCTCGTGATGCTGCTCCCACCGCACTCTATTCTTGTGTTGATGAAATCCTTGCATAAATAACCTCTCGTATGAAAGAAGATACGTTTTTTCCGCCCTTTACTCTTTCACCGCTCCGGCAACCAGGCCAGCGGTGATGTAGCGCTGGGCAAACATGAAGACCAGAATGATCGGAAGGGCCGCGACCACCGCGACCGCCATGAGATCGTTCCAGCGCGAACCATACTCACTGATGAACTTATAGAGGCCCAGTGTCAAAGGCCGTTTGCTATCGTCAGAGATCAAGGTGAGCGGGAAGAGAAAGTCACTCCAGCCCATCAGAAACGTGAATGCCGCCACCGTTACCAGCCCAGGCCGTGTCAGCGGCAGGATAATACGGTAGAAGGTTCCCCACGCACCACACCCATCGATGGCCGCCGCATCCTCCAGTTCGCGTGGTAAGCCCAGGAAGAAGGGGCGCAGAATCAGGACAGCGAAAGGTAACGTGCGTGTCGTCACCGCCAGAACCACCGCCAGCAGCGAGTTCACCAGGCCGATCCGGGTGAACATCACAAAAAGGGGCAAAGCCAACATAATACTGGGAAACATCTGCACGATCAGGAAGGCGAGCAGAAAAACGTTCTTGCCGCGAACGGGCAGCCGCGCCAGCCCGTAGGCAATGGGAGCCGCCAGTACCAGGCTCAGGACCATCGTCCCCAGGGCAATCTGCAGGCTATTGCCCATATAGTGCAGAATATCTTGATTTTGCACAAAGTTGGTGATATAGGGAGTCCAGTCGAGGTGCAACGGAAAGAGCGTAGGCGGCGTGCGAAACAATTCGACCGTGCCTTTGAGCGAGCTTACAAGCACCCAGTAGAGGGGAAAGATCATGACCAGGGTACCAAACACCGCCAGAGCCGTCAGCAGCGCGGTGTGCCAGGGTTTCTGTATCGTAGTCATCAGGATGCCTCCTCTTGTCGAATGAGGAACAAATAGAGCGCGCTCGCGGCCAGCAGCACCAGGAAAATGAGCACAGCCACGGCTGACCCTGACCCCAGATCAAACTGCTGAAAGGCAACCTGATACGCGTACATCGGCATAACCTGGGTCGCATTGACAGGTCCCCCGCCGGTCATCACAAAGATCAAATCGAACACGTTGAGGGTATAGATGAACCCTAACATGAGCACGGTCAGGCTGGTGGAACGCATTAATGGCAGCGTGATACGCAGGAAGCGATTGAAGGCATTCGCTCCATCGACAGTTGCGGCCTCATATAGCGAGGCTGAAATGCCCTGTAAGCCAGCCAGCAACAGCGCCATATTAAAGGGAATGCCGATCCACACGTTGGCAACGATGACCGCCCACAAGGCAATCTTGGGATCAGACAACCAGTCAATAGGGCTATGAATCACGCCGATGCTCTGCAAACCATAGTTGATGATGCCGGCGTCGCTCTGAAACATCCATTTGAAGATGGTGCCACTCACCACAATTGGCAGCATCCAGGCGATCATAATGGAGCCACGCATCACGCCAACCAGGGGCAGGGGTCTGCTAAAGAGCAGAGCCAGCAGGAAGCCGATGCCAAATTGAAAAATCAGGGAACCCACGGTGAACTCAAGTGAGACACCCAGCGCGGAGCGGAAGACCGGGTCGGTCAGAATCGTATGATAGTTATCCAGACCGACGAACGGGATATCGCCAGTGAGCAAGGTCCCGATATTGACCTCCTCAAAGCTATACAGCAACATTGTGCAAACGGGGTAGAGCAGAAAGGCCGCCAGGAACAGGGTGGCAGGCAATAGAAAGAGATAGGGACCCATTTTTTTCCTGATCCGCCGCCATGGCCTGCTACGCACAACAGGTGCTTTTGGGTCTTGTGAACGAGTTATCATGGTTGTAGACATGTGCAAGCATCCTCCTTCCTCGGGAATGCGCAGGTGCGAAGCGCTGGCGTAGGGAGAATACAGCCAGCCTTCACGCACCTGATGGCATCGCTCCTATGCGAGCAATGGCTTGATTATCTGGGCCGCCTGACTCAGAGCAGCCGCCGCAGACATCTGTCCACTAATAGCCGATTGGAATGCCTGTTGCACGGCATTAGAGACCTGGGGATACTTCGGACCATACGCGCGTGGCCTTGCGACCTCCAGCGCATTCACAAAGACGGAGAGATACGGGTCCTTCTGGAAAGCAGCGTCCTGGGCGAGGGCTTTGGTGCTGGGAAGCCGGTTATCCGTCACGATGTAACTCCTCAGTTGTTCTGGTTGCTGGGTCCATTTGAGGAAGTTCCATGCCTCATTCACATGCTGACTGGTTTTCGTAATGGCCCAGTTCTCGCCGCCCAGAATAGATGCGGATTGTATGCCTTTCGGAAGCGGGACAACTCCCCATTTGAATTGGGCACCTTGTTTGGTGGCAGGAACATTCCACGGCCCATTGAGACACATGGCCGCCTTTTGCGCGATAAATTGCGTAATGGCATCCTGCTGTGACCAGTTGAGGACTTCGTGCGAGAGGAGGCCCTGTTTGACGAAATCAACGAGGTATTGCAGCGCACCGACGGCTGCCGGGCTGTCAATCGTGTTGAGGTCGGCACCAGCTGACCAGAGGAAAGGGAGGAACTGGAAGGTGCCCTCTTCACTTTTTACGAGAGACATGGAGAAACCATACACGCCAGTCTTTGTCAGCTTCTGGGCGGCACTCTGCATTTCATCCAGCGTGGTAGGAGGCGTGATTCCGGCTTTACTGAACATGTCCTTGTTGTAGAAGAGCGCCAGGCAGTTGCTGTTATTGGGGAGACCGTAGTTCTTGCCTTTCCAGATCGTCGATTTCAAGGGGCCGGAAAAATATTGGCCAGTTTGCCCCCAGGCGCTAACTTGAGCGGTCAGGTCGGTGAGGACGCCCAGGTCAGAAAAGGCCGAGTGGTCAGGGTTGTCGATAACGGCGATGTCGGGTAATTGCCCGGAAGCAGCCCCCTGAATGAGCTTCTGTTTCAAATCGGCGAAAGGAATGACCGTGCGCTGAATCTTGACTGATGGATTGGCCTTCGTGTATCCGCTGATGAGTCCGAGATAGCCGCTGCCTGGTGGGTTAAAGTAGTCCCACAGGGTCAGGGTCACGGGGCCACTCGCGCTCCCTGTTGTGGAAGAGCCGCCACAGGCGGCGAGAAAGGCGGCAGCCGCGCTCCCGCTGAGGCCAAGAGCCGTTGCCCGCTCAAGGAAAGCACGGCGCGTCAAACGTCCTGTTTGTAAGCCATTGACCATGTCGTCTATGGTAGTGCGTTGCTGGGAAACCATAGAAATCCTCCTTTGGATTGACAATGAGAGATGCCAGAAGGCTGTAAAAGAGCAGCACGAAGAAGAACTTCATCTATGCTCAATCAGGATGAACAGCTGAGTACATCCATGAGTGAGGATGACCACTCCCAGGAGAGAATTGTACAATGAATTACCTGATCCAGATCCCTTCATTTCCATGAGTCAAAGCGCTTTGATAAAAGTATACGAATTGCATGGCGCATTGTCAAGAGAAAATGGTACAATTTCTCAAAGCGTTTTGACTGCCAAGAATTTGTTTTCTGGTGTTCCTCAATAGCATGTGCGGGTAAGGAGATTTCTCGATGGCGACGATGGCTGACATTGCCAGGAGGGCTGGTGTGGCATTAAGCACGGTATCTCATACACTCAGTGGGAAACGTCCAGTCTCGGAGGAGGTGAGGCAGCGTGTCTTGCAGGCTATCGCTGATTTAGAGTATGAACCGCACGCGCTGGCCCGCGCGCTCGCGACCAAACGGAGCAGAACAGTAGCCCTGCTCTATCCTGCATTATCGAGCAATCTACCAGAACCGCACGCGGAGTTTATCTCTGGTGTCTTACAGGTGACGAGTCAGAGGAAATACGGTCTGTTATTGTGGACAGCGCCCGATGAGGAACAGGAAGTACTGAGTATGACCCAACGGGGTTTTATTGATGGCCTTATTCTCATGGAGACCAGGCTGGAAGACCCACGCGTTGCGTTGTTACAGAAGCATCATTATCCGTTTACGATGATTGGTCGCTGCAAAGAGAATGCTGGCATCAGTTTTGTCGATTTAGACTTCGACTATGCATTACACACCTGTGTCGAGTATCTGGCGGGGCTGGGACACAAGCATATTGCGTTTCTCAATCATGCCTCATATTTGTTTGAGAGAGGGACCGGCTATGTGGTACGCGCTGAGGAAGCGTTTCAGCATGCCATAGCGCAATGGGAGCTGGAAGGGGTAGCCAGCCCTTGTGAATCTGATACACAGTCCGGTTATGAGGCGGTCAATAGCTTGCTGGCGACAGATCCCTCTATAACGGCTATCATCACCTCAAATGCCTGGATCAGCGGCGGCATAACACGAGCAATTTATGACAAGAATCTGAAAATACCCGAAGACATCTCTCTTGTCGGCATTATTCCCCCGCGTGTGGCCGAAATGACAAATCCAACCCTGACCGCCATCGACTTTCCCTTTTACGAGATGGGGCGTATGGGAGCTGATATGCTGCTTCGACAATTAGAGGGCGAAGAGGTAGCGACTCAGTTACTGCTCACACCGCCATTAACCATCAGGCAAAGTTCTGGCCCTTGTATGAAGGGAGTGGAGGTCTGACACTATTGTTAACTACAACGTCCCGGCGTCGCCGATGAGATGGAACGCGGCCCAGAAGTAGGGGTGGATGCGATAGGGGCGAACCGAGGTGCGCGAGCGGGCGATGAAGGCGCGCTGGGCAGCGGCCAACGCGGCGGCTTTCCCATACCCGCTCAGGAGTCCCTGGTAGAACATCTCCATCAGTTCGGCGCTGCTGGCGTCGTCGACCTTCCATAGCGTCGGCAGCAGCGAGGCGGCACCGGCGTAGAGGAAGCCGCGCCCCAGGCCGATCACCTCGTCGACGCCCCCCACAACGGCGCGACCCGTCTCACACGCGCTCAACGTCACCAGCGAGCAGGACGAGAGGTTCAGGTTGAAGACCTCGATGGCGCTGAGCTGGCGATCGGCGAGCTTGATGTGCGAGAAGTTGGGCGCGTCGAGCCTGAAGAGCCCATGCGCGGCTATATGCACAATGGGACTATGTTCGCCCGCACTCCACAGAACCGCCGCGGTGGCGGCTTCGTTGAGCACGGGAGTCGTTCCCAGTTGGTGCGCGACCACCTCGGCCTCCTGCACGGCGTACTGCAGGCGTCCGTTATCCGAAAGGCCCATGACAAGCGCGTCCTGCAAACGCACGCCACGCGCCTGGATGCGCTGCCCGCGCTGGCGGCAGATGTCCAGCAGGGCCGCCGCTGGCAGGTAGGAGACGTTGAGGCGCTCGACGACAAACTGCACGCCGTCGAAGAGACAGTGGAAGGGCAGATAGTGCAGCATACCATACGGGACGACGATCAGGTGCGCGCAAGAGCTGAGCGCGTCGCTCACTGGACGCAACAGGAGATCGTACAGGCGTTGCAACAGCCCCAGGCAGTTCTCCTGTAGACCAGAGAAGGACTGCGCCCGCTCAGGCATGCCGGAAGCCTGAGCCGCCAGGTCCAGATTGGCACGCCACAGGACCATAAGCCGATCCAGCCTGGGAACGGCCTCCGGCACCACCTGAACCTCCACGCCGCTACGCGTGAGCTGAAAGATATAGAGATCCTGATCCGCGAGATAATATTCTAGCATCACGGTGTCGGGTTCCAGCTTCGGCCACAGCGAGGTCACGATGCTGTTCGTCCAGTTGGGACGCGGGCGAGCAACCAGGTCGCCCGCGGAGCGCAACTGCATCTGTTCCAGGAGTTGTTCGATGCGGCGCTCGCGGCTCTGCATCTCGCTGCGCGCCCGCGTGGGTCCAATAGCACGGATGCGCATCACCGCCGTATCGCTCAGATTGGACTCGTCGCTCTCGTAGACAATCGAGCTGAACCACGCCTGCTCTTCGCGCAGACGGGAAAGATCTTCGAGAATCGCCTCGCCTGCCTTGTCGCCTGCGCGTAGACGAATATCGATATTGTTGCGCAGATAATCGCCCAGCACACGCGACTTCGCCTTCTCAACATAGATCAGCGCCTGATCGCGATTGCCGCGCTTCATCGCCAGCGCTACGGCGTGCTGATAGATGCCGCCCTTGTCCTCAAGGAAGCTCGTGCGCTCATCCAACACCAGACGGCTCTGCACCTCGTCGATGCATTGCACGGCGCTATCGTAGAACCGCGTCGCCTCGTCAAGAGCGCCGCGCTGCTCCGCGAGTTGTCCAAGTAGATCGTCGCACATATATTTCAGGTCGAGCAAGCCCTGTGCCCGCGCAATATCCAGCGCCTGGTCGCACAGGTCCTGCGCGATCTCGGCGCTCCCCATAGCATCGGCGATGCGCGCCTGCAAGAGCGTTGCGCGTGCCAGTTGCGGCAGATCTTCCTGGTCCGCAAAGGCGTCGGCAACATGCTGCGCCTCGCGTGCAGCCGCCTCCAACTGCTTATCGGCAAAGTAGAGCTCGGCCCGACGCAGGCGAGCGAACGCGGCGAGGCGCACAAAGCCGCCTTCTTCCAGCAGATCGCTTGCCTCGCGCAACATCTCATCCGCCTCGCCGAAATTGTCAAGCATCGTCGCCGCCGCCGCCTGGTGCATCAAGGAACGGGCCAGATTGTGCCGCTGCACGACGGGCGAGGCGCGGAAGAAGTCCACCGTCTCGCCCGCCAGCTCATATGCCTCGCGGGCGCGGTTGAGTCGCACCAGACACAGGCACATCTGTTGGGCGACCTCGGCTGCGGCGAATTCCATGGGATGCCGCTGGAAGAGCGCCCGACTCTGATTGTAGAGCAAGAGCGCCTGGCTGTAGTGTCCCTGCGCGGCGTAGATATCCGCGATATTCAGTTCCTCACGGGCGACGGAGATCTCCTCGCGCTCACCGTGGGCGGCGAAGGTGGTACGGGCCTGTTCGTGGAGCGCGGCGGCCTCGCGAAAACGGCCCTGGGCGGCCAGGGCGAGCGCCTTGTTGCCACGGGCGCGCGCGATATGCAGGTCGATGCCCTCGCCCAGTTGTAGATACGTCTCGATGGCGCGATCGAAGAGGCGCAACGCCTGATCGTGCTGGCCCAGTTCGTAGTTGATAATGGCGGCGTTCACATCGATCTGTCCGGCGCGCAGAAGTTTTCCGTGGCGCATAAAGATCTCGCGCGCGGCTGACGCGTCCTTGAGCGCTTCGGTGGTGCGGTTCAGGTGCAGACAGGCGCTCATACGTCCAATACGCGTGCGTGCCCAGCCCACCTCGTCATCCATAGCGAGAAACTCTTCGCCCGCCGCATCAAAAAAGGGCAGCGCCTCCTGGTCGCGATCCAGCCGCCTCAGCGCATCGCCACGCGCCATCAGACCCAGGGCATGATAATACTCGTTTTGCACCTGCGTGCCGATGAGCAGCAAATAGCCAGAGAGCGTAAAGGAGAGCAGCGCGTTCGTGTTCCAGCAGCGGTCCGCCTCCTTCTTGACGAGGTAGACCAGGCGGTCAAGGGCGATATCGCTGAAGATGGGGACGTGCGCCTGTAGTAACTGTCGCGCCTGTTCTTCATGTACATTTAAGAGCGTCTTAACGAGGTCCTGGGGCGTCATGTTTCAGCATTTCTACACGAATGAATTCTATCTATTTATCTATAGTGATTTTAGCACATGGTGATATGGACTGCGCTCATGCTATTGCTCATAAGACGAAAAAGAAGAGTAACGCCAGGGAGGCCAGCGTTACTCGGAAAGTGTGACAGGAAGCGGCTCGATCACGACAACGCCTTCGGGCAGGTGCAGTTCCAGAATGTACGTCGCGGGAGAGAGCGCCGGGAAGACAAAGTTGCCCAGCTCATCGATAGTCTGGATATAGGTCGCTTCGCCTGAGCCAGACGGCGCTGAGAGCTGCACGGGCGTTCCCTGCAGCACCTCCAACGGCATCCCCTCGCGCGTGACGAAACCGATCAATTGCAGCCCATCCTTGCGACCGGGGCCACGTTCGACCTGCACGGAGACGTTCACATCTTCAGCCGCGTAGTTGCGCGGCCACAGCGAGGTCTGCGCGGAGGCATCGCGCTGGTAGGCGAGGCGAGGCTGTTGTGGCAGCAGCATCGCGGCGATGCGACGCGTACCCGCCATTGAGCGCTCGCGCAATTGCTGCAACGTGCGCCGCGCATCCTGCACGGGTCGGTGGTTGTTCTTCGCGGCATAACGCGTCGCCACTGGTGCTACGGATATCGGTTCGGCAAGCATAGGATCATTGGCAAGAAACTGCGCGACGGATGCCACTTCAGCGGCACAGAGCATGCACATGCGCAGATGGTTTTTTACAGCCAGCGCCTGCTCAGCACCAAGCAGCCCCATTTGATATTCACCAAGTAGCTGGTTCGGTGGACAATCCCACCGGTAGAGATTGCTAAGTAGCTGAAGGTCCATTCGACGGTAGGTTGCCAGTTGCAACGCGCAACGCTGACAGTGAGCAAGGTGCTGCACAACAGCTGGTCGCACCCTTTCACCCGCAAGATAGGCAACTATTTCCTCATCACGAATAGCACCCGGTTCACTGCACTCCATGAGCGTTTCCCCTAAATTACAGAAGTAGTCATTGCAGTATGCCGACAGCATTCCCCAACACTGGCAGGCGTCTGCGCACTACCCAAACATTCTTTTATTGACTTCACCCTAATAAACGGTCTTTGCTCTTATTTTAGCACTCGCGCCATATCTTTTATTTTTGAATTAAGATGCCACAAAAAGGCATCAGGGATACTGATTGCGAAACATCATCTGCAAGCGCCGGTTGCGACGCAAACGCTCAAGCACATTGCGCTTGATGCGGTAGACATCATCTAC
>Ga0209839_10002032_pt1 | contig 10091 bp, 13 predicted proteins | sample OrgsoiDNA2013050_FD_185800 | JGI IMG/M metagenome (GOLD analysis project Ga0209839, IMG submission 185800) | Permafrost soil microbial communities from the Arctic, to analyse light accelerated degradation of dissolved organic matter (DOM) -... | ecosystem: Environmental > Terrestrial > Soil >... | reverse complement strand
CGGGCAGGGCGGGCGGCAGGCGCCGGAATTCAGCGTCCGGCCCGAAACGCGGGGTCAGCGGGACGCGCCCGCCACGTTGTGGCCGGCCGGGTGCCGCTTGTCGCCCGCCGCCCGCCCGGGAGCGGAAACGGTCGTACCCGACCAGCAGCGGACGATGTCACGCATGGACAGCAGCCCGCTCACTTCGCTTCCCTCGACCACGACCAGGTGCCGGAAGCCGCCCTTGACCATGGCCGCCGCCGCCTTCTCCATGGTCCAGGCCGGCGCGGCGAAAACCAGGTCCGACGTGCAGTGGTGCGCGGCCAGTTCGGCGTCCGGGTCCTGCCCGGCGCCGATGGAGTCGAGTACGTCGCGCTCGGTGAGAATGCCGACCCCGTCGCCGTCCGGGTCCACCACCACGGCGGCCCCTACGTGCCGCGCTGACATCATCCGGGCCGCATCGCGCAGTGTGTGCGTCGGCCCGATGCTCAGGACCACGCTGGACATGCCGTCTTGTACGTTCATCGTCGATCACCCTGGATGCTTGCGGGACGCGGCGGCACTTTGTGAACTTGTGACCGCCATTTGGAACAGCATCGGCGAAAAGCCGGGCCAGGGCAAGACTTGCGCCCGGGACATCCGCAAGGCTGGCCGTCTGGTGCGCTTGGCCTCTTCAGGGAGCCTTTATCCTTTGAGCCGGGCCAGGACTTCGTCGTGCAGATGGCCGTTGGTGCAGACGATGCTGCCGCCCTCGGGAGTCCGCACCCCGGTGATGTCGCTGAAGCGGCCGCCTGCCTCCTCCACGATGACCTGCAGGGCGGCGATGTCCCAGAGCGAGACCTCAGGTTCGAGGGACACGTCGACCGCGCCCTCGGCCACCAGGACGTGCGACCAGAAGTCCCCGTAGGCGCGGCTCCGCCAGGCCGCGCGGGTCAGGCCGAGGAAACCGTCGAGCTTCCCGCGCTCCTCCCAGCCGCCCAGGCTCGAGTAGGACACCGACGCGTCGCCCAGGCTGGTGACACCCGATACCGTGCAGCGGGTGGCCTTGGTCAGGCCCCGGCCCGTCCACGCGCCGCCCCCCGCCGCCGCCCACCAGCGCCGGCCGAGGGCCGGGGCGGACACCACGCCGACGACGACCTCGTCGCGGTCCATGAGGCCGATCAGCGTGGCCCAGACCGGGACCCCGCGGACGTAGTTCTTGGTCCCGTCGATGGGGTCGATCACCCAGCAGCGCGGGCCGTACCCGCTCCGGCCGAATTCCTCGCCGAGCACCGCGTCGCGGGGCCTCGCCCGGCGCAGCACGTTCCGCAGCGAGCCCTCCACCGCGCGATCGGCATCGGTTACCGGGGTCAGGTCAGGCTTCGTCTCGACCTGAAGGTTGAGCGCGCGGAAGCGCCGGTTGGTGATGTCATCGGCCGCGTCGGCGAGGACGTGCGCGAAACGCAGGTCGTCGTCATAACGTGCCACCCGCGAACGGTACCGTGCCGGCGAGTCCGGTGACCAGGTGAGCGCCGGCGCGGCGGGGCAGGCACACTAGCAACATGGGCGATATCAGGCTCAGCAAGCTGGGGGAGTCGGCGAGCCGTGCCGTCGCCGGGCGGCTGGACCGCGAGGAGCCGCTCAAGCCGTTCGTCCTTGACGGCCGGATCATCGCGATGCCCGTCCGGCCCGCGAAGCGGCGGCTGCTGCTCGACTGCGTGGCGCAGGCATTCGAGCCTGGGCTCCGCTTTCCCGAGGCCGCGGTGGACGATGTCCTGAAGGTGCTGTGCGACGACCACGCCGCCCTGCGCCGGTATCTCGTGGATGAGGGATTCCTGTCCCGGCAGGCCGGCGTCTACTGGCGCAGCGGCGGGACGGTCGACGTCGAGCCTAACCATTAGGGCGCCCCGGTTCCGGAGGCTCCGGGACTTTGGGAGGCTCCGGGGCTCTGGGAGGCTCCGGGCCGGCGGCTCAGGGCGCTTCTGTGCCTTCGCGGCTGCGCAGCAGGCGGCGCAGCGAGTCGAGCCGTGCCTGCGCGCCGTGCTCCTGGGCCCACTCGTCCAGTCCGCATTCCGCCCCGAGGTGGTCGTCGCCGGGCGGGCAGTCGGCCGCGGGCCTGGCGAGATCGGGAAAGGCCTCCAGCACGCGCTGCGGGCTCACGTACCCCAGGCCGAAGCCGCGCACCCCTGGGGTGTCGATGATCCAGCCGCCCTCCGGCAGCGCGAGGGCGACTGCCGAGGACGAGGTGTGCCGGCCCCGGCCGGTCACCGCGTTCACGATCCCGACCGCCCGGTCCGCGTCCGGGACCAGGGCGTTGACGAGCGTGGACTTGCCCACCCCGGACTGGCCTATGAGCACGCTGATCCGCCCGGCCAGCGCCGCGCCCAGCGGGGCGATCTGCTCGCCGGTGAGCGGCCGCCCGGTGACCAGGCAGGTCACCCCCAGCGGCTCGTACACGTCGAGGATCTCGCGCGGCGAGGCGAGGTCGGCCTTGGTCAGGCACAGCAGCGGGGTGATGCCGGCGTCGTAGGCCGCGACCAGGCACCGGTCGATGAACCGGAGCCGGGGCGGCGGCTGGGCCAGCGCACAGACGATCACCAGCTGCTCGGCGTTGGCGACGATGACCCGCTCCACCGGGTCGGTGTCATCGGGCGACCGGCGCAGCGCCGAGCTGCGGGGCCGGACGCGGACGATGCGCGCCAGCGTGCCCTCCTCCCCGGAGGTGTCACCGGCCAGCATCACCCGATCGCCGACGACCACGCTGCGGTGGCCCAGCTCGCGGGCCTTCATCGCGGTGACCGGCTGGCCCTCGATCAGGGTCCCGTACCGGCCCCGGTCGGTGCTGATCACGAACCCCTCCGGCGCGTCGGCATGGGCCGGCCGGCGCCGGGTGCGGGGCCGGGTGCCGCGGCCCGGGCGTACCCGCACGTCGTCCTCGTCGAGGTCGCGGCGGCTCAGGGTCCCGGCTCCTGCCCGGGCGTGGCGCATGGCATACCGTGAGCGTAACGGCTGGACGGCGGCCCGCTCCTGGCCTGAGGCGGCCCAGGCTCGCGGGGCGGCCCGATCCTGCTGGCCAGCGCGGGCGGGGACGGCGGCTTCTCCTTACGGCAACCGGGTTTTCGGCGGGCGTTCCGGACCGCGAAACCGGCGTGTGGTTTGGGATGAGCCCATAGCGGTTATGAAACCGCTCATTCCGCATTTGGGTGAGTTATCGATTACGTAGTGGGATATGAGGCATGTGCGGCCGGTTCGTTTCCGCGCGCGAGCGCCAGGAGCTGATCGATGAGTTCCTGGTGGAACGCGACGAGGTGACCAGGGATGTCGCCGCTGATTACAACGTGGCCCCGACCGATCCCATTTTCGCTGTGCTGTCCCGGCGCCCGCGGGAAAGCCCGGAGTCTCCGCAGTCTCCGGAGTCTCGGGAGTCTCCGCCCGTCCGTGAGCTGCGCCTGGTCCGCTGGGGGCTCGTGCCGTCGTGGGCCAAGGACCCGTCGCGCGGGGCGCGGCTGATCAACGCGCGGGCCGAGACCATCGCGGTCAAGCCCTCGTTCCGCAGCGCCTTCGCCCGCCGGCGGTGCCTCATTCCCGCCGATGGCTACTACGAGTGGCGGCCGCTCGGCGGCCGTGAGCACGGGCGCCCCCGCAAGCAGCCGTACTACATTCACCGGGCCGACGGCCAGGGCATGGCCTTCGCGGGGATCTACGAACTGTGGCGCGACCGGGCGCTGCCGGACGACCATCCCCAGGCCCGGCTGTGGACCGCAGCGATCATCACCACTCAGGCCACCGACGATGTGGGCTGGGTGCACGACCGGATGCCGATGGTGGTCAGCCCGGCCCGGTGGGCCGACTGGCTGGATCCCGCGGCCGGTGACGCGGACAGCCTGCTCCGGTCGATCACCCCGGCCACGTCCGAGGGCCTGGCGACGCGGCCGGTGTCGACCGCCGTCAACTCGGTGGCCGCCGACGGGCCAGAGCTTCTCACCCCGCTGCCGGATAGTGCGGCCGAGGCTGTGCCCGATGAGGCGGGACAGTCCCGCCGGGGCACGGGCGGACAGGAGGCAATGCTGCCGTGGATACCGCAGTGACGCGCAAGCGCCTCGAGGAGATGCTGGACGGCCTGGACCGGTCGATCGCCGTCCTCAAGGGGGAGAGCCCAGCGCCGGGCGACGATCAGGCTTACTCGTTCGACCCGGCGGACGCGGGCGCCAACCTGTCCGAGACGGACCGGACCGAGGCCGTCCTGCATTCGGCGCAGCGCCAGCGCGGGAAGGTGGAGGCGGCGCTGCGGCGGATGAAGGAGGGGACGTACGGGCAGTGCGTAGACTGCAGTAAGCCGGTGCCTGAGGGACGGCTCGAGGCGCGCCCGGAGGCGTCCCGCTGCGTCGCCTGCCAGGCCAAGCACGACCGGCTCCGCCGCTAGGCTCCCTGCGGCGCCCGCTTACGGGCCGAGATGACCAGCTGCACGCCGACGGACTCGTCCGGCTGCATGGCGAGCTCGGCCTCGACCAGCCGCGGCAGGCCCTTGGGGTCCCGGCGGAGCACGTGCGCGACCGTGGACGGGGAGAACACCGTACGCGGCCGGATCCACATCACGGTCAGCCCGGCGTCCTCGAACAGCTCCCGCAGCTGCTCGCTGCCGAAGCAGCGGGTGATCGTGCCGTCCGGCCACGGCACGAGGACGACCTCGGCGTGCGGAAGGTCGGTGAGCTCGGCCCAGTGACGCTGCTCGGCCAGCACGGCCATGCCCAGGACAAGTGAGTCGACGCACGCCAGGACGCGGCCGCCCGGCCGCAGGACGCGGGCGATGTCGGTGATCAGGTTCTCGGCCGCGAGCTGCCGGGACAGGGTCCGGTCCTCGGCGATGACCCCGTCCGCGCACCCGTCGCGCAGGAATGACAGGCTCGCCGGGTCCGACGTCAGCCAGGCCGCGTGACCAGCGCCTGCCCGGCTGACGGGGGGCGGGAGGACGGACAGCAACGTGTCGCCGCCTGGGCCAGCCGGCGCGGCCGCGCCGGCGACCCGCAGCACGGTATGACCGGCCGCAGCCGCTATGTCGGCGGAGCGCGCCCGCGGTCCCGAGATGTCGACGAGCAGGCGGCTCTCGCGCGGTAGCCAGGATGCGAGCTGTGCCTCGGCTACCGACTGGTGAAAGCGCCAGTACGGCGACAGCGACTCGGGATCGCCGACGGCCGTCGCGCTGGCCGAAGGCCTCACCGTGACTCCTGCCGTGGCTGCGGCGCCCCTCGCCGCGCGGATTTACTTGGTATGTTCCCCCATCGGGGCCGTTCCTCACCTGCCGCGCCGAAACCATAGGGGAAAGGCTTCCCCGGAGGAATGATCAACCCTGGGGGAGTGTTCTAGGGCACATGCCAGTAGCTTGCGGCTCGCGCCCGGTCGTCCGCACCGGCGCCAGTGCCGGTCAGCTGATCTCGCGCGACGACGGGACGAGGCCCCTGGGCGAAGTCCAGGGGTACCCCGGCCATGTATCCTCCCGGCCATACGGTCTTCACGGACCGGCCATGCTTTTTCCCGAGGAGGTGGGTCCCGTCCCGGAGACACTTGAGCAGCGCGACGAACGGTTCGAGCAGGATGTCCTGCCGTACCTGGATCAGCTGTACTCCGCCGGGCTCCGCATGACCCGAAACCCGGCGGACGCCGAGGACCTGGTGCAGGAGACATTCGCCAAGGCGTACGCGTCGTTCCACCAGTTCCAGCCAGGCACCAACCTGAAGGCGTGGCTGTTCCGCATCCTGACCAACACTTTCATCAACACGTACCGGAAGAGGCAGCGCGAGCCGCAGCGGTCCGGTGCCGAGGAGGTGGAGGACTGGCAGCTCGCCCGGGCGGCCTCGCACACCTCCGGCGGCCTGAAGTCGGCCGAGGCGGAGGCGCTCGAACGGCTACCCGACTCCGACATCAAGCGGGCGCTGCAGGCTCTGCCCGAGGAATTCCGCATCGCGGTCTACCTGGCCGACGTGGAAGGTTTCGCGTACAAGGAGATCGCCGACATCATGGGTACGCCGATTGGCACGGTGATGTCCCGTCTGCACCGGGGGCGCAGGCAGCTGCGCGACATGCTGGAGGACTACGCCGCCGATCGCGGCCTGGTCCGGTCGGCGTCCGGATCTGGCACCGCGGATTCCGCGGGCAGCGAGCCCGGGGAGGAAGGCCGATGAGCTGTGGCAGGCCGCACGAGGTGCCCTGTACCGAGGTCCTGGACCGCATCTACGCCTACCTGGACGGCGAGCTGGACGACTCCGATTGCTCGCAGGTGCGCCAGCACCTCGACGAGTGCGGGCCGTGCTTGCGCGAGTACGGGCTCGAGGATGCGGTAAAACGGCTGGTCCGCAAGCACTGCGGCTGCGATCCGGCGCCGATCGATCTGCGCGCGAAGGTCCTCGTCCGGATTCAGGAAGTGCGCGCGCACATCGAGTACTGACCGGCCTGATACCATCTGGCGGCTACCGTCCGCGACCGCCGTCGATTGCGCACAGCGATTCACAGTTCACGATATGCTCATCAGAGCATTGGGCCTACGCGGGTACGTACCGCCGGGTTACTCTGGGTCCCTTGGTGCCGTGCCGCACTCCCCTCTGCCCACGTGCACCTCAGGATGATAGTCCCTGATCCAGAGTCCGCCCGGCCCGGCCGGGCGGTCCTGAGTCCCGGAGGAGGCACGGCTGTGCTGCGACGAGGAATTACCTGGGGCTTACCGCCCCTGCCTCGCCGGCACGCCCACGGTGAGGGGGAGATTTGGGCAGGCTCTCGCGGGCAACGTGGCTCTATATAGCCACTGTGGTAACCGCCGCCGCGGTCGTCCTCGCCGTTAGCCCGTACCAAGGCATCTCGTGGAGCCGTCTGGCGGTCCTCGCGGTCCTCTTTCTCGTCTGCGAGTCCCTGCCGACGGCGATCATGCCGCGCCGGGTCGCGTGGTCACCTGGTTATGCCGCCACGCTGGCCTCCGTCGTTCTGGTCGGGCCGGCCGGCGCGGCCCTGGTCGGTGCGGTCAGCGCGTTCGCCCTGCGCCGCGGTCCCAGCGTGCCGCAGCGCATGTTCAACGGCGCGATGTACGCGCTCAGCGCCTACGGCGCCGGGCAGGTCTTCCTGGCGCTCGGCGGGCACGTCGGCGTCCCGGTCGCTAATTCCTTTGCCCAGCTGATCGGGCCGTTCATGGGCGCGGCGGCGGCCCACGTCATCGCGAACTACGGGCTCGTAGCCGGTGTCCTGTGGCTCACCAACGGCCCCGGCCCTTCTGCGCCGGGCGGCCGCGGTGTGCTTGACCTGCGCCTTCCGCTGCCTGAGCTCGGGTATGCCGTCTTCGGCCTGCTGATTGCCGCGCTGTGGCGCGTCGTCGGGCCGTTCGCGGCGATCCTGGTGCTGATCCCGCTGTTCGTGGCGCGCTGGGCCATTGCCCAGTTCGCCGACCAGCAGCGCGCCTACGAGGCCACCCTGCGGGTGCTCTGCCAGGCGGTGGAGACCAAGGACTTCTACACCCGGGGCCACAGCGAGCGCGTATCGCGGGGATCGGTCATGATCGCCCGCGCGATCGGGATGCGTCCCGAGCGGGTCGAGGCCATCCGGTACGCGGGCATGCTGCATGACGTGGGCAAGCTAGGGGTGCCCACCAATGTGCTGCAGAAGACCGGGAATCTGACCGAAGAGGAGTACGCCGCCATCCAGCTGCACCCGATGCGCGGGCTCGAAATCATCCGGGAGATCGGCTTCCTGGACGAGGCGCTGGCCGGCATCATGCACCACCACGAGCGCATCGACGGCCGGGGTTACCCCATGGGCCTGGCGGGGGACGAGATCCCCGAGTTCGCCAGGGTGCTGGCGGTGGCCGACGCCTTCGACTGCATGACCTCGACCCGCTCCTACCGGGGGGCCCGCTCGCTCGCCGAGGCCGTCGCCGAACTGCGCCGGTGCTCCGGGACCCAGTTTGATCCCGCCTTCGTCGACGCCCTGGTGGCCGCGGTCGAGCGGGAGGGCTGGCAGACCCCGGCGGCCCCGGTGCGGCCCGCAGGCGAGCCGGTCGAGGCGGCCGCACACGATCACGACGACCCCACGGTGCCGCTGCGCGTCATCGGCACCCGCTGACGTGCGAGACCCTCATGAACGTTAGTAAGGACCGGCACGCTCGCCCGGCCCGCACCCGCCGCCCGCACGGCCCCGGCCCGCGCCTGCTCGCCGCGGTCGCCGGCATCCTGGTGGTGGCCTCCCTCGTACAGACGATCGTGGCCGGGGTGGTGGCGATCCGCTTCGCGGTCGCCTTTGCCGCCCTGATCGCGCTGGGCGAGCTGCTCCGGCTCAACCTCCCGGGGGACCGCGAGGCCGCGCCGATCGGGACCGCCTGTGCGCTCGCCTACGCGCTGCTCATCCGGGTCGGCCCGGCGCCGGCCCGGCATTCCGCGTTCCAGGTCGTCGCGGTGACCGGTCTCGGCATGATCCTCGGCGCGCTGCCGCACCTGGCCGTGGGCCGCCCGGCCCGGCTGGCGGCCATGTCGTCGAGGCTGCTCGCGGTGGCCTGCGTCGCTTTAATCTTCCGCCCACTGGCCGGAATGAGCGATCTGGTCCGGCACTGGTGGGTCGCGCTGGCCGCGATGGCCCTGCTGGTCACGGTGGCCTGGCTGGTGGACGTGTTCCTCTCCGCCTGCATCAGGGTCGCCAACCTGCGGGCCAGGTTCTGGGTCACGTTCACCGATGAGCTGCACGTCCAGGGCCTGCTGGGGGTGGCCGTCGGCGCCTCGGCCATGCTCATCGTGTTCGCCGCCGAGGCCATGGGCCTGCTCGCGGTGGCGGTGTTCATCGCCCCGCTGCTCGTCACCCAGGTGGCCTTCCGCCGGTACGCCGGGATCCGCGCCACCTACCTGCAGACGGTGCGGGCGCTGGCCCGGGTGACCGAGATCGGCGGCTACGTCGAGACCGGGCACGCCGACCGGGTCAGCCGGCTCGCGCTGGCGGTCGGCCGGGAGCTCGGCGTGGCCGAGCCCGAGCTGCTGGAGCTGCAGTATGCCGCGCTGATCCACGACATCGGCCAGCTGTCGCTGCATGACCCGATCCCGGGGGGCGCCACCGTCCTGGTCTCCCCGGCGGACCAGCGGCGGATCGCGGCGCTGGGCGCCGAGGTCATCGAGCAGGCCGACATGCAGGACCGCGTGGCGGAGATCGTCCGCCGGCAGAGCGATTCGTACGGCAGCCCGGCCGGCTCCCGTGGGCAGCAGCCGGTCCCGCCGCTGAGCAGCCGCATCATCCGGGCGGTCAACGCCTTCGACGACCTGGTCGGCAATTCCGCCGACACCGGCCGGGCCGCCGCGGTGATCGACCGGCTCCGGCTGGACGCCAGCGCGGAATACGATCCGGATGTGGTCGGCGCCCTGGGCCGGATCATCGCCCGCCGGTCGATGTTGCCCGCCTGACCCGGCCTGCTGACCGCCCGGTGTCCCGGCTGCCTGACCCGGCCCGCTGGCCGCCCGGCGTCCTGGCCGGCCCTATGCTGCTCTGGTGTCTGGCCGGCCACGGTGGCCGGCGACGGCCGGCCGGAGAAGGGAGCAGCGGTGGCGGAGGTCCGAGCGGAGATGGTGGCGAACGTCTGGAAGGTGGTCGCCGCCGAGGGCCAGCAGATCGGCGCCGGTGACACCCTGGTGATCCTGGAATCCATGAAGATGGAGATCCCGGTGCTGGCCGAGGAGCCGGGCACGCTGTCCCGGCTGCACGTCACCGAGGGTGACATCGTGCAGGAGGGTGACCTGATCGCGGTGCTCGACTGAGCCCCGTGCCCGTTCAGCAGGGCTTGGCTGAGCGGTGCCGGTCCAGCGGGGCCCGATTGAGCGGCTCACCGAGACCTCCGGAGGAAGCCCTGGCCTTCAGGCCGGGGAGAAATCCGGTGCGCCGCCGAGAACATCCTGGCCGCTGGTCAAGCGGTGACTGCCTGCGGAGCTGATGTCAGGCATCCCGGGACCTCCCGGGTGCAATCGGCTGTGAAACAGGAACCCCGGCCGGTGACGGCTGGAATCCCGTCCTTCAGGGTGGGGCGTAGTCAAACGCCGGTTGTCGCACGCGGGTAGGCGATCTCCGGGTCGGTGACCACGTTGACCAGGTAGGGGACGCCCGCGTCAAAGGCCCGCCGCAGC
>Ga0209839_10002031_pt1 | contig 10091 bp, 16 predicted proteins | sample OrgsoiDNA2013050_FD_185800 | JGI IMG/M metagenome (GOLD analysis project Ga0209839, IMG submission 185800) | Permafrost soil microbial communities from the Arctic, to analyse light accelerated degradation of dissolved organic matter (DOM) -... | ecosystem: Environmental > Terrestrial > Soil >... | reverse complement strand
CGCATGGCTGCACGCGGCACGCGGGAAGCGCGGTGCGGATGTGCTTGATGAGAGGGCGCGGCCCGTGGTGATGATTCGGGTGCTAACCAGCAAACCGTCGCCGACAGGACCGCGCCCGTGGCTTCATCATGGCTTCCCGGCTGCATCCGCCGCCACTTCCCGGCTGGCGCGGCGCCCGGTCCTGTGCCGCTGCGGGAGGCGCTGGACCGCCTCCTGACCGACCCGCGGGGCCGGAGGGGGGAAGCGGCATTCGCTGTCGTCGCTGGTATCGGTGCTGGTCGCGGGCGCGGCATCCGCGCACTGCGGGCCGCATCAACAAGCTCGCCAGCCCCGCCAGCGCCAACACCTACGCCTACGCCGCCGACAACCCCGCCAACTACATAGACCCCACCGGCCAGTGGAGCTGGAACAGCTTCGGGTGGGCACTACTTGAGGGCGGAGTGACAACAGCGGTTGGTGGCTGCGTTGCCGGTGCAGTGGCAACCATTTGGACTGGCCCTGGCGCAGTAGTCGGCTGCGTCGCCGGTTTTGCAGCGGGTGGGATGGGCGGCCTGGTTACTGGCGGCCTGGTTAACATATGGTCACAGGAAAACTGGGGTAGCTAGATACAGGACTGTGCGCACGTTGATCTAGGCCAGACCATTCGGGAGTGGTTTAGCGCGATAATTCTAGCGTAGCCTGGCTCTCGTAAATCACATCGCTGATCCCGGCTAATATCCATGCACTCCATTCGAGGTGTAGATTCATGAGCGCGGAAAAAGCTAGGTCGTCAATAGTCGTGTCGCGAGACCAGCGCGGTTGGCGTGATCGAGCGCGGAGCTATGACGTCGTCATTGATGGCGAGCAAGTAGCCAAGATCAAGCGCGGTAGGCGCATCGAGCTGCCGATCACCAGCGGACGACACGAAATCCTCATGCGCATCAACTGGGGCATGAGCCAAAGTATTCAGCTGGACATCCTGCCAGGGGAGTCGATCCAGCTGTTCTGCACGACTGGTAGTTCGCAGCGAGGTAAAGGCTATATCAGTCTCAGCCGCGTCTAGCTCCGCCAACTACATCGATCCCACCGGCCAAAGGAGAGGTGGTATCTCAAGCCACTCTTCACACAGGAGCCCTAGTACGGCAGCCGCCATTCGGGTTGTGACCTGCGGTCGGGCGTGCGGGCGCTAGTTCGACATGGGGCAGTCGCCTCGCGATCATGCGGTTTGTGAAGACAACTAGATCGAAGGCGGCTGCTCCCGCAAGGAGAGGTGAAGTCCTACACCGCCCACGCCACCGGCACCAGCGCCATCACCGACAACCTCGGCTCCGTCACTAACCTGATCGACACCTCCGGGGCCACCCAGGCCAGGTACGCCTACGACCCTTACGGCAACCAGGTCAGCCAGTCCGGCGGCGAGGCCCTCCTCAGCCTCCTCGGCTACACTGGCGCCCTCACCGACCCCGCACCCGACCAGGGCGCTCCCGCCACCGGCTGCACCCACCTCGGCCAGCGCTGGCAGAACCCCGCCACCGCCATCTTCACCCAGCAAGACAACATCAACAAACTCGCCAGCCCCGCCAGCGCCAACACCTACGCCAACAACTACGCCTACGCCGCCGACAACCCCGCCAACTACATCGCCCCACCGGGCAGTCGAGTTGTAGCACGCTGGGCTGGATCGCTACTGGCCTGGGCATAGGGGCCGTGGTTCTCGGGGTGGTCGCAGCGACCGTTGCATCGGGGGGAACTCTGGTAGTAGCCGCGGTATTTGGCAGCATTGCATTCGGAGAAGGTTCCGCGGCCTTTGGGCTAGCCTCAAACTTCTGTTAGGACCGTCATGCCTCCCCCCAATCCCGTACACAATACTGGTGGTTATTCAGCAGTTGCCGCTATGGCTATTGGCGTGCTACTGATGATCGTGGCCAACGCTGTAATTGGTTCACGCTCGGCTCTCTACCACGTCGTTGAATTTGCCGGGGTGGTGCTAATGTTTACCGGCGCCACGAGCCTGGCTATCATCTACTATGTTCGGAGCCGCCGGGATCAGGGGCCTTGATCACAAGGGGTGAAGGCAATCGGACTTTTCGGGAGAGCGGGATCTTCCCGGAGGTATTGCAGTCTTCCTGTGGCTGATTCTCTTTGCTGAGATTGTCGGCGGACCTGTCTATTACGGAGGGTCCGTGGGGGAACAGCGCCGTCCGCTGACACTTGAGGATCGTGAGGAGATATCACGGTGCCTGGCACTGCAGCTGACGAATAAGGAGATCGCCGTGCATACCGAGCGCAGCGAGTCCGTTATATGCCGGGAAATCGCCCGGAACGGCGGGCGGGAAAAGTACCGGGCCCACCGGGCGCAGGCACGGGCGGAAGAAGAACGATGCCGTCCAGAAGCCGCCCAGAAGCCCGCAAGATGGATGCTGATCCGGTGCTGCGCTGCCGGGTGGTGTCCGGCTTGCGCTGCGGCTTGTCCCCGGATCAGGTATCCGGCCGGTTGAAATACGACCGGTTATGCGGGCAGGCTGGGGACGTGGTGTCCCACGAAGCGATTTACACCTGGATGTAGGCCTTACCGAAAGGCGAGCTGGCCCGTATGGGTGTCGAGCTGCGGTCGGGCCGCGAGCAGCGCAGGTCCCGCGGGCGCAGGAGAACCCCGGTGCCAGGATCGTGGGCATGCGTTCCATTCAGGACCGGCCGGAAGAGGTAGCAGACCGCCAGGTTCCCGGACACTGGGAGGGTGATCTCGTCGTGGGAAAGAACGGGGCAACGGCGGCGGGGACGCTGGTCGAGCGCACGAGCCGGCTCGTGCGCTCGGACTCGCCCAGCCGTGCATCCGGGTTCTTCCCGGACTCCGCGGCCTCTCGTGCCACCTTCACCCACTTGCCCAGGGTCATCTCGTGGACGCCGATGTTGCGGGCGACCTCAGCGACCGGACGGCCGCCGTCAAGAACGAAAGCTACCGACTGCTCCTTGTACTCCGGCGTAAACGCGCGGCGTGTCGAGCCCATTTCTCGCTCTCCCGACGAATCGGGCAGCTAAGCCGGGTGTCCACCGAAGCGGGTACGGTCCAACCAGGCAGGCAACACAGAGACTGGCTGGTTACTGGCCCAGCTTGAGCAGCGCCAGGCGAAGCTCATCGAGCCGCCGCCGCGCTCGATGGTGTGGCTGGCGAGCTGGGACTGCAAGACGCCGAGCGCCGAACCCCGACCCGCCAGACAGCTTCGCTCATGCGGTCCGCCCCATCTGGCCGCACTGGCCCACGGGGACAGACGCGGCATGACGACCAGCCGATGCGCACAACGACGGCACATTGCCCAGGTCGGCGTAGTAGTCAGCCTCAACTGCGGCCCGGTCTTGAAAACCGTCGTCGGAGGTACGGGCCGAAGCGTCAGGAGCGGTTTTGAAGCCTACGCCGACCATGCGTCTGACCTGTGTGCCTGCTACCGAAGCCGTGATTCTGGGGCGCATTTGGGAGACTGGCCGGGACCGTGGCTCCCTCACGCTGGCTGTCCGATCGCTATTCCAGCGAGCGCGCCGCCACCGGCGAGGTCATTTACCTGACCCGTGACGACCGCCGCTTGGCCGCGATCGTGGCCGCCGAGGCCGCCGCGGCAGAGGCGGGCGAGGACATCCCCGCTCGCGTTACAGCACTTCAGCTTTCAGGCGTTGCTACGTAGCCGGCAAAGTCGTGATCCCGACGAGGCTGGACGGCACCTGCGAGCAAACCGACGTCGGCTGGTCGTGGGTCAGGGCGCAGAAGTCCCCGACCAGGTAACCAGCAGCCGCTTCCGCGTGCTTGGAAACTGTGCTCTTACCTGACGTCATTATGCCGGCGGCGGTCTGGAACTTCATCTGCGAGATCGCGCTGGCGTCGTACTGGGCGCTGGTGATGAGGAACTTGCCCCCCATGTATGCAAACGGGATGGAGCCTCTCTTGGTCGTGTAGGGGGCGACGTCCCAGGCATTGATTATGCTCATCTCCTGTCGGCTAGGGAACTGCAAGAGTGGGTACTCGCGGGCCGCAGGATTGTATCTGTTGGTCTCCAGCTCGTCGGTGATTAGGGTCAGGTACTTGCTCGAGTACGTGGCACCGTAGAAGGAGAACGTCGGCGTCCTCGGGCTGGTTTCTCTGCTCGACGAAGTCGTCCCCATCAGGTTGCTGAACGTGCCGAACTTGGACAGCGCCATCACGAGCGCCCAGCGTTCTGCGGCACACGAGGGCCAGTACTCAGCGCAGATGAACATGACCTCGGGGTGGCCGCCCGAGCTGAGCTGTGGCGCCTTGGGCGGCAGTTTTTCGGGCGGCCTGACGTCGTTCGGGCTTGCCGCCTCCGCATTGGCAACAAGAGTGCTGACGGGGACCTCCTGAACCTGGGAGAGAACGTTGCTGGGCAAGGGGTAGAGGCCCTCCGCCTTGGCCGCGGCGACATTGGGGCTGCTCTTGTTCGCCAAGGTGCTAACAAGAGCAAAGGCAACGATCACCACAAGAAGGCCGACCGCTGCGCTCGCCAGGTAGACCTTGCGCTGCCGGCGCTGGGCCGTCACTTGGCGGCCCGAAGCGCGCGGCACCGGGCGCCCGGCCCTCGGCCCCCCTGCCCCCGAGCCGGTGGGCCGGCGAGCCGGCCCTGGTCCCGGCCTCGCCGGCCCTCGCGTCCCTGGTCGCGGGGGGACCTGGCCCGCGTTGCCGGAGCTGCTCTTCGTACCTGCCATCTGCGATCTTCCCCCTAACCCTGGACGACGTCGTGTCGCGAGGAAGCCTGCTGTTCTCCAACGTAGAGGCTGGGCGCATGAGGCGTCGGCTCGGCTACGGGCGCCAGGCCATTACCTCCGAGGTCATTGACGCCGCCTCCCGAGCGCACTGGATACCCCTAAGCCTGGATCCACTGACGAATTGCGGTAGATCCAGGCTTAGCGAGTGCCGTCCTGTGAGGAGCTACCTGGGGCTCCGGCGATCCCATTTCCCTCACAGGACGGCCACTTCGGCGGATGCTCCCGGCTCAGGCGGCATAGTAACGCGGAACACTGAGGTTAGTTTTGGTTATCTCGCTACGCCGGGGACTCGCATGTCAGTTCACCATTAAACCAGCTGTTGCCGTCTATGTTTGCATTGCTGCCCCATGTCGCGCAGCCGCCATGATTTGCCTTGATATTCATACGCTCGTACAATCCATTGGCGCGGAGGCTTGGCCAGTTCCAATTCACGCCTATGTTCAGGGTGGCTGTGCCGTTGCCTCCACCGACCCCGCACCAGGTGATGGTCGCCGCGTTCCCGGCTTGGCTGCACGATACGTGACCATTGATCCATATCTGAGTGGAGCTGTAGGTGGCAAAAGCCTGCAGCGTCATGCAGAGGTTTGTCCCGAAAAGGCATCTTTGTATGGAATTGGTAGTGTACACCGATTCGGCGTTCGCGGCGTTCGCGGCGGTCGGTGCTGCAAGCACCAGCACTCCTGCGAGCATGGCCAGAATTGCGCCGATCGACTTGATCTTCCTCATTCTCCATCATCTCTTTCTGTCGAGGAGACCTGGGTACCTGGGTACCTGGGTACCTAGCCTCGATTCGTCACGATCCTGACTGTGCACTACGGCTGGCCCGCGGAAACGCTTGATGTGGCCCGCACCCAAAAGGTACGGGCTCCCGGAGGTTACCTAAGGGTGCTTCCGCGGCTCAGTCGCGTGATCAGAGAACTCTTGATATTGGTGTGAATAGCCGTGGCTGACAACAGAGCCCACGTGAGGTACTTCCTTCGTTCTTTAAATACCTGGCCCGCCCCAGCATGTCCAGGATTCTTGCTGTCCCACGTAAGGGCGCCCTCCTTCCGGGGCAGTAGCCCCTTCCACGTAGTAGACCTGCAGGGTCAACTCAAGTCCACGCAGTCTGACCGGCAGTCTGACCGGCAGTTTGAGCAGTGTCCATTCACGGGGTCCGGATCAGGTAGCGACCGGTGATAGCAGCCAGGGGCGTCCGGCGAGGGCGGCGTGAATGGCGCCGATGGGCATAACGCCGGACAGCGGCGCTCAATGCCGTCGCCCATTACGCATCGTTGAGCAACATTCCGGCACGTCAACAGGTGTATGAGCTGATGGCAGCTGCACTGGCAAATCTCTACGGGCAGAAGCTGCGATGCCAGTCCGGCTGCTCGGCGAGGTATCCCTGCCGCGGATCATCGGGATCGCACGGGCTGGCGGCCGGCCCGCCCGGGGTCTGATGATGGACCTGTGCATCATCGCGAGGACGAGCGGGCGGGCGTCACGCGGGCGTGCCCGCCCGCGGAAGTCACTGCTGGCGCCCCGGGCTCCGCGCTTGCCGTGACGGTGATCGCAGCCTGCTGGTTCGTCGCTCTCTGCCCGGGGCGGCACGCAGTCCTTCTTGAGTCCAGGGTCAGGTGGCTGCCGTTACTGGCGGGGCCTTCGGATGAGTGAGGACGTTAGTCCTCTCGGAGCGCGGCTGCGGGCCTGCCGCCGGCTGGCCGGGTTGTCGCAGGAGGAGCTGGCTGAACGGTCGGGGGTGAGCGTTCGCACGATCAGCAACCTGGAGCGAGGCCGCGCCCGGCAGCCGTACCCGGGCACCCGTCATCGGCTGGCCGACGCCCTGGGGCTGCGCGACGAGGCGCGGGCCGAGTTCCTTGCCGCCGGGCGGCGCCAGGACCCGGCCGGGGCCGCCGTCGGTGCGGGCTACTGGGGCGATGCCCGCCGGCCGGCTGGCGGCGGCCCGTCAGTGCGGCCGCGGCATCTGCCGGCACCGGTGCCGGCATTCGTGGGGCGGCGTGACCAGCTAGCCGCCCTGTCACGGGTTCTGTGCCGGCCTGCGGCAGCAGCGGCCATCGCGGTGATCAGCGGATCGCCGGGAGTCGGGAAGACGGCGCTTGCCCTGCGGTGGGCGCACGACGCATCCGGGCGTTTCCCGGACGGGCAGCTGTACGTGGACCTGCGCGGCTACGGCCCCGGTCAGCCGGTGACCGCGGCCGATGCGCTGGCCGGGCTCCTGCGCGCGCTTGGCATGGCGGGGCTGGATATCCCGGACGGAACGGGTGAGCGCGCGGCGGCGTATCGCAGCCTGCTCGCCGGGAGACACGTGCTGGTGGTGCTCGATAACGCCAGCGGGCCGGCGCAGGTCCGGCCGCTGCTGCCGGGGACGGGGGAATGCGCGGCGCTGGTGACCAGCCGGGACGCGCTGGCCGGGCTGGTGGCCCGGGAGGGCGCGTCGCGCCTGGAGCTGGACCTGCTGCCGCTGGAGGAGGCGGTGGATCTCCTGCGGGAGCTGATCGGCGCTCGCGTGATTGCTGATCCCCGCGCGGCGGCGGCTCTGGCCAGCTACTGCTCCCGGCTGCCGCTGGCGCTGCGGGTGGCCGCTGAGCTCGCGGTGGCACACCCTCTTGTTCCCCTGGCCAGGCTGGCCGGCCAGCTGGCTGATCTGCGGGACCGGCTGAATGTCCTGGATGCCGGGGGTGATGAGCTGACCGCGGTGCAGAGCGTGCTGTCGTGGTCGGACCGGCACCTGGACGCAGCGGCTGCCCGCGGGTTCCGGCTGCTGGGCCAGCATCCGGGTCCCGACTTCGACGGCTACGCCGCGGCTGCGCTCACCGGCGCCACCTTCGAAGATGCCTGCCGGCTGCTGGACCGGCTCGCGCGGGCTTACCTCATTCATTCCTCCGGGCCGGGCCGGTACGGCATGCATGATCTGCTCCGCGCCTATGCCCGCGAGCATGCCGCCGCCGCAAGGCCGGCCGGTGGCGGCACCGCGGATCATGACGAGGGCCGGCGAGCGGCGCTGACCCGGTTGTTCGATTACTACCTGCGGACCACCGCCGCCGCCATGGATACGCTGTTCGCCGCACGCCGCCACCAGTGGTCGCACGCCGTCCCGGCCGGCCTCTCGCCGGACGTGAGCGACCCGGTGCCGGCGGGGGCGTGGCTGGACGCCGAGCTGGGCAACCTGGTGGCTGCCGCCGCGCAGATGGCCGAAGACGGCTGGCCCGGCCATGCCGCCCGCCTGGCCTGCGCGGTGTTTCCCTATCTCGAGGGCGCCCTCGCCACCGAGGCGATCACGATTCACGGCCATGCCCTGCGGGCCTCCCGGCGCGCCGGGGACAGCGCCGCTGAGGCCACCGCGCTGGGCAACCTCGGCTATGTGTTCCTGCAGCAGGGGCGCTACCAGCAGGCCGCCAGCCACCTGCGGCAGGCCGTGACATTGTTCCGCCAGGCCGGCGACCGGTCCGGGGAAGCCATGGCGCTCGGCAACCTCGCCGTCATCGACCGGCGCCGGGGACGCTACCTGCTGGCCGCCGAGCGTCAGAGCCAGGCCTTGACGCTGACCCGCCAGGCCGGCGACCACTGGGGAGAGGCCCTGACCCTGACCCGGCTCGGCAGTGCAGAGCGGCACCTCGGGCGCTACCAGCAGGCTCTCGGCCACCTCCAGCAGGCCCTCTCCGTAAGCCGCCGGATCGGCGACCCGCTCAGCGAGGCGGAGGCGCTGACGCGGCTCGGCGTCGTCGAGCGCGACCTGGGCCGCTATCAGCAGGCCGCTGACCACCATGAGCTGGCCATCGCCCTGTTCCGGCACGGTAACGACCTCGCCGGGGAAGCCGAGGCGCGCGATGGCCTGGGCGAACTCTCCCTCGCCATGGGACAGCCTGAACGTGCTCTTCTCCAGCATGCCGCCGCGCGAAAACTGGCCGAGCAGACCGGCTGCCTGGACGAGCAAGCCCGCGCGCACCACGGTCTGGCCTGCGCCCACCAGGCAGCCGGCACGGACGAGCAGGCCCAGCCCCACTTCGAGGAGGCGATCAGGCTTTACTCCCGGCTGGGCGCCCCCCAAGCCAGCCAGATCCGACGCCGACCTGGCCCGGCCGACGGCAACGGGACCAGGCCTCTCGCGCTCCGCAAGCCCGGCAGACAGGGACAGGCGGCTCCGCCGTCATCATGAAAACTAGCCGGATGGCGGTGAACTCGCGGGCCAGCCCCGAAGATGGCCCGGGCCGGGATGGACGCTCCCGGCCACGACAGCGCCGGGCAAGGCCCGTCAGTTCCCAGCCTGCCTGGCGGCGGGTTTCAGAACGGTTTCACCCGCGTGTACCAGTCAGACTACGGCGGCCCCGCGGGTCCGACGGCGGTCCCGCAGCCGGCTAGCGGTCGCCTGTACCTGAAGGAGTACCTCACAGTGAGCGCCCAGGACATACCGGGAGTGAGCCGGCGCACGTTCATGAATGCCTCGGCCGCCGGGCGGGGAGCCGCTTCTGCGCGATGCGCACGCGGCATCGGTGGTGGAAAGGCAGGTACTGGACAGGGGGCGCCGGGCGCTGCTGGGTTATGGCCGGGCTCATCTGCTCCGCCCGAACCCCAAGGCTTCACAGGGACCCAGCCTCGCCTCGATCATCGAGTGAGGTAGTTGAAGATGTCGCGTGGCTCCATGTGGACCATGGTGTCGAAGCAGAAGCACGCGTCGATCGGCTTGGCCCGGACACCGGTTAGCCTGATGCCGTCGACCTTGACGTAGCTGATGCCGTCGTCGCCGAGGCGGTCATGCGCCGCCTTGATCAGGAAAGGCTCGTGATCCGGCGACCCGTCCGCCGCCATCGCAGGAGGACTGCAGGAGCAGCCTGGACGCGTCACTGCCGCCCGCCACCGCCGGCCCGGCCGACCGGGACCTCGGAGCGCCATCTGTCTCACTATTCGGACGCGTAGTATCATCATATGAGCAACGAGGCCGACGCCCTCGAGTCGCCCCCCGGCCAGCCCGCGCGCCCCCCGGCCAGCTCCCCAGGCGACGCCGCCCGCAGCCAGCGCCGCTGGCTGATCCTGTTCGTCGGCCTGATCGCCATGACCGCCGGGTGCACCTTCCAGTACGGGCTCCCAAAACTAATACCTGAAACCCGCTGTGAAGATTGACGCTGCTGGATCCAGGCATCTGTCTGCGTCATCCCCCCAGGACGGTGGGGCCGCTACCGGCAGGCAGGCGGTAGCGGCCCCACCGTCTGGCAGCTCCGCGCCTGCACGGATGGCCGGACCGTCCTCCGGTCGCCGGGCAGTCTCTCACCGTGCAAGATCACAGATCAAGGGCGCTACGCGCCACCCCTTGACAGTGATCTTCCCCGGCAAGACCTCGGCACCTA
>Ga0209839_10002029_pt1 | contig 10096 bp, 9 predicted proteins | sample OrgsoiDNA2013050_FD_185800 | JGI IMG/M metagenome (GOLD analysis project Ga0209839, IMG submission 185800) | Permafrost soil microbial communities from the Arctic, to analyse light accelerated degradation of dissolved organic matter (DOM) -... | ecosystem: Environmental > Terrestrial > Soil >... | reverse complement strand
TAACTCGATTGAGCGTGACTTGCGCGACCTTCGTTGCTGAGGTCATGGCGCTCCTGCTTTTCGCGTAGGGGATGACGGTGTGACGGGATGTTGTCTCTGGGCGCGCCTGCTCGCGTCCGGCAACACCCGGGTCAGGTCCCTGGTCTGCCGTCCACCGTTGTGTCGATCCGGACAGGAGGAACGAGGCAAGATCATCGATGTTGGCGGTCCCGGTCGCGGCGACGGTAGTCCCGGCCGGCGTTGCGATCTCGGGGATGTCAGGGCTCTCCGCGACGGCGAGGGTAAACTCCCAGAACTCGTGGTGATCGGCACTCCGTTCCCCGAGCCAGTGGAGCTCGAGGCTCGGGCGGATCAGGATCGGGAGGTCGGGTTGCTCACCAGCCGTCCGGGAACCCAGGCTCGACGGCGTCGCAGCAGCAAGCGGGCGCCGGCGTAGTCGTGATCGAGCTGACTCCGTCGGTTTGTGATGGCCTGCCGATCCCGCTTTGGCCCTCGCATCGCGCCCGTGAATCGCCTGGTCGCCGCGGCGGCTGCAGGGGACGGGCAGGCCCGCCGGGCGAACCAGCTCGTCTCCTTTACGCTTCTCGACCAAATGGCCAGCCAGCGCCCACCGGCGTTCCGCGGCCGGACCAGTGAGCGCGAGTCTCTGGACCGGCTGCTTGAGCGCGTCCGCGGGGGTCAGAGCGGGGTGCTGGTCATTCGCGGCGAGGCGGGGCTCGGGAAGACGGCGCTCCTACGGCATGCGGTCGCTGAGGCCGCCGGTTTCAAGGTCATTCAGATCGCTGGGGTCGAGTCGGAGATGGAGTTGCCCTTCGCGGGGCTGCACCAGCTGTGTGCGCCGATGCTGTCGCGGCTCGACGGTCTCCCGGCGCCGCAGCGAAACGCCCTGAGCATTGCCTTTGGTCTTTCGTTCGACGATGCCCCCGATCGTTTCCTGGTCGCGCTCGCAGCGCTCACGTTGCTGGCCGAAGTTGCAGAGGAACGGCCCCTGCTGTGCGTGGTCGATGACGCGCAATGGCTGGACGGCGCATCGGCCCAGGTTCTAGCGTTCGCCTCGCGGCGGCTGCTGGCCGAGTCGGTGGCGATCGTGTTCGCGGTGCGGGAGCCGAGCGACGAGCGCGACCTGATTGGCCTACCGGAGCTCAGGCTCGGAGGCCTCGATGAAGAGGACGCGCGAGCGCTGCTCGCGAGCGTCGTTCCCGGTCCTCTCGATGAACGAGTCCGTGACCGGATCGTCGCCGAGACGCGCGGCAACCCGCTGGCGCTGCTGGAGCTGCCGCGGGGGATGGTCGCGGCGGAGCTGGCCGGTGGCTTTGCCCTCCCCGATGCGGCCGACCTGTCAGGCCAGATCGAGGACCACTATCGCCAGCGGGTCGACGCTCTGCCGGAGGCGACGCGGCGATTGATGCTGCTGGCCGCGGCGGATCCTGTGGGTGACGCGACGCTCGTTTGGCGAGCAGCTCAGACGCTCGGGGTTGCGCGCGCAGAGGCGGAGCCGGCGGCCGCGGCCGAGCTGCTCGAGATCGAAGCGCGGGTCCGGTTTCGCCATCCGCTCGTTAGATCCGCGGTCTATGGCGCCGCGCCGACTGCGGAGCGCCGCGCCGTTCACGGCGCGCTCGCGGCCGCCACCGATCCGGAGACCGATCCAGATCGGCGGGCCTGGCACCGAGCGCACGCGGTGACCGCGCCGGACGAGAAAGTGGCCGCCGAGTTGATCGAATGCGCGAGCCGGGCCCAGCGCCGCGGGGGCATCGCCGCCTCCGCAGCGTTCCTAGAACGTGCGGTGACGTTCACCTCCGAACCCGGTGACCGGGCAGCGCGCGCGCTCACCGCCGCACGCGCGAAAACCAGAGCAGCGGACTTCCCGTCCGCCCAGTCCCTGCTCGCGCTCGCCGACGCAGGCCCGCTCGACGACCTTGGCAAGGCACAGGTGCAGCACACGCGCGCCCAGATCGCGTTCGACCTCCGACGCGGGGGTGACGCCCCGCCGCTGCTGCTGAGCGCGGCACGGCGGCTCGAGCCACTCGACGCCGAGCTCGCCCGGGAGACTTATCTCGAGGCGCTGCTTGCCTCAATCTATGCTGGCGGCCTATGGAATGGAACAGACATGGCCGGCGTGGGAAGGGCAGCCCGTTCGGCGCCGTTGGGACCCGAGCCGCTCTCGGCCCGGGAGCTGTTACTGGTCGGGCTGGCCACCCGTCTAACCGATGGTTACGCCGCTGCGGCGCCGCGATTGACCGAGGCGCTGCGAGCCTATCGCGCCGAGGAACCGCGCCCGGACGGGCTGTGCGTCGCATTCAACATCGCCGCGATGGAACTGTGGGACGACGCAGCGTGGCTCGAGCTCGCGTCCACTCAGGTGGCGCTCGCGCGGGCAACGGGGACGCTGATCTTGCTTCCGTACGCGTTGGACTACCTCGCGGGCTTTCACGTCCAAGCGGGAGATCTCATCGAGGCGGAGCGGCTCGTGACAGACGCCGAGGATCTCGGCCATGGGATGAGGGCCGACACCCTGCCGTACATTCCGCTTCGGCTCGCGGCTTGGCGCGGACAGGCGTCCATGGCCCTGGAGCTGGTCGACGCGATGAGGCGCGGCGCGCGCGGGCGAGGCGAAGGGTGTGCGCTCGCGGCCGCGGATTATGCGGCGGCGATCCTGCACAACGGCCTGAGTCGGTACGAGCTCGCGCTGGATGCGGCCGCGAAGGCCGCGGCGTCCGACGACATGGCAACATCCTCGTGGGCGCTTTACGAGCTTGTCGAGGCCGCCTCTCGAAGCGGCCAGCACGAGGTCGCACGGGACGCCGTCGATCGCCTATCGGAACGCAGCCGCGCGAGCGGCACCGCCTGGGCAACCGGGACGGAGGCCCACTCCCGTGCGCTGATCGAGACGGGCAGCAAGGTCGATGAACTCCACCGCCAGGCGATCGGGTCGCTCGGCCACACGCGAATGGTCGCGCACCTGGCTCGCGCTCGGCTGACCTACGGGGAGTGGCTGCGCCGCGAGGGCCGCCGGGTCGACGCGCGCGAGCAACTTCGCGCCGCCCACGAGATCTTCACCTCGATGGGGGCGAACGGATTCGCTGACCGTACCCAGCGAGAGCTGCTGGCCACCGGCGAGAAGGTACGCAAGCGCCGCGACGACACCCGTGACGACCTCACGCCGCAGGAGCTACAGATCGCGCAGCTCGCTCGAGCCGGACACACGAATCCGGAGATCGGCGCGGAGCTGTTCCTGAGTCCCCGCACCGTCGAGTGGCACCTGCGCAAGGTGTTCACCAAGCTGGGGATCAGCTCGCGCAGGGGACTCCACGACGCCCTGCCGAGCCGCGACCGAGAAGCCACGCCCGCGTAGCGCCGGGCGAGATCAACGACAAGAGAGGCACCGATGGCGGAGTTCCCCCACCCAAACCCGATCGCGCTGACCCACTTCATCGTCTCGGACGACATCGAGCGCTCGCGGCGCTTCTACACCGAGGTGCTCGGCGGCGAGCTGGTCCGGTCGGGTGAGCCGACGTACGTCGCGCTCGCTAACAGCTGGATCATCATCAACGAGGGCGGCGGCCCTACCGATGACAAGCCGACGGTCATCCTTGAGACGCCGCCCGACCCGGACCGGGTCAGTAGCTTCCTCAACATCCGGGTCGCGGACATCCAGAGCGTGTACTCGGAGTGGAGCGCGCGGGGCGCCGAGTTCCTGACGCCGCCGATCCCGCGCGAGACCGAGATCCGCTGCTACATCCGCGATCCGGATGGCCACCTCATCGAGGTCGGCCAGACGACCCGGCCGCCCGATGAGCGATCTCAGACGGCGTAGGCCTTGATGTGGACCTGCCCCGTCGAGACGTCGGCGATTCCGCGAGCTGAGGAGTCGATCGCGGTGGCCCTGGCGCTCTGAGCGCCGGTCAGTCGCCCGCCGACTGTCCGCGGTCGATGTGGAGCATCTCACCCCTGACGAACGCGGCGCGTTCGAGGTAGAGAGTCCCGTCGACGACCTCATCGATCTCGCCGAGCCGTCCGAACGGAAGAAGACCGGCGACCGCCGTCACAGGAAGCGGCGTCGTGCATCGGGGTCCTGATGATCCCGGGAGCGACTGCGTTGAGTGGCCATCTGCTGGATGGCTGCTTGCGTGATGTGGAAGACGCCCGCGAGGCTGACTGCGGTGATCCTCGGACGACCTTCTGCGTCGTCGTCATCCTACGAAGGACGTCTCGTAGATCACGCCCCCGGCCTGGCGTCCGCCGACGCTGATGAAGCGTGATTTCCGAACTCGATTAGGAATTCCACGTGCTTCTCCTCAGGATCGCTATAGATCGAGCGCGACCTCGCTGGAAAGGTTGTGAGCAGCAGATCAGCGCGGTGCCCGGAAGCGGACGGTTCGAGCGGGTCCGGCCGGTAGCTGATCTCACCGCTGACGAGCCCAGTCTCGCACGTGTGACACACGCCCGTGCGGCACGCCCACCTGACCGGGACGTCGCAGGCCTCCGCGAGCTCGAGCAGGCTCGAGAAGGACGGATCCCACGCGACCGACAGGTTGCTGCGGCTGAACGAGATCGATGGGCCCGCGCCCGGCACGCCCGCCAGCGGATGCGGTGATCGCAGGGGGCCGGTGACGACGCCGGGCGTGATCGCGTCGGCCGGTCCGAACACCTCGGTGCTGATCCGCTCGGGCGCCACGCCGCGCGCGGCCAGCACCGCGGCGATGTCGTGCATGAACGGACCAGGGCCGCACAGGTAGAAATCGGCGTCGGTCGGGATGCCGGCGTCGTCGAGCACCTCGCCCGTCAGCCGGCCGGCGATTTCGAAGCCTCGGTCGTGTGGCGCGGGGTGGCTATGGCACACGATGCGATGGGAGTCCGGGAGCCGGGCAAGCAGGCCAAGCGCTTCCCGCTCGAAAGCGTGCTCGGCACCGTTCCGAGCGCCGCTGCAGCCACCACACCTGCCGACTGGAACGCCCGCTGACGAGCACGTGAAGCATCGCCAGCACCGGCGTCGCACCAACCCCGGCGCTGATCAGCGCGACGGGGCGTTCGCCGGGACGGAGCACGAACGAGCCGCGAGGCGCGCCCGCTTCGATAATGTCGCCGATGCGCAGTGCGGTGTGCAGGTACTCGCTCGCCGCACCGTGCACCTCGCGTCTCACGCTGATGCGGTAGCTCTCTGAGTTCGGATCGCCCGACAGCGAGTACGTGCGCAGCAGTGGCCCGGCTCCGGCGTCTGGGCGCACGCGGACGGTCAGGAACTGTCCGGGTCGGGAGGGGCTCGCAGGCTCGCCGTCGACCGGCACGAGGCGCACCGAGATCATGGTGGTGCTCTCGCGGTCGATCGTGACGACGCGCATCGGCCGCATCCCCGTCCACGCGGGCTCCGCACTCCCGCCGTCTGGAGCCTGCTCCAGCAGCTCGCGGAACGACCCTTGCCATCCCTTGCTCAGCGCCGGGATCCGCAACGCGCGAATCAGATCGCGCCGCGCGTGGCCCGGCAGATACAGCAGGCCATCGACCTCGGCCACCGTCATTTCCTCCGGACCGCGCTCGAGGCGTTCGATCGCGTCGCCGGCTCCGACTTCCCCCTCCTCGAGTACCCGGAGGTAGAAACCAGGCCTGCCGTGTGCGACGAGCAGCGAGGGCATGCGCGGCTCGTTCATCCGGATGCCGAGGCGATAGCACGTGACCCGCGGTTGGCTGACCTCGAGCAGCGCCGAGCCGATCTGGTAGCGGTCACCGATGCAGACCTCGTCGTCCGCGAGACCCTCCACGGTGAAGTTCTCGCCGAACTGCCCGTAGGTGAAATCGTCGCGGCCGAGAAACTGCTGCCAGTAGCGATAGGACTTGATCTGGTAGACGAACACCGCGCGGTTGACGCCACCGTGCCCCTCCAGGTCGCCCTGGCCATCGCCGTCGACGTCAAGGCGGCGGACCGTCCGGCGACCGCCGACGGGGTCCTTCCAGATGCCGGTGTGGACAGTTCGCCCTTGCCAGCCAACGTCCCGGGGCGTGCCGACGTTGACCGACAAGAGCCGGCCTCCGGAGGCAAACGTCACTACGTACCTGCCTTCGGTCGCATCCCGGGGGTCACGATTTCTCCCCTCCTCTTCACTCTGTGAGGCTTGCCGTCCGCGGGTCCATCGGTCTGACGGGCCGCGGCATGTCCGCGATCGCCATGCGGGGCTCCTTCAATGCCGCGTCGTAAATCCCCGAGAAGCTCGGGAAGGGCTGGATCGTGTCGCTCAGCACATCGAGCGCGACGTGGGCGCGGATGGCGAGCGTTGCCTGCTGCATCCACTCGCCGGCCTCGGGGCCGAGCGCGTAGGCGCCGGTCAGTCGCTCGCCGTCGCTGAGCAGCGTCAGGAACCCGTTGGATTCGGCGTAGGCGTGCGTGTAGGTGGCGGTCTTCGGCACCTCTGACAGTGGGCGGTGGCGCTGTAATCCGCTTCGGCCGCGCCCACCGCGGCGGCCTGCGGGTCTGTGTACGTGACCCGCGGCACGGCCTCGTAGTTCGCCGGACGCGGATCGCCCGAGATGTTGGCCGCGACCACGTCGCCCTCGTATTCGCCGACGTGGGTTAGCGGCCAGATGCCGGTGACGTCGCCGATCGCCCAGAGGCGCTCGCCTGCGCGCATGTGCTCGTCAACCCGAATCCCGTTGTTGGGCTCGAGGCCGACCGTCTCGAGTCCGATCCCATCCACGCGCGGGCGCCGACCGGTTGCCACCAGCAGCTGGTCGCCCTGCAGCTCTGGAGCGCGGTCGAACTGCAGGATGTACTCGTCGCCTTCCCGCCGCGCGGCAGCGGCGTGCATGCCGAGCATCAGCTCCATTCCGTCCCGGCCCAGAGCCTCGCCGAGCGCTTCGCCCAGCGGCGCGGGCTCGCGGGGAAGCACCTGGTCGGCGCCCTCGACGATCACCGCCTCGCCATGCTCGTCGCCTCGCGCGTGCCCCAGACCTCCGGGAGGTCGCGGAGGCCGGGGATCGGAGGCACGATCGGATCCGAGCCGGTCGCCACGACAACGTGCTCGGCGCCATAGCGGACGCCGTCGACCTCGACCACGCCGGTACCCGCCAGCCGGCCCGTGCCGCGCAGCAGGTCGATGCCCCGGTCCGCCAGCCAGCGCTCCTGACCGGCGTCGGAGTAGTCCGAGACCATGAAGTCCCGCCACGCCAGCGCGCCCTGAACGTCGACCTCGGCCGTCGCCGCAGCCTCGCGCGCGGCATGCACCGCCTCCCCAGGACGCAGCAGCGACTTCGACGGAATGCAAGCCCAGTACGAGCACTCACCACCGACCAGCTCTCGCTCGACGCCGGCGACCCGCAGCCCGCGTGCAGCCAGGGCCGCAGCACAATGCTCGCCCGGGGCGCCGCCCCCCAAGACAATGACGTCGTACTCATGGTTCTCGCCGGTGCTGCCCATCGTGACCTCCACTGCTTTCAGTTGCCGCGAATAGGGCCGCGGGTTGCGCGCCGTCTCGCGCTCGGGAGGGCCCTGGTCTGCACGACATCCGGGTCCGGGTAGAACCTCGAGCGGTCTCCCGCCTCCCACGCGGCGCGCAGTCCAGGGCAGCCGAGGTCCCAGTCGGGGCGGATCTCGCGGGTCGCCTCTCGCAGGTCGCGCCAGAGCTCGAACACCGACGGTCTGCCCCAGAACCAGTACCCGTTGTAGACGCTGTGGATCACGAGCCCTGGCTTGAGCACGAGCGTGTGCGGAACCATTGGATCGTGATCGGGGTCGGTGTACTCCTGGATGTCGAGGTCCTTCTGGACCTTGCGTCCGGAGTCGGAGAGAAAGGTCCACTGGGCCCCGACCGAGTTGCGGAACTCACGCGTTTCGACGATGTTGTCCGTCGAGATCGTCACGATCTGGGTGTAGGCCACCGCTATCTTCGGGTAGGCGGCCGCGAGCTCGAGATGTTGCTGATGATCCTTGGGGCAGTAATGTCCGCGCGCCAGAATGAGGATCATCGGGTCGTTGCCCTGGAGCTCGCTCAGTTTGCGGCGGGTCTTGGTGTGGTCGGTCAGGTCGTAGTCGGGGAAGATCCCACCCGGTGCGATGTCACCGCGCATCCTGTGCTCCTGCGTTGAGAGGCCTTGGGCTGATAACGCGGCAGCCTTGCGCCCACGGCTCTCAGTCGCGCCCGTGGATCCACTGGTCGATGGCACGGGCCTGTCACCTACGCACCCGGAAGCGGCTTCAGCGCCGCTACTCACCCATGATCGAAGCCGCTGCGAGTTCGTCCAGCGGCCGGACCTGAGCTAACGGGGTTTGACGGATCAGCGCGTTTCGGACCGGCTGGTCGGTCCGCAGGGCCGTAGCGTGCAGGTCAGCGGGGCCCGATCACGCGCTTGCCTGAGGATCGCACCGGCCTCGGCCAGGGCGTATTCGCCCAGCGTGTCAATCGGTGCGCCGGCCTCCAGGCAAGCACCCGACGGCCCGGGCTCCGCGACCGTGATCAGCGTCAAGTGGTTGTGGCGCTTTCTTCGAGGTCGATCGCGGACGTCAGCGCCTGCTCGGCGGCAGCTGCGTCATCGACCGCAATCAACATGTGACCCCCCGGACCCGGCACCCCCGGGTTGCGACCAGGGCCTTGACGGGCGCGAAGAGCAGGGCGCGGAGATCACGCTTCATCGCGTCACCAACACGAAGACCAGCTGAGGTCTTCCTGAACCCCCCAGGAGACAGACATGAGCGCCACCGAAGCGCACAACGCGAGCGGCAACGCCGGCGTCGGGACAGTCGACATGAAGCTCGAGGTCCAGGTCATCCCGGTGTCCGACGTGGACCGATCCAAGCAGTACTACGAACAGGCGGGTTGGAGGCTCGACGAGGACGTCGCCCCGATGCCGGGCCTACGCATCGTTCAGTTCACACCCCCAGGCTCCGGAACCTCGGTCGATTTCGGCCAGGGACTCACCACCGCCGCACCTGGCGCGGCCGTGGGCACGCTGGTCGTCTCCAACGTCGAAGCAGCGCGCGACGAGCTCGTCGGCCGTGGCATCGAGGTGAGCGACATCTGGCATGGCCCCCCGTTCCCCGTCGAGGCACGCCAGCCCGGTCCCGACCCCGAGCGCGCCAGCTACGGATCGTTCTTCTCCCTGAACGACCCCGATGGCAACCTGTGGCTGGTGCAAGAGGTAACGACTCGGCGCCCCGGCCGGATGAACCCGACCGAGACAGGCTACGTCACCGCCGCGGACCTGGAGGGCGCGCTGCGGCGTGCCGAGGCCGCCCACGGTGAGCGCGAGAAGCACAGCGGGGGCCTCCTGCACCGCTCGCACCAAGACGAGAACTGGGCCGCCTGGTACGCCTCCTACATGGCCGCCGAGCAGGCCGGAACCGACCTGCCCTCGTAACCGACTCGTAGCCCCTGCCCCAGGGAATGGGCCGTCGTGAGACCCGACCATGCGCGATGCGTTGAGGTGCGCCTCGTCGAGGCGGAACTTCCACCGGGACTCAGCCAGGACACCGACCCGACCCCAACACGGGCGCGACTGCATCCTCGAAGCCTGACTCTTATCGCAAACACCCGACGACAAGGAACATGACATGCCGCGCATCACTGTTGGAACCGAGAACGGCGCCCCGATCGAGATTCACTACGAGGACCACGGCAGCGGCCAGCCGGTCGTGTTGATCCACGGCTACCCGCTCAACGGCAACTCGTGGGAGCGCCAGGAGCGCGAGCTGCTCGCCGCCGGCTACCGCTGCGTCAGCTATGATCGCCGCGGGTTCGGACGCTCCAGCCAGCCGACCGTCGGCTACGACTACGACACCTTCGCGGCTGACCTCAGCGCGCTGCTCGAGCATCTCGACCTGCGCGACGTCGTGCTGTGCGGCTTCTCGATGGGCACCGGCGAGGTCACGCGCTACCTCGGCAGGTACGGCTCCGCGCGGGTCAGCAAGGCCGCCCTCTTCGGTGTGATTCCGCCGTTCCTGCTCAAGACCGAGGACAACCCCGAGGGCGTGGACGGTCAGGTGTTCGAGGACATCAAGGCGGCGATCGTCACCGACCGCTACGCGTTCTTCAAGGGCTTCCTCGACAACTTCAACAACGTCGACGTCCTCGCCCCCGACCGCATCAGCGACCAAGCGTGGCAGGCCAGCTTC
>Ga0209839_10002027_pt1 | contig 10096 bp, 10 predicted proteins | sample OrgsoiDNA2013050_FD_185800 | JGI IMG/M metagenome (GOLD analysis project Ga0209839, IMG submission 185800) | Permafrost soil microbial communities from the Arctic, to analyse light accelerated degradation of dissolved organic matter (DOM) -... | ecosystem: Environmental > Terrestrial > Soil >... | reverse complement strand
GGTGCTTGTAGCGTAGTCTCGGCAGGAGTCGATTGGCGTAACATCGCCATTACACTCATTGACCCTCGCCGGAGGGGGTTTTGAGTGTAATGGCCTGATAGCAACATCTGTGCGTAGCCTTAAGCGAATTGCTGAGGTATGCTGAGGCTCGGATGAAGCCCAACATCTGGGAATTCCTCAGAAAAGCAGACGGAACCTATGCCGTGACTCACAACGGTACACCGTTATCCGATTCGATCCCCGAGGACTGGTTCGAGGCAGAGATTTGTGAACGTTATGGGTTTTGCGGTAGGGAATGCCACGAGATTTGTGAGCAATTAAAACGCTGCGGGAAGTGCACAGTTGACTTGAGTTCTAGCAGTCCGACCCACTTGGCCATATCGTGAGTGCTATGGCCTGTTAACAGCAATCGACGGTCTGGTTTTCAGCGAGGGCACGGTTTTCGGACTGTGAAGTCCTATAGGGCCACGTGCCTTTGGGTGGACTCCACGCTATCTTCTCTCGATTTAGCTGCGAGACGGGTTAGTTGATTAGTCCAGAGCAGCGCAAGGAAGATCAACACCCACAGCAGCGCCGGGCCGTTACCGACCATGAAAAAGTCATTCAGCCCCTTCGCACCTTGAGGCGCAAAATACCGCCACCAGAGGTTCACAAGAACGACACCGGAGTACACCATCAGAACCGTTTCTATCCAGCCTGCCCAGAGCCTTTCCTTCCATAGACCATACGCAAGGAGCAAGCTGAAGACAGCCGTGGTCACGAGAGCCAGCCACGCAATAGTAGGGGCAACATGGCCCAAAAAATGAACCAGAGATGACGGGCGCTCTATCGCAGGCGGAATCCAATAAATCGCCTCAAGCGTGCCGTAGGAAATCGTTCGTTTGATGCCCGTCAGGAATAACAGCCCGAAGGTCAAATCCGCGACAGTACCTACGAGGATTAGCCCAGCAACCACACGCCACAGGCATTGTCGCAATTTCATACTCGCAAATGTTACACCCGACCCCGTCTCTAGAGGTGGCTCAGTTGGCGTAACATCGCCATTACACTCATTGCTCTGGGCGGGCAGTGCCAAAGTCTCGGAGTTCGAGTGCAAGCGGCCCTTCTTTTAGTTTTCCACAGTCCTAAACCAAAAAAAGACGTTTCCGTGTGACGAGCAACCTTGACTGAGGATACAGAGAGCGCACAATTGGGACTGTGCTCCTATTTCTCGACAAGCTTGAAACCAGAGCGGCGTTGCTTCCGCAACACCGATCCAGCGCTCCCAACTCCTTATCTCGCAATATTTTGCCTGTAACCTGTTTTGATCCAATATTTTGCCGCTACCCCGACATATCCCCTCGCCGCAACTCCAGCGCCATCAGGATTTTGCCGCGAATCACGAAAAAAATTATTAATCCATATCCCCACCCGAGACGACGAAGCACGCACTCCCATTACTCCTCAGGATGCCAGGGACCCATTGTTTATAATCTCCCTTCCATCACAAGCAACAAAAGGACTCCATTGGGACTCGACGACAATATTTACAATCTGCGCCTCGAAAAGTTGAAGGCAATTGAGGCGCTGGGCCAGCCCACATACCGCAGCAAGTACGAATTCACCCATACGGTTGGGCAGATTCAGGTGGACTACTCCCCGAAGACCGCCGAAGAGTTGGAGAATCCGCGGGTCAACGTGCGCGTCGCGGGACGCCTGATGGCGATCCGGCTGATGGGCAAGGCTGGGTTCGCGCATCTGCAGCAGGGCGGGCAGAAGCTCCAAATTTACGTAAAGAAAGACGCGGTCGGAGACAAGGGCTTCGACCTCTACAAACTGCTCGATCTCGGCGACCACATCGGCGTCAGCGGATATTTGTTCCGCACCCGTACCGGCGAACTGACTGTCCACGTGGAAGAGATCACCTTCCTCAGCAAAGACCTGCTGCCGCTTCCCGAGAAGTTTCACGGCCTGACCGACGTCGAACTGCGCTATCGCCAGCGCTATGTCGACTTGGTGATGAATCCAGAAGTGCGCGAAGTTTTCCTGAAGCGGACCAAGCTTGTGCAATCCATGCGCCGCACCCTCGACGCGCATGGGTTCGTCGAAGTCGAGACGCCGATGATGCAGCCCATCGCCGGCGGCGCCGTTGCGCGTCCGTTCGTGACGCACCACAACACGCTCGACATGGATCTCTACCTGCGCATTGCGCCCGAACTTTACTTGAAGCGGCTGGTGGTGGGCGGATTTGATCGGGTGTATGAAATCAACCGCAACTTCCGTAACGAGGGCCTGGGATGGCGATGGAATCCGGAATTCACCATGCTCGAGTTCTATCAGGCCTACACCGACTACCAGGGCGTAATGGACCTGACGCAGGAAATCATCACCCAGTGCGCGAAGGACGTGACCGGCGGAACGCAAACAAACTGGACCGTCGGCGACGGCGACAAGCAAGTCGTCCACGAAATCGATTGGGCTAATTGGCAGCGCCTGACAATGCGCGAAGCTGTCATACACTATTGGCCGGTAGGGGCTGGCGCCAAGCCGACCGTCGGTGAGCTTTCGAGCGCGCCAACGCTGGGGCGGCGACTGACCGAAGCTTCGTCGGCGCTGCATGCCGCGCATACCAGCGGCACTGCCTGGCAGGATCCCGACGATGTAAAAAAGCACCGCATCTCCCACATGGGAGTGTTGAGCCAGGCGGTTGCCGATGTCACGAGCGGTGCGAACGTCGGCAAAGTGATTGCCACTTTATTTGAAGCGTTCGCGGAAGAGCACCTGGTGCAACCCACGGTCATCTACGAATTTCCGACCGCGATCTCTCCACTGTCAAAGCGGAAACCGGATGAGCCTGACTGGACCGAGCGCTGGGAAATGTTTGCCGGCCAGATGGAGATTTCCAACGGCTTCAGCGAACTCAACGACCCAGAAGACCAGCGCCGGCGCTTCGAAGGCCAGTTGAAAGAACGCGAACGCGGCGACGACGAGGCGCACCAGATGGATGAAGACTACATTCGCGCTCTGGCTTACGGGATGCCGCCCGCCGGCGGCGTGGGCGTTGGCGTCGACCGGTTGTGCATGCTTCTGACCGACTCGCACACCATTCGAGATGTGATTCTGTTTCCGTTGCTACGACCGGCGAAAATCGCAACCACAGGGGACACGGGGGAGACACAGGGCTGATAACCTTGCGGGCATTGGCTGGCTGGTACCCTACAAACTACCTTCTAGTATTGCAAGCCGATTTTTATACTTTCTCTAGTTTGGGCTCACAAGTGGCATCGCTACCGTAGTGTCCAGCAAAGCTATTGACGCTGGGTCGGTAGCGCTTTGCATTTGGGTTCAGTCCGGCGAGCCTACAGTCCCCAAATCCGGTTCGCGCCCAAAACCAGTCCGAAGGTCAGCGCGGCGATCAACACCTCGCCGAGCGCTCCTACCACAAACGGGCGCAGGCCCTGCTTCGACATCTGGCGGAAGTTCGTGCGCAACCCGACTCCGGCGAAGGTCAGCAGGAAGGCCCATCGTGAGAGGTTCGCCAGTGACGTTATCTGGTCCTTGCTGAAGGTGTGAAAACTCACGAGCAGGGACATCAGGAGAAATCCCAGCACGAATTTGGGGAACTTGTTCCACAGGAACGCGGCTTTGTTCCCGACCGTCGACGCCTGCCCACGCTTGGCCCAATAGATGGCGTAGGCCAGTACTACGAAGCCAATCATCGCATTGCGCGCGGTTTTGGCCAGCACGGCGACCTTGCCGGCGGCGTCGGAGTAGATCGCACCGGTCGCCGTGGCTTCGGCAGTGTTATCAACTCCCAGACCAGCCCAGAGGCCGAAGACGGTATCGCTCAAGTGCAAGCTGTGACCAATTAACGGGAAAGTAAACAGAGCCAGTGCGCCCAGCGCGAGGATCGCGGCGATTGCAAACGTGGAGTCCTCGTCGTCGGCATCGATTGCCCCTTTGGCGGCAATGATGGCGGACACGCCGCAGATCGACGACCCCACCGCCAGCAGGCTGGTGAGCTTGGGCGTCAGGTTGAAGGCGCGGCCCAGTCCATGCATCAGCAGCAGAGAAAGAGAAATCTCGACGACTACGAGGGCGAGGCTGATGCCTCCCAGTTTCAACACGTCGGCCAGCACGAACCGCGATCCCAACAGCACAATTCCGGTCTTGAGCCAGAATTCGTAGGTGGCAATTCCCGGTTGAAAAATCTCCGGCACGGTCAGCAGGTTCGAGATGGTGAGGCCGATCAGGATCGCCCAGAGAACATACTCGATGTTGGGAAAAGTCCAATGGTGAGATTTCGCGTAAGTGTTGAGGAAGTGCTCGAGAAATTTTCCCGCATAACCGACGGCCGCGAGCAAAAGAATTCCTGGAATCAGTCGAACGAACGTCAGCGGCGTGTTCTGTTGTTTCACGCGTGGCAGAGCAATTGAAGCGGCCATAACCTAACCTCCGGTGAGTCCTGCTGGGTCGAGTTCACGAACTACGTTTTTCTTTACCAGGGGATCTTCTTGAAAATATCGAACCGGACGGCGAGGGCCAGCGCCAAGGCAAGAATTACGGCCCAGGTATCGAGGGAAAGCGCAAAGCTTTTCGATGAACTAGCGGGCATGGATTTCCTCTCTGTGCAGGCGGATCTTTACAGAAGATATCCCGGGCGACAGATTTTTCAGCCGGGCCGATTCGGGGTGAGTGGGTTTGGGGGGATCGCGAAGCACGCTTCTCATTAGGTGGTCCGCCAAGTCGGCCGCTTGCGCGCGCAGTTCCGGCACCGCCGTGGTCTCCCACAGCGAACCTTTTCGCGCAGAACCAATGGCATACAGTATCTGCGACCTGACACCGTCGGCGCCGGCGAGGGCCCCCTGAATATCCGTTTCCAGACCCAGCCCCAGTGCATCCGGCTGAACCAGTCCCTGCGCCAATAGACTCACCAGCAGAGGATCCTTAATTTTCCTGTAATCGGTTTCAGGTCCGGTGCAATTGATTACACGGTCCACGCGCAATGTCTGCAACACTCCGCTCGCACGAGAGCGATAGGTCAGTTCGGCGGCTTCATGGCGCTCGTCGTAGTCGGCGATTCTGCCGGCGTGGAGTTGTACCTGGCCGCTTGCTACCATGGCGGAAAAAATGCCGGCGATCTCGGGAGCAATGCGGTGACGATGTACTTCCCAGAGCGCACGCAGGTGCCGCAGAAATTTTCGGCGCTCCGCCAGGGGCCAAGACTGCCAGACATGCTGGGTGTGGGGACGCAGCGCGTCGATGACGGCGCGCCAATCGCTACCGGTAGCAGAGGCAGCTTCTATCTCGTCCCTCACCTGCCGCAGTAAGCCGCGGACGGTGCGGGCCAGTCGATCTTTTTGCAAAGGTTGCCGGGTGCCGCAAAGCGTGTGCGGTTGCGGCAGCAGACCGCGGCGAGACAGAAGGTGGATTTGGCCGGTAAAGCCCTTAGCGTGAAGCGCGATGGCCATGTCGACACTGGTAAGACCAGTGCCTATCAGCAGCACACTCGAATCGGCGGAGAGGCCGTCGAGCGTGGCCGGCGACCAAGCCCGCGAGAAATAGCGCGCGGTCTGGCCGGCTCCGGCAATTCCCGGATTCCCAGGCGGAAAGTTGCCCTGAGCTAATACTACGACTCGGCCGGAGAGATTCGGACCGTTGCGACGTTCCACCACAAATCCGTTTTCGGCGTGCCGGATGCTCTGCGCTTCGTCTTGCACCCACTCAAAGTTCGACCGGGACCGTGCTTCTTCGAGCAGCGATCCAAGATATTGTCCGTAGAGTGCTCGTGGAAGGTAACAGCTGGGCGTCACCGGCAGCGCATGGTGTTCGCGCGCCCAGTTAAGAAAATGATCGGGCTCGTCAGGCAAGGCGCTCATCCCGCCGGCGGAGACATTAAGCAGATGGCAAGGATGCGGCGTTCCGAAGGCAACCCCGCACGCCGGGAGCCGGCCCTTATCCAGGACGGTGATCGCCAGATCCGGATTCCGCCTCAACAACTGCACGGCAAGTATCGCACCGCTGAATCCACCGCCGACGATCACTACGCTCTTCGTCAAATTTCTTCTTCGGCTCATGCTCCCATCCAACTTCTGGTCGTCCGACCAGGTTGCTTACGGTTTCGTGAAGCACCGCCGCCCGGAAAAGGAGAGTGCCAAAAACGGGTCGGCGGTGCCATTCGACAAAGGTAGCCTGTCGAAAGAGTTGGAGAAGCCGTGGCTCTGGCGATCAAGTCACTCTTCCACGGCTCCTTCGCAATACACCTTACACGTTCCACTCGAGAGTGTCCGGTATCGATATCGAGACGAGCGATGCCGTCGAACAACTCGAACTTCGAGGCAAACGATGCATTGGTGATAGAGGTGACCCCGGTCGGATATGTGGTTCCCCCTACCGTCACCACGTCGCTCGCCATGGTGGTGATGGGGGTGTCCGGAACCGGATTGCAGGAAGTCAACGGAAGCACCCCGGAACGTGGCGTCTGCGGATTCTTGCCGCTGGCACGCGCGTGAGCCAGGGCGTTGGCTGAGACTTGCTTCAAAAAATCGCGTCGGGAGGTCATGTTTTCGTGGTTATTCGACCTTTGTTCCTTCTGGGTTGAGCGCAATTCGTTTTGTGATAGTCCACTGCATCTCGGAGCCATCGGGCCGTTTCAGGAAAAGATGCCGCTTGTCGAAGCGGGCTTCCACGTCGAATCCCGGTTTCCAATCGCCCGGCAACTCTTCCTCTGAATGTCGTGGTATATATTCGGCGATGTAATCGATAGCGCCAAGATGCAGCCTGAGCTCAAAGTACGGCACTGCGGTGGTCACCGGAGTGTTGACCAGGTACATGTCAACCTTCTCCCGGGATTTGTGCTCAACCGCTATCAGTTTCCCGGTGCTGAACGATTTCTCGACCCCGAAGCCGCGAGGCGCCAGCAGAAGGCCGAGGGCAAGGATAAGCAAGAGATGGACCATTCGTCGCATAAATCGGAACTCCGTGTCTCGAACGCCTTCTTCGAAAACTGTCCGCCCAAGAAAAAAGGTTAACGCCGCCGGCCCGGAAAAGGAGAGTAGCCAAAACCGGGCCGACGGCAGCTTCTGAAGGGAAGGCCCCTCAGAAAGTGTAGATGAGGTCGAACTGCGATCGCTTCAACGTCGGTTCCTGGGCGCCCGCGGTGGCGGTCTTGTTCACCGTCGACGCGTTGTTTTCCAGGCCGGTGTTGAGCGTGCGTCCAACCCACAACGTATATTGAGCGAGCACATTCTTCTGCACGCGCCACATGCCGTAAATACGGTTCTGGACAATGTTGGTGGGAGCGCGCTGGTCGCTTTCGCCAAATGACGCGATGATGGCGTCCTGCTCGATCCTCCACCACGAATATCCGAACTGCACATCGCTCTTCTTTGCAGATTGGCCGAAGCTGAGGTCAAAGCCATAGGCTTTGTTCTGCTTGTCCAAATTCGTTACCAATCCCGTAGCATCGAAAGGATTGGCGTGCGCGTTGAGGTTTTCTTCAAACTCCGCCATCAGGTTGATCGGCAATCTCGCGATGCCGGTCTTGATCGTGTTGTTGAGGATGAAGTCCGAGTAAAGGAACTGCGACAGGAAGTGGTTCACTCCGTTGGCGTCGACAAAGGTGGAATTGGTCATCCCATTCGCCGCGAATGCGCAGGATGGGAAGCCGCCCGTGTACTTGGTTCCATTCCATACTGCCGCGCATCCGGGACCCTCTCCCGGTACGTTGCCGTTGTTGGTGGTTCCCGTGCCTGTGGTGGTGGCTTGAACCGCAAAGGCCGAGGCCGATAACAGAGCATCTGCCAAATGCCAGTTCAGCAAGGTGTAGGAAGGCTTCATGGTCCAAGGTCCGAATTCCAGGGTTCCGGAGACCGATCCGCCGGCAGCGTAGGAATCGGGTCCCTTCGATACTTCGTTGAACGGCAGGAGTATTCCCTGGGCCGTGAAATTGCGCAGAGGACCGTGATGGGTGTCGAACGAAACCTTCGCGTCGAAGCCCTCCGGATTGATATCCGGATCGAACGTGAGCGAACTGCGGGTCCAGGGAAAAGCAAACTTGCCGCCGGTGAGCGAGAGCCACTTGTGCGCCACAGGGTTGTAGGTGATATAGGCGCGATCGAGACCAATTGTCTTACGATCGAAGAAGTTGGTGATCGTCTCGTTTGTCGTTGTGGGATCGCCTAAGGTACCGGAGGCCAGATAGAGGCCGCCGACGAAATCGTCGTTCAGTTGGCCGTCCACGCCGAAGCGCGCTCGGATGCGCGCCCGGTTACGGTCGGCAACGGCGCTCTGGGTGAAATTCTCACCCCGGACCCGCATGTCGCCGGAGAATCGGAAGCGGCCAAGGGCGGATTCCAGACCGGAGACGCGCTTCTGCTCTTCCTGGCTGCCGACTACGGCGTTGGTGACTGTGGTCTTGACGTCGGCCACGGTGCTCGAGAGTTTGGCAACGGTGTCCTGCTGCTGATCCGCCGCAGTTTGCGCCGACGCTGCTTTTTGCTGGGCATCGGAGGCGGCGGACTGCGTCTGCTGCAGTTGCTGCTGGGCCTGCTGCCAGGCTTGCTGGTTCTGCTGCAACTGCTGCGTCAGCGCCTGAATTTGCTGCTGCTGGGCGGCAATCGCGTCCTTGAGCGATTGGACATCCGCTGCTGTGACTGCGGGCTCGGCCGGCGCAGCGGCTGTGGCCGCATGCTTCTTCTTGGACGTCGGCTTCGGCGACGCCGCGGTTTGTGCCCAGGCGCCAGCGGTCAAAGCCGCCACCACCAGAGCTGTGAAAACGACGCTTTTGTTTGGTTTCATGGAAGTAGGTACTCTCCTTTTGAGTTTGTTTTAGCGCGGTACTTCAGGGCAGTCGGCCCGGGCAGTCCACCCCAATGGGTGGCAACGCAGGCCCTCCCCTTTCGAAATCGGCATTTGTCGACTGAGCGTGAATACAGGCAGATATTCAATCAACACCATAAACTTAGTCGACATTAGCCGGACTAAATTTTAGCGAAAAGGCAGCAAACCTTGCATTAAAGGTCTGTTAATTCATCGGGAGGAATCAGTTCTGAGGCTTTCCCGAACTCTTTGGAACTGGCTCGCCATCCTCGCCATGAGTAGGGTCTTAAGTTGCTGAAGTCAACCCCCATTTGTTCTGCAGATGACGCTCCATCCCTTTGAACACGATGCCGTCGACGATATAGCCGAGGGCGATAATCAGGATCATGACGGCGATGACCGCGCTCATGTCATTCAAGTCTCGTCCCATCATCAGCACCTGGCCAAGGCCAAGGCTCAGATAAAGCATTTCGGCGGTGATGAGCGATCGCCACGCAAAGGCCCATCCCTGCTTGAGTCCAGAGACGATGAACGGGAGACTCGCTGGCAGCAGTACGTACCAGAACAGCTTGAATCCTTTGGCGCCAAGGTTGCGTCCGGCCTGGCCAAATATCTTGGGCATTTGCTTGCGGCCATCTTCCATGGCGAGCGTAACGGAAAGTAACGATCCCATCACTACGACGAAGAGAATGGCATTCTGATTGAGTCCGAACCAGAGCAGGGCCAGAGGCCACCAGCAAATACTGGGCAGACTCTGCAGACTGACGAGCAATCCGCCCATGGTTTCTTCCAAAAATTTGTTGCTCGCGACCCCAAGCCCGAGGATCATTCCGAGCACGACCGAGATGGCGTAGCCGATCAATACGCGCTCCATGCTGACGCGGATCGCAATCCAGTAAGTGTGATCCTGGAAGCCCGCATAGAGAGCTTCGCCCACGCCCCACGGGGTAGGAAATAAATACGGCGGCCAGATCTTCAACTCAGCGAGCAGCGTCCACAGACCGAAGAGCGCAGCGTAGAAGATGACGAAGCGTGCAGCGCGCTTCATACTCGAACCTCGCCTTCGACGTCGGTTTCAACGTGCGGCCTCACGCCTTCTTTGTATTCGGCTTCGAGGGAGCGGTTAATCTCTTCGCGCAGTTCGTCGAGAATCTCGCGCGCGGTACGGGCGACATCCGGGTCTTCGAGATGACGTGGACGGGGCAGGTCCACGAGGAACTCGCTTTTCACGCGACCGGGGCGGAAGGTCATCAAAACAACGCGGTCGCCGAGTCGAATCGCTTCGCGCACATTGTGC
>Ga0209839_10002026_pt1 | contig 10098 bp, 5 predicted proteins | sample OrgsoiDNA2013050_FD_185800 | JGI IMG/M metagenome (GOLD analysis project Ga0209839, IMG submission 185800) | Permafrost soil microbial communities from the Arctic, to analyse light accelerated degradation of dissolved organic matter (DOM) -... | ecosystem: Environmental > Terrestrial > Soil >... | reverse complement strand
CTCGAATCTGTCGGATTGGGCGCGATGCGCGCCGCTACGCGAACCACTCGGTCGCAGGCCTCATCGACGGAACTCCATGCACCAACACCAACCCCTGCCAGAATGGCGGCACCGTAAGCAGCGCCTTCCTCCGCCGCGACAATTTCTACCTCATGCGCGTAGACGTCGGCCTGAATCTGTCGCCATAGCGGCGATCTTGCGCCGCCGCCACCCAGGCGAATCGACGTCACCGGAATCTTCATCTCGTCGAAGATCGTAAACGTATCCTTCAGACTGTATGCCACGCCTTCCATGACAGCGCGAATGATGTGCCCACGTGTGTGCGATGCCGTAAGCCCGATGAGGGCCGCGCGAGCGTTAGGATCGAGATGAGGAGTGCGCTCGCCCATCAGATACGGCACCCAAAACGCGCCTTCGGCACCAGCAGGGGTTTCGGTGGCTTCCTCGGCAAGAATGTCGTACGGATCGCGACCATCTTTCGTGGCGACTCCAAACCGATCCCGGAACCAGCGCAAGGACAATCCTGCCGCCTGCGTCACTCCCATCACGTGCCAGCGCCCGGGGATGGCGTGGCAGAAGGTGTGCAACCGTCCCTGAGGATCGAGCGCTGGACGATCGGTTGCGGCAAACACAACTCCGGAAGTTCCAATGGTGGCGCTGACCGCACCGGCGCGCGCGATTCCCATGCCGACAGCGCCTGCCGCCTGATCTCCTGCCCCGGCCACCACGGGCGTTCCTACCAGCAATCCTGTGGCTTCCGCTCCTGCTGCCGATATTTTTCCGCACACGTGAGGGGACTCGTGCAGCGACGGAAGCAACGCAACGTCAATGCCGGACTTGCTTAGAACTTCGTTCGACCAACGCCGGTTGGCGACATCCAGGAGAAGTGTGCCCGACGCATCTGCCATGTCGATCGCCCGTTCTCCGGTCAGGCGGAATCGTACGTAGTCTTTGGGGAGCATCACGTGGGCGACGCGAGCCCAGTTCTGCGGTTCGGTCTCGCGCACCCAGAGCAGTTTGGTGAGAGTGAAATTGGTGAGAGGGGGATTGCAGGTGAGCTGGATCAGCACGTCGCGACCGAACAATTTCTCAAGCTCGATGCTTTGAGCTTCGCTCCGCTGATCGCACCAGATGATGGCGTTGCGCACGACTTCATCGCCGGAATCGAGCAGGACCGCACCGTGCATTTGGCCCGAGAACCCGACGCAGGCAATGTCCCCGGCTCTGAGATTCGATGATTGAAGCGCCTTGCGAATCGCCAGTCCGCAGGCTCGCCACCAGTCGCGCGGATCTTGCTCGGCCCAGCCCGGCCGCGGGCTGGCGAACGGCTCGTGTTCTTCCGATCCGGAAGCGATGACCTTGCCTGTCTCGTCCATGAGAAGAGCGCGTGTGCCGCCTGTGCCCACGTCGATACCGAGATACGCGATGTTCCCTCCTCGATGCGCGAAGGCGCCACGCCTGCGCTAGGCGAAATCTTCCACCAGTTCGCCGGTTGCTTCCGCCGTCAGTTCTTCTTTTTCCTTCTTTTCTTGCGACGATTCCTGAGACAGTCGCTGCAGAAAGAACTCGAGATTGCCCCGCATGACCAAATGCGGCGCTAATGCGACCCGGTGCGAGCGGTTGGCACCCTCTACCAGAAACTCGTGCAACATGCGGAATGCGATCTGTCCCTGAGAGCGAGGACGCTGGTAGATCGAAGCGGCCACCGCGCCAGATCGAATCTGAGGAACAAGCTCCGGGAACAAGTCTGTCGTGATAATGGTCAGCCGATCCAGCATCTTCGCGTCCCGGGCCGCCTTCAGAACCGGAACCGAAGCCTCAGTCGTGACATAAACTCCTGACAAGTTCGGCACTCTTTCAAACAGCTTGCGGCATTTGCTGTACGCTTCCGCTTCGACATCGTGATCTTCGATCGGCTTCAGCAGTCGGAGGTGGGGATAAAAAGATCCTAAGGTATTTTCAAACGCTGCGTACTTTTCAGCGTGCTCCGTGATGGCCATGTCGAAAACAGTGATCGCGATCGATCCCTCTTGCGGGCCAAGAAATCTACCCATGAGATCGGCGGCGATCGATCCGCTGGCCATCGTATCGATGGCCACGATTCCCAATCGTCCGCTGTTAGGAGCGTCGGTTGCGACGCACACGACAGGAATGCGGGCTCGAGAGGCGCGGCGAATCCACGGTCGCAAGACTTGAGGGCGGCTGGGGAACGTGATAATCCCGTCCACCTTGTCGGCGATGGCGGCTTCGAAAGCTTCTTCTTCCCCTTCGCCGAGACGCGGGTAGGTGCGAAATTCTACTTCGACATTTTCGAGCAGGATGGACCCAGCCGCTTCGCGAATGCCAGTTCGAACTTCGTCCCAGAATGACGTCGTTCCGTGGAGCGTGTTCACGGAGATCCGCAAAGTTTTCTTGGAAGACAAGTACTGGGCCGCCAGGTTCGGGCGGTACCCGAGATTTCTCGCCATCTGCAAGACTCGGGCTTTGGTCAGTGGACTGACACCGGGATTGTCATGCAACGCTCGATGCACAGAACCGATGGAGGTGCCGAGCGCCTTCGCGATGTCACGGAGAGTCGTGGGAGGTTTACCCATTTTTCTTGGTCCGTGTTCCTGCCAGCGACCTGTGGCAGCTAACCGCTTGGGGGAGGGCTGGCAGGCCGCCGGAACCGTAAACGTTAACGGAACTAGCGCAAATGCGCAAGCGCGCGGGAAAATGAGGTAGCGGTCTTCGAAGATTCTTACCACGAAGGACACGAAGTCACACGAAGTCACACGAAGGAAATGCTTACAAATGAAATCCTTCGTAAATAGGTGTTCTCTGTGTCCTCGGTGTTCGCTGAAGCCTTTGTGGTCCGCTATGAATCTGTGCTGAGGCCTATTTTCGCGGCTCACCGCCAACCCGGCCTTTTTCATCCGGAATGCCGGAAAGGCGGTAGATCCAGTTGCAGATCACATCGCGCCACACGATGCCTTCTTTCGCCTGATATTGCAGCCGAGCCAGGATGTCGCGATAACTATCCTGAGCGATGTGACCCTCGAGCGTTTTCGATTGCGTCACAAGACCGGCAGCACGATCCGCGCCCTCGTAGTGCGAATCGTATACCTGCTGCACGACGGTCTTTCCCGAATGAAGCACGTAGGTGTAGGGCACGTGGTGGAAAAATAGCAGCAGGTTGTCGGGACACTTGGCCAGCGATTCATAGAATTTTTGTACCTCGGGTGGATATTGGCCGATGTACGCCGTGCCCGTCGCCACGGTGCGATCCATGCCAATCCCCCGATGATCGGCGCGGTGCCATTGTCCCCAACCATTTTCCTCCGAAGACTCAGGCCCGGGATCGTAATGATTTCCGGTAATGTTCGTAAGCGTTCCCGCACCCAGCGGACCGGTATAACTCTCATAGATGTGCCAGGAGTCGAGCTGCATCGCGGTGATGGTCTTCACCACGAGAGGGTCACTGCCAAACGAGAGGCGCGTCCATTCATCGATAATCTTCTCGGCGCTGAGACTGGGATCCCAGGCGAGGCGGCCGAAGCCGTAGAGATTGGCCATGGCGAGCGGACTTCCCAGCCAGTTTGCATCCATGCCGACGTTGGCAACACCCACGAAACCGCCGACCGGCCGGTGAAAGCTTCGGCCCGAAATTAGATCCTTGACCGGCGTGGCATTCCCATCGACGCGCATGTCGAAGTCGAGCACTTCTTTCCACATCGGCACGAGAAAGCAGAGATGGCGCTGCTGTCCGGTGTATTCCTGCGTGATCTGCAGTTCGATGCTTTCATTCGTGCGGCGGAGCCCGGCAAAAAGCGGCGACGCCGGTTCGCGCACCTGGAAGTCGATCGGACCATTCTTAATCTGGATGATCACGTTGTCGTCGAACGCGCCATCCAAGGGATGGAAATTGTCGTAGGCCGCTTTCGCTCGATCGTTCTTAAGATCGTGCCAGTCGAGATGATGGTTGTAGACGAAGGCCCGGTAGAACACCACGCCGCCGTGCGGCTTCAGCGCGCGCGCGATAGCGTTGGCCGCGTCCGCGGGAGTTCGGCCGTAGGTGGACGGCCCGAGCCGACCCTCGGAATCTGCTTTGACCACGAAGCCGCCGAAATCCGGGATGCGGCGGTAGATCTCATCGACCTTCTTGCGCCACCATTCGGAGACCCGCTGATCCAGCGGATCAAACGTGTCTAGGCCGCCGATGACTTTAGGACTGCTCAGATCGACAGACAGAGACAGCTGCACACCCCACGGACGGAATACGTCCGCGATGCGGCTAACCTGGGCGACAAACCCGTCGTTGAGAATGCCGGGAGCGGCATTCACGTTATTGATGGTGCACCCGTTGATGCCGATCGAAGCCAGCAGCCGCGCATACTCCCCGGCGCGGGTCAAGTCACCGCGAACGTTTCCGTCGGCGAAGAAGATCGAGGGTCCGCCATAACCACGTTCGATGTGACCGTCGAGATTGTCCCACTGGTTCACCCAGCGGATCGGAGCGTACGGCTGCTGCACTTCATCGATGGCGGTAAGGCTCTCCCCGCGGGCGATCTTGCTCAACAGCGCAAACACACCATGCAAAACGCCACGGTCGGTGGCGGCGGTGACCACCAGAGATTGCGATCCGTGAATCTTCGCTGTCTTTAACCAATAGCCATCGCCTCGCAGGTCATGAGAAGGCTGCAACGCCGGCGCCCTTGTGCGCAGATTCGTCACCGTTCCCAGGAGGATCGTGCTCTCGTTGGGCGCAGCGGTGTCGCTGCTCAAAGTCCGCCCCAACATTTGCGCAACCCCGCGTACCAATTCCTGGCGTGCGGTCTTCAGCACTAAAGAATTGCCCAGCAACACAGTCTTGTCCGGCAAGCGCTGGTAGCTCTTGGCCGCTTGCGGAGTCAACGCGGAGTACCGCAGCCAAGCCTCGGCTCCGGTCTCGGCGGCGAGCTGCTGAGGTGACAGCATCGCGCAGAGCAGCGCTGCGCCGAAGACGCCCAGCGTCGGAAAGCCTTTCATGGAGCGCGCTGATTTCATCGCAAGTTGGCTCCCTCGAATAGTCGAGTATAAGAGCAGATGCCGTTCACATGACTCATAATCCGATTGCTTTTCCCACCCTGTAGGCCTACTATTCGCGGCTGGAGGGGCTGCGATGAATACGTCTGGCCCGATTTACAGCCATCTCCTGAAGCTCGCAGCCATCACCTTCCTCGCTGTTACAGCGTTCTGTCAGGCGCCGCCAAAATACGACACCGCCACCGAAGGCAAGATCAAGGGAGTCGTCGCGGAGTTGAAGCTTGTTCCGCCGACCGGCGGGAAGCCGGTCGCCTACCTGGTGATGAAGAGTGGCCCGGATTCGGTACAGGTCTTCCTTTGTCCCAAGAAATTTCTCGATGAGATGGGCATGGTATTTAAGGCGGACGATGAGATTGAGGTCACCGGCTCCAAGATCAAGCTGGACGGGGCAGACCTGACGCTGGCCCGCGAAGTAACGAAAGGTGGGGACACGCTAACCCTGCGCTTCAAAGACGGCAAGCCAGCCTGGTAGAGTCCGCTTTGCTCACAGCTATCGGCATGACTGCCGCGTTTCCTTGACCTCCTCTCCGGCTTACGCGGCCGGCCCTACGGCAGCATCGTGCTTCCTGATAATCTCAAGGTAGCCCTTCATTCAGTTCCCTGGAGATCGCGCATCCTTGCCACCCCTGATTAACGTTCGGAGCATTTCGAAAGCCTTTGGAGCCGATCCCCTGTTTCAGAACGTCTCCTTCACAGTCTCGGAAGGAGACCGCATTGGACTCATCGGTCCCAATGGCTCGGGCAAGTCCACTCTTCTTCGAATCCTTGCAGGCACCGAAGATACGGATGATGGAGAAATCGCCGTCCGCAAACGAATCCGCCTGAGTTACGTGGAGCAGGAATCGGAATTCCGCCCCGGGGACACGGTGCGGTCTGTAATCGATGCTGCGATAAAAGCCTCTGCTCTGCCCGAGTCAGAGCGCGGCACCCGTTTTGCCGAGACCTTGGGGCGTGCGGGCTTCGTGGATCTGGACGCAGAAGCGACCGCGCTCTCCGGAGGCTGGCAGAAGCGCTTGGCCATCGCACAGGCGCTGGTGCAGGGCCCCGACATCCTGTTGCTGGATGAACCGACGAATCACCTCGACCTGGCGGGCATCGAGTGGCTCGAAGAGGTGCTGGAGCAGGTCGGTTTCGCCTGTGTGGTCATCAGTCACGATCGCTACTTTCTGGAGAACGTTGCCACCGAAATGGCGGAACTCAGCCGCATCTATCCCGACGGATTGCTGCGGGTGAAGGGACGTTACAGTACCTTCCTCGAGAAGAAAGAAGAATTTCTGCACGCGCAATCGAAGCGCCAGGAAGCGCTGGAAAATCTGGTTCATTCCGAGATCGAATGGCTGCGCCGCGGGGCGAAGGCGCGTACCAGGAAATCGAAAGCCCGCATCGACAAAGCCGGCGAATTGATGGAAGAGCTCGCCGACCTGAACACGCGCAGCCGCACTGGAACCGCGCAAATCGATTTCTCCGCGACCGATCGCAAAACCAAGCGCCTGATCGAACTGCAGAATGTTTCTTACGAAATTGGAGGCCGGGAGCTGTTCCAGGGGTTGAACTTCATCATCTCCGCCGGGCTGCGGGTTGGGCTGGTCGGCCCGAATGGCAGTGGCAAGACGACTCTGCTACGCCTGGTGCGCGGAGAAGTGGCCGCAACCACGGGAGAGATTCGTCGAGCCGAGAAGCTGCGTATCGTGTACTTCGACCAACGTCGGGAACTCGATCCGAACGTCACTCTTCGCCGGGCCTTGGCTCCCGAAGGCGATTCGGTGATTTATCAAGACCGCGTGGTTCACGTGGCGTCGTGGGCGGCGAAGTTTCTGTTCAAAGGCGAACAACTCAACCAGCCCGTGGAGCGGCTTTCCGGTGGCGAACGGGCGCGGGTATTGATCGCGCAGCTCATGCTGCAGCCGGCCGACGTTCTCTTGCTGGATGAGCCCACCAATGATCTCGACATCCCGACCCTCGAAATCCTCGAAGAAAGCCTGCTTGAGTTCCGTGGTTCTTTGGTGCTGGTGACGCATGATCGTTACATGCTCGACCGCGTGTCGACCATTGTGCTCGGCCTGGATGGCCGAGGCGGCGCCGAGCGTTTCGCCGACTACTCGCAATGGGAGACCTGGCAGTCCGAACGCGAGCAGGCAGCAGAAACCAGTGCGCGAGTCGCGACCCGTGGCTCTGCCCCTGCGGAACCGGCGACATCGTCGAAAAAGAAGCTCTCGTATCTGGAAGCCCGCGAATATTCCAGCATTGAAGAACGCGTCGCCGCCGCCGAACAGGTACTGGAGACGAAGCGGAATGCCGCCGGGGACCCGGCAATTGCCAGCGACGCCACGCGTCTCATGAATGCCCATGCCGAGTTGGAAGAAGCTCAGAACGAAGTGGATGAGCTTTACGCACGCTGGGCCGAGTTGGAGAAAAAACAGGCGTGAGTTGCTTCGGTCAGGATGCCAGACAGAAGGCAATGATCGTGTTTCCACTCTTACCTGTACTCTTTTCGAGTTCCGTGAGCAGGCGTGATTCCATGTCGTCTGGATCAGGCTTCATCTCGCAGGCGGCAATTTCTTCCACAGACGCGCCTTGAAAGCACAGTTCGCAAACGCCCAAGCCGTCCTCCGAGCGCACGGGAGGACCAAACACCCGGCAGGTCATCGGTCGCGATTCGTAAAGTTCGCAGTTTCCCGTCTCCGGATCGAGCGCCGGACAAGGTTCATCGTTGGCAAAATCGGCGAACCGGTGCTCGGCCTCTTCCCCCTCATCCAGCACGCCGGTGACGGGATCGCCGGGAAACTCCGGTGACAAACGGGCGACCGCTGCGCGAGCACGCCGGCTCACCAGCGCCGCGCGTTCTGGAGTTCGCTTTTCCAGGTCCGCAAGCCCACGCCGCAATCGCTGGGCATCGAGCTGATTGATGGAGAACACACCGATGCAGCATTGCGTGCATCCCGGGCGGCAGACCAGCCATTCCCCGCTTCTGCGGGTCACATCGGCCAAGGCGGAGTCCACGATCTGGACCAGCTTCTGATCCCCGGACGATGGAAAGCGCTTCCCCATCCTGTGAGGATAACGCATATGGAATCTTGTGATCAGCGCTGCTCGAACAGAGCAGTGCGGTCGATACGTTCGCCTTTGAAGACGACAAGGGAGATTCGTTCGGTAGCGGCAATGTCGTCGAGAGGATTTCCGTCGACGACAAGCAGGTCAGCATCATTGCCCGGTTGGATGGACCCGAGTCGCTTCTCGGCCCGCAACAAACGGGCGCCATTGAAGGTCGCGGCCTGCAGTGCCGCCGCCGGGGGTATTCCGGCTTGCACCCAGAGTTCAAGTTCACGCTGCACGGTCGGCCCGTGAATGACGAGATAGTTTCCCGCATCGCTTCCCGTGACCAGCAGCACTCCATGCTGGTGCGCGCGCTTCAGGTTATCGACCGCAATCCGCATGTCGATGGGATATTGGGCAAGGGCGGCGCGAATCGGTTCGGTGTCTTTGGAGGAGAGCGCCTCTTCGGTTCCCTGCAAAAGATCCGGCGGCCCGACTTGCTGCACGAGAGAACGCTTCAACAGGGCCGTCTTGCCGGCGGCGAAATCCTTCATCGCCTCGCCCACGCTCAACGTCGGATCATAGAACGTTCCGTCTTTTGCCATCTGGTCGAACAGCGCGTCCGGAATCGCTTCACGAAATGATCCGTGCTCGATGGAGTTGGCCTGAGCCTTCACCGCGTCAGCGACGTCGCGGGCGTCTCCGGTATGAACGGCTAGTGATAAATCGTCCGCATGCGCCGCACTCGCCACGGCGTCAAACACTCCAGTGTCGAGGCGGTTGTATACCTGGCCGCCCCCGCCCGACTCCAGAATCGCTTTGATGCAGTCGACGCCTTGCTTCTTCAACTCGTCGACTTGCTGCCGGGCTTGGTCGGCTGAACTAGGAAGCCGCGTAAATTGTTTTTCGATATTCGCGCGAACGTTGGCTGGAAGGCCCTTGAAATACTCGGTGCCGTGTCCGCCCGGCGTTGTGAACAGCGGGCCGCACGTGGATAACTCCGCTCCTAGAACCTCGCCGCCATTGACCGTGGAGCGCATCTTGAGCACGCTGTCCAATCCGTCGCCCACGCTTCGAACCGCGGTCACGCCGCTGTAGAGGTATGCCGCCAGCTCGCGCAACATGGTTTTCTCAGGGTCACTCTTGCTCGAATCGGGATAGAAGCCGCCGGGCGCACCCAGATGAACATGAACGTCAATCAGGCCGGGAAGAATCGTTTTGCCTTCGGCCTCGACCACTTCCGCGTTCACCGACTTCGGGTCGGGCCCGGCTCCTTCATAGACCTGAGCGATCTTGCCGGCACGAACCAGGACGGTTCCGGTTTCAATAACCTTGCCGTTTCCGACGAAGATGCGCGCGCCGCGAATCAGATACGTGTCGCCGCGAGCCAGTTGCCGGTCGAGAACCTTGGTCTTCGCGATGCCGCTACGCGTGTGCATCTGCCAACCGCCCAGCAAAAGGAACGGAGTCAGGACCGCCAACAGCCACAACTTTGCAGACGCGCGAATCTTCTCTTCCTTTTCCCAGCGAAATAACTTGTAGCCGATGAAGAGCCCGACGACCGTGGTCAGCAGAAGCGCCAGCATGGGCTGAAGGTTCGCCCCAATGCCTTCTTTCCGCAAAAGCATGCCCCGAATGCCGGTCACCATGTAAGTGGCAGGAACGAACTGCGTGATGGTCAGCAGCCACGGCGGAAACATGGCGAGCGGAAAGGTCGCGCCGCTCAGGAATAGCATGGGGAGGTAGATCAACTGCACGACCAGTTGGCTCTCCTGCATCGAATTGACGACGGAAGCGATGATTAATCCGATGGCGCGAAAGCCGGCGACGGCAACGGTAATGAAGAGCAGAACCGAGGCCATCGACTGAGGCCACGGCATTCCGTACAGAAAATGCGCCAGGGTGAAAATCAAAATCACGTTGGGCATGTACAGAATCCAGCCGGTCACTACCGAAGCCACCAGCAGGGGCGCCGGCGTGATGGGCGTAACCTTGTAGCGG
>Ga0209839_10002025_pt1 | contig 10104 bp, 10 predicted proteins | sample OrgsoiDNA2013050_FD_185800 | JGI IMG/M metagenome (GOLD analysis project Ga0209839, IMG submission 185800) | Permafrost soil microbial communities from the Arctic, to analyse light accelerated degradation of dissolved organic matter (DOM) -... | ecosystem: Environmental > Terrestrial > Soil >... | reverse complement strand
GGCCGAGCTGGGAGCCGACGCAATCGCCATCGGGCCGGACGTGGCCGACGATGCAGAACGTCTGTTTCTCGCGGATGGTTTCGACAATCCGGTCAATGATTTTGGGATGGCTTTTCACTCGGGATTTTCGTCATCATCGTGGCCGACGGGGGAGGTTTTCTCCAGTTCCTCGATGATCTGCATGGCCCGTACCTTCGGCGCTCCACTCAGCGTTCCTGCGGGGAAGCATGCGGCAAAAGCGTCGAGGGCGTCGAGGTCCTTGCGCAGCGTTCCTTCCAGTGCCGACACCAGGTGCATGACATGCGAATACCGCTCCACGTACATCAGGTCTTTCACTTTGACCGAGCCGTACTCGCTGACCCGCCCCAGGTCGTTGCGGCCGAGGTCGACCAGCATCACGTGTTCGGCGCGTTCCTTCTCGTCAGTGCGCATCTTCTGTTCGAGCCGCAGGTCTTCGGCTTCATCCCGCCCGCGCGGATGCGTCCCTGCGATCGGCCGGTATTCGAGTTTGCGTCCCGTGACCCGCACCAGCATCTCGGGAGAGGAACCGAGAATGTGCGTGTCGCCTGAGCGCAAAAAATAAAGATACGGCGACGGATTGACCTGCCGCAGGGAGCGGTACAAGTCAAAGGGCGCAACCTCGGGAATGAAATCAAGCCGCTGCGAGAGCACGACCTGAAAGATGTCGCCCGCGGCAATGTAGTCCTTGCAGCGTTCCACGCCGCGCAGGAAAGCTTCCCGGCGCGTGCCCGCGTGAACCTTCATCTTGCCCGGTGTGGTCTTTGCCGACTTGCGCCAGAGTGCCGGGCTCAGTCCCGCTGCGAGTTTCCGTTCCAACGCAGCAATGTCGCGAAGCGCCCGGTCATAGGCGCGCTGCGGACTCTCGCTTGCTACGTCGGCGGCGGCCATGATGTGGATCTGGTGCCGCAGGTGATCGAACGCCAGCAGACGGTCAAAGAACATCAATTCGGCGTCGGGCAGAGCTAAATCATCTTTCGCGCGATCGCCAATCTTTTCCAGCTGGCGAACCACATCGTACGCAAAATACCCGACGGCTCCCGCGGTGAATGGAGGCAGTCCCGGAACACTAGCGGGCCGATGCTCTCGCAATAGTCGCTTCACCACGTGGAAAATGTTGTCCTGCACGACTTCGCGCTTGCGCCCGCGCTCAATCTCGACCGTTCCCTCGCGGGCCTTCACTCGCATGTAAGGCCGCGCGCCCAGAAACGTGTAGCGCCCGATCTGTTCGCCGCGCTCCACCGACTCCAGGAGAAACGCGTGCGGTTCTTTGTCCGCAATCGCTAGAAAAGCGGAAACCGGTGTGAGCAAATCGGCGCTGACGGATTTCACCACCGGGATCAGCGTGGCCTCTTTGGCTAGCCGGGAAAATTGTTTGAAGTCCGGTTGCAGCATCGTTTGGGATCCAACCCGGGCCTGGCGGATTCACTCAGGGGGATCCTGCGTGGCGCCGAACCGTGGGTTTTTCATTATAGGCGACGAGTGCGAGCGGACAGAACGCTGCGCACGCTGTATCAGTCTGACGCCTGGACGATAAGGACGTTAAAACCACGAAGGACACGAAGTATCACGAAGGATTTACTGGCAAGTTCGTCCTTCGTGGTCAAGGTCATTAAATTCAGCCTATGAAAGCCGCGCTTGTTTTGCACCCCCGAGGTAAACGTTGCTCTGTAGCGTGACGTGTGGTGCAATCGTTGCCAATGAATCGACGCAATTTTATTCGTCTCTCAGCTGCCGTCTCCGCCGCTTCTTTGTACCATCCGTTCAGCTTTGCTGAATCGAGTCCGAGCCCTTCCATTCGACTGACTCTCCGCCCAGATCGACTCGGCAACAAGATCGGTGACGACTTCACCGGCCTCAGCTATGAATCGGCGCAGCTCGGAAATCCAAACTTTTTCTCGGGTAGCAATACAGAACTGGCGGGCTTTATACGGCGCCTCGGTTCGTCCGGCGTTTTGCGGATCGGGGGCAACACCAGCGAGTATTGCTACTGGACTCCGGATCCCACAAAACAGGCGAACCGGCAGAACGCCGAGAGCATACGCACGGGAGACAAGGCGAATCCTGTCGCATTTGGAATGGCCGTCGGTCCCGACACCGGCCACAAAGCTCCCGCTCCAGTGAATATTACGCCGCTGGCCATCCGCAATTTACGGGACTTCCTCGACGCCTGCGGATGGAAGCTGATCTACGGTCTGAACATGGGTACCGGAACCGCCGAAGATGCCGCCGATGAAGCTGTGCGCGTGATGGACGCGGCCGGCTCGAAGCTGATCGCATTCCAACTCTGCAACGAGCCCGATCTTTTCTTTCGCAACGGAATCCGCAAGGCCGACTATGATTTCAAGCAGTTTGCCGTCGAATGGCAGCATTTTTACGAGACGATCCGCGCGCGTCTTCCGAACGCGCCCTTTGCCGGACCGGATACGGCATACAACAACGAGTGGCTCGTGCCTTTCGCGAAGCAATTCAAGAGCGAGGCAGTTTTTCTCTCGCAGCACTATTATGCGGAGGGTCCGCCGACCGATCCTTCGATGACGATTGAGCGGTTGCTCCGGCCAAATCCCAAGCTTCAGGACGAGTTCGAAGGAATGAAGACGACGATGCAAGAGTCTGGCTTGCCTTTTCGGCTGGCGGAAACGAACTCCTGCTATCAAGGGGGCAAGCAGGGAGTCAGCGATACGTTCGCCTCGGCGCTCTGGAGTGGCGACCTCATGTATCAGCTGGCGTCAGCAGGTGGTACGGGCATCAACTTCCATGGCGGCGGCTATGGGTGGTATACGCCAATTGCGGGCACTCAGGAAGATGGGTTCCTGGCGCGGCCGATCTACTACGGCATGTTGCTGTTTGCGCAGGCCGGTGCAGGGCACCTAGTGGAAAGCAAGCTCGAACCGCAGGAACAGCCTCCTCTTCTGACGGCGTATGGACTCCGCAGCGACGCAGGAGCAGTCAAAGTGGCGGCTTTCAACAAGAACCTGGATCGCGGCGTCCGTCTCACGATCGATGCCGGACAGCAGGCCCGGCGGGTGACCGCGGTTCGCCTGCATGCGCCTCGAGTGGACGACGCCACGGACACAACCTTGGGCGGAGCACCCGTGGGAGCGGGCGGCGGGTGGTCGACCGCGCGGGAAGAGACACTCACAGTAGAGAACGGCGCCGCGGTCATCGAACTTCCAGCGGCCAGCGCGGCCCTCATCACCTTCGAACGCCATTGATCAAGGGTGTCGCCCGTCTGAGCCTTCTCTCGACGCCCGCTATGGTCGTTTATCCCAAAACCAACAAACTTTGGTCACTTGTTGGGCTTGGGACAAAGGCTAGAATCGGTAATATCCCGACTATTATGAACATCTTGGGCTTCGGCGAGGGCTGGGGGTTGCTCCGCGGTCGGGAAAACCCGGCGCGCGAACCAGCAATAGAATTGACGGGAAGATTCTTGCGGTCGAAGATTACGCAATAAGCAGCACTGGAGTTTATGCGAGTCAAGTTTTGGGGCGTGCGCGGCTCCACGCCCACTCCACAGGTCGAGAACCTGCGCTACGGGGGCAATACCTCCTGCGTCGAGGTGCGTCTGGGAGATCAAATCTACATCTTCGACTGCGGCACCGGCTTTCGCGTGCTGGGGCACGAACTCGAACGCGAGTTCGGAAGCCGACCGTTCTCTGCGCATGTTTTCGTTTCCCATTTCCACTGGGACCACATCCAGGGCATGCCTTTTTTCCGCCCGCTCTACGACAGTCCCGGCAGCCAGTTCGTCTTCCACTCCTCCAGCCGCACCCGAAGCCTTGAGCAGGTCATGGCCGAGCAGATGGCCGCACCCTATTTCCCCGTCAACCTCGATCAGATGAAGGCGAAGCTCGACTTCTACAACATCGAAAATGGATGCCTGCCTATGCAGGACGGCACGAAGATCAAAACCGCATGGCTGAACCATCCACAGGGCTGCATGGGATTCCGCCTCGAGACTAAAGAAGGCATACTCGTCTATGCCACCGACAACGAGCCCGGCGACCCGAACTTCGACAAGGCCGTCCGCAAACTCGCTGAAGGCGCCGACGTCCTGATCTACGACGCGCAATATCTTCCGGAAGAGTACGAAGCTCGCCGCCGGGGCTGGGGACACAGCCACTGGCGCGAGGCTGTGAACATCGTCATGGAGAGCGGCGCCAAAGAGTTGATCCTGTACCATCACGACCCGGACCATACCGACGCCGTCGTCGACAAAGTCGTGAACGACGCGCGCAACTACTATCCCAAGGTTCGCGCCGCCGCTGAAGGCATGGAGATTCTGCTGTAGGCTCTCCGTTTTGCGTGTCTTGCCAGTTTCTCCCAGTGAAATACGTCCCGGAACCAAAACAGTCAACACTCGGAGTTCAACAATCCCAAATCATTCACCGTGTCTCCGCGACTCCGTGGTGAAATGAAATCCCATGGCAAAGCGCGTAAGTGTCGACCGCTGGCTTTTTACCGTGACCATGCTGCTGGTATTTGTGGGGCTGGTGATGGTGTTTTCGGCGTCGGCGGTGATGGCCCGGGAGCGTTTCGGCTCGCCCTATGCGTTCCTGTCAAAGCAGCTGATTTGGGCGGTCGCGGGACTCGCCGCTATGGTCGTCACCATGCGCGCCGACTACCGCCGCTACAAGCATCCCGCGCTGGTGTTTTCGGTGATGGGATTCACCACGCTGCTGCTGATCTCCGTCTTCTTCCTCGACCGCTCGCACAACACGCACCGCTGGATTCATGCCGGAGGGTTCTCGTTCCAGCCCTCGGAGTTGGCCAAGCCCGTTCTGATTCTATTTCTCGCTTATTTTCTGGAGAGCCGCGCCAAAACCATCGATGACGTGCGCAACACGCTCCTGCCGGCGGCCGCGCCCGTGCTGGTGTGTCTGGGACTGATTGTGCTGCAACCGGATCTGGGGACGGCCATTGCCTGCGCCGGAATCGCAGCCTGCATTCTGTATGTTGCCGGCATGCGGATGCGGTATTTCGCATACGCATTTGGAGCGGCTCTGGTGCCGCTGTATTTTCTGATTTTTCATGTGAGCTGGCGCCGCGACCGCATCCTAGCATTCATGAATCCCTATGCGGACCGCCAGGGGACCGGCTTCCACATCATCCAATCGCTGATTGCCGTGGGTACGGGCGGCGTAACCGGCACGGGCCTGATGGAAGGCAAGCAAAAGCTCTTCTATCTGCCGGAGCCCCACACCGATTTCATTTTCGCCGTGACCGCGGAAGAATTGGGCCTGGTCGGCGCCCTATTCGTCGTTGCGTTGTTCGCGATCTTTTTATGGCGCGGGATGCGCGTTTCGTGGCGAACCGAAGACATGTTCGGCCGCTACCTCGCGGTTGGAATTACGAGCATGGTGGTGTTGCAAGCGTTCATCAACATCAGCGTGGTCCTGGGCATGATGCCAACCAAAGGAATTCCGCTGCCGCTCGTGTCTTACGGCGGATCGTCGCTGTTCGTCACGTTGGCCTGTGTGGGCGTGCTGCTGAATATCACCAAGCAGGCGGAATGAATAGACTGTCGATTGCAGATCCAAATCGTCAAAGCGTTCGAGTTCCAGCCCGACCTCCAATCTGAAACTGGAATTTTAGCTCCAACGGGATGCTAGTCCCGTTCGATGTGACCGCGCAGCCACTTCGCGAGCATCCCTTCGCTAAGTTCGCCGGCGGCCAGTGTCAGCATCATAGAGATGCAAACGGCGTCGTCGGCATCGAGCGTCCATCCATTGAGATTCAGAAATAATTCCATCACCACGAAGGCCGTGCGCTTGTTTCCATCGAGAAAAGGATGGTTGCGCGCCAGGCCGAACGCATACGCCGCTGCCAGATCGGCGGCATCCGGTCGGTCGCCGTAAGCCGCCAGATTCTGTGGCCGAGCCATCGCCGACGAGAATAATCCCTCATCGCGTATGCCCGGAACGCCGCCGTGTTCTGCGAGTTGCGCTTCATGGATGGCCAGCGCAACGCTCTCAACGACCCACGCCCAGCGCATGCGGCTATTTCGCGAGCGCGCGGAGCACGTCGCGGCGCTTCTTCATGATGCGCTCAGCCGCCTTCATCTGTTTTTCAAAGGCAGGGTCGTACGGACTGATGCGGTAGCCATCAGGAGATTCGGTCAAAAATACAACGTCACCCTTCTCGACCTTGAGTTTCGACGCAGCTTCCTTGGGCAGCACAAAGCCAACCGAGTTGCCGATCTGCACGAGCTTAAGGGAAATCATCTTGCGCTCCAAGTAATAACATATGTTATTACATCGCAAAATGGAGAGTCAAGGATGTGGGGATTTCCACGCATACCTGTGGTAATCCGTGGCCAGTTTGGCTGTAGTTTATAGTCACCACATGCGCGCAATCCTGGCGGGTGGCGGAACGGGCGGTCACGTGATTCCCGCCTTGGCCATCGCCAATCAACTCAAGAAGAGTTACGACGCGGAAGTGCTGTTCATCGGCACCGCGCGCGGCATCGAGAACCGTCTCGTCCCCGCCGCAGGATTTCCCTTGCAGTTGGTGCGCGTCGGCGCGCTGAAGAATGTCAGCCTCACCACTCGGCTGAAGACGGCGTTCGACCTGCCACGCGCCGTCTGGGATGCAGGCCGCATGCTCAACGAATTCGCGCCCGACGTAGTGATTGGCGTGGGCGGATACGCCTCGGGTCCGGCCATGCTGGCGGCAGTGGTCAAGCACATCCCGACGCTGGCCTTCGAGCCGAACGTCGTGCCGGGCTTTGCCAATCGGATGGTGGCGCGATTTGTTTCGGGTGCGGCGGTCCACTTCGAGGAAACTGCGAAATACTTTCGCCACGGGGAAGTTACGGGCGTGCCGGTGCGGCAGGCGTTCTTCGAGATTGCGCCCAAGCACGGAGGCACTCCGACTCTTTTGGTCTTCGGCGGAAGCCAGGGTGCGCACGCCATCAATGAAGCGATGATCCGCTGCTTGCCCGTACTGCAGCGCGAGGCCCCGGGCATTCACATCATTCATCAAACCGGCGAGCGTGACTATAATGACGCGCTGGCGGCGTACCGGTCTTTGGGTGAGTCGGCGCAGGTGTTCAAGTTCATTGAAGACATGCCGGCCGCCTTCGCGCGCGCGGATTTGGTGGTGTGCCGCTCCGGCGCGAGCACGGTTGCGGAGATTGCGGCAGCAGGGAAGCCGGCCGTGTTCGTCCCGTTCCCGCGCGCGGCCGACGATCACCAGCGCATCAACGCCGAAGCCCTGGCTCGGCACGGGGCTGCGGTGGTGGTGGAAGAGTCGAAGCTGGAAGGTGTCTGGCTGGCGGAAACAATCGCCGCGTTGCTGCAAGATCCACGCCGTCTGCAGCAGATGAGCCAGTCCGCGCGAGAATTGGCGCATCCCAATGCCGCACGCGATATCGCAGCGATGGCGGCACTGGTAGCGGGAATCGAAAATTCAGCCACGGATTGACACGGATCTCCACGGATACTTCTTATTGATTGAAGTCGCGAGCGTCTCATGGGAAAGACTAGAGGCCCTTATAACGCGGAATTTCCGGTCGGAAGTCTTGTCAGGATCGCCGAGCGAGACGCACTGGAGGACTTTCTGCGGAATTGGAAGCTCCACAACAAATTAAATCCGGAACAACTGGACCATGCTGGCAAGATCGGCAAGATAGAGTCCGTCGGGTTTTATCACGGGGGTGACGAGTTGTATCAGATCGAAGGCATTCCGGGGATCTGGCACGAACTGTGCTTAGCAGCTTTCTTCCTCGTGACCTTGGAACTCTATGTTTTATCCGTGAAAATCCGCGTAAATCCGTGGCCAAGAAGTTGACTTTATGTTCGCAAAAATCCAGCGCATCCATTTCGTAGGCATCGGCGGCATCGGCATGAGCGGCATTGCGGAGGTGCTGCTCAATCTCGGCTACAAAGTCTCCGGCTCGGATCTGAAGAGTTCCTCCGTGACGCAGCGCCTGGCCGGTCTGGGCGCAGCCATATTTGAAGGGCATGGCGCGGAGAATATTGCGGGCGCCGAAGTTGTGGTGACCAGTTCCGCTATCGCGACCGAGAATCCCGAAGTCACCGAGGCGCACAAACTCCACATTCCGGTAATCCAGCGCGCCGAAATGCTGGCCGAGTTGATGCGTCTGAAGTACGGCATCGCCATCGCCGGCATGCACGGAAAGACGACCACGACCTCAATGGTAGCGGCGGTGTTGGCCGCGGGCGGTCTCGATCCGACAGTGGTCGTAGGAGGTCGCGTCGACGCCATGGGCTCCAATGCCCGTCTGGGCAAGTCGCACTACCTGGTGGCCGAAGCAGACGAGAGCGACCGCAGCTTTCTTAAATTGTCCCCAATACTCTCCGTCGTCACCAACATCGACCGCGAGCACATGGACTGCTACCGCAACATGCGCGACGTGAAGAAAACGTTTCTGGAATTCATGGACCGCGTCCCGTTCTATGGGATGATCGTGGCCTGTAACGACGATCCGCTGCTGCGACGGCTGTTGCCCGACGTCCAGCGGCGCACCGTGACCTACGGCACCAAGCGCGGCTCGGATTTTCTGATCAAGCTCGATGCCCGGAAGGAAACTCCAGCCGGCGATTCCCGCCCCCTCAGCCGCTTCCGCGTCAGCTATCGCAAGCAGAATCTAGGGGAGTTCACGCTGCACGTCCCCGGAGTACACAACGTCTTGAACGCGACCGCAGCCATTGCCGTGGGCGTGGGCCTCGATGTTGGCGTTGAATCCATCCGCACGGCACTCGACCAGTTCCGAGGCGTCGACCGCCGCTTCCAGTTGCGCGGAACCGCCGCGGGCATCAGCGTCATCGACGACTACGGCCACCATCCCACCGAGATCAAGGCCACGCTGGCCGCGGCGCGACAGTGCGGCTATCGCAAGATTCACGTGATCTTCCAGCCCCACCGCTATACCCGCACCCGTGACCTGCTCGAGGAATTCACCACCGCCTTCGCCGACGCCGATTCGCTATTCGTGCTCGACATCTACGCCGCTAGCGAGAAGCCGATCGAAGGCATCACGGGAGAAATCTTGGCGCAGCGGATCCGCGAGAAAACAGGAAAGAGCGCGCAATACGTGGCTTCCTTTGCCGACGCCGTGGATGCAGCCGTGGCGGCCGCGCAAGACGGCGACATGATCCTGACTCTCGGCGCTGGCAGCGTCTCGCAGTTCGGGCCCATGATTTTGGAGAAACTGAGAGAGCGGGAACCTCTTTAATGTAAGGGCCTGACCGACCTCCTATGGGCATTTCGGGAACCTAACGACCCTCTGGCACGTATCTTCCATTGCTAACGGATTCAAACGGCCCTCGTCTATCAGCCATAAGGGGTTAAAGCGATGATGAAAATGACGCAAGCATGGGGATGGCTGGCCGCAGGGGTGCTGGCAGCTGGGTTGAACGCAAGCTACCACCAGGGCGGCCTTGAGTGGGTCCACCAGATAGCGGACCGCGTCGAGCACAGCTCGGCGGCAGTGTTGGATTTGGCTTCTGGACATGCCGACCAGTTCGTCTCTGAGGCGCGGCTGCTGGCCGACCGAGACGAGACCTCCTCCTGCCGGCTAGGCACGACGCTGGCGCGGGTCCAGAGCAAGATCGCGCGCTCGCAGCGGCAATTCGACAATTTTGAAGCAATGTCCGCCCGTGAGGAAGCCCAGTTGGTGCGGTTCGATGCGAATCGGGCCCGGATGGAAGCGCAGATCGTGCGCCAGACGTCGCATCTCCGCATTGCCACCGCGGCTTTTGCCCCGGTCGCTTTCAGGGCGATGCCCGCGACGCCGGTCTGTCCACGGGTTCGCGTAAACATTCCGCGACTGCCGAGAATCCAGATTCCGGCCGTTCCGGTCATTCACATCGAGACTGCTTCGGCTGGTCCGGTGTAACGGGCAGGAACCAAGCTTTGTAACTACTGGGACTTTGCCTCCCCGGCAAAGAGGGCGCGGAAAACAAGCCGCGCCCGCTTTTTTCTTCGAATATCATCCCTTGTCATTCCGAGGAGCGAGAGCGACGAGGGACCTGCTTTCTCTCGCTCTCGGCACGCAGCAGGTTCCTCCGCCTTCGCTGCGCTCAGCCGTCGGAATGACAAGATCCCCTGAGGTTCGTT
>Ga0209839_10002023_pt1 | contig 10106 bp, 7 predicted proteins | sample OrgsoiDNA2013050_FD_185800 | JGI IMG/M metagenome (GOLD analysis project Ga0209839, IMG submission 185800) | Permafrost soil microbial communities from the Arctic, to analyse light accelerated degradation of dissolved organic matter (DOM) -... | ecosystem: Environmental > Terrestrial > Soil >... | reverse complement strand
TGACTATCGAAGCGCCCGCGGATCCAAACGAAATGGGCCCCGCGCCCATCGCCGGCGGTTTGATGTGCCTGGACTACAAGAACCGCCGTATAGTGGTCTACGACCGCGCCGCGCAGTCTTTCAGGACCATCCAATACACTCCGCTCGAAGAGCGTCGGAACGTGGCCAAGAACCCCGGTCCTGCGGTGGTGAACCGGACACGGAAAACCATCACCATCTACGAGCCCGCGGAGCACGCGCTCATTACGTTCGCCGCATCCGACGAACTTCTGGCGATGCCCGCAGACACGTGGCGAGCGGGGGACGTGGTTCGCTATTATTACAAGAATCCCGCCCAAGCGTTGCGATTGATGAACGTCACCAAAACGGATCTTTCGAAGAGCGGCTAGCGCTGGTTACGCGCCGCGAAGGTGCGGGAAAGACTTCTATGTGTCTGCATCGGGACAATCTTCAGAGTCTCCCAGCATGCGCTTTCGGCGGCGGTAGCCGCCCAACAACACTAAATTGAACGCTACTTGACTAGGCGGATTAGTTACGTGAAGCCATGGTGACCAGAGCGAAGGCACCCTTGGGATCAGCTTTGAGCAGCCTCTCAACCGTAGAAGAGCAGTTGTGCGAAGTCGTCCTTGCGCCGCTCAATCTGAATCGCAGTCTGTAGAAGCATGACCTTGAAGTCGGTATGCGCGAAGTTGGCGAGAATGTTCTCGACGGCCTGAAGCTAGTGGTCGGGCGTCTGGGCGTCCTGAAATGCGCGCAGGGCATCCAATTCCTTCCGCGATTCTTAATTGCCGCACCCATCGCCACGGGCGCCTCCGCAGTCCCGGAGAACCCGCATGGCGCGGATGTGTCGTACGTATTACAGCATCTCAATACGTTGAATCCCGCAGGTCACCATGGTAATTAACCAAACCGGCTCAGCTCTTCCCGATGTGGCGGTGACAATCAAGAACCGGGGGGCACTATCAGGCGTCCATGTTGAGAAGCTCCGTGTCGATCCAGGAAAATGGCAGCGACTCGAGTGACGCGCCGGAGGCAACGCGCAGAAAGCCGTGAGTCGTCCACGCTGGACAGGATTTGAACGCTGTTCTTGATGGCCGAATAGCGTAACCCATATTCATGCCCGGTCCAGCCAGGGCGGTTAGCCGCGAAAGTCCGATGTAGGTCCCTCCGCCCCGGCTTCATTATGGCGTCGTATTAGTTAATACGGTAATGCCGTCTTTTCCGGTGAACGCCAGATCGGGTTTGCCATCGCCGTTGAAGTCCCCCACCAAAGGTACCGTCGCCTTTGCCGAGCAGGATCGCGACGCCGTTTGGTCCGTACTCAAAGCCAAAGCTCTCGGAGGTGCCCGCCGCAATGTCCGGCTTGCCGTCGCCATTGAAATCCGCAGCCGGGTTCCCGGTGACAGCGTGATGAGTACCGCAACCGCCCCAAACTGAAGCACTTCGTGAATTACTCGTTGGCTTCGCATCTATTCGCTCCTGGCCCCCCAAACATTCGTGGGCTGCAAGGAAGTATAAGGCTTCGCGCGCGGAGGCACAACCGGCAGCGACACCGGCAGCGACACCGGCAGCGATGATTGGGCCCCCACCGATCCGGTGCGATCAGCCTACGCGGGCGAGCCGGCGCACGGCAATGGCGGGGAGCAGCACGTCCTTTCGCCGCACAGCCCGATTCAGATATCTTCATCGCGATCGCCGGCGTGCTGTTTTTGATTCTGCCGATTACGCATCCTGGGTTGGCGTTTTTTCCGCTCTCGACGTTTCCGCCGTCTGTTGTGGACCCCATGCCGCTCAGCACTGCTCCAGCGTTCCTCTTGTGCGTCATCTCAGGTTCTCGCACAGAATAGCGGCTGGTGCACTTTGCGTAGCCGTGTTGCATCGGTCGGTGTGCAAGACCGACGTCTAACCATCTGAGCTATGCGCCCAACCTGCTCAGTCTGGCAAATTGCGATTTCCGTTTCGATGCCCGCCTGAACACCGGCAACCGTACCTGAATTACTTTCTCACCGCGGGCGTCGAGCGCGTTACAGATTCGATTCGGCCCCCGAAGAACTGGCCTCGGAACCGGGAAACCACGGTAGAGTCGGCGAAAACCGGCATGAAATCCAGTGGCCGTTAACGTGCAGCCTTGGGCGGCACCAGGGAACATCGACCAGCGTAGCGGGGAATCCTGCCGGATTGGCCAGACCACAGAAGTCTAACTTCAGAGTGTCGAAATCCCTTAGCCACTTTCCCGTGCCTTTGGCGCAGTGCCATATAACTTTTTAACACCACCGAAAATGCGGCGGGCCTATGGACTGAATCCGTCGCTCGATCCACCTGCGAAGTTGTGGACGGTGGTAAAGACCAGCTTCGGCCAGGAGAAGGAATGGGGCTGGGCTTCTTTTGCGTTGCATGATCTACATGATTGCATGGTCACCGTTTACAATAGAGAAATGACCATTCGCTGTCTGCGCGCCCTGGCCATCGCGGCACTTTATGTTTTGGGAGTTGGGCTGGTTTTCGCTCAGGATTGGAACACGCTCGAGTCGCTGCCCGCGGTCGATTTGAGCGGCCTTTCTCCGGCGCAAAAGGCTAGCGCCTTGAAACTGCTGCGCACCCGCGACTGCCCATGCGGGTGTGGGATGAAGGTGGCGGAATGCCGGGTGAAAGACCCCAATTGCTATTACAGCAAGGGTCTGGCCTCAGTAATTACTGGCTCCCTGAAGGCCGGCAAGAGCGAGAAGGAAGCGCTGGCGGATGCGGAAGCTTCACGCTTCGCGCACATCCCGGAGCACAAACTGCTGGAAGATCCCATTGTAGTTCCTACGGCGGGAGCGCCCGAGGCGGGGCCTAATGACGCGGCCATCACGGTGGTGGAGTTCTCCGATTTTCAGTGTCCCTATTGCACCCTGGCGACGCCCCAATTGCAGGCGATGTTGAAAGCATATCCAACGCAAGTGAGGCTGTTCTTCAAAGAGTTTCCGTTGGACATCCATTCGCAGGCGGCGTTTGCGGCGGCGGCCGCGGTGGCCGCGCAGAAGCAGGGTAAATTCTGGCAAATGCATGACGCCCTGTTTGCCAGCCACGGCGACCTGAGCCGTCCCACGATTCTGGCGCTGGCTTCGGCCATCGCCCTGGATATGAAACGCTTCGAAGCGGATCTGGAATCCGCGGAGATCCGCAAAGCGGTGGCGCACGATTTGGAAGACGGGCAGAACGCCGGGGTGATGAGCACGCCGACCATCTTCATCAATGGGCGGCACTACAACGGCGCCATCAAGCTGGAGACGTTGAAGCCGATTTTGGACGCGGAGCTGAAACATCCGGCGGGCGCCGCGAAGAAGACGGCTTTGAGCGCCGCCGGCGCCACGCGGTGACGGGCAAAATCACGAAGTGATTAAAACTGTTATTTTCGATCTAGGCAAGGTGCTGATCCCCTTCGATTTTTCGCGCGGGTATCTGGCGATGGAGAAGTTCTGCGATCATAAGGCGGCGGAAATTCCCAAGCGCATTGCGGCGACGGACCTGGTGCACCGTTTTGAAACCGGGTTAGTGGAGCCGCGGGATTTTGTCGAACAATTGAGCCGCCTGCTGGAACTGCGCATCGGTTACGAGCAGTTCTGCGAGATTTGGAGCAGCATCTTTCTGCCGGACACGTTGATTCCGGAGAGCCTGCTGGCGGGCATTGGGGAGCGCTACCGCATGCTGGTGCTTTCGAACACTAACGCTATTCACTTTGAGATGGTGCGCAGGAACTATGCGTGGCTGCGGCACTTCGACGACCTGGTGCTTTCTTACGAGGTAAAAGCGATGAAGCCGTCGCCGGCCATCTATCGGGAGGCGATCGCGCGGGCGCAGTGCAGGCCGGAAGAGTGTTTTTTCACGGACGACATCGAAGCCTATGTGGAAGGCGCGCGCCGCGAGGGGATAGACGCGGTACAGTTTAAATCCTGCGCACAACTGGAGCGGGATCTGGCCGCGCGCGGGATTCGCTGGTCATGACAGGATGATCACCGACCTTGTGCAGATCCGCCTGCTGGGCGAAAAGAAGCGCCCGGAAAACGAGCGCTTCCGGCGCCACATGAAGGCGCACGATCATTCCGACCGCATCCTACGGCGCATTGCGGAAGAAGTGGAAGAGCAGATCGATTGCACGCAGTGCGCGAACTGTTGCCGCGTAGCGACGGCGAAAGTATCCGAGCGCGATGTGGAGCGACTGGCGCGGTATTTGCGGATTACGCCGGCGGCGTTCCGGGCGGGGTACACGACCAAAAGCGAGGAAGAAGGCGTGATCCTGCGGCGCACGGAGGAGACCGGCTGCGTCTTCCTGGAGGGCAAAGAGTGCACGGTTTACGATGCGCGCCCCGATAGCTGCCAGCGGTTCCCACACGTGGTGCGCGGCAACGGCTCGATCGCCAGCCGCATGTGGGAGTTCATCGACCGGGCGTGCTATTGCCCGATTGTGTATAACGCGCTGGAGGCTTTCAAGGTGGAAACCGGCTTCCGCAGGTGAGAACCCGCGATGCACAAATGGCATAATGAAACCGGAGGTGTGACTTTTGGCAAGCACCACGTTGTCGCTCGAGCAGGAGAAGAATCCCTGGCTGGCCGCTGAAGCCCGCTTTGACGAGGCTGCCACACGCCTCAATATGGACGACGGCCTGCGCAAGGTCCTGCGCACCTCGGCCAAAGAAATCACGGTGCACATTCCGGTGCAACTGGACGACGGGCGGCTGGAGGTGTTCACGGGCTACCGCGTGCAGCATTCCATCGCGCGCGGCCCGGGGAAGGGCGGCATACGCTTCAGCCCGGATGTGACGCTGGACGAAGTGCGGGCGCTGGCCTCATGGATGACTTGGAAGTGCGCGGTAGTGAACATCCCATTCGGGGGCGCCAAGGGCGGAGTGATTTGCGATCCGAATCTGCTTTCGCTGAGTGAACTGGAAAAACTGACGCGGCGCTACACGTCCGAGATCATGGAATTTCTGGGGCCCGAGCGGGACGTGCCCGCGCCGGATGTGAATACCAACGACAAAGTAATGGCATGGATTATGGACACCTATTCCATGCACGCGCGCCACACCGTCACGGCGGTGGTTACGGGCAAGCCGATGGCGTTGGGCGGATCGCGCGGACGTCCGGAAGCTACGGGGCGCGGGTGCCTGATTGTTTCGCTCGAAGCTTTAAAGCGATTTAAGAAACCACGCACCGCGACGACGGTGGTGATCCAGGGATTCGGAAACGTGGGCGGGATGGCAGCCAAGCTGATGTCGCGCGAGGGCTTCAAAATCATCTGCATTATCGAATACGATGGCGCGGTTTATAATCCGAACGGGTTGGATACGCGGGCGCTGTTCGACCATCGCCAGGAGACGGGCTCGATACGGGATTTCGCCGGCGGCGAGAACATCGACCCGGCTGAAGCGCTGTTCCTGCAGTGCGACATCCTGCTGCCGGCGGCCACGGAGAACGTGATCACTTCGCAGAATGCGCACAAGCTGCGCTGCCAGATTCTGTGTGAAGGCGCCAATGGTCCGACCACTTCGCTGGCGGACGAGATCCTGGCGGAGAAGAAGATCTTCGTGATTCCAGACATTCTGGCGAATGCGGGGGGGGTCACGGTTTCTTATTTCGAGTGGGTGCAGGACCGGCAGGGCTTTTTCTGGAATGAGAAGCTGGTGAATACGCGGTTGGAAGAAATCATGGTGGACAGCTTCGGGGCGGTGGTGGAATATGCGCTGAAGCACGAGGTGAACAACCGCACCGCGGCTTACATGCTGGCGCTCGACCGCGTGGCGGAAGCTATTAAACTGCGCGGCATTTACGCGTAAGTGAACGCGCGCCCTTGCGGCCGCGGCGCACATAGCCAGCCAGCCGACACAACGAGACACGAGTGAGCACCGACGCTTCGACGCCGCTGATGCGGCAGTATAACGCCATCAAACAGCAGGTGCCGCACGCCCTACTGTTCTTCCGACTGGGAGATTTCTACGAACTGTTCTTCGAGGACGCGGTGGTGGCCGCGCGGGAACTGGAGATTACGCTCACCTCGCGCAACAAGGAAAAAGGCGCGGCCATCCCGATGTGCGGCGTACCTTATCACGCAGCGGAAGGATATATCGCGCGGCTGATCCAGAAGGGCCACCGGGTGGCCATTTGCGACCAGATGGAAGATCCGGCGGTGGCCAAGAAACTGGTGCGGCGGGAGGTCACGCGGGTGATCACGCCGGGGACGGCCACCGATTCGCTGGCTCTGCGCCCGCACGAGAACAACTATCTGGCGGCGGTCTCGCGCTTGGGGAATCGCGCGGGCGTGGCCTATGTGGATGTCTCGACCGGCGAGTTCCGTGTCACTGAAATGGAAGCGGCGGAGGTGAATGCGGCGATCGAGCAACTGGGCGCGCGCGAAGTTCTGTACCCCGCCGATCTGCCGCTATTTGGCGGGGAAGACCAGGGCGCCCGCTATCTGAGAACGGACCTGGAAGAGTGGATCTTCAGCTTCGATTACGCGGACCGCACGCTACGCGACCATTTCCACCTTCTCTCGCTCGACGGATGCGGGCTGGCGAACCACGAGGCGGCGGTGGGGGCGGCGGGCGCCATCCTGCATTACCTGCGCGAGACGCAGCGCGCCGCGCTCGAGCACCTGGACCGGCCCACGCATTACGACCGCTCCGAAAGCATGATGTTGGATGCGGTGACGGTGCGCAATCTGGAACTGGTGGAGCCGCTATTCGCGGGGGAGCGGACCGACGCCACGCTGCTCCACGTGCTGGACCAGACACAGACCGGCATGGGCGGCCGGCTGTTGCGACAGCGGCTGTTGCGCCCGTCACTGGACCGCGCGGAGATTGAAGGCCGCCTGGACGCCGGTGGTGAACTGCTGCAGCAGACCATCCTGCGCGCGGAATTGCGCAAACAATTAGGCGGGATTCTGGACATCGAGCGGCTGCTGGCGAAGATCACGATGGGGACGGCCAATCCAAGAGACGTGCTGGCGCTGGGGCGGTCGCTCGGAAAAATCCCGGCACTCAAAGGCACGTTTGAAACCGGGCGGGCGGCGCGGCTGCGGGACCTGCACGACCGCCTGGATGAAGTGGGCGAAGCGCGCGACCGCATACTTGAAGCCATCGCCGACGAGCCGCCCATCAACCTGGCCGATGGCGGCACCATTCGCGCGGGGTTCCAAGCGGATCTTGATGAACTGCGCGACTTGAGCCGCAACGGGCGGCAGGTGATCGCGCAGATTGAGGCGCGCGAGAGGACGCGCACGGGCATTCAATCGTTGAAGGTTCGCTTCAACAATGTCTTCGGTTATTACATCGAAATTTCGAAGGCGAACCAGCACCTGGCGCCCGCCGATTACGAGCGCAAGCAGACCCTGGTGAATGCCGAGCGCTTCACCACGCCGGAGTTGAAGGACTACGAGCGCAAGGTGCTGGACGCGGAAGACAAGATCCTGACGCTGGAGAAAGAGCTGTTTGGGGAAGTTCGCACGTTCGCCGCCGCGCACGCGCAGCGCATACGCGCCACGGCCGCGGCCATCGCGGAAATCGATGTGACGGCCGCGCTGGTCGAGCTCGATGCCCTCGGCGCCGAGCTCTCACGCGCCGCCGAGCAGACGAGCGGCAGTCCGGCTGCGGTCGCGGTCGCGTGCGGGCAGACCCTGGGCGGCGCACATCGGTTCGCGGGCGCCCGGCAGCAGTACGACGACCCCGAGAACTCGATGCTCGATCTCGTGCTCCGGCGCCGTCGCGGTCTGCCGATCCTTCTCTCGGTGGTGTACGTCGAGGCCGCGCGCCGCGCCGGCATCGCGCTCGACGGGGTGGGCCTGCCGGGTCACTTCGTGGTCGGCCACTTCGGCGCCGAACCGCCGCTGCTGCTTGATCCCTTCAACGGCGGCGCGCGGTTGGAGATGGATGTCTCGCGGCAGTTGCTGCGCCCGTGGTCCGCGCATGAGATCGCCATGCGGATGCTCAACAACCTGGTCGGGTCCTACCACCGGCGCGGTCACCTGGGCGCGGCGATCCGGGCGGCCGCGTTGCGGCTGGCGCTCCCGTCCGACACCGCCCAGCGTGACACCTTGCAGGCGGAGCTGCGCGCGATCCAGGCGCAGCTGAACTGAGGCCCGCTCTATCCGACGCCCAGCTCCGGGTCCCGCCACGCCAATTCCCCGCCGCTGATCGTGGCCGCCACCAGCGGCACGCCCGGGCGGTAGACGAGATGGGTGTAGGAGGGGGCGGCGAGCACGACGGCGTCGGCGCGCGCGCCGGGAGAGAGGTGGCCGAGGTCCTCGCGCCACAGCGCCTGCGCGCCGCCGAGCGTCGCGGCGCGGAGCGCCTCCTCGGCGGTCATGCGCATCTCGCGCACGGCGAGGGTGATCGCGAAGCTGATCGAGGTCGTGTAGCTCGAGCCGGGGTTGCAGTTGGTGGCCAGCGCGACGGCGGCGCCGGCATCGAGCAGCCGGCGAGCGTCCGGGTACGGCTGGCGCGTCGAGAAGTCGGTCGCCGGCAGCAGCGTCGCGACCGTGCTCGAGCCGGCCAGGGCATCGACGTCGGCGCTCGAGAGATGGGTGCAGTGGTCGGCCGAGGCCGCCCCGAGCTCGACCGCGAGCTGCACGCCCGGGCCCTCGCCGAGCTGGTTGGCGTGGACGCGCAGCCCGAGCCCCGCGTTGCGGCCGGCGAGCAGGACCTGGCGTGCCTGGTCGGCGTCGAAGGCGCCACGCTCACAGAACACGTCGATCCAGCGGGCGAACGGCAGGCACGCGGCGAGCATCTGATGGCAGACGAGGTGCACGTAGTCATCGGGGCGGCGCTCGTACTCGGGCGGGACGAGGTGGGCGCCGAGGAAGGTGACGTCGTCGGTCATCGTGGCGGCGAGCTCACACAGTCGCTGCTCGCCCGCGACGTCGAGTGCGTAGCCGGACTTGATCTCGACGTGCGTGGTCCCGGCCCGCAGCGCCTCGCGGCGACGGCCGCGGGTCAGCGCCAGCAGCCCCGCCGTGTCCGCGGTGCGGGTGGCGGAGACGGTCGAGCCGATGCTGCCGGCCGCGTAGGGAGCGCCGGCCATGCGGGCGGCGAACTCATCGGCGCGGTCGCCCGCGAACACGAGGTGGGTGTGGCTGTCGACGAAGCCGGGGATCACGCACAGCCCGTGCGCGTCGATGCGGGCGTCGGCGAGCGCGCCGGCCGGCTGCACGGCGACGACCCGGTCGTCCTCGAGCACGAGCGCGGCGCGGCGGCGGATGCCGAGCGGCCCGTCGCCGAGCTCCGGGTTGTTGGTGACCAGCAGGCCGATCTCGTCGATCACCAGCGAGCTCACCGGCGCAGCTCCGCCAGCGCTCGCTCCAGCTCGCGCGGCACGTCGAGTGAGGCGTGCCGGCCGTCGCGGACGATGAAGCGCCCGCCGACCATCACATCGCGGACGTCGGCCGCCGCGCCGGCGAACACAAGGGTCGCAACCGGGTCATCGTCCCCGGCCCCGGCCATCCGCACGCCGTCGAGGCGCACCGAGACGAGATCGGCCAGTGCGCCCGGTGCGAGCGCGCCGCCCTCGGGCCAGCCGACGCTCGCGTAGCCGGCGCCGGTGGCGGCCCTGAGCAGCGCCGCCGGCTCGTGATGGCCGCGGATGCCGGTCGCCAGGCGCTCGTCGAGCTCGACGGCGCGGGCCTCCTCGAACGGCTCGATCACCGCGTTGGAGTCGCTGCCGAGCGCGAGCGCGGCTCCGGCGTCGAGCAGGCGTTCGGCCGGGCCGATGCCGTCGGCGAGGTCGCGCTCGGTCGTCGGGCACAGGCAGCAGCACGCGCCGGCGCCGCCGAGCAGCCCGACGTCTCGCCCGGTGAGGTGGGTGGCGTGCACGGCGGTGAAGTTCTGCGCCAGCGCGCCGGCGGCCGCGAGCAGTCCGGACGGCGTGTCGCCGTAGGCCGCGAGGCAGGCCTCGTTCTCGGCCGGCTGCTCGGAGACGTGGGCGTGCAGCGGCGCCGACCGCTCCCGTGACCACGCGGCGACGATCCCGGCCGAGTCCGGATCGACGGCCCGCAGGCTGTGGATCGCGGCGCCGACCCGCGCGGCCGCGGTCGGGCGCAGCGCGTCCACGCGCTCGGCCCACGCCTCGGCGCTCTCCTC
>Ga0209839_10002022_pt1 | contig 10106 bp, 7 predicted proteins | sample OrgsoiDNA2013050_FD_185800 | JGI IMG/M metagenome (GOLD analysis project Ga0209839, IMG submission 185800) | Permafrost soil microbial communities from the Arctic, to analyse light accelerated degradation of dissolved organic matter (DOM) -... | ecosystem: Environmental > Terrestrial > Soil >... | reverse complement strand
GTCAGCGTCTCCGTCAGCCGGGCCGCGACTTCCTCATAGTCATCGTCAGCGAAAAGAGCCAGCGCCATCACGAAATAGACCATCACGTGCGGCGGGAGCTTTCCATCCGGCCGCCTCGCCTGCTTCCCGGCCGCCGCGACCGCGTCATCGACCGCATCCCGGGACACGAACGCGGCCAGCACCCCCAGCGACACCCAGTCCGTCAGCCGCCCGCCCGCAGTCACCACGCCATTGTCTGCCATAAGCCGCGATCATGCCGGCCACCAGCCAGAACACCACACAGCGACACACCCCGGAACGAAGATCAACTTAGGCTAAGTGGCATTGACCCCAGTACACGTGATGGCGCCTTTACGTACAAAGGTAGCTCCCGCGATGGCGCCGCCTCTGGGACCCAGGGTTCAGGGGTTCCCAGGTGACGTGCGGGGCGGGTGGCTTGCGGAAGATCAGGCCTGTGCGGGTGGCGGTGAGCAAGGTGCGGTCCATGCATGTCGCCCCTGTGCCCCCCAGCGAACGCACCCGTCACACGTGTCCCGTCCCGGAGCCGTCCTGGTGTGGTGAGCGCGCACCCATGTCCGTTCGTTAATACGCTACGAAAGCTTGACGAAATTACTTCTTAACGTAGAACATGGAGGGAGCCGAGCCCAGCGGGAAGGACGATGATGACCAGGGTCGACTTCCAGGTACAGCCCTCTGCCTACAAGCACTGGCGACTGACGTGTGAGGGCGCGGTCGCGACCCTGACCATGGACGTCGATTCCCACGGCGGCCTCGTTCCGGGGTACGAGCTGAAGCTGAACTCCTATGACCTCGGCGTGGACATCGAGCTGTACGACGCGGTGCAGCGGCTGCGGTTCGAGCATCCCGAGGTGCGTGCCGTCGTGGTGACCAGCGGCAAGGACAAGATCTTCTGTGCGGGCGCGAACATCCGCATGCTGGCCGCCTCTTCGCACCCTTGGAAGGTCAACTTCTGCAAGTTCACCAACGAGACCCGCAACGGGATCGAGGACGCGACCGCCAGTTCCGGCCAGACCTACCTGGCCGCGCTGAACGGGACCGCGTCGGGCGGTGGCTACGAGCTGGCGCTGGCGTGCGAGCACCTCATGCTCATCGACGACCGGTCCTCGGCCGTGTCGCTGCCGGAGCTGCCGTTGCTCGGGGTGCTGCCCGGGACTGGCGGGCTGACCCGGGTGGTGGACAAGCGGCACGTCCGCCGGGACCTGGCCGACTATTTCTCCACCCGCGCCGAGGGGGTGAGCGGCAAGAGGGCGGTCCAGTGGCGGCTGGTCGACGAGGTCGTCCCCCGGGCCAAGTGGGACGAGACGGTCGCCGCCCGCGCCGCGGAGTTCGCGGAGCGCTCACACCGGCCCGCTGAGCCTGCTGAGGCCGCGGACGCTACCGGGATCACGCTGACCCCGCTGGACAAGACGCGCACCGATGACGAGATCTCCTACCGCCACGTGACCGCACGGCTGGACGCCGAACGTGCGGTCGCCGAGATCACCGTCCACGGCCCGGACGGGGACGCTCCCGCCGGCGCCGCCGGGATCCACGCCCAGGGCGCGGATTTCTGGACCCTGGCGGTCACCCGGGAGCTGGACGACCTGATCCTCGACCTGCGCACCAACGAGCTCGAGGCCGGCACCTGGGTGCTGCGCACGTCCGGAGACGCGGCCCGGGTGCTGGGCTACGACCGGCTGCTGCTGGACCACCGCGACGACTGGCTGGCGAGCGAGATCATCCACTACCTCAAGCGCACGCTGAAGCGACTGGACGTGACCAGCCGCAGCCTCCTCGCGCTGATCGAGCCGGGTAGCTGCTTCGCCGGCTCGCTGCTGGAGCTGGCGCTGGCCGCGGACCGCTCGTTCCAGCTCTCCGGGGTCTTCGAGGAAGTTGACCCGGACGCGGACCCGGCCACGATCACGGTGGGCCCGATGAACACCGGCCCGCTGCCGATGGGCAACGGTCTGACCCGGCTGCAGACGCGCTACCTCGGCGACGAAGCGGGCCTGGCCGAGGTGGAGAAGCAAGCCGGTGAGCCGGTGGGTGCCGAGGACGCCGCGACGCTGGGCCTGGTGACTTTCGCCCCCGACGACATCGACTGGGACGAGGAGGTCCGCATGGCGATCGAGGAGCGGGCCAGCTTCAGCCCCGACGCCCTCACCGGCCTGGAGGCGAACTACCGCTTCGCCGGGCCGGAGACCATGGAAACCAAGATCTTCGGTCGGCTGACCGTCTGGCAGAACTGGATCTTTTACCGGCCGAACGCCTCGGGCCCCGACGGTGCGCTGCGCCGCTACGGAACCGGGCAGCGCGCTGACTTCGATCGAAAGCGAGTCTGACCACCATGACCATGGCGCCCGACTACACCGAGAAGATCCCGAATAACGTCAACCTGCGCGAGGACCGCCGGCTGCAGCGCGCCCTGGAGTCCTGGCAGCCCGACTTCCTGAACTGGTGGGAGTCGATGGGCCCGACGCTGCCCACCAAGGACGTGTACCTGCGCACCGCGGTCAACGTCGGCCGTGAGGGCTGGGCGCACTTCGGGCACGTGCCGATGAAGGACTACCGGTGGGGCGTCTTCCTGGCTGAGCGGGACGCCGGCCGGCGGATCGCGTTCGGCGAGCACAAGGGCGAGCCGGCCTGGCAGAAGGTTCCCGGCGAGTACCGCGCCGATCTGCGGCGGCTGCTCGTCATCCAGGGCGACACCGAGCCGGCCAGCGTCGAGCAGCAGCGCAACCTCGGGGCCACCGCGCCCAGCCTGTACGACCTGCGCAACCTGTTCCAGGTCAACGTGGAGGAGGGGCGGCATCTGTGGGCGATGGTGTACCTGCTGCACGCCTACTTCGGCCGGGAGGGCCGCGAGGAGGCCGGGGAACTGCTGCGCCGCAACTCCGGCAGCGAGGACTCACCGCGGATCCTGGGCGCGTTCAACGAGGAGACCCCGGACTGGCTGTCGTTCTTCATGTTCACCTACTTCACCGACCGGGACGGCAAGTACCAGCTCGGCACGCTGAAGGAGAGCGCCTTCGACCCGCTCTCCCGGACGTGTGAGTTCATGCTCAAGGAGGAGGCGCACCACATGATGGTCGGCACCACCGGGGTCGACCGGGTAGTGGGCCGGACCGCGCAGGTGATGGTGGGCAGCGACACCGACGACGTGGCCGCGCTCGGGGTCATCCCGCTGCCGGTGATCCAGAAGTACCTGAACTTCCACTACTCGGTGTCGCTGGACCTGTTCGGCGGGGAAACGTCCACGAACGTGGCGAACTACTACACCGCGGGCCTGAAGGGCCGGTGGAGGGAAGAGCGGCGCAAGGACGACCACCGGCTGACCGGCGACTCAATCATGGTCGACACGCTGGCCGACGCCGGAAATGGCGAGCAGAGCATCGGGCAGACCGAGGTGCCCGCGCTTGTCGGCCTCAATACCGACCTGCGCCGCGAGTACATCGCCGACTGCCAGAGCGGCGTCAACCGCTGGAACAAGATCCTGGCCGAGGCGGGCCTGACCCAGCGGCTCACGCTGCCGCACATCGCGTTCAACCGCCGGGTGGGGGCGTTCGCCGGGATCGAGGTCTCGCCCGACGGGGAGAGGCTGCCCGCTGGTGAGTGGGAGCGGCGCCGGGGGCAGTGGCTGCCTACCGACGTGGACAAGACGCACGTCCGCTCGCTCATGCAGCCCGTGCACGAGCGGGGTAAGATCGCCGCCTGGATCGCGCCTCCCCGCAACGGGATCAACGGCAAGCCGTTCGAGTACGACTACGTCCACCTCGCCTGAACCGTTCCCGCGCAGAACCCAGCGAAGAAGCCCGGCCGAGGATCGGAGCGTCGCAGCATGGCGCAGCTGTTCAACGCATGTGAATACCTGCTCGATCAGCGGCTGTCCGGCGGGGATGGCCAGCGCGTCGCGCTGACCGGTGCCGCCGGGGAGCTGACCTACGCCCAGTTGCACGACCAGGTGTGCCGGACCGCCGCCGGGCTCCGGGCGCTGGGCCTGCAACCCGAGCAGCGCGTGCTGATGCTCATGGCGGACTCGCCGCAGTTCGTGGTGGTCTACCTGGCCGCGATGCGGATGGGCGCGGTTCCGGTCCCCGTCTCGACGATGCTGCACGCCGACGGCGTGGCGGAGCTGCTGAACGACTCGCGGGCCCGGTTCCTCGCCATCACGCACGATTTCGCCGGGATCGCCGTCGAGGCCGCCGCGGCCGCCCCCGGGCTGGCGGGGATCCTGTCGGACCAGGGCCCGGCGGCTGCGCCGGTCCCGGTGCACCTGCTCGGCGCGCTCGCCGCCGGGCCGCCGGAAGAGGCGGTGTACCCGACGATCGCGGACTCGCCCGCCTTCTGGCTGTACACCTCGGGCACGACCGGGACACCGAAGGCCGCGATGCACCGGCACGGAGCCATCCAGGTGGTGTGCGAGACCTACGGCACCCAGGTCCTCGGCATCCGGCCGGATGACCGGTGCCTGTCCGCGGCTAAGGCGTTCTTCGCCTACGGGCTCGGCAACTCGCTGCTGTTCCCGTTCTCGGTGGGCGCGGCCAGCGTGCTCGAGCCGAACCCGTCGCGGCCCGACGTCATCGCGGGCGCCGCGCGGAAGTACGGCGCGACGCTGTTCTTCGCCGGCCCGACATTCTTCGCGAACATGCTCCGCTCCGGGCTGCCACCCGACGTGATGGCAGGGGTCCGGCTGGCCGCCTCGGCCGGGGAGGCGCTCCCGGCGGCCCTGTATACGCGGTGGACGTCGCATTTCGGGGCGGACATCCTCGACGGCATCGGCATGACCGAGACGCTGCACATCTTCCTGTCCAACCGTCCCGGTGCGGTCCGCCCGGGCACGACTGGCGTCCCCGTCCCCGGCTATGACCTGCGCCTGCTGGACGAGAGCGGGACCGAGGTGGGGCCGGGCACCCCCGGCACCCTGTTCGTGCGCGGTGCGTCCGCGGCGACCGGCTACTGGTCCCGTTACGACACCTCGCGCCAGGTCTTCCAGGGCGAATGGCTCCGCACCGGCGACACCTACGTGCAAGACGGCGACGGGTACTACGCCTGCCTCGGCCGGACCGGTGACATGCTCAAGGCTTCCGGCATCTGGGTGTCGCCGGCGGAGGTGGAGGCGCGGCTGCTTGCGCACGAGGCGGTGGCCCAGGCCATCGTGGTCGCCGCCCCCGACGCCAACGGGCTGGAAAAGCCGGTGGCGTACGTGATTCTGGAACCCCGCGCCACCACGGGTGAGGATGAGCTGATCGACTTCTGCCGCCAGGCGCTGCCGTCGTTCAAGCGCCCGCGCAAGGTTGTGTTCGTCTCCGGCTATCCCATGACGGCGACGGGCAAGATCCGCCGGGTCGAGCTGCGCCGGATGGCCGCGGCCGTGTTCGTGCCGAGCGACCCGCCCACGGAAGCCGTCCCGTCGTGAGTGCGGCCGGAACGGGCCCAGGCACGACCGGACCCGAGGTGACGGTCCGTGGCGGCCCGCCCGGTCCGTGGCTGACGGCTAACTCCATCGCGGACAGGGCCGGCAGCCGGCGCAGCTTGACGGCCGTGGCGCCGTCGGCGGGGGTGTAGCCCACCGCGAGCAGCCCGTCCTCCCGCGGCTCGGCCCACAGCTGGAAGGGGCTCAGGCTCAGCGTGCCGACCACGGGGTGCCGGAACCGCTTGGGCGTGTTGGTGTAGAGGCCGACGTCGTGCTGCTGCCAGAGCCGGTCGAATTCGGGGGAGGCGCGGCGCAGCCGCGCGAGCAGTTGCTGCCAGCCGGGTTCGGTGACGTGCCCGGCCATCGTCGCGCGGAACTGGCTGACCAGGTTGGGAGCGTTCTCCTCCCAGTCCAGCCACAGGCGGCGCCGGGCCGGGTCGGTGAAGTACAGCAGCAGCGCGTTGCGGTCCGCGTCTGGCACCGAGTTCAGCCCGATCAGCCCGTCATAACCGCGGTTGAAGGCCAGGATTTCCCAGCGCGCGTTCTGCACCGCGGCCGGGAACGGGTCGAGCTGGCGGATCAGGGTGTGCAGGAACGGCGGGATGTCCGCGATCTCGGGCTCACGGGGCGGCTGGGCTATCCCGGCCAGGGTAAACAGGTAGCCGCGTTCCGTGGGGTCCAGCAGCAGCGCGTCCGCGATGGCCTGCAGCACCTGGACCGACGCGCGGACCGGTCGTCCCTGTTCCAGCCAGGTGTACCAGGTCACCCCCACCGCGGCCAGCTCGGCGACCTCCTCGCGGCGGAGCCCCGGCGTGCGCCGCCGGTCGGTGACGCGGATACCAACCTCGTGCGGGCTGATCCGTTCCCGGCGGCTGCGCAGGAACGCAGCAAACTCGGCACGCCGGGCCTTCGCACTGTCCGCCGCGTTGGCGGTGTCGGCGCTGGCCGACGATGACATCATCCTTCCCCCGTTCCGCCCCCCGTGACGACGTAACTCGTTGCGGCTGGCCCGCCCGGCTCGTTCCGGCCCGGCTCGTGCCGACTCGTGCCGGCCTGACTTGTGCCGGCCTGACTGGTTGCGGCTGGCCTGGCGTGCGCCCCCCGGCGCGGCCCGTCTGCTCCATGGTCACCCTAGGCAATTGATTTGCCCTTAAGCGCCGATATGCCCGAAGCGCGCCCCGTCCCCGGCCTGCCCGCACCTCCCCGGCCTGCCCGTACCTCGCGCCGCATGCGCCGGCTACCGCAGGCTACGGCGAGGCGATCGCTACCGGCCCAGCGAGCCGGGCCCTTGCGGCCCGGCGAGTGGTCGGTGTGTCGGTGAAGTACCGCAGCGGGGCGCGGAGCGCAGCGGGGGGCTCCGGGGGGTCGCCCCCCGGGCTAGCACGATTCCATCCTGGTAGTAATGACACCCGGTAACCCGCGGGGAGCGTGGGTATCGTGTGCGCGTTGGATGGGCGCCCGTGCACCCAAGGCCGGCGGGGGCGGGGAACCGGCGGTGCTCCATCCGATATTTATTGCCAGGCTATTTATGTGCAGCAAATTTTCAGGGGAAATCGAATTGGCTGAATATGGCCTGCTGTCAGTGTCGCACGGGGAAAAGCGGGCGCTATGCAGGAAATGAATGAGCTGACCGCACTCGATCGGGAGTTCGTCCAGGACCCCTGGGCGGTGTACCGGCGGCTTCGCGCGGGCGGGCCCGTGCAGCGGATACTGGCCCCCGGTGAAATCCCGATGTGGCTGGTCACCTCCTACGCGGACGCCCGGGCGCTGCTCGCCGATCCCCGGCTGAGCAAGGATCACGCGGGTGTGCGCGAATTGTTCCCTCCGGGCGAAGCCGGCCCCTATAACTCACCGCTGGCCGCGCACATGCTCAATTCAGATCCGCCGGCGCATACCCGGCTGCGCCGGCTGGTTAATCAGGCCCTGACCGCGCGCACGGTTTCCCGGCTGCGGCCCCGGATCGAGCAGATCGCCGGCGAACTGCTCGATAGCCTGCCGTCCGGTCCGCCCGTGGACCTGATCGAGGCGTACGCGGTGCCGCTGGCCAGCATCGTGATCTGCGACCTGCTCGGCGTGCCCGCCGGTGACCGCAGCAACTTCCGGGCCTGGTCCAAGGCGTTCGTGTCGGCCGTGCCGCCGGGGGTGGTCAGGGACGCGGAGCGCAGTGTGATGGCGTACCTGACGGCACTGACCGACGCCAAGCGGGTCACGCCCTCCGATGACCTGCTGTCCGATCTGGTGCACATCTCCGGCCAGCCCGGCCAATTGTGGCCTGACGAACTCGTCCGCACGGCGTTCCTCCTCCTGGTGACCGGGTTTGAGACGACCGTGAGCCTCATCGGCAATGGGGTGCTGTCGCTGCTGCGCTATCCCGGCCAGATGGCCCTGCTGCGATCCGATCCGTCGCTGCTCCCCGGCGCGATCGAGGAGTTCCTCCGCTACGAGGGTCCGCTGCACGTGGCCACCATGCGGTTCACCACCGAGCCGGTGCCGGTCGGCGGCACGGAGATCCCGGTCGGCGCGCTGGTGATGATCTCGCTGCTGGCCGCCAACCGTGACGAGGCCCGGTTCACCGACCCGCACGTACTCGACATCACCCGGCAGGACCCCGGGCACCTCGCCTTCGGGCACGGCATCCACTACTGCGCGGGCGCGCCACTGGCGCGGCTCGAGGGGCAGATCGCCATCGGCCGGCTGCTGAGCCGGTTCCCTGCGCTCGCTCTGCCCGGTGGGCCCGGTGGCGCCGAAGAGCCCGGTGAGCTGCACTGGCGGGGCAGCGTGCTCATGCACAGCCTGTCCTCGCTGCCCGTGCGGCTCACCTAACTCCCGGCTGAATGCCTTTCTGCTGGTAAGGGACGAGATTTTGCGGAATGCGCCGTGGCTAGGACTCTGAAATGAGCCTCTGCCGCGCACTCCGGGCCGATTGGGGGTTCCGGGCCGGTGGTCGGCTCCGGGAGGGGTGCGGGCTCTCCGGCGACGGCTGGGCCAGGCCGCTGCGCTGCTGGGCCAGGCCACTGCGCTGGCTGGCCATGCCGGCCCGGTTTGGCCCCATGTCCGGGTGCCTGATGACCATCCACAAGGGAATCCCGCAGACGGCAAGGAAGAACAGTGCACAAAGTGGTATGTCTATCCAGAGCCAGGTCGTGGGCATGTTTCCTCCTCAGTTCGAACACTGACCTTACATATTGGCCCGCGTTTGACAACGCTGATATTAACGCATTGGCCGGCGCTTGGCGGAGCCTTCGTGGCGCGTGATTACCATCACTGTTGACAGCGCCGATTGCGGCTTAGCGGCGCGCGCCAGAGGGTCATCTTCCCTATCACAGCGAGATAACTCCATGTCCAACACTAAAGCCGGCGGACTTCAGGGCTGGCTCTCAGAAATTTCTGTGCACGCTCATAAAGTGCACACGTCAGTCAACGGCGGTAACACGAGATTCCGCACGCCGGCAGGCTCCTATGGCGCGCCGGTTATGGCCGCGGCGGGAGCGTGGACAGTGCCTGCAGGCCGGGCAGCTTGGCCGCGGTGGCGGCGTCGGCGGGCGTGTAGCCGACCGCGACGAGACCGTCCTCCCCCGGCTCCGACCACAGCGGGAAGCGGGTCAGCCGGAGCGCCCCGGCGACCGGGTGCCGGAAGCGCTCCGGCGGGTTGCCGTGGCCGTCAAGCCCAGCCTGCTGCCACATCCGGTCGAAGTCCGAACACGCCCGGCGCAGCCGCTCCAGGAGCGTGGCCCACTCCGGATCGGCGCCATGCCGGGCCATCGCCGCGCGAACCTGGCCGATCGCCCGGGGCGCGTCGTCCGCCCAGTCCGGCCACAGGTCGCGCTGGCTCCCGTCGGCGAAGTAGAGCAGCATCGCGTTCCGGTTCCGGGCCGGGACCGATTCCAGCCCGAACAGGGCATCGTAGCTGCGGTTGAAGGCCAGGATGTCCCAGCGGGCGCTGAGGACCGCGGCCGGGAACGGCTCTACCTGGCGGAGCAGAGCGGGCAGCAAGGCAGGGATACCAGGCTCGCTGCCCCGCGCGCCGATCCGGGCCCGGCGGCCCCGCAGGAAGGCGGCGAGTTCCTTCCGTACCTCTTTCCCGCTGGGCACGGTGGCGGTGGTGACGTTGGCCGGCAGTGAGATCATGGTTCCCCTGGTGCGCCGCGGCTGTCTGTGGTCGGCAGCAGCCCGGATGGCTGCCTTTACCGTTATCTACGGATAAAAGGGCGTAAATGCTCGGCGGGTGGCCCGGTAAATAAAACGCATCGCTGGAACGGCGTGCGGGCCGGGCCGGGTCAGGTGCCGGTCAGCGGGCGGAGAAGCCGGACTGGCGGTGATCCGTGGGCGAGCATGCGGTCGTGGATCTGAAGGTCCGGCAGCCCGGGGGAGGCGGCCCGTAGCTCACCGGCGAGGTCGTTCACCTCGGTGTACCCGACGTAGTAGGTGGACAGCTGGGCCGAGGTGAGCAGGGCACGCCGCCACTTGCCGGCCGCCTCGCCCTCCTCCTGGTACCCGCGCCCGGTCATCAGCGCCATCGCCTCGGCCTCGGTCATGCCGTGCCCGTGGACCCGGGCGTCCAGGATCGCGTTGATGATCATGCGGAGCTGCATCTTGAGCTGCTGCATCCGGAGGGCGCGCGGATCCCCCTCTCCCGGGTAGCCCTTTTCGGCCATGACCTGCTCGGCGTAGACCGCCCAGCCTTCCACGAAGG
>Ga0209839_10002021_pt1 | contig 10107 bp, 8 predicted proteins | sample OrgsoiDNA2013050_FD_185800 | JGI IMG/M metagenome (GOLD analysis project Ga0209839, IMG submission 185800) | Permafrost soil microbial communities from the Arctic, to analyse light accelerated degradation of dissolved organic matter (DOM) -... | ecosystem: Environmental > Terrestrial > Soil >... | reverse complement strand
TCGTGCGGGATGAACAATACGCGGCCCTGTGGAGTCAATGTATCGAAGGCCAGGGCAACGTCTTCGAGCAAATAGATCACGTCGCAAAGATCACAGTCTTTCAGCCCGGTATGCGCGCGTACATCCTGCATGGTTGCTCGCCCACCCTGCTGCCTCAGCCAGAGATAGAGCTCGCGGGCGCGCTCATCCAGTTCTGGAATGAAGTCCAGTGGCTCTTCCAGATTTGATAGCGTATCGACAACCATCGCTACAAATTCGGCGCGTGTGAGGTATTTCCCCCATTTCAAGGTGTAGCGCTGGTAGAGATCGTACAGAAATCCCGTATCGAGGTCTGTCAGCAGCTCTTCAAGGGACTTCTGCGAGCGGTCGCCTTTCGGCGTAAAGAGCTCGCGGCCCACGCTATAGATGGTGTCGAGGTACTCCTCAAATGGATAGACAACGGGAACCTCCTCGATGTCCTGGCTCTTCCCGGCGCGACGATCGCGCGAGAGGTGATAAGAGTTTCCACGCTTGCCCTTCTCCATCGGCTCCGTCTTCTGATAGAGGAGGCAGCAGCGTATAAGGCGCTTCATGGCTGGCTCGAACTGTTCCGGGGGAACCTGTGACTTCGCCTGCAAGACATTGCGGCGCAGACCGTCGCGCGCGGCGTAAGACATTGTATGATAGAAGACCCGGCGCTCCTCGGGCGAGAGATACTCCCATACCGTGCGCGCGCAGACGGGAACCTCCACGCACTCCATCACTAATGCTACAAATTCTTTGAAGTTCCCATATTCTTCGCCCGTCATGCCCCAGAGGCGCACGATCTCCTGACACTGTTCGTCCGGGACCGTAGTTAATGCTTCTTCCAGGTCTTCGATCTCTGTAACATTCATCCTTAAACCCCACGCTCCTCACTTCATGCTAATTGTCCGCCTGATCCGGTTGGTACTGTTCAAGGTAGCGAATCACCTCACGCGTCAACTGGCTGGGCGTCGAGGCACCTGCGGTGACGGCGATGCGTTTCTTGCCCTTGAGCCATTCGTTCTGCAACTGCGAGAGATCCTCGATGCGCACGGCTGGCACGCCCGCCAGTTCCTGCGAGACCTGCACCAGTCGGTTGGTATTATTGCTGCGTGGATCACCAACCACCACCGTCAGGTCAGCGCCCTTCGTCTGGGCCGCGACGGCCTCCTGGCGCGTCTGCGTGGCGCGGCAGATATCGACGTGGACCTCGGCCTGCGGATAACGCGTCTTGATGCGCTGGATGACGCGATGCGTGTCCCACATTGATAGGGTTGTCTGCGTCGATACAGCGATCTTCGCCGCCTGTTCCGCTGTCAGGTCCAGGGCATCCACGTCGGCCTCCGTCTCCACGAGGCTCACGTGTCCGGGTATCTCGCCCATGACGCCTTCGGGTTCGGGATGGCCCTTTTTTCCTACATAAAGGATATAGTAGCCCTTCGCCACAAGGTCGATGACGAGATCATGCGTCACCGTCACATCGGGACAGGTCGCGTCAATACAGTTCAGGCCGCGTTCCTGGGCGCGCTGCTTCACGTGAGGAGAGACGCCGTGCGCGGTGAAGATCACTGTTCCCGCCTCTACCTGCTCCAGTATCGAGGCTCTATCGGGACCGTCGAGCGTCACCACGCCCAGCGCGGTCAACTCTTCTATTGCATGACGATTGTGGATGATCTGCCCTATCACATAGATGGGTCGCGGTACCATCGGGTCTTTCGCCGCCTTGCGCACAATCTGCAATGCATCAACAACGCCGTAGCAATAACCACGGGGAGAGATTTTTATGACTTCCATAATAGGTCGCTCTTAATGAGAAAGAAGTACCCCTTTACAAAAGGATACAGAGAAAAGCTACATTTCGACATCTATGTAGCTATGTTTAGTGTACCACACGCATCAAGATGCCTTTGGCATCGCTTTTGCCACAATGCGGCGCAGGTCATCTGGCGTATACAGGCAGACAGCAGGCAGCAGGCCAGCCAGTTCCTCGACGGAGGAGCATGGGTATGGAGCGAGATCGAAGATGAGCAGCGGTGTATGCCGTCCATCGCATCCCTTCGCGATGCGTGCCGCGCTCAACGCTGGCGCACTATGCACTCCAGGCTCATAAGGCGATGGGATGCTAATCAGTAGTTGCACATGGGGGAGAATATAGGAGATACGGGCTGAAGTCTCCTCTTCATAGATATATTTCATTCTCAGTGCATTTAACAACTTCACATAGGGATAACGTTGCTCTTCTGGTCCCACCAACAGCGCTGAACGTCCGCGCAGACCACCAAGGCAAGCATCAGCGATAGATATTATCTCTGGCGCAATGTCTTGCATTGAATATTCTCCTCTACCGTAGTTCCAATAATCCTGTGCCTTCATCTAGCATCTCTTAATACTATACCAGCATTCCGCCACCTGCCATCGGGTGAATACTGTATTTCTTGTAGGACAACCCCATATCCTTGAGTAGGGAGGGGCCTTGCGTCCCTCCGGCCCGGTATCGTGTGGTGGGCAAGCGGAGGGACGCAAGGCCCCTCCCTACTCAAGAGGGTATTATACGTGAACGGCTACGCTCTTTTTGCGCCGCTGCTCGTCGCGCCAGCGCTTGACATCCAGCATCTTACGATAGGCTTCATACACGAAAGGATTGTAGACGAGATCGTGGGTTGCCAGGGAGCGCATGGGGAAACCGCCGAAGCCGCGCTTGAAGACGTAGACACCCCACAGCTCCTGCCCCTCTTCCAGCACGTCGGGGATGCCACGGAAGTTATAGTACCAGCAGCCCTTCGCCTTCGCCCACTGCATGCCGGTCCATTGCAGGAGGTGGTTGGGCATGCGCTCGCGATGCTCGTTGGAGGAGGCACCGAACATGTACCAGCTCCAATGGCCCAGCCAGAGGACAATCGTCCCGGCAACCGCCTGCCCCTCGTACTCCGCCAGGAAGATCGCGGCATGGTCGCCCTCACTGAACAGGCGCAAAATATCTTCGTAATGCGCCTTGTCGTTAATAAAAAACTGATCGCGCTCGCTGGTCGTTTCGTAGAGGCGGTAAAAGGTATCGAGATCGGCCTGCCCCTCGCCACGACGCACGACGATTCCCTTGCGACCGGCCAGGCGGATATTGTAGCGCCACTTCTCCTTCATGCCCGCGAGCAGCGTTTTTTCATCGGGACGCAGATCCAGCACCCACTCGTGGCGTACATGTTTGGCGTAAGGGCTGACGCGAAATCCGTGCCGCTGCAACGAGCGCAGCCACTGCTCATCGCCGTCCATGACGCTCGGCTCAACCTCCAGCATGAAGGCCGAACGCTTGCGCGCCTCCGCCTTGACGAAATTAAGCAGCACCATTAGCGCAGGTGAGGCAGGATCGTCCATTACGGGTCCACGTGGCGCGTAGAAGTATATTCTGTTGAGGACGGGCGCGCGCGAGACGAGGATGAGCATGACGGCGCAGAGCTTTCCCTCGGCATCGACGACCCCCACGCGCAGCGACTCGACCGCGCCGAGATGGTGCGCGAGTTCTCCCCACTCGTACGATTGTGTAATATTGCAACATTCCGACGCCGCCACGAAGTCGTTCCATTGCTGGCGATCGGTGATAATTTGAGCTTCCATAACGCTTCCTTAAACAATTTTTGTAAACATTTTTGTGAGGAGAAAGGGCCGAGGCGAGCCAGGCCCTACTACGTGGATTTGCCGCCGCGCGCGGCCCGTTCCAGCTCCACCTTCTGGCGCTCCTTGTGGCGTTGCGCGCGCCGCAACTCTACCATGCGACGCCAGAGATTATAGATAAAGGGACGATAGACATAATCCTGGGTAGGCATATTCATACGCGAGAAGCCGCCAAAGCCCTTCTTGTATTCGTAGACGCCCCACATCTCCTCGCCCGGCTCCAGCACCTCTGGAATGGTGCGGAAATCAAAGTAGTGGCAGCCACGCGACTGCGCCCACAGAAAGCAGCGATACTGCAACAGATACGTCGCCTTCAGGTTGCGCTTATTGTTGGAGGAGGCACCGAACATATCCCAGCACCAGTCGCCGAAACGGATAAGCATCTTGGCGGCGAGCGTCTCGCCCTCGTGCTCCGCCAGGTACAGCACGGCATCGCCCTTGCTCGCGAAGTGGCGCAGAATCTCCTTATGATAGTCTTTGCCATGAATAAAAAATGCATCGCGCTCGCTGGTGATGGTCAGCAGGTCGTAGTATTTCGCGAAATCCTCGTCGCTCGTCGCCGAGCGCACGGTCACGCCCTTGCGCTCGGCGACGCGGATATTCTGCCGCCAGGTCATCTTGCAGTCGGCGAGCAGTTGCTCCGCCGAAGGCGTGATATCCAGCACCCAGCTGCGCCGTCCGTGGACCGAGACGGGGTTGGAGTGGAAGCCGAGCTTATGGTAAGCGGCCAACCAGAGATCCATATTGGCATCGTCATCGGCAATATTTGGCTCTACGCGCAGGACGACCGCGTGCTCTTTTTGCGCTACTTTATGCGCGTGCGCGATCAAAGCGGCCAGCGCAGGTGAGTCGGGACGCTCCACGGTCGGCCCGCGCACGCTGTACAGCCAGTCGAAATGCACGCCCGGTACCGCCGCTGGCAGGGGGACAGGCGCGACTGAGAGCAGCATTGCGCCCACGAGACGCCCGTCCTCTAACGCGCCCAGACGATAGACGCGCCCGCCCAGATACTGGTTGAGTTCGCCCCACTCGTAAGACTGGAGCAAATGACCACGCGGCTGGCTGGTCAAAAAAGCGTTCCACTGCTCACGATCGGTAATTTCCTGGATAGTGATACTCATAACGCCCTATTGATTCTCCAAAAATTCGCTGCGCAGCAGGCTGTAGACCTTCACATTATGGAATCTACCGAAGCGGGGAATCACCTCGCGCAGGGTGCCCTCGTACTTGAAGCCTGCCTTCTCGTCGGCACGCCAGCCGCCGATATTATCTTCCATATCCTGCGTCTGAATGCGATTCAGGTTCAATTCCATAAAACCGTAGCGCACCATCAATTTCGTGGCTTCAGTACCATAGCCGCGCCCGTGTGCGGAGCGGTCGATGATAACGTAAAACTCCGCGCTCTGATTGAGAATGTTGATATCTTTAAGGCCCACCAGACCGATCAGGCTATTGTCGTCTGTGCGCACCACGCCGAAGATAATGTGCCTGAAATCCTTGTACAGATTCTCCAACCGCTCCTTGCCACGCGTGTCGCTGGTCGGGTAGATCGAGAAATAGCGCCGAATCTCCTCGTCGTTGAGCCACGTAGAGTAGAGATGGTTGTCCTGCGCTGGCTCCAGTGGCCGCAGGTAGATGCGCTCCCCCACAATAAACGGATTCTGCATATTCGATGTATCCTGTGTCAAAATAAAATCTCCCTTCTCACTTGTTTTGAAGCAGTATAGCATAGCGCAAGTTGGAGGGCAATTTGAGTACAAATGTAATGGGTAATGAGAGATACTCCTGATTTCATCCCTTCAGGTTAAGAAATCCTAACTATGCCGGTACTTCCATGCTACTAGCATAGCGGAACGTACATGAGTACGCGCCTGCTATGCTACATTGATAGCATATTTTTATTATCTGTTCAGGGCTTCTCCGCGCATATTTTTACATTGATTTATTCCTATTTATCAGGAGAGTATATTTCTATGCAGCGTAAATACTGGTCTCGCTTGCTTATTGTTGCCGTGATATTGCTGATCGCGGTGGGCGCGACGACGGGACTGCTCAAATTTATAGCCGCGAATCCAAAAACGGATGCGCCCCGTACAATAGGCATGACGCTGCCCAGAACGGACCCCTCCTCGGATCATTCCAGCACGGCAGTGACAATGCAATTCCCCTCGCTGCCGAAAACGTCCGTTCCATCTCACCCCTCACCAGCAACGACGCCAGGGGCACATCCGACCGCGACAGGCGCTGCGGCGAACGCCTCCACTGGGAGCGCGAACTGGACGCTGATCTATAGCGATGACTTTACTGGCAGCCAGCTCAACTCCACGTGGGGGACCTATAATGGACCCCATACTGGTGGGCAGAGCTACTACTCGCCGCAGGAGGTGCAGGTGCAGAATGGCTTGCTCCACATCGCTATCGAGCGCAAAACGACAAACGGCCTGCCCTATACCAGCGGCGGACTCGCGGCCTTCGGGCTGGCGCAAACCTATGGTAAATACGAGGTACGCGCCATGCTGCCATTGGGAAAAGGACTCGATCCCTACGCGATTCTCTGGCCCAAAACCACTGCGCCCAACACGGCCCAGGTCGATATCTTCGAGTCGCCCTCGCCTACGAAAAGCCAGGTTCTGTTCACCAATCACGGTGTAGACGGCTCAAGCAGCGGATTGACAGCCTCGGGCAGCTTTGCCGCCGCCTTCCACATCTTCACCTGCGAATGGACGCCGGGCCAACTGCGTTTCCTGGTCGATGGCGTCTTGCAGGGCACGGTGACGCGCAGCGTCTTTACCCAGCCCATGTGGTTCGGCCTGGCGATCAGTTCGGGGGACGCGCTGACCGGTCTGCCCGATAGCGCGACGGTGCTACCCGCGTCTATGCAGGTTGATTGGGTACATATTTATAAGTACAATGGGTAGTTATCATGCATCAACCTTTACGTAACAGCAGGCGCATATGAGCGCAGCTAAAGTTCCACATACTTATTACTATTGCTACGGTAAGTATTCCCAGAGTGGGTAGGGCAAGCGCGCCAGGGAGCCTCCACAGTAACAAGAACATAGTAGATAAGCAGACAATAGTTATACTCAAGAGTGCCATCCTGCGGGGCGTCAATGGTGCTTCTTCTTGTAGCAGCGTCTGCACAGCGCCCTCCACGGCAAGATTGAGATCTTCGTCCCACACACTACCCAGAACGAGTAACGTTGTACAACTTGTAATCATAAGACCTGTAGCCAAAATAACGAAGCTCGTCTGGCTAAACGTCAATCCCAGTCGCCAACAGAGAAAGAGGCCCATCGTCAAGCCCTCGCCAAGAATGGGTAGGAGCACGACGGTAAGTTTGGCGCGCACTATGTGTGCTGGCTTGTATGGAGTGGTCAGGTAGAGAGAAAGACGGTTGCCCTCGCCACTGATTGCGCCCGGAGCAGGCTCCAGGATGTGCGCGATGGCTAGCCCGGCGGCATACAAAGCTGCCAGACAAGTATTCGACAAGGCAAAGGACGATAGGGCCGCACGCACAAGTGGAAACAGGGAAAATACGATCAGAACAACCAGCAGGCGCAACCAGAATATCATGTTGCGGCTCTGACTGACAATCGCCCTGGCAAAGAGAGCAGCGGTGAGACCGCGACGACGCCCAAAAATACTCCTCATTGAGTGCGCTCCCGGCAATGTGAACGCGTTACGCGAACGGCCCCAGGCTTGCAGACGCGTGAATACTGTACTATAGAGTTCACCGATCCGCTCGGCAAGCGGTCCCAGCAGTACTACTAGCAAGAGGATGAACAGTAGTATGACCGGTTCGGGTCTGAGCCACAGGAGCAACGCCTGGCTGCTTCTCGCAATCCCTGAGCCACGAAAAGCTATCAGAGATAGCAAGACGCCAACCAGGAGCATAGCAATAACGCGTATCTTTACCCAACCGGGGGACAAGAGATAGCGCAGCACCAACAATGCAGCTATCAGCATACATAAGACAACGAGCACATTTCCGATCTGGAGCAGCAGCAGCCAGAATAGTCCCTGCCACCCTACTACCGAAACAAGCACGTAGCTCGTGACACAGATTTGCAGCAGTGCCACACTCCACAGACCCCCAATAAAGAACGAACCGAAGAGCGTGCGGAAACGCGTCGCGGGCGCAATTGGCAACGTGAACAGTAAAAGCGCCTCATCGCCACCCACAGTCCTTTGTATGCTCAGCAGGCTAAAGAGGCCCGTACCCAACCATGTAAACAGGCAGATCTGCCAGAGTCCAGTCTGCACAGCCGCCGGACCCTCAGTCCGCCAATGTTGAAGGCGCAACGCGAGCTGGTTGCTTGCCCATATGCCAATGCCGAGGTTCAGGACAAGCAGGAAAGCCAGCGAAACTTTTATACGCGTATCATGGATGCTGGCATTGCGCGCCGATTTGAGGAGGGTTCGCCAGACTAGTAAAGATGTCGTCATAGTTGAACCTCCAGTTCGTCTGCCGTCAGTTGTAGGAAAACAGCCTCCAGATCTGGCGAGGCGGCGTACGCGCGTAATTCAGAGGCGCTCCCTTCGACAAGAAGCCGCCCTTGATGGATAATCCCTATACGGTGGCAGAGAGCTTCAGCGCTCGCCAGGTCATGCGTTGACAACAGAATAGCGGTACCACTGCTTGCCAGTTCGGCAAAGAGATCCTTGAGGCGGCGGGCACTGCGCGGATCAAGTCCGTTCAGCGGCTCATCCAGGACCAGAATCCGAGGCTGGTGTAGGAGCGCGCCTGCCAACGCGAGCTTGCGTTTCATGCCAAGCGAGTAAGCGCCGCATAAGCGATCGGCCTGCTCCGTCAGATCCAGCAGATCGAGCAAATACTCAATGCGCTGTTCTGTCTCCGCTTGAGAAAGTCTCCTGATCTGCGCGAGGAACTGCAAGAACTCGCGTCCCGTCAAGCGTTCATAAAGGATTGCGCGATCGGCTGCATAGCCAAGATGCGCCTTAGCGGCAAGCGGCTCCGCCCACACATCGTAACCTGCAATCCTGACGCGGCCCGCGCTCGGTTGTAAAAGACCAGCGAGCATCTTCATCGTCGTCGTCTTGCCAGCACCGTTTGAACCCAGAAAACCGTAGATCTCTCCCGCCCGCATAGTTATGTTCAGATTATCCACCACCTTAAAGGCATCAAACGTTCGTGTCAGCCCTTCCATACTAATGGCGGGAGTATCCACAGGCGATACTTTAGTGGTGGCTTGCAGGTCGGTTAGGGACAGAGGGGTACCATCATGTTGTTGTATGGGCATCAGGTTCTGCTCTTTCAAGGTAGCCCTTTGTTTTGGGAGATCAAGAGCAGCTAAAAAGGTATCGCGCTGATCAACATTAATAAGTATACTTTCGGTCATATGCGTAGTATGGCCCATTTTGAGAGCGATTGGTTGAGCCAGGCGCAACAATATCTGACCATGTTCAGAAAAGGAGGCGATAATGCGTTGCTTCGTCGCATCGTATCGCGCCGAAGCTGGCTCAAACATTGTCAGCCTTTCGCGTACTGGCAGTGCCGAACTGATACTTGTACATGGAATAGACACCTTGAAACCATGTCCGTAGTGCAGATGCAGGAATGTTAAGGTCAGACGGTGCTTTGTCCATAATGGTGCCAGCAGGCGAGCGAAGAATAGGTAGAGGAGAAAACAGGCATACGCGCTCAATAAGCCGAATTTAAGCAGATTGTTGTGCACAAAAATGCTGATCAGAAGTACAAAAACGCTGCTTTCAGCCAGGAGCATGAAACCGAATGATCCGACAAAGCTTAGATAAGCGCGCCGTTGTGCCGTGTAGGTAAAAGTTTTTTCTGCTTCTTGCATCATTATGCATCCTTCTTAACCATAAAGATTCTCTGCGCTGCTACTTCAGAAAAGCGTCGCTGAGCCGGCGAGAGAGTTGTCGAGAGTAAATTGCTCAGGATCTCACCAAACTGGTTTCCCATTTGTGGGCTAAGCGACGATACAACCTCCGCATCATGCAGGAAAAGGAGAAACTTGCTGTTCTGCGTGCAATCCTCAAGTAACTGTTCAACCTCTGGCGCATCTTCAGGCAAGGAGGCAAGCGCCGTAAACTTTTCGCTGAAGGGAAGCAGGACATCATAGATCTCCGGGTGTTGCGCGAAGTACTCCATCATCTGCAACACACCCTCCCGGTACTCTCCGGGCCAGCTGAAGCTTTCGATCGGTGCCCACATCTTCGCCTCCATCTCCAATGCCTCCGGGCTTATCTGATAGAAGCGCTCGCCCAGCAACTCTTTCGCCAGCTCCATACCGAAAGGCTCTGCAAGTTGTTCTATTCCAGCAAGCGACTTCTCACTGAGCAATGCCTGTATACGCTCGCGCCGCTCCTCAAGAGCATGGATCTGCTTTTCAAGCTCTTGATCGAGGGATTGTAGAACCTCACGCAGTGTGCGCTCGTGGTCAGGTTCGCCAA
>Ga0209839_10002020_pt1 | contig 10110 bp, 11 predicted proteins | sample OrgsoiDNA2013050_FD_185800 | JGI IMG/M metagenome (GOLD analysis project Ga0209839, IMG submission 185800) | Permafrost soil microbial communities from the Arctic, to analyse light accelerated degradation of dissolved organic matter (DOM) -... | ecosystem: Environmental > Terrestrial > Soil >... | reverse complement strand
TCTTCCGCCGGCGAGGGACGAGCGAGATCCACGAGCTGGAGGTGGTGCAGGAGGACGTGCGCTTCATGCTGCCGAAGGCGATCCGCCAGGCGATGGCGGGAAGCTCCGCCTGACCATTTCACCGGGTCGGCCGCCGCGAACGCTGGTCGTCTCCGACCTCCATCTCGGAGCGCGCAGCGGACGAGATCTGCTGCGCCGGGGGGAGCTTCGCCACTCACTGCTCGACGCCCTGGCCGGCTTCGATCGCCTGGTCCTGCTCGGCGACGTGATCGAGCTACGCCAGGGGCCCGTGCGTGACGCGCTTGGGGCGTCCGAGGAGGTGTTCAGGGACCTCGCGGCCGCCCTCGGGTCGGGCCGCCAAATCATCATCGTCCCGGGCAACCACGACCATCATCTGTTGGGACCGTGGCTCGAGCGCCGCGCCGGCAAGCAGCTGCCGCCACCGCTCGGGCTGCAGTCGGCGGTCGATTGGCGGGCGGGGGAGACGCTCGCAACCCTCGCCGGCTGGCTCGCCCCGGTCGACGTTCAGGTCGCCTATCCCGGCGTCTGGCTGCGTACCGACGCGTACGCGGTCCACGGTCACTACGGCGACCGCCACACCACGGTTCCGATGCTGGAGCGGCTGGGCGCCGGGGCGATGGCGCGGATCGTCGGCGAGCCGGCGGGCGGGCCACGGCGAGCCGAGGACTACGAAGCGACGCTGGCCCCGATCTACGCCTGGATCCACGCGATCGCACAGGGCGGCGGTCCTGAGCTCGGATCCAAATCGGATGGAGCGTCCGCTCGTGCCTGGCACGCGTTGTCAGGACGCGGGCGCGGACGCGGGTTGCGCCGAGGGACGCTGGTCGCCGTGTTTCCGGCGATCATCGCGGCACTCAACCGCGCCGGCATCGGACCGGTGCGCGCCGATCTTTCCGGCGCTGAGCTGCGACGCGCCGGGCTGCGGGCGATCATCGAGGTAATCGCTCGTCTGCGGGTGGACGCCGCCCACGTGATCTGCGGTCACACCCATCGAGCGGGCCCGCTGCCGGGCGACGATCGCTCCGAATGGCGTTCGATCACCGGCGCTGAGCTGCTCAACACCGGCTGCTGGATCCACGAACCGGCGTTCCTGGGCGACGCACCGCACGAGAGCCCCTACCGCGCCGGATTCGCCGCGACGCTCGGCCCCACCGGTCCACCGGAGCTGGTCAATCTGTTGGAGTGATGCAGACGGGCAATTGCCCCCTGGGCAATTGCCCGGGAATGAAGCAGACCGCATGGCAGCGAACGCCCGCGCCCACCTCGAGGTCGAGGGTGGCGAGCGTGTGTTGGGGGTGGGAGATCAGCTCGTAGGCACCGGGATGCTCGACCCGGATCTGTCGGCCGTTGGCATTGATCGATCCGGCGCCGTCGAGCACCGCCCACACGGCTCCGGCCTCGTAGGGACCGCTGTAGGGTCCCGCGACGTCGTCGCTCTGGAGTGCCAGCCGGGCGCCCGGCGCGTCCTCGGGTCGCAGCGGCCGCACGGTCGGCCGCTGCACGCCCAGCAGCTCCTGGATCGCCCGCTCGGTCTCCTCGTAGGCACCCTCGCCGTAGTGGTATTCGAACAGCCGCGCCTGGTGGTCAAACAGATACCGCGCGGGCCAGCCGAGGTTCTCGAACTGCTGCCAGATCTCGTGCTCGACATCGACCACGACCGGATACGGGACCTCGAGGCGTTGCACCGCCGCCACGACCGCCTCGGGGTCGCCGGAAGGCTCAAACCCGGCCGTATGGACTCCGATAACGCGCAACCCGTCGGCTCCGTAGCGCTCGTGCCAGGCTTTCACGTAAGGCAGCGTGCGGATCGAGTTGGGGCGACAGAAGTCCCAGAACTCGATCAGCACCGGCCGGCCGAGCTGTTGATCCATCCGCAGCGTCGCGACATTGATCCACGGCAGCCCGGGCGGGAACGCAGGCGCCGGGATATGGTCAACGGGGGCTCTCATGCACCCGCTAGAATAAGGGAAGTATTGAATCCATACTGCATTTGAGGAGTTTTCGATGAGCCCGTCGGGAGCCGAAGTCCTGCGGCAGATCAAGAGCAGGATCGACGAGGTCGATCCTTCGATTGTGCGCGAGCAGGTCTCCAACGGCGCGGTGGTGGTCGATGTGCGCGAGGCCGAGGAATGGTCGACTGGACATATTCCGGGCGCCAAGCACGTTCCAAAGAGCTATCTCGAGTCGAGGATCGAGGGCGCTGCTCCCGATCGCGACCAGCACGTGATCCTGTATTGCCAGTCGGGCAATCGCTCGGCATGGGCGGCCCGGACGTTGATCGACGATCTAGGGTACGAGAACGTCGAGTCGATGACCGGCGGCTTCACGCTGTGGAAGGACCGCGGCTACGAGGTCGACCAGCCGCGGACGCTGACCGCTGAGCAGCGTGAGCGCTATTCGCGTCATCTGCTGCTGCCGGAGGTGGGGATCGAGGGCCAGCAGAAGCTGCTCGACGCCAGGGTGCTGCTGCTGGGCGCCGGCGGACTCGGTTCGCCCACCGCGCTGTACCTCGCGGCCGCGGGAGTTGGAACGCTCGGGATCGTCGACGACGACGTGGTCGACCTGTCCAACCTCCAGCGCCAGGTGATCCACTCGACCGATCGGATTGGCGTCTCCAAGGTCGACTCCGCAGAGCAGACGATCAGCGCGCTGAACCCGGACGTCAAGGTTGAGAAGCATCAGCTCCGGCTGGGACCGGAGAACATCATGGAGATCCTTCCGCGCTACGACATCGTGGTCGATGGACTTGACAACTTCCCGACCCGGTACCTGCTCAACGACGCATCGGTGCGCCTCCAGATTCCGGTTGTGTCGGCCGCGATTCTCGGCTTCGAGGGCCAGCTGTCGGTGTTCAAGCCCTATGACGGACCGTGCTACCGCTGCCTGTTCCCGGTGCCCCCGCCAGCAGAACTGGCGCCGTCGTGCGGCGCCAACGGGGTTCTCGGTGTGCTGCCCGGGACGATGGGCCTGCTCCAGGCGACCGAGGTGATCAAGCTGATCTTGGATGAGGGCGAGCCGCTGATCGGCCGCCTGCTGATGTACGACGCGCTGGCCGCGCGCGTCACCGAGGTCAAGGTGCGCCGCGACCCGGAGTGCCCGATCTGCTCTCGAGAGCCCGAGTCGATCTCCGACCGGGAGCTTGGCGTGTTCCCCGACTACGACGCGTTCTGCGCCGGCGCCCACTAGGGTTCCACTCGTGGCCACAGTTCGCATTCCGCCTGTCCTGCGCCCATCGGTCGGTGGCGAGAAGGAGCTGAGCGCCGACGGATCCTCGGTGGGGCAGATCCTGCAGTCGGTCGCCGAGAGCCATCCCGATACGCAGTCCCAGCTGTTCTCCGCCGACGGCGGGTTGAATCGCTACGTCAACGTCTACCTCAACGACGAGGACGTGCGCGTGCTGGACGGACTCGAAACGGTCGTCGGCGCGCACGACACACTGGTGATCCTGCCCGCGATGGCGGGCGGCGCGTGCTCCCCAGCCGGCGACTCGCGGCACTGGAGGCACTAGTTTCGCAGCGGCTCGGGAAGGGTTGGCTCCGGTCGGCGTCTATACGGGGGAGTGTCCACGATCCAAGGGAGCCCCATGTCTCGCCGATTGAACTCTGCCCGCTCGCGCCGGCGCCCGCTGTCGAATGCGCTGCTCGCCACCGTCGTGGCCGGGTTGGCGGTATTTGCGCTCACCGGGCTCGCGCTGGCCAAGACGTTCACGCTCGGAGCGGCTCACAACGCGAAGGTCACCAACGCTCAGAAAGTGACCAAGCACGAAGCGATCGTGATCAATACCCACGGCCGCGCCGTGTACGACCTCGTCCCAGAGACGATCCACCACGCGCTCTGCACGAGCGGCAACATGTGCCTCAAGTTCTGGTTCCCGGTCACGGTTTCCTCGGCGAAGGCCAAGCCGACCACGGCGCCGGGAATCAAGGGCAAGCTGGGGATCTGGCACCGCAACGGTTTCTTCCAGGTGACGCTGGGCGGCCACCCGCTGTACACGTTCATCGGCGACAGCCAGAAGAACGTCGCGACCGGCGACACGATCAAGAACTTCGGCGGGATCTGGCATGTGATCCTCGCGGGATCGGGCAGCAAGAGCAGCAAGACGACCCCGCCCGCGACCACGCCCACAACCCCGATCTCCCCGATTTACCCGACGGGTTACTGAGCGAGCTGATGAAGCGGGGGCGCAGATCGCGAGCTCGCTGCGCGCGCCTGGCTCGCGCGCGCGGGCTCGTTGTTTCTGCCCGGAGCTTGGGCCCTGCGCGCTCGGGCGGGTGAGTCCAGCCACTGCACCTCGCTATACTTCGTAAAGTATGGCCATCGAGAGCCTCCAGAACAGACCCTGTGGCGGGCGCTATGGAGACATCGTTCAGGCGATCGGCCACACGCCGCTGGTGGAGCTCAAGCGCCTGAGTCCCAAGCCCGGGGTGAGGATCTGGGCCAAGCTCGAGTCTCGCAACCCGACCGGCTCGGTCAAGGACCGAGTCGCTCGCGCGATGATCGAGGACGCCGAGGAGAAGGGGTTGATCTCACCCGGCCAGACGATCCTCGAGCCGACTTCAGGCAACACCGGCATCTCGTTGGCGATGATCTGCGGCCGGAAGGGCTACCGGCTAAAGGTCGTTATGCCCGAGAACGTGACCCCCGAGCGCACGGAGCTGCTGCGCATGTATGGCGCTGAGATTGTCTACTCGGAGGGTTCCAAGGGTTCCAACGGCGCGGTCGAGATGGCGCTCGATATGGCCGGACGCGACGCCTCCTACTACATGCCCTATCAGTACGGCAACGAGGCCAACCCGCTCGCGCACTACAACGGCACGGCGCTTGAGATCCTCGAAGAGCTGGACGAGGTCGCGGCGTTCGTCGCCGGACTCGGAACCGGGGGAACCCTGATGGGCAACGGCCGACGGCTAAAGGAGGAGCTCGGCGATCGGGTCAAGATCGTTGCCGCCGAGCCGATGCAGGGCGAGCCGGTGCAGGGCTTGCGCTCGCTTGAGGACGGGTTCATCCCGCCGATCATCGACCTGGGGCTGCTGGATCGGAAGATCTTCGTGACCAACCATGACGCGATCGCGTTCACCCGCAAGCTGCTCGACGAGGAGCGCGTGTTCGCCGGCGTGTCCTCCGGCGCCATCGCCAGGGTGGCCGTGCGGATTGCCGGCGAGCTCGATGAGGGGAACGTCGTCTTCATCGTCGCCGACGACGGATGGAAGTACCTGTCGTCGGGGATTTACACTCGTCCCGTCGAGGAGGTCGAGAACCTGGACTCCACCGTCTGGTGGTGATCGAGGACGCCTGCGGGTCTCGCCGGGCGCTGCTGGGCGGCGCGGGCGTGACGGTGGCGGGCGGTGCTGTGGTATTGCTCACGGGTTGCGGTGGCTCGAGTCCAGCGCCCGCCGCAGTGAAAACGGTCCCGGTACGCGTCCGCCAGATCGACGTCGGGATCTTCAACCGCTCGTTGCACCTCGAGCGTAGGTCGATCGCCGCTTATACCGCCGGGATCCCGCTGCTGACCGGATCAGTGGCCAAGGCGGCCGAGCAGTTCCTGAGCCAGGAGCTCGCCCACGCCGGCGAGCTGTTGGGGTTGATCCACGCTGCCGGAGGCACGCCGATTCCGCGCGCCCCCAGCTACGAGCTCGGTCATCCACGCACCGCTGCGCAAGTGCTCTCGCTCCTGGAGCAGCTCGAAAACCAGCAGCTCGCCGCGTACCTCGACGCGATCCCGCGCCTCTCGCCCGGCCCCGTCCGGGCCTCGGTCGCCTCGATCCTGGCCAACGACGCCCAGCACGTGTCGATCCTGCGCATGGCGCTCGGTAGCTCGCCGGCGTCGGCGGCATTCGTCACCGGACGCAATTAGCGAAGGCGGGCGCCGATGGGCAGCGATCCCAGCCGGCGAGAGCTGCTACGGCGCGCGATCACCGCCGGCGCTGTTGGCGTCGCCGGCTCTGCGCTCCGATCGCCGGCACGCGCGCTGGGCGCCGCTTCGGCGTCGTCGTCAGATGCTGCGGAGGTCGGCCGGCTGCTGCGCTTCGAGCTGCTGGTCGGGTTCGTCTACCAGCACGTGCTGGCCTCGTCGATTTTGTCTGGAGACGCCCGGAAGGCCGTCGAGCAGCTGGGCGTTCAGGAGCGGGCGCATGTCAGCGCGCTATCGGTCGCGCTGGACCGGCTTGGCGGCACGCCACCGGCGGGCCCGGCAAATATCGCCGCCGCGGATAAGGACCTCGCCGGCCGGCGTGTGTCGGGCCGGCTGGGGCAGCTGCGGGGTGGAAGAGACGCGCTGAGACTGCTGCTCGCGCTCGAGCACGTGGCCGAGGGCGCCTACTACGGCTCGATGACCGCGCTCGGCGATCCCAAGCTGCTGCGCCTCAGTGCGGAGATCATGGGCAGCGAGGCGCAGCATGTGACGGTGATCTTCGTGCTGCTGCATCCCGGGGAGCTCACGCAGGCAGTCCCCTACGCTTTCGTCCAGGGTCGACGCTGAGACTAACCACTCACGCTGCTAGCCTCGGCCGCAATGCGTATCGCCCGTGAGCTTTACGACGATTTGGTGGCCCACGCGCGCGCCGACGCGCCCAACGAGTGCTGCGGGATGGTCGCCTCACGCGATGGCGAAGCGGTCAAGGTATACCGGGCGGCGAACTCTGCGGCAAGCCCACTGCGGTACGAGATCGACGGCGCGGAGCAGTACCGGATCCAGATCGAGATCGACGATGCCGGGCTCGATCTCGGCGCGATCTACCATTCCCACACCCGCAGTGCGCCGTACCCGTCTCAGACCGACATCAATCTGGCGTTTTATCCCGACACCCTGTACGTGATCGTCGGGCTCGCCGACGGGCAGCCCGACGTGCGCGCCTACGAGATCCGCGACGGGCAGGTGCTGGATGCAGAGCTTGTGGTGCAGTGACGACTGCGCCGATCGCCTCACTGTCCTATCCGACCGGCATCCAGCCTCGCTGGTCTGACGGGCTTGCGCTCGAGCCCCGCAGCTGAGCCACTCGTCTGCCCGGGCTGCGCCGCGCGGTTCGGCATCGATGAGCGGTTCTGCCCCGCGTGCAAGCTGCCGCTGGTCCACGATGCTGCTTCGACACCTGCCGAGCCGGTTTCCGAGCGCCGCCGGCGAGCTCGGAAGATCAAGCCTCAGCTGGCCGAAGGCAAGCTGATCCGTGTCGCCGGGGGGCGAAACCAGGCCGAGGCGGAGTTCATCCAGGCACTACTGCTGGAGGAGGGGGTGCCGAGCCTGTTGCGTCGGAGTGCCGGGTTCGATGTACCCGACTTTCTCGCCGCCGGCCCGCGCGACATTCTCGTACCGGAGACGGGCGTCACCACCGCCAGGGAAGTCCTGCTCGAGGCCGAGCTGATCGGGGCCGAGCCCGCCGGTCCTCCCGTCGCGCCCGTCCGTCTGCTGGTTGGTCTCCTGGTGGCGGTGGCGATCGGGGCGCTGGTCGTGTGGCTGGCGACGCTGGTGCACTGACCAACCCATCGGCGGCGATCTCAGACTCAGGTGGCGACCGGTCAGTTCGCGCCGCCGGCGAGCCGGGCCAGGTGCGATCGCCACGCATCTTCGGTGCGCGAGAACGAGCGGCCTCGGAAGGCGTCGGAGATCGCGGTGTGAGCGCCGCCGGGGTGCAGGTGGGAGACGAACTGCGCGGCAGTGGCTTCGCCCTCCTCGCGGGCAAGCAGGTCGATGACCGTTGCGCCGATCAGCGGGGCGTCGCGCAGACCGGGAGGGAAGTTGGGTCGCCCCCCCTCGCGCAGGCGACGCGCGATCGCTGGACGCGAGTGCTCGGTCTGACCCGCAAACCATCGGGCGCCTCCCTCCAGCAGCCAGGCCCACCGCAGCTCACGCCTGATTCGAACCGGGGTCAGTGCGCGAGGAAGGTCGTGATTGCTCTCGACCACGACGCGGCGGGCGTACAGCGCCGCAGCCGTCAGGGCCAGCATCTCCCGCGAGCCGGGAACCTTGGAGGCACGCGCGTCCAGCGCCGCGGGCGACAGGACATGAATCTCCTGGGCGCCGGCCCAGCCCGCCACGTAGCGCCGGGCGGCTGGCGCAGTGGCCAGCCACGCGACCGGGAGCAGCGGATTGGTCATCGACAGCGACAGCGTGCTGCCGTGCAGCACGACGGTCAGCTCGCCCATCGCGTTTGGAAACAGAGCCGACATTCGCTCGCGCGTGAGCTCGAGCGAATGGAGTACCCGATGGGCATCGTCGGCGTCGGCCGACTCGTGCCGCGCCCGGAACGAAGCCGAAACCGACTCGACCCACGCCATCGATTCACCGGGCCCGGCAGGAGCGTGCGAACCCGGTGGGGCAGGTCCGCATCGCCACTACCCCGCGCGCGGACGCGCCCTGGGCGCTCAGACGAGCGCCGGTTGGCGATCCGAAGCGATCGCGGCGATCGCTTCGGATGCACGCTCGAACTCCTCGTCGGAGAGCACCGGTGTGCCCTCGAACGGAAGCTCGCGCGTCAACTCAAGCCACGATCGGCAACCGCCGTACTCGTCGCGTACCTTCACGGTCACCGGCCGCGGGATCCGATAGGTCCGCAGCAGGATCACATGCAATGGGTGCCGGCGCTTCCACGCAAGCCGCTTTTCGGCGTAGTCAGTGGTCCATACGTAGAACGGCGACAGCGCGTCGACGGCTCGTCGGTCGGTGATCGTGTAGTGAGCCACCGCCTCGGCCCAGGCGCGAATCCGCACCCGGTCGGGCTGGGTGATCTGCTCACCGCAGTCCAGCGCGTGCGGGTGGGGCTCTCCGTCGCTCCACACGCCCTCCTCGAGCGCGCGGGCCAGCTCCGGTCGGTGCGACTCGCGGACCAGATCGGAGCGTTGATGGTCAAACGTCGGATAGAGGAAGAAACGATCGTAATCGAGCTTGAAGTGTTTATCGGGCTCGCGAATACCGCCCTTACGAAGGGTCAGGAGCTGCTCGCCCTCGGCGAGCGCACGGACGGTCACGGCCCATTCTTTGAAAGCAATCGGCATAGGGAGTCAGGGGTGAAACGAAGGGGGTTTACCGGGCAATCCCGCGCGCGCACCTGAGGGACAACGGCAGCGACAGGGGGTATTGATTGTATGCGACAAGCTCGGAAACGCAAAATGTTCCTGCAATTTATATTTTTCTTTTGATAGTGCGCAGACCGCACGGCCGGCCTGATGTGGCGGCTGGGGACGCCGCGAGATTTCTCAATCAGGGCACTACAGCCTTACGCCCGCGGCTCCCTCGAGCACCTCGATCAGCGCCGCGAAGTCGTCCTCGCCGTGGCCGCGTCCCATCGCTGCGTTGAGGATCTCCCGCGTGAATGCCGCCGAGGGGAACGGCGCTCCGACGGCTTCTCCCTCGTCGAGGCAGATCCGCACGTCCTTGAGCATGTGCTTCAGCTTGAACAGCGTCGTGTAATCGTGCTCGCGCATCGGCACGGCTTTCAGCTCGAGCATCGTCGAGGCTCCGGAGCCGTTGCGCATCACCTCGACCAGGGCGTCGAGGTCGACCCCCGCGCGGGCGCCGACCAGCAGCGCCTCGCCGACCACCACCGCGTTCGTCGCCGCGACCGCGTTGTTGATCAGCTTCACCATCTGGCCGTGACCCAACGGGCCCGCATAGACGATCACCTGACCCATCGTCTCCAGCAGGGGCTCAGCGCGCTCGAAGTCCTCGCGCGCCCCACCGACCATGATCGTCAGCGTGCCCTCCTGTGCGCGCGGCGCGGAGCCGGTCACCGGTGCGTCGAGCATCGCGAGCCCTTGCTGTTCCAGCGCGGCGCCAATCGACCGGGTTGGCGTTGGCCCGATCGTCGAGCAGTCAATGAACAGCGTTCCTTTTCGCGCCCCGCTGGCCGCGCCGCCCTCACCGAGCAGCACGCTCTCGACCTGCTCTCCGTCGACCACCATCGTGATCACGATCTCGCACTCAGAAGCCGCTTTTGCCGGTGTCAGGCCAATCGCCGCGCCGTGCTCGGCGGCGAATTGCTCAGCCTTCTCACCGGTGCGGTTCCAGACGGTCAGCTCAAACCCGCCCTTGGCCAGGTTCGCGGCCATCCGCGAGCCCATGATCCCCAGGCCCAGGAATGCAACGCGTTGGCTCAC
>Ga0209839_10002019_pt1 | contig 10117 bp, 5 predicted proteins | sample OrgsoiDNA2013050_FD_185800 | JGI IMG/M metagenome (GOLD analysis project Ga0209839, IMG submission 185800) | Permafrost soil microbial communities from the Arctic, to analyse light accelerated degradation of dissolved organic matter (DOM) -... | ecosystem: Environmental > Terrestrial > Soil >... | reverse complement strand
AAGGACCGGCCCCAGCGTGGATCGCGGTCGATGTTGATCGTCGGGCCGAGGTTGACCGCCGCGCCCTTGCCGACCTCCTCGGCCCCGATCACCTGGCCGTACTGGCGGGCCAGGGACGGGTCGAAGGTGGCGGCCAGGGCGACCCCGGCGGGAAGTTGCGTGACGCCGGTCAGGCCGTCGGCCACGCCGTTCGGCCCGTCTTCCTCACCCAGGCTCGGGATGCAGAGGCTGGGGATGCCGGCCATGTAGAAGACATACGGGTTGGTCGTGCCCTGGCCCTCGACCATGGTGATTTCGTTGGGAATGGTCATCTGGCTGATGACCTCGGCCACGCGCTGCGCGATCGGCGCCTGCGAGGTAACCCAGGGACACGCGGCCGCCGCCGCCTTCTGACTGGTCGAGGCGGTCTTCTGAGCGGTACTGCGCTGGGCCGAGCCCTTCTGGGCGGCGCTGATCTGGCCGGTGCTGCTCTGGGTGGCGCTGCGGACCGTGGCGCCGGCGGGCACCGCGATCAGCGCGGCTCCGGCGGCAGCAGCGAGGACCGCAATCACGCGGCCGGTCCCGGAGAATCCTCGATGGTGTGAAAGGGGACGATGATTTGGTGCACGGGACATACCGCTGCCTCCGATGCGTTCCGCCTTTGGACCGCTCGGCCGTTGTGGCCGGCATGGTAAGATCAACAATTTAACACGGCATCCACCAGCCTCTACAAGACCTGAACTGGTGTTAACCGTTCATCGGGGCATAAAAAAAACATAAATGCCGCACATTTTGCGGTGGGCGTTAACATTTTCGAAAATTGTTAATCAGAGAAGCCACCTCCTGCGGATTTTGCCGGCCCGCCGGTGAGCCTTGGCGTGCGCCCGGACGGCCGGCGCGGCAGAATGCATGAGCGCGGCACCCGGCGGCACGCCCGCGCCGTGCTCGCGGGCACCCGGCCCGTGAGCGCCGCCGCGGATAGTCAGCCAGCGAGAAAGCGGAACTTCACCGTGACGATTCCCGTCGACGAGCCGGTCGAGGCGTCCCTTCCCACCCCCGCGCCAGGCGCTGGGGCCCCGCTAGCGGCCGGTCCCGCTCCCAGTGGCCATCCCGCGTCGCCTGATGCTCCCGCGCAGGGTGGTGCCTCCGGTGATGCCTCCGGGCCGGTCAGTGGGTCCGGGCCGGTCAATGGCTCCGCGCCGGTCAGTGGCCGGATCGCGGCCGAGCTCGGGGTCCGGGAGAGCCAGGTCACGGCGGCCGTGCAGTTGCTCGACGGCGGGGCCACGGTGCCGTTCATCGCCCGCTATCGCAAGGAGGTGACCGGCGCCCTCGACGACGCTCAGCTCCGAACGCTCGAGGAACGGCTCCGTTACCTGCGCGAGCTGGACGAGCGCCGCGCCGCGATCCTGGAGTCCATCCGCGGGCAGGGCAAGCTCGACGACGCGCTCGAGCAGCAGATCATGGCGGCCGACTCCAAGGCCCGGCTCGAAGATATCTATCTGCCCTACAAGCCGAAACGCCGCACGAAGGCGCAGATCGCCCGCGAGGCAGGGCTGGAGCCACTGGCCGAACTGCTGCTCACCGAGCCGGGCCACGATCCGCAGCAGGCTGCCGCGGGTTACGTCGACCAGGACCGGGGTGTCGCTGACGTGGGGGCCGCCCTGGACGGGGCGCGCGCCATCCTCGTGGAGCGCTTCGCCGAGGACGCCGATCTGATCGGCGAACTGCGGATGCGCATGTGGTCGGCGGGCCGGCTGGTCGCCCGGGTGCGTGCGGGCCAGGAAGAGGCCGGTGCCAAGTTCGCCGACTACTTCGACTTCGCCGAGCCGTTCACCCGGCTGCCCTCGCACCGGATCCTGGCCGTGTTCCGGGGCGAGAAGGAGGAGATCCTCGACCTGACCCTGGACCCCAGTGACGAGCAGACGGCCGAGCAGCCCGCCGGGCAGGCTCCCGGGCCGGTCGCCCCGGGCGGGGCCACCCCGGAGCTGGCTGCCTCGGGCCGGGGCGCCGGAGCCGCGCCTCCCTCGATGTACGAGACGCCGATCGCCCGCCGGTTCGGGGTGTACGACCGCGGGCGCCCCGCGGACCGGTGGCTCGCCGAGACCGTCCGCTGGGCGTGGCGGACCCGGATCCTGGTCCATCTGGGCGTCGACTTGCGAATGCGGCTCTGGCAGCGTGCCGAGGACGAGGCGGTGCGCGTATTCGCCGCCAACCTCCGCGACCTGCTGCTGGCCGCACCGGCCGGCGCGCGCCCGACGATGGGGCTGGACCCGGGTTTCCGCACCGGGGTCAAGGTCGCGGTGGCCGACCGGACCGGCAAGGCGGTCGCGACCGAAACGATCTACCCGCACGAGCCGCGGCGCCGCTGGGATGAGTCCATCGCGATCCTGGCCCGGCTGGCCGCGGCGCACGGCGTCGAGCTGATCGCGATCGGCAACGGAACCGCCTCCCGGGAGACGGACCGGCTGGCGGCGGACCTGATCAAAACCCACCCGGAGCTCAAGCTCACCAAGGTCGTGGTGTCCGAGGCTGGCGCGTCGGTCTATTCGGCGTCCGCGTACGCGTCCCGTGAGCTGCCCGGCATGGACGTGTCGCTGCGCGGCGCGGTGTCGATCGCGCGCCGCCTGCAGGACCCCCTGGCCGAACTGGTCAAGATCGACCCGAAGTCCATCGGCGTGGGCCAGTATCAGCACGATATTTCCGAGGGCAAGCTGTCCCGCTCGCTCGACGCCGTGGTGGAGGACTGCGTCAACGCGGTCGGGGTCGACGTCAACACCGCTTCCGCGCCGCTGCTGGCCCGGGTGTCCGGGATCAGCGCGGGGCTCGCCGATGGCATCGTGGCGCACCGGGACGCGGCCGGCCCGTTCCGCAGCCGCCGCGCGCTGACCGAGGTCCCGCGGCTGGGGCCCAAGGCCTTCGAGCAGTGCGCCGGCTTCCTGCGTATCCCCGGCGGCGACGATCCCCTCGATGCGTCCAGCGTCCACCCGGAGGCTTATCCGGTGGTCCGGCGCATCCTGACCACCGCCGGCACGACCATGCCCGGGCTGATCGGCAACGCCGCGCTGCTGCGCACGCTCACGCCGCAGAGCTTCGCCGACGAGCGATTCGGCGTGCCCACCGTCACCGACATCCTCCGCGAACTGGAGAAGCCAGGGCGCGACCCCCGCCCGGCGTTCCGGACCGCGACCTTCGCCGAGGGCGTGGAGACGATGGCGGACCTGGCACCGGGCATGCTCCTGGAAGGGGTCGTCACGAACGTGGCGGCGTTCGGCGCCTTCGTCGACATCGGCGTCCACCAGGACGGACTGGTCCACGTGTCCGCGATGTCCCGCACCTTCGTCTCGGACCCGCGCGAGGTGGCCAAGCCCGGCGACGTGGTGCGCGTCAAGGTGCTCGGCGTCGACATTCCCCGCAAGCGGATCTCCCTCACGCTGCGCCTGGACGAGGAGCCGGACAAGGACCCGGGCAAGGACCCGGGCCAGGACCCGGGCGGCCGCCGCGCAGATTCATCCAGCCGAACGGGCGGCACTGCACCGCCTGCAAAACGACCGGGTAACCGTACCGGGGGCTCCAGCCGCCCGCGCCCGCCCCGCGAGCACGACAACGACCAGAACGGCAACCGCCAGCGCGGCAGTGGCCAGCGCAGCAGCGGGCGGAGCGGCAGCGGCCAGGGTGACAGTGGCCAGCGTGGTAGTGGCCAGGGCAGCGGCCAGGGTGACAGTGGCCAGCGTGGTAGTGGCCAGGGCAGCGCCCAGCGCGGCGACGGCCAGCGCGGCAGCGGCCGGGGCGGCAACCGCGAGCGCGAGAACCGCCCGCGTGACGCCAGCCCGCGTGACGCCAGCCCACGGGATGCCGATCGCAGGAATGCCGATCAGCGGGGCGATGGCCGGCGGGAAGACCGTCAGCGCGATGGCGGCCAGCGCGGCGGATCGCCCGCCGCCGGCGGCGCGATGGCTGACGCGCTGCGCCGGGCCGGCCTGACCGGCGGCGAGAGTGCCCCGGACCGGGAGGACCGCCGCCGGGGGCGCTGACCGGCCTGGGTGAGATTAACGTCACCCATCCCTGCTCGACCCGTTTCGCCGCCTACCAGCGGGTAGTGACTGATCCGTAATAAACGGCGGAGGCTGGCCCGACGGTCGGCGATGCGCAGGCGATGTGCAGGTGGCAAAGGGTGAGACGACGCGCGGGGTCGCAGGATCCGGACGGAGGATGGCTGCGCTGGGCTCGGCTGCACCAGGCCACGCTCGGGGGTGTGCTGGCCGTCGCGGGCCTTACGTTGCTGGTGATTGTTTCCGCCCTGGCCATCCGGCGGACCCTTGATCGCAGGAGGATGGCCGCGTGGGACGCCGAATGGAGTGCCACCGGGCCGCACTGGTGTAACTACCGGTGACTATTCTCGGGCAGGGGCGCCTCACTTTCGGCCTCCGGAATCCGAGCGCAGGAGCAGCCCGTGACCGTTACCGAGCAGTCCCCCCTGAGCGAGACTGAGCTGGAGAAAATCGACGCCTACTGGCGAGCGGCCAATTACCTGTCGGTGGGCCAGATATACCTGCTGGACAATCCGCTGCTGCGGGAGCCGCTGCGGCCGGAGCACGTCAAGCCGCGGCTCCTGGGCCACTGGGGCACGACCCCCGGCCTCAACCTGATCTACGCGCACCTCAACCGGGTGATCCGCAACTGGGACCTCAACATGCTCTACGTCACGGGGCCCGGCCACGGCGGACCGGGCATCGTGGCGAACACGTACCTCGAAGGCACCTACAGCGAGCTGTACCCGAACATCAGCCAGGACGCCGCCGGGATGCAGCGGCTGTTCCGCCAGTTCTCCTTTCCCGGCGGTATACCCAGCCACGTCGCGCCGGACACGCCCGGATCCATCCACGAGGGCGGCGAGCTGGGCTACTCGCTGTCGCACGCGTTCGGCGCGGTCTTCGACAATCCCGATCTCGTCGCGGTGTGCGTCGTCGGCGACGGGGAGGCGGAGACCGGGCCGCTCGCCACCGGATGGCATTCGAACAAGTTCCTCGATGCCGCCACCGACGGCGCGGTGCTGCCCATCCTGCACCTGAACGGCTACAAGATCGCCAACCCGACCGTGCTGGCCCGGATCCCCGAGGGCGAGCTGGTCTCCCTGTTCGAGGGCTACGGCTACACGGTGCACCAGGTGACCGGGGACGACCCGGAGCAGGTCCACCAGCAGCTCGCCGCCACCCTGGACCAGGTGGTCGAGGAGATCGGCGCGATCCAGCGGCGTGCGCGGGAGGACGGCGACCTGACCCGGCCCCGGTGGCCGATGATCGTCCTCAAGACGCCCAAGGGCTGGACCGGCCCCAAGGTCGTGGACGGCCTGCAGGTCGAGGGCACCTTCCGCGCCCACCAGGTGCCCATTTCCGACGCCCGCGGCAACCCGGAGCACCTTCGCCAGCTCGAGGAGTGGATGCGGAGCTACCGGCCCGAGGAGCTGTTCGACGACGGCGGGACCCTGGCCGCGGAACTGGCCGCGCTGGCCCCGCACAGCTACCGCAGAATGGGCGCGAACCCGCACACCAACGGCGGCCTGCTGCTGCGCGATCTGGACCTGCCGGACTTCCGCGCCTACGCGGTGGAGGTGACCAAGCCGGGTACCGGCGCGACCGAGCCCACCCGGGTGCTCGGCCAGTGGATGCGCGACGTGATCAGGCGCAACCCGGCGACGTTCCGGCTGTTCGGCCCGGACGAGACCGCCTCCAACCGGCTCCAGGACGTATTCGAGGTGACCAACCGGGCCTTCGACGCGGAGATCATCCCCGCCGACGACCATCTCGCCCCGGACGGCCGGGTGATGGAGGTGCTGTCGGAGCACCAGTGCGAGGGCTGGCTGGAGGGGTACCTGCTGACCGGCCGGCACGGGCTGTTCAACTGCTACGAGGCGTTCATCCACATCATCGACTCGATGTTCAACCAGCACGCCAAGTGGCTGGAGTCCTGCAACCGGATCGAGTGGCGCCGGCCGGTGGCCTCACTGAACTACCTGCTGTCGAGCCTGGTCTGGCGGCAGGACCACAACGGCTTCTCGCACCAGGACCCGGGCTTCCTGGACGTGGTCCTGAACAAGCGGGCCGAGGTCGTCCGGGTCTACCTGCCGCCGGACGCGAACACCCTGCTGTCGGTGGGCGATCATTGCCTGCGGTCGCGCAACTACGTCAACGTCATCGTCGCGGGCAAGCAGCCGCAGCCGGACTTTCTGCCGATGAACGACGCGATCATCCACTGCACGCGCGGCGCCGGGATCTGGGAGTGGGCGAGCAACGACTCACCGGGGGAACCGGACGTGGTGATGGCCTGCTGCGGTGACGTCCCGACCCTGGAGGCCCTGGCCGCCGTCGACCTGCTCCGCCAGCATCTGCCGGAGCTCAAGGTCCGGGTCGTGAACGTCGTCGACCTGATGCGCCTGCTGCCGGAGACCGAGCACCCGCACGGCATGTCCGACGCGGAGTTCGACGCGCTGTTCACGGTCAGCCGGCCCGTCATCTTCGCCTTCCACGGCTATCCATGGCTGATCCACCGCCTGACCTACCGGCGGCACGGGCACGCGAACCTGCACGTCCGCGGGTACAAGGAGCGGGGCACGACCACGACGCCCTTCGACATGGTCCGGCTCAACGACCTGGACCGGTTCCACCTCGTGATCGACGTCATCGACCGCGTCGAGGGGCTGGCTCCCCGGGCCGGCCACGTCCGCCAGCTGATGACCGACAGCCGCCTCGAGGCCATCGCGTACACCCGGGAGCAGGGCGAGGACATGCCCGAGATCGCCAACTGGGCCTGGCCGTACTGATGCGGATCCTGGTCGTCAACGCGGGTTCCAGCTCGCTCAAGCTCAGCCTGCTCGACGACGGCGGCACGGCGGCCGAGGAGAACCTGCCCGTCAGCCGCGGGCAGTTCGAGCCCGATGCGGTGGCCCGTGTGCTCGGCCGCATCGGCGGCGGCACCGCCGAGGCGGTCGGCCATCGCGTCGTGCACGGCGGCCGGCAGTTCGTGGCCGCGGTCGAGCTGGACGCCGCGGTGCGGCGGAAGCTGGACGATCTCGTTGACCTGGCGCCGTTGCACCAGCCCAAGTCGCTGGCCGGGATCGACGCGGTGAGCCGGGTGCTGCCCGGCATCCCCGCGGTGGCCTGCTTCGACACCGCCTTTCACGCCGGGATGCCGGCCGCGGCGGCGACCTACGCGCTGCCGCCGGAATGGCGGAAGCGCTGGGAACTGCGGCGTTACGGGTTCCACGGGCTCTCCCACGCGTACGCGACCCGGCGTGCCGGCGAGCTGCTCGGGCACGTCCCGGAGCGGCTCGTGGTCTGCCACCTCGGCTCGGGGGCGTCGCTCTGCGCGGTCCGCGACGGTCGGTCGGTCGACACCACGATGGGCTTCACGCCGCTGGAGGGCCTGGTCATGGGCACGCGCTCCGGTTCGGTCGACCCGGGACTGGTGCTCTGGCTGGCCGAGCACGCCGGCACGCCGCCCGCCGAGCTCGCGGCCACGCTGGAATACCGTTCGGGGCTGCTGGGCCTGGCCGGGACCTCGGACATGCGCGAGGTGCTGACCCGGGCCGGCCGCGGCGAGTGCACCGCCACCCTCGCCCTGGACGTCTACCTGCACCGGCTCCGGGGCCTTATCGCGTCGATGGCCGCCGCCCTGGGCGGGCTGGACACGCTGGTCTTCACCGGCGGCGTCGGCGAGCACGCGGCGGAGATCCGGGCCGGCGCCGCGAATGGACTCGGCTTTCTCGGTGTTGCCCTCGATGAGGAGCGCAACACCCGCGCGGACGGCGACACCGACATCACCGCCCCCGGCGCGGCCGTCCGGGCGTTCGTCGTGGCCGCCCGGGAGGACATCGAGGTCGCCCGCCAGGTGAAAGAGGTACTGCAACAATGACGGACCTTGCTGACTTCGGCCGCCTGGTCCCGCGCGAGCACGGCCTGATCGTCATATCGACGCTGCGCGGTGACGGGACCATCCAGTCGTCGGTGGTGAACGCCGGGGTGCTGAACCATCCGCTGACCGGTCAGCCGGCCGTCGGCCTCGTGGTCCGCGGCGGCACCCGCAAGCTGGACAACCTGCGGGCCCGCCCCCGGGCCACGGTGGTCATCCGGGCCGGGTGGGAATGGGCGGCGGCCGAGGGCACGACCGAGCTGATGGGCCCGGACGACCCGGTGCCGGGTATCGACGCGGAGCGGCTGCGCCTGCTGCTGCGCGAGATCTTCACCGCGGCCGGCGGCACCCACGACGACTGGGCTACCTATGACCAGGTGATGGCCAAGGAGCGCCGCGCGGCGGTCCTGCTCACCCCGGATCGGGTCTACTCCAACCCGCCTGGCTAAGCCCCGTCAAGTCCCGTTAAGTTCAATTAGTCCCGTTAACCTCATTTGCCGGAACCTCATTAGCCGGGAGGCTGTTGCGATGAACGCCGAACGTTCGACGATCACCATGGCGGACGGCCGCACGGTGGAGGTGCTCACCGAGGGGTCGCCGGATGGGCTCCCCCTCGTCATTCACCACGGCACGCCGGGCGGCGGGCTGGTGACCTACCCGCCTAAGGCCGAGGCCGAGGTCGCCCGCGGCCTGCGGGCCATTCACTTCGCGCGGCCGGGCTACGGCGATTCCACTCCCCAGCCGGGCCGGACCGTCGCGGACGTGGCCGGCGACGTGGCCGGGATCCTCGACGCGCTCGGGGTGGCCACGTTTATTACCTGGGGCGCCTCCGGCGGCGGCCCGCACGCGCTGGCGTGCGCCGCCCTGCTGCCGGACCGCTGTCTCGCGGCCGCCACCATCGCGGGCGCCGCCCCGAGCAACGCCGAAGGCCTGGACTGGCTGGCCGGGATGGGGCCGGAGAACATCGAGGAGTTCGGGGCCGCGCAGCGCGGCGAGGCCGACCTCACCGCCTTCCTGGAAAAGGAGGCGGCCGGCCTGGGCAACCTCACCGGCGCCGACATCATCGACGGGCTCGGCGGCCTGATCGGGGACGCGGACAAGGCCGTCCTCACCGGTGAATACGCCGACTATCAGGCGTCGGCGCTGAAGGCGTCGGTCCGGACCGGCATCGCCGGATGGCGCGACGACGACATCGCCTTCGTCGCCGACTGGGGTTTCCCGCTCGGGCCCGCCGGGCTCCCGGTGCCGGTCGCCGTCTGGCAGGGGGACGACGATCGCATGGTTCCGTTCAGCCATGGTCAATGGCTCGCGGCCCGCATCCCCGGCGCCCAGGCCCACCTGCTGCCCGGTGAGGGTCATCTCAGCCTGGCCGAGCGCCACTACGGCGAGATCCTCGACGATCTCCTGCGCCTGACCGGGCTCGGGGGCTGAGTCCCGGGCCCGGGAAGGCCGAGCGCCGGGATAACGCTGACGCATCACGCGACGCTCCCCGAGCCCGGGAAGGCCGAGCGCCCGGATAACGCTGACGCGTCACGCGACGCTCCCCGATAGCATCTTGTCTGGGGTAAGCCCATCCACTTGTTTTCCCGTGCCAAGGAGCTCACCGTGTCGACGCAGCCGCTTCGTATCACTCTCGCCGGACGCGAGCATGTGGTCGAGGCGGGCACGACGGCCGGTGCGGCCCTGGCGGAGGCCGGCCAAGGCGAGCAGAACCCCGGGCCGCGCGCCGTGATCGCGGCGCGGGTCAACGGGGAATTGCGCGACCTCAACCGCGAGGTCGCGGACGGGGACGTGATCGAGCCGGTCCGGATCGACGACCCCGACGGGCGTGCGATCCTGCGCCACTCGACCACCCACGTCATGGCGCAGGCCGTTCAGGACCTGTACCCCGAGGCCAAGCTGGGCATCGGGCCGCCGGTCGAGAACGGCTTCTACTACGACTTCGATGTGCAGCGCGCGTTCGATCCGGAGAACCTCAAGGCGATCGAGCAGCGCATGCGGCAGATCGTCAAGCAGGGCCAGCGGTTCTCCCGCCGCGTCGTCACCGACGACGACGCCCGCGCGGAGCTGGCCGGCGAACCGTACAAGCTGGAGCTGATCGGTCTCAAGGGCGGCCAGGACGCCGAGGAATCGGTGGAGGTGGGCGGCTCCGAGCTGACCATCTACGACAACCTCAGCGCCGGCACCGGCGAAGTGGTCTGGAAGGACCTCTGCCGGGGCCCGCACATCCCGA
>Ga0209839_10002018_pt1 | contig 10118 bp, 8 predicted proteins | sample OrgsoiDNA2013050_FD_185800 | JGI IMG/M metagenome (GOLD analysis project Ga0209839, IMG submission 185800) | Permafrost soil microbial communities from the Arctic, to analyse light accelerated degradation of dissolved organic matter (DOM) -... | ecosystem: Environmental > Terrestrial > Soil >... | reverse complement strand
AGGTCTGACGGCAATCAAGTCTTGCGGGTGGAGCAGCGCTTTAGCGCTGCATCAAAAGTTGAATAGCAGAGCGGCTTCAGCCGCTGAGGTACATTGAGCTCTTCCGGAATCAGTTTCCGGTTCCAGACATCGTATGTTCATCTTGATCGCACTTGCGGTTTTCGTCGTGGTCGCGCTGGCGGTGTTTGTCATCGCTTCCCTGCTGGACGAGCGCAGCTCCAAAGCCCGCCTGCTGCGCGAACGGCTCTCGACCGTCCAGAAGACGGCCGAACGCGAGCCCAGCCAGGAACTGGCGCTGCTGCGCGACGAAGTGCTGAGCAAGATCCCGGCGCTGGACAATCTGCTGCGCCGTTCCGCCAGTATTTCCAGCCTCCAGACCTTGCTGGAGCAGGCCGATGTGAAGAGCCGCGCCGGCAATGTGCTGCTACTCTGTCTCTTAAGCGGAGCCGGACTGGGGCTGATCGTTCTGCTGTTCAGCGGCTTCCCGCAATTTGCCTGGCTGGGCCTGATCCTCGGGGCATTCCTTCCTTACTCCTATGCCAACTACAAGCGGACCAAGCGCTTCGCCAAATTCGAGGAGATCTTCCCCGAAGCCATTGACACGCTGGCCCGGGCGGTGCGCGCCGGCCACGCCTTCACTACCGCTCTGGAACTGATCGCCAGCGAGATTGCGGAGCCGGTAGCGTCCGAGTTTCGCAAGCTGTTTGAAGAGCAGAAATTCGGTCTGCCGGTACGCGACGCGCTGGTCAATCTCACCGAACGCGTGCCCCTGGTGGACGTCAAGTTCTTCGTGACGGCAGTAATGCTGCAGCGCGAGACTGGCGGTAATCTTGCGGAAATCCTCGACAACCTGTCTTATGTGATTCGGGAGCGCTTCAAGATCATGCGCCAGGTGCGGGTGCACACCGCCCAGGGACGCATGACCATGATGCTGCTGATGGGACTGCCGCCCATCATCGTGATTACGATGCAGGCCATGAACCCCACTTTCATCAAGCCGCTGTTTGACGATCCCATCGGGCATTTGCTGATCGTGATGGGCATCACTTTGCAGACGATTGGCTATTTCGTGATCCGGAAGATCATTCAGATTCAGGTCTAACAGATTCAGGTCTAAAGCATGGCGTTGATACTGGCAATCATATTGTTTCTGACCATCGCCCTGGTGGTGTTTTCGTTCGGGGCCGCGGCCTATGCGCCTTTCTCGGTGCTGGGTTCGCGCCTGCGCGCCCTGGGCTGGCAGAAAGCTGAAGTCAAGGAAAAGCCGGCGTTCAAGGACCGCCTGGAGCAGGCGCTCGACCCCTTGAGCAAGGCGCTTCCGCTCTCGCCCAGCGAAGTTTCACGAGCGCGAAAATGGCTGATCCAGGCGGGCTATCGCGAGCCGCGGCACTTGACGATATACGTAGGAGCGCGCGTGCTGCTGGGCCTGGTGGGGATTTTGGGCGTCATCGCGATCAGGGGCAATTTCGATCTGTTGTGGATCATCGGAGTGGGCGGAGTCGGTTTCTTCATCCCTCGCTTCATACTCAAGCGCCTGATCCGCAACCGGCAACGGCGCATCACGCTGGCTTTGCCGGACGCACTGGATCTTACCGTGATCTGCGTCGAGGTCGGCCTGGCACTGGATCAGGCCCTGATGCGAGTGGGCGAAGATTTGCGGCATGCGCATCCCGACCTCAGCAATGAGTTCCATCTAATCAATCTCGAAATGCGGGCGGGCAAGCCCCGCGCCGAGGCGCTGCGTAATTTAGTCGAACGCACCGGCGTTGACGACGTGCGTGCCCTGGTTGCGACTCTGGTACAGACCGACCGCTTTGGAACCAGTGTGAGCCAGGCGCTGCGTATCCATTCCGATTCACTGCGCACCGAACGGCGGCAACGCGCCGAGGAACAGGCCGCAAAAACCACCATCAAGATGATCGTTCCCCTGGTCTTGTTTGTTCTCCCCTCCATCATCTTCGTGACTCTGGGACCAGCCATCATCCAGTTGGTCCGCATTCTGGCGCCAGAGGCAGGACACTGAAAATGTCTTTGCTGCAGGGTCCAGCCCAGGAGTTGTGATGCCGGTACCATTTCCCACGGGGTATGCCCTGAACAGAACGCGCCATGTTTATCTGGCGCGGCATCTGCGCATCGCGGATACCCACTGGTCCCGCTTCTGCGGCTTGATGGGTACTGATGCCGGCAGCTTTCCCGCCGGACAAGGTTTGTGGATCGTTCCCTCGCGCGGCGTACACACTTTCGCCATGCGCTTTCCTATTGATGTGCTTTACCTGGATGGCGACAAGGTTGTTGTCTACCTGCAGGAAAATCTGAAGCCGTGGCGCGTCGCTCCGGTCCGATTGCGGGCCACTTCAGTTCTCGAGTTACCGGGCAGCACTTTAAGTTCTACTCAAACCGCTATCGGGGATGAAATCGAGATTGCCTTGGGACAGGCAGGCCCGGAGTGAACGACACCCCCAACTTTCTCGTCGAATGGCCCTCGCGGTGGGACGAGTTCTGGACCGCAATCGGCCCCGCCATGGGCAAGTCGCCCAAGCGTCTGGCTGGCGAAGCCCAGGTCGGTCTGTTTCCCTGGTGGGGCATACTCCTCTCGTGGGCGCTTGAGCTTTTGCTGCTGGTTGCAGTCATTGTGGTGCCGGCGAAACTGGCCAGCATGCAACCCTATGAGCCGCCCCCCAAACCCAAGTACGACATCATCTACTACTCGAGCAACGAACTGCCACGAACCGAAGACGTAGGCGGCGCGCAGGCGGGACGTTCCGGCCGTTCGGGCGGGCGCGAAGCGCATCATCCCACGCAAACCATCCGTGTAGCGCGCGGAAGTACTGTGCGGGAAACTGTGGCGGACGCGCCCAAGCTTGATCTGCCGAAATCGAACTCCGCAGTCGCCAACCTGCTCGCATTGAAAGCTCTTCCCGGCCCCGCCCCGGCTGAAGGAATGCGATCTTCTTTACGGGCTCCGGTAATGTCCCAGACTGCGGTGGCCCCGGCTCCCCAGGTACCCGACCAGTTGCGCGCTGCGGCGCAGATGACCGTGGGTGCGGTTCCGCCCAGCGCTACGGCGCCGCAGCGCGAAGTTTCCACCCTTCGCCTGCCCGGATCCAATGCGGTGCAGGTTGTTCCGCCACCGGTCTCCGCTCCGGTACAAATTACCAGTGTGAATCCGCGGCTCGCCATGCCGGCGCCGAACGTGGTCGCACCGCCGCCCACCATGGCTCCGGAGGTGGCGAGAACGGGACCGGGCTTCGGGCCGGGCGATCTGCAGAACCAGATCGTTCCCCCTGCAGTACAGGTCGGCGACACCTCGGCTGCGCGCCAGAACATCAGCGGCCTGGGCAGCACTTCGGTTGTGCCTCCCACGGTCCAATTGGGCGCAGGTTCAGCCCAGCGTTCAATGGCTGGAGGAATTGGTACGGGCGCGGCTTCGGCCGTGGTTCCACCAACTCCATCGGTTTCCGGAGGTTCGCTCACTGGCCAGGGCAGGGGAAATCGCGGCGCAGGACTAGGCGGGCCCCTGGACGCCGGCGTGGCCGCTGCGCCGCCCAGCAGCAATGGCGGTGGAAGCGCCTCCGGAGTGGTCGTTTCCAGCCAGCCCGGATCAAAAGTTGGAATGCCCGGCAATGGCGGAAGTGGAGCCTTGGCCATGTCTCCCACCGGAGGGGACAAACCCGGCCTGGGCGGATCGGGCGGCGGCGCTGGCATTGGCCGCGGCGATGGTCCAGGCAGCGGATTCTCCGGCCCAGGTTCGGGGGCGGGCAAGGACGGCACCGGCCCCGGATCAGATCCCACGGCGCGGGGAGGAATTTCGCCTTATCCCGGACCCGGCGGAGCTGGCACCGGCACCAACGGCACTCCCGCCATGCCCGGAGTCTCGGTAAAGGGCGGCAGCAGCAGCATCGTGACCTTGCCCAGTTTCGGGTCGGGGACAAAGGCGGCGGCGAGCCCGGGGCGCTCGAATACCACTCCTGGGAATCACGGGCCCGACATTACCGTGGTCGCCAGCTCGCGTTCAGGTGGCGCGTTCAATTTCTACGGCGCTCTCAAGGGCGACAAGGTTTACACCATCTACATTGCGACGCCGTTGGGTACTGCTGTCATGCAGTTTGCCGATCCTTCGTCCGCGGCGCACGGTTACGCCGAAGATCTCACGGCACCGCAAGCCATGCGCTCCGATCTGCCTCCGGGACTACCCAAGGCGCGACTGGTGATTGCCTGTGTCATCGACCGCACCGGCTTGCTGCGCAGACCTCAAGTGCTCGAACCCGCCTCGGCGGTCATGACCAGCAAAGTCCTGGCCGCGCTCAATGGCTGGAAATTCAGTCCCGTGCTGCGCGGAAACGAACCGATTGAGGTCAATGCGATCCTGGGATTCAATATCGACACCAATGATCGGTTCTAGATTTCCCTTCGTGGACGTTCGCTACATCTTGTCTTTGCGTTCCAGCAATACCGCAGTTCCATCCTGATAAACCAGATTCCACCGGGATGTCTCTTCCAGCATGTTCGCCAGAGAGGACTCTGCGGGCAGCAGCGCCCAATTCACCTTTTTATCGGTCAGGAACCTATCCCAATCGGGCGTGAGCCGAATTGCCTTCAGATAGTCTCGTAGAAAATCTTCTCCATAGAGATCGTGGCGGTCGTCCACGAAAACTTTATTTTGGGGATAGAGACGGTAGATCAGGTATCCGCCCCAGGAGTCTGGAGCGAAGATGGGTTCGTGAATGCCGCGTTGCACGATCACGTCAGTGGCCTGCACCGGGAGGTGCCCTGCATCGAAATGAGCATCCATCCACGGATGTGACGTCGGCTTGCCCGCCTGCGCGCACACGAACAGGCCAAGGACGACGGTGGCGATCGGCCACACATGGGCGCGGAAGCCCAGCTCGACGCGTCCCAGGCGAGAGGTAAACGACAGCCATCGTGAAAGCAAGCCCCGCAGCCGCAGGGAGAGATTCGCATTGTCGCGGGCCTCGGCGAGCGCCTGCGTCCAGAGCGGCGCCACAATCAGAGTAATCAACAGCGATGAAACCGGAAGACTGCGCGAAGCGTACAAGCCACTGTAAGTCGCAAAGAGCAGGACCAACACCCGCGAGAGTGACGGCTTCTTGCGCGCCACCGCCAACCCCACGATCGCGATCAACAGGATCGCAACGAAGCACTGTTGGGCCACGCCGTGAAAATTAGGCGAGAGAAACTCGTCAATATGATTCATCAGCCAGCGGCTGGAAAGGTATCGATAGACATGAAGGTGCAATGCATACCCGTACGGATTGACAAGACTCGCCAGCAGCGAAACCGCCGTCACCAATCCCAACTCCCGTAGCCATCTGGCACAGCGCCGATGTACTCCCTCATCCTGGTTCCGGAAGTAGTGGAGCGCGGCGCTCAGCAGATATAGTCCGAGTAGAGCAAAACCCAGGACAAAGCCTCCATGCACGTTCACCCAAAGCAGCATCAGACCGGGCAGATACCACAACCGGCGAGTTTGAAGACCGTTCACACGCTCCGAGCTATCCAGTATCTGGAACCAGATCACGGTGAACAGCCAACTCAGCACATGCGGCCGCGCGAACAAATGAATCATGGAAACGCCCAGGGACAGTGCGAGCAGGAGTGCCGCCACCGGCAGGTCCGCGCCACGCCGCAAGCTCAAGCGCAAGGTAAGCGCGAAAGTCAGGGCAATGATCACGGCGGTGAAGAAGACCACCCCATTGAGTCCGAGCCAGTGGTGGATGCCCGCGATTTTCAAGTCGTACAGCCACTCCCACGCATACCAAGTCTGCCCGTCCATGGTCACGGAGAACGAGTCCGTCCGCGTGATCGCGTGCGTGCGCAGCATCTGCTCGCCATTGCGGATATGCCAGCCGATGCTGGCATCGCCCAGCAAACGGCCCGCCAGCACTCCGCCGCTCATGGTCGCCAGCAGGATGATGAAGATGAGGTCAGTCGCGGATGGAGCAAGAAACCTAAACCAAGCGGGGGCGGTTTTATCGAAACCGGTCGCGATCTGCGAGGAATTCGAATCCAAAATGTTTCGCACCGCTAAAGCCGAGCTCACGTTTGCGCTGACAACTGAGAACCGAAAACTGAAAATCGGGAATTGAAACCCAGGAATTGAAACCCAGGCACGTGCGTTCTTCAGACTCCTAAGCCGCCCCACGAAACCCAGGCAGCACTTCCCTCTTGTAGCTCTCCAAAGTCTGCTCCTCATCCCCACACATCAAGTAGATATTGAACTGCGTCACGCCCACTTCTGCCAGCTTACGCAGTTTCTGACGGTGGGCCTCGACCGGACCGACCAGGCAAAATCGATCCACCACTTCATCGCTTACGAAGCTGGCGTTGTCGCTGCCTACTTCGGCATGATGCTGGTAGTCGTATCCGGCGCGGTCCTGCACGTAGGAAGTCAACGAGGCCGGCAGATCTTCGGGCTTGTAGCGCGAGATCAGATCAACCACGTGATTCGAAACCAGAGCTGGAAACCAACGCACCCGCTGCCGCGCCAGCGCAAGATCATCCGACACCCAAACCGGCGCCGCTGCCATGACTTCGACCGACTTGGGATCGCGTCCCGCTTCTTTGGCGCCTTGCCACACGAACCCGAGACACCACGCAATCAGGTCGGGATCGGCAAATTGCAGGATCACGCCATCTGCGATCCGCCCCGCCAGGCTCAATACTTTTGGCCCATAACCGGCAATCCAGACCGGCGGGGAGCCGGTTGCCCAGGTAAGCCGGGCAGGCTGACCTTCGTATTGCACTTCTTTTCCCGCAGTCAGTTCGCGAAAGGTGACGACAGCGCGCTCCAGTTCGGCCGGGGTGACGGGCTTTTTGCCCAATACGCGCCGCGAACTGTCGCCACGCCCGATTCCCAACTCCATGCGCCCACCCGAAATCAGGTTAAGGGTTGCAAAAAGACTGGCGGTAACCGTGAGGTCGCGTACCGCCGGATTCGTCACACACGGGCCAAGGCGCATCTTCCGCGTCGCGTTCGCCATCAGGGCAAGTAGCGGATACGGTTCCTTCCACAGCACGTGGGAGTCAAAAATCCAGCCATACTCGAACCCAGCCGCTTCCGCCTGCTGGGTCAGGGCGACGATCCGCTCTACTGAAATATCCGGTTTGAGGGTGATGCCGAACTTCATGCTCTTCTCTTTCGCATTTGCAGGCGAACGCCAGACCAGGCGATCAGTTTGTAGAATAGAATACATCACACTTCTGCCCGCACCGACGGGACTCGCGCAGCACAGGGGATTAGCGAATGGGGTTCGACACCATCATTACGGGCGGCACCGTGGTCACGGCTGCGGACACTTGTCAGGCCGATGTGGCGATTGAAAACGGCCGCGTGGTCGCGCTGGGCAGCAGCCTTCCGCGCGAAAATGCCAAGCGCCTGATTGACGCTGCAGGCAAATACGTGTTCCCCGGCGGAATCGATGTCCACACCCACCTCGATATGCCATTTGGCGGCACCACCAGCGCGGACGATTTTGAAACTGGCACTCGTGCCGCGGCCTTCGGCGGCACCACCACGCTGATCGACTTCGCCATCCAGTACAAAGGCCAGTCCCTGCGCACCGCCTTCGACGCCTGGATGCAGAAGGCATCCTCGAAAGCGGTTGCCGATTACGGATTCCACTGCATCATCACCGATCTCCCCGACGCGCAGCTGGCAGAAATGCCCCAACTGGTCCGCGAAGGCGTCAGCAGTTTCAAGCTGTTCATGGCCTATCCCGGCGTTTTTATGCTGGACGATGCCAGCATTTTTAAGGCGATGCGCACTTCAGCCGCAGCCGGCGCCATGGTCTGCATGCACGCGGAAAACGGCGGAGCCATTGACGTGATCGTCAAGCAAGCCCTGGCCGAGGGCAAGACCGCTCCCAAGTATCACGCGCTGACGCGCCCCACTACGGCGGAAGCTGAAGCCACTTCCCGCGCCATCGCTCTCGCGGAAATGGCCGGTTCGCCGGTTTACATCGTCCACCTGAGTTGTAACGATGCTCTGGAAAAAGTCCGCGAGGCCCGCGATCGCGGCCTGCCCGTCTACGCCGAGACCTGTCCCCAATATCTTTATCTTTCGCTCGAAAACATGGACGCGCCGGGTTTTGAAGGCGCGAAGTATGTTTTCACCCCGCCACTGCGGGAAAAATGGCATCAGGAGAAATTGTGGAAGGGGCTCACCCACGACCACCTGCAGGTAGTCTCAACCGATCATTGTCCGTTTTGCTTCAAGGAACAGAAGGAAATGGGAATAGGCGACTTCACCAAGATTCCCAACGGTGGACCCGGCATCGAGCATCGCATGAGCCTGGTGTACTCAGGCGGAGTCGCGCAAGGACGCTTCAGCGTAAATCGTTTCGTCGAACTGGTCGCCACCACTCCGGCAAAACTCTTCGGTCTCTATCCCCGCAAAGGCACGATTGCCGTGGGCAGCGACGCCGACATCGTAGTCTTCGACCCCAAGCGCGAGCACACCATCAGCGCCAAGACCCATCACATGCGCGTGGACTACTCCATGTTCGAGGGCATCAAGGTCACCGGCATGCCGAACGTTGTGCTCTCGCGCGGACGCGTTCTGGTCGAGGACAATAAATTCCTTGGCCGTGCCGGACAGGGCGAGTTTATCAAGCGCGGCGCGTGCCCGGCGATTTAGCTCTCAAACGACCTGTCATCCCGACCGGAGCGAGCGCAGCGATCTTCGGTCGGGATGACAAGTGGGATTTCTGTATCTGGTTTCCGACTCAGTACACTGGTTACGAACTTTAGTAGATTCTGAGAAGAAGGAATCGCCATGCTCGTCGCCCTCACTCCGGAAAAACAGGAAGAAATGCTCTCCGCAGCCCGCGCCGCTTTCAAGAATGCCCACGCCCCGTATTCAAATTTCAAGGTAGGATCGACAATCCTCACCGAGCGCGGCGCTCTGTATCACGGCTGCAACGTAGAGAATGCCTCTTACGGTCTGACCATCTGCGCTGAACGCAACGCTATCTTCGCCGCAGTCGCAGCCGAAGGGTCCGCGATGAGGATCAAAGCTGTCGCTGTGGCCACCGAGCGCGACGGGCCTTGTGCTCCATGCGGCGCATGCCGCCAGGTCATCTTCGAATTCGGCCCCGATGCTTTGGTCCTGTTTCGCGGCCAGTCCGGTACGGAGCAGATGGAGATCACGCAGCTGCTGCCGGAGGGCTTTCGACTATAACGAACTACCTGTAACGAATCATGTGAGCACAGCCACCCTCGGCTGTCCGGCGGAGCAAAGCTCCGCGTTTTTCAGACTAACCAGCCCTTTCCACCAAACCCTTTCCACCAACCCATCGCTCAGGGTAAGCTTCCCTGTCCGTACGCCTGGAGAAAGATGTCCAAGCCCTCGACCGCAGTCAGTCCGCCGGTTTCCGCATTTCGCCCGCTCGACCTCATCCGCAAGAAACGCGATGGCGGCGAATTGTCCTCCGACGAGATCGGCTTCCTGGTCCGTGCCTACACCGACGACCAAATTCCCGACTATCAAATGGCGGCCTGGCTGATGGCGGTGGTCATCCGGGGAATGAGCCGTCCCGAACTGAGCGCCCTCACCGGCGCCATGCTCCATTCCGGCGAAGTACTTGATTTATCCGACATTCCGGGCCCTAAGGTGGACAAACATTCCACCGGCGGCGTGGGCGACAAGACTTCGCTCATCATTGCGCCGATTGTCGCCGCCGCTGGCGTGACGGTACCGATGATCAGCGGCCGCGGGCTTGGCCACACCGGCGGCACGCTCGACAAACTGCAATCCATTCCCGGCTTCAACATCAATCTGTCGCTGAGCGAGTTTCGCCGCGTGCTCAAGAGTTGTGGCTGCGGCCTGATCGGCCAGACCGCCGAGATCGCACCGGCCGACAAAAAGCTCTACGCCCTTCGCGACGTGACTGCGACAGTAGAAAGTCCAAACCTGATTTGCGCTTCCATCATGAGCAAGAAGTTGGCGGAGGGCATCGACGGGCTGGTGCTCGATGTGAAAACCGGCAGCGGGGCGTTTATGAAGACCGAAAAAGACTCGGTTCACCTGGCCGAACTCATGGTGGAAACCGGCGAGCGCATGGGCAAAAAGATGGTCGCGCTCATCACCGACATGGACC